>Ga0182232_1000016_pt1 | contig 75028 bp, 71 predicted proteins | sample G6R1MG_30_FD_155484 | JGI IMG/M metagenome (GOLD analysis project Ga0182232, IMG submission 155484) | Phyllosphere microbial comminities from miscanthus, Michigan, USA - G6R3_NF_07NOV2016_LD2 MG | ecosystem: Host-associated > Plants > Phyllosphere > Phylloplane/Leaf | place: USA: Michigan... | reverse complement strand
GATCCCGCAGGTGCGCCGGGTCCGGGCGGTGAGTTTCTAAAACTTGGCAGGATGGCGACGCCCCGCGATATTGAGCGTCGCCTCGTCGGATCGGGGCGTCATGCTCGCTTCCGCTGGCCTCAGAGGCGCCTTCTGACGTAAAGGCTCCGGACATACCGGCCCCTCCTCGCTCGGACGCGCTTCATGAAGATCGACGGCCAGCCCTACCGCACCATCTTCCCCGATGCCGACGGCGTCTCCGTGCAGGTGATCGACCAGACCCGCCTACCGTTCGCGTTCGAGCTGAAGCGCTTGCGCTCCATGCACGACGCCGCCGTCGCCATCCGCACCATGGTGGTGCGCGGCGCCCCCCTCATCGGGGTCGCGGCGGCCTACGGCCTGGCCCTCGGCCTCGCCGAGGACGCGTCGGATGCGGGCATCGAGCGGGCGGTGGCGTTCCTGGCCGAGACCCGCCCCACGGCGATCAACCTGCGCTGGGCCGTCGACCGGGTGGCGGCCAAGCTCCGCACGGTGCCGATTCCGGAGCGCGCCGCCTTCGCCTTCGCCGAGGCCGGACGCATCGCCGAGGAGGATGTGGAGAGCTGCCACGCCATCGGCGTGCACGGCGCCAAGATCCTGTCCGACCTCCACGCCAGGACCGGCCGAACCGTGAACGTGCTGACCCATTGCAACGCCGGCTGGCTCGCCACCGTCGACTGGGGCACGGCGCTGGCGCCCATCTACGTCGCCCACGATGCCGGCGTGCCGGTCCACGTCTTCGTGGACGAGACCCGGCCGCGCAACCAGGGCGCGGCGCTGACTGCCTTCGAGCTCAACGCCCACGGCGTGCCCCACACGGTCATCGCCGACAATGCCGGCGGCCACCTGATGCAGCACGGCCGCATCGACCTGTGCATCGTCGGCTCCGACCGCACCACGGCGTCGGGCGACGTCTGCAACAAGATCGGTACCTACCTGAAAGCGCTGGCCGCCTCGGACAACCGGGTGCCGTTCTACGCCGCCCTCCCCTTCTCGACCATCGACTGGACCCTCGACGACGGGGTGGCGCAGATTCCCATCGAAGAGCGCGACGGCCGCGAAGTCTCGCATCTCACCGGCCGCCTGCCCGACGGCGCCTTCGCCACCATCGAGGTCGTCTCGCCGGGCTCACCCGTGGCCAACCCCGCCTTCGACGTAACGCCGGCCCGACTGGTGACGGGGATCATCACCGAGCGCGGCGTCGCGACGGCGAGCGCGGACGGTCTGCTGTCACTGTATCCGGAGCGGCGGGCGGCGGCCTGAACCGGAACTGCTCCGGTCTCTAGCCCTTCGGCTCCCACTGCCAGAACACCGACCCGGTAAACGCGAACACCTTCGTGCCGTGCTGGTTCACCGCCGTGTTGTGATGGGTGGCAAGCCCCCATCCGGGACGGGAGGCGGACTGGCGCTTGTCGGTGAGTGTGCAGGCATAGCGCAGGGTATCGCCGGCATAGACGGGGGCGAGCCAGCGCATGTCGCGGAACCCCGGCGAGGGCCCGAGCTGCGGGACCGGGCCCAATTGCGCGGTGAGGGCCATGTCGCGGGCGCGGGTGATGTGCAGGCGCTTCATCCAGGCGGCGGCCGTGTGCCAGCCCGAGGCGCAGAGTGCGCCGAAATGCGTCTGTCGCGCCGCTTGCCGATCGAGGTGGAAGGCCTGCGGATCATAGGTCTTGGCAAAGGCCACGATGGCCTCGGGCGTGAACAGGTGGCGTCCGAGATCGCGGGTGGCGCCGATGGGCGCATCCGCGAGGAAATCGAGGCGCTCGGCGTCGGTCCCCTCCACGGGGGCCTCCGGCTCCACGGGGTTGACGACACGCGGCGGCAGCGGCGTGGCCCCCCTGCGAGCGAACATCACGGTGAACGCCTGGGTCATCACCGTCTCGTCGCGGCCGTTGCGCAGGGTGAGGTCGAAGCGCACGAAGCCGCGATCCGGCTTCGTGTTCGAGGCCCGGCAGCTGTCGACAGTGACGACGATGCGGAGCGCATCGCCCGGCAGGACCGGGCGCAGCCAGCGCAGCTGCAGGATGCCGGGCGAGCCCATGGAGGTCGCGCCGCGAAAGACGTGTTTCTGCAGGAGCCGCATGCCGAAGCCGGCGCTCTGCCAGCCCGAACCGATGAGCTGGCCCACGAAGGTCGCCTCCGCCGCCGCCTCGTCGAGGTGGAACGGCTGCGGATCGAACTCCTTCGCGAACGCCACGAGTTCGTCGCGCGTCACGATGATCGGCCCGCCCTCGATGACGGCGCCGGGGATGAAGTCCTCGAAGACGATGCCGGTCATGGCGGCGCTCAGTTGGCGAAGCGGAAATGCAGCACGTCGCCGTCCTGAACCACGTACTCCTTGCCCTCCAGACGGAACTTGCCGGCTTCCTTGGCGCCGCTCTCGCCCTTCAGGGTGACGTAGTCGTTGAACGCGATGGTCTCGGCGCGGATGAAGCCCTTCTCGAAGTCCGTATGGATCACTCCGGCGGCGGCGGGGGCGCGGGTGCCCTTCTCGATGGTCCAGGCGCGGGCCTCCTTCGGACCGACGGTGAAGTAGGTGATGAGACCGAGTAGTCCGTAGCCGGCGCGGATCACGCGGTTGAGGCCGGGCTCGACGAGGCCCACGGCCTCGAGGAAGTCGCCCTGGTCGGCCGGCGGCATCACGGCGATCTCGCTCTCGATCTTGGCCGATACCACGACGGCACTCGCGCCCTCGGCCTTGGCCCGCGCCATCACCGCCTCGGAATAGGCGTTGCCCTTGTCGGCATCACCCTCGTCGACGTTGCAGACGTAGAGGACGGGTTTCGCGGTCATCAGGCCCAGCGTCTGGAACAGCGCCTCCTCTTCAGGCTTGCGCTGCACGAGGCGGGCTGGCTTGCCCTCGCGCAGGAGCGGCAGGGCACGGTTCACGAGGTCGAGGGCCTCCTTGGCTTCCTTGTCGGCGCCCTTGGCCTTCTTCTCCAGGGCGAAAAGGCGCTTTTCCAGGCTGTCGAGGTCGGCGAGCATGAGCTCGGTCTCGATGGTCTCGATGTCGGCCGCCGGATCGACCTTGCCCTCCACGTGAGTCACGTCGCCGTCGGTGAAACACCGCACCACATGCGCGATGGCGTCGACCTCGCGGATGTTGGCGAGGAACTGGTTGCCGAGCCCCTCCCCCTTCGAGGCGCCACGCACGAGGCCGGCGATGTCCACGAAGGTGAGCCGCGTCGGGATGATCTCCTTCGAGGTCGCGATGCGGGCGAGATCATCGAGGCGCGGATCGGGCACCGCCACCTCGCCGACATTCGGCTCGATGGTGCAGAATGGATAGTTCGCCGCCTGCGCGGCCGCCGTCTGCGTCAGCGCGTTGAAGAGGGTCGACTTACCGACGTTCGGCAGGCCGACGATGCCGCATTTGAAGCCCATGGGATCGGTGTCCTAATGTTCGGTCATGACGGCCTCGGGGCCGGCGGTGAAAGGGTTGAGGATGGTCGTCCCGCGGACCGTCCTGCCGTGTTGGTAATCCTCCGACAGGAGGTAGCGGCACCCGGCTCGGATCGCGGCGGCGAGGATCACGCAGTCCCACCATTGAAAAGCGGTCTCCTGCCGGATCCTCCACGCCTGCGCGATGAGTTCGAGATCGGTGGCGCCATGTGAGAAGAGCTGAAGCGCAGCGATCATGCGCCGCAACTCTCCCTCGTCCACAACGACCTTTCCGCGTAGGGCCGCGTTGTGAAACTCGCCGAGAATCTGGGGGCTGACGATCAGAGCTTCGCGTTCCGCAAGCGTCGCGAGCCAATGCGCAGCCGTTCTCTGCTTCTCGGGGTACCGATCGTCGCGGGCATAAAGAAGGACGTTCGTATCAACGAAAACCAGATCATTCGTCATCGTAAAGCTGCGTCGTCGTCGGGGCCTTGCCGTTCTCGTCCAGCACATGGAGCGGGGGCCCGCCCAGGAAGATATCGAGCGCCTCGCGCTGCGTGAGCGATCGGCCGACCCGCTGCTCTACCGCCTCGGCGACGAATTTCGACAGGCTCTTTCCATCCCGCGCGGCCGCAACCCGTGCACGCTGCAGCAGCGCCTCGCTCATGGTCACGGTCACGTTCTTCATCGCCGCCTCCGGATCGCCTCCGATATCGTGTCCTCGTGTTTTCGTGTCAATTCTTGCCCGAGCCGGCCCGTTCGCCGACGCCCTTCACGTCGTCCCAGCCGCGGCCCGCCATGGCGAGGTGGACCTTGTTCTGAAAGCTCGCGTCCTCGCCCGCTGCCAGGAGGGCGATGTGGTCGGCCACGGCGCGGTCGAGGTCGTCGACCCAGGGTTCTTCGCTCTTTCCAAAGTCGTTGAGCACGTAGGCATGGACGAGGGCCTTGTCGCCCGGATGACCGATGCCGAGGCGGACCCGACGATAGTCGTTGCCGCACTGCGCCGTGATCGAGCGCAGACCGTTGTGGCCGGCATTGCCGCCCCCGAGCTTCACGCGGAGCTTCGCCGGGGCGAGATCGAGTTCGTCGTGCAGCACGATCACGTCCGCGAGGGCGATCTTATAAAAACGCTGCGCCTCCGAGACGGAGCGGCCGGACTCGTTCATGAAAGTCTGGGGTTTCAGCAGGATGGCACGCTCGGCGCCGAGCGCCACCTCGGCGATCTCACCCTGGAACTTCTTGCGCCACGGGCTGGCACGGTGGACGCGCGCGATCTCGTCCACGGCGAGGAAGCCGATGTTGTGGCGGTTGCGAGCGTAGCGGGCGCCAGGATTACCGAGGCCGACGATCAGGCGCATGGCGCGTTCATATCCTGTCGAGAGATGAGCCTGAAAACAGGAATGCCCTGGCCGAGGGGCCAGGGCATCCGTGGGATCATGAAACCGGGGAAGACCCCAGGTCTCAGTCCTCCTTCTTCTCGTCTTCGGCGGCCTCGGCCTCATCGGCAGCCGCTTCCTCGGCGGCTTCGGCCGACTGGGCCTCAGCGATGGCGGCCTCCTCGGCCTCCACCTCGGCACCGAGCACCGTCGGCGGCACGATGTTGGCAACGGTGGCGTCCGGCTCACCCGTGAAGGTGGCACCCGCGGGCAGCTTCACGTCGTTGATGTGGATGGCGTCGCCGATCTGGCGGCCAGTGAGGTCCACCTCGATAGCGTCGGGAATCGCGTCGGGGGCGACTTCGAGAGCCAGAGTGTGGAGCACGACGTTGAGGGTGCCGCCCTTCTGCTTGATGCCGGGGGCCGCCTCGTCATTCACGAAATGCACCGGCACCTCGACGGTGATCGACTGGCCGGCGACGACGCGCAGGAAGTCGACATGCAGCGGCACGCCGTTCACCGGATCGAGCTGGAAGTCGCGCGGGATCGCCCGGGTCTTCTTGCCGCCGGCGTTGATCTCGAACAGCGTGGTCTTGAAACCGCCGGCGTAGATCAGAGTGCGGGTGCGGATGAGATCGATGGCGATGGCCTGCGGGGCCTGGCCGCCGCCGTAGATGACGGCGGGAACTTGGCCCTGGCGACGAACGGCCCGGGCGGCCCCCTTGCCGACCCGGTCGCGTGCCACGGCCTCAAGCGTCTTGACTGCGCTCATGGCGTGATCCTTCAAATGTTGAGACAAGTCGGGAAACGAGGAAAGCCGCCCGAAACGGACGGCCACACCGAACCCCGATGCGCGCCCGTGCCTCCAAGGGTGTCTGGCGGGCGCGATTTGCCTATAGCCGCAAGCGACACCGGCAGCAAGCCGGCGCGGGATCGTAAGATCAGGGCGACGGTCGCCGCGGTCCGGCGAGACGCCGAGTGCAATCCTACTTGCCACCCACCGCCATAGAACGACGGGATTCTGCTTGGCCGCTGACCTCCCCAAAATATTTCGTTGAGTCGCCGAGCTGGACCGAGGGCTGGCAGTTCGGGGTGCAGGAATACGATTCACGGTCCAGGCCCCGCTGCACCGTGATGACGGCGGCCTCGGGAGCCTGAACTCGAATGGTCGACTCCGCCAGCATGTTGCCACCCCGATCCAGGGCGATGAGGTTTGTCGAGCCGAAGCTCTTGCCCGTGAGGACCACGACGCCGTTCTTCTGCAGGGAAACGTCGGCGATGATCGGATTGCCGACGATCACCATCTGGGTGTTCTCGGGCAGGCGTATCACCTTCGCGTTGTCCACGGTGACTGCCACGATAACGGGGACTTCGGCCATGCCCGGACGAGGCGTGACGATCGCACCAATGAGGCATGCGGCAAGGAGCATGGCCAGCAGTCGGGTGGCGTCGCGCCGGGAAGTCGGGGGCCGGTCGTCCATGGGCGGATCACTCGTGTCTCTGGACGGGCCCCGTCGGAAACGAGACGACCGCCGATCGCACGCAACTCAACACGATATTGGTAAACGGTCGCCTAAACGTATTGGCAAGCGCCATCGAGGCCGGAGCGAGACATTCTGAAGACGGAATTCGGACGCGACGGCGCACCACCCGAGTACCACCAGGGATCACCATCACGCTACTGTTACCATAGCGCAGGCTGCATCAAATGAGGCCGTGTTTCGGCAGTCCGTTTAACTGAATTGCAAGGCGGCAAGAGCAAATTGGCGTTGTCGCCGGACGACATGTGACGAGCTCTGACGGCACCCGATTTATTCCTGGGCGAACCTAAAGGATCCTGGATTATGACGAACATTTTCAAGCGCTTTGCCTCCGACGAGTCCGGCGCCACCGCCATCGAGTACGGCCTGATCGCGTCGCTCATCGCCGTCGCCATCATCGCTGCGCTGAACACCCTCTCCACCAAGATCACTGGCACCTTCACGAAGGTCGGCAACAACCTCACGCAGTAATTAAAACGTTTCGGCGCCCGCCGGCGCCGGTGATCGGATCGGCTGACCAAGGTCAGCCCAATGAAGGCGCGCAGTCAAGATCGCGCCTTCTTTCATTTTGCCAACCTCGATCTCAATTTGGAAGACTCACCATGGGCGCTGCAAGCGTTCTCATCGTCTTTCCGTTCCTGATGGTTTACGCCGCCGTCAACGATCTCCTCACGATGCTGATCCCGAATCGGATCACCATTGCCCTCGTCGCGGGCTTCGCCGGATTCTCCGTCGCGTTCGGCCTGGGGTGGCACGACGTCGCTCTGCATGCCGGGGCCGGGCTCCTCGTGTTGGCCGCAACCTTCACCCTCTTCGCCCTCGGGCATATCGGCGGGGGAGACGCCAAGCTCGCCGCCGGCACGGCCCTCTGGCTCGGCTTCGACAACCTCCTCGACTATCTGACCCTGGCGGCGATCGCTGGTGGCTTTCTCACCATGGCGATTCTGGCCCTGCGCTCACAGCCGCTGCCGGTCTTCGTCGGGCCGTCCCTGTCGCGGATGCCGTTCCTACTGCATCTGCACGATAAGGGGACGGGTGTGCCCTACGGGATCGCCCTCGCCTTTGCGGCGGTCATGATCCTCCCCGAGACGGCGATCTGGTCGCGCGCACTCGGACTCTGACCGTCACGGTCTCACCCACGATCTTCTTGCGCGTCGCCCAGTTGCACAGTCCGTAGGCCCGGCGCGGCATCACGGGCCGCCGGAATCGGGGCGATCTGGTCTCGCATGCATGCGAAACTTGAAATCCGCACCGGTTCGAGAGGGCCACATCGTCCCCGAGCACGCGACTGGAACGAAGCGATGCCGCCTCTCGAGGGCTCTGCGGCGAGGCAAGGCCGCGCTTTGAACAGGTTCCGTCGACACCGAGGGGCGGCGGATCCCGATAGAAACCATTAACCCTAACTTGAGGATTCCGGGGGCAACCTAATCCGGTTCGGCACTGAGCCGTCCGACAGGTCCACCCCGGTGATGAAACCCGCACGCCTCGCCGTCCTTGCCATCGCCCTCGTCACCGGTGGCCTCGCCGCCTTTTTGATGAGCGGTGAAGACAAGCCTCCAGAGCCCGTGATGACGGCTGCGCCCCCGCCGCCGGTCCTCCCGACCACCGATGTCCTCGTGGCGGCGGCGGAGCTACCTCTGGGCCAGAGCATCCAGGCGGCGGACCTGCGCTGGCAGCCCTGGCCCGACCAAGCCATCGCATCGGGATACATCACGCGCACCGCCCAGCCCAAGGGGCTGGAGGACATCACCGGCTCCATCGTTCGCTCCAGCTTCCTCCTCGGCGAACCGATCCGGCCGCAGAAACTCGCGCGGTCCGATGGTGGGTTCATGGCCGCGATCCTGCCCGCCGGTATGCGCGCCGTCGCCATCGTCACCGATTCACGCGGTTCGAGCTCCGCCGGCGGTTTCATTCTGCCCAACGATCACGTCGACCTCATCCGAACCTCCCGCGACGAGGAGGCCACGCAGGCGGGCGGGACCGAAACCCAGGTCTCCGAGACGGTTCTCACGGATATCCGCGTGCTCGCCGTGGGCCAGATCATCCAAGAGCGCAACGGCAGCAACGTCGTCACTGGCGAGACGGCGACCCTCGCCCTCACGCCGGCCCAGGCGGAGATCGTCACCCACGCCCAGAAGGTGGGTCAGATCTCTCTCTCCCTGCGCAGCCTCGCCGATATGGGCCGCACCGCGGACGCGGCGCCGGAGGCGCGCGCGGACTCGGGCATGACGATCGTCCGCTTCGGCGTGTCCAAACAACAATTGCGGCACTGAAGGCCTCGGCGAACGCGATGACAGGAATTGCCCTGATGACCAACCGACGCCGGAACGAGATCGTTCGCCTGCCCACCCTCGCGGTCCTGGCAGGTTGCCTCTTCGCCGGCACCGCGATGGGCCGCCCCACGCCCGATCTCGCCCCGGCCCCCGTCCTCGAAGTCGGCACGAACGAGGCCGCAATCTCGCGCAAGATCGAGCTGACCATGGGCCGCTCCATCGTCATCGACCTGCCGCGCGACGCCAAGGAGGTGTTCGTCGCCAATCCGAAGGTCGCCAACGCCGTGGTGCGCTCCACCCGCAAGGTGTTCGTCATCGGCATGGAGGACGGTGCGACCTCGATCTTCATCATGGACGGGGCAGGCCGTCAGATCACCGCCCTCGACGTCACCGTGGCACGGGACCTTCAGCTCGGAGCCCTGCGGCAGATCCTGACCCAGAGCATCAGCGGCGGGCGGTTCGACATCCGCACGGCGGGGTCCTCGATCATCCTGTCGGGCAGCGTCAATTCGGCGTCGGAGGCTTCGCAGGCCGTCGATATCGCCAACGCGTTCGTCGGCCAGTCCGGTTCGGGCGGGTCCGGCGGCGCGACTTTGGGAGCCGCGGCCGGCGGGGGAACGACGCGGGGCACGGTCATCAACAACATCACCATCCGAGACCGCGACCAGGTGATGCTGCGCGTCACCGTGGTGGAAGTCGCCCGCACGGTGCTCAAGCAGTTCGGGATCAACGTGAGCGGCAGCTGGTCTGGGCTGAACCTCGCCAACATCACGCCCCTGACCCTGTCGGGAGGGCAGTTCCCGAGCGGAAACCAGCTCGCGGGCACGATCAACGGGACGGGGGGCGCCAGCATCACGGCGACCCTGCGGGCGTTCGAGCAGGCGGGCGTTTCGCGCGTGCTGGCCGAGCCGACGCTCACGGCGATCTCGGGCGAATCGGCGAACTTCACGGCCGGCGGCGAATTGCCGGTCCCGGCGAGCCAGACCTGCACGCCGAGCACCGTCGCGGGAACCCAGCCGACCTGCGTCGTCGGCATCAGCTTCAAGCCCTACGGCGTCAGCCTCCACTTCACCCCAGTGGTTCTCAGCGAGAACCGCATTTCCGTGCGCGTCGGCACGTCTGTGAGCGAAATCGATCCGCAGAATTCGTACACCTTCGTCAGCGGCGACACGACCTCGGCGGTTCCAGGCCTGACCGTCCGCAAGTCCGAGACCACGGTCGAGCTGGCTTCGGGCGCCACGATGATGACGGCGGGCCTCATCCAGCAGAAGAGCAAAGCCGCGATCAACGGCCTGCCGGGCCTGCTCAATCTGCCGATCATCGGCGCCCTGTTCCGGTCGCGCGACTACCAGCGCCAGGAAACGGAGCTCATGATCATGGTCACGCCTTACATCGCGAAGCCCATGGAGGCGCGCCAAGCCACCCGGCCCGACGACGGTTTCGTGGATGCTCAGGATGCGCAGGGCATCCTGCTCGGTCGCCTGAACCGCCTCTACGGCGTCGCCGGCGCCAGCCCTCTCGGACCGACCTACCGAGGGCGCGTCGGTTTCATCACCGATTAGGGTACCCCACGAAACTCCCGACCACAGCTGGTTCTCGCCTTCGGCGCCACGGCGCCGCGGGCGTTTCGCGAGACACTTCGGCCGCCCCGCCCGTGAGACACCGTTCCGCCAGGACCTCCGTCAGGATCCCCGCCATGCCCCCCTCCCCCCACCTCCGGACCCTGGTCGCGCTCGCCGCCCTGGCGGGGCTTCTCGGCGCCTGCCAGAGCCGCGCCCCGGCAACGACGGGCTCGCTCTACCCATATGATTACCGCGCCCGTCACCCCATCGCCCTCACGGACGCCAGCCGCAGCCTCGACGTCTTCGTCACCGGCACGGGCCACATCGACCCGCGCCAGGCCAGCGACATCGACGGATTCCTCCTCGAGTTCCGCCGCTATGGCCGCGGCACGCTGCTCCTCGACATGCCGCGGGGGGTCGCGCCCGCCCTGGGAACCGCCGTGGAGCGCACCGGAGAGATGATCCGCCGGATGAGCGCGCAGGCCGGGGTCGAGCCGGGCCAGCTCGTGGTCACGACCTACGCCGTCGGACATCCGGGTCTTGCCGCCCCCCTGCGCCTGAGCTTTCAGCGGATGGAGGCCAAGGTCACCGGCCCTTGCGGATCGTGGCCGCAGGACCTCGGTGCCGGCGATCCCACCTTCAGCGGACGAAACGAGCCCTACTGGAATTTCGGCTGCTCGACGCAGTCGAACATCGCCGCCCAGGTGGCCGATCCCGTCGACCTCGTGCGCGGTCGTTCGGAAGGGCGGATCGACACCATCCGCCGCACGAGAAACATCGAGAAAATCCGCAACGGAAATGATCCGTCAATTCCCTGGCGCCAAGATGGGAAGACCAGCGTGAAGTCCCAGGTGAACGACTAACCTCTCCCATGCCGAATCCGCGCGATCCGTTCGGACCGGGCGAATTCGGACTTCACTCAGGTGCCGCGGGACCTGGGTGTCCGGCGACCGCCTCGATCGGGCGGAGACCGGACCGAAGCCACGCGGTCTGCGAACGAAATCCCGCCCCAAAAGCGCCCCCCGAGGCAACCTGAACCGGAAACAATCGTCATGGCGGACCTGAACCAGACACCCGAGCGGATCATCGCCCCGGTGCCGCGGATCACGATCCAGGCCTTCTGCGAGACCCAGGACACGGCGGCGGTGATCGAGGCCGCCGCCGGCGACCGGCGCATGCAGAAAACGCACTTGAAGGTGCAGATGGGCGGAGGTGCGGCTGCCGTCGAAGCCTATCGGCACGCGCCGACCCCCAACGTCATCGTCATCGAAACGCAGGGGGCCAAATCGCGTCCCATCGAATGCCTCGATGCCCTCGCCGACGTCTGCGATCCGGGCACCAAGGTCATCGTCATCGGCCACGTCAACGACGTCTTGCTCTACCGCCAGTTCATCCAGCGCGGGGTGAGCGAGTACCTCATGGCCCCCATCGAACCCATCGCGCTGATCCAAGCGGTCTCGGACCTGTTCTCGTCTCCGGGGGCCAAACCCATCGGCCGCACCATCGCGGTGGTGGGCGCGAAGGGCGGCGTCGGCGCCTCGACGCTCGCCCACAACCTCGCCTGGACCATCGCCCGCGAGCAGGATACCGCAACGGTCATCGCCGACCTCGACATCGCCTTCGGCACCGCGAGCCTGAACTTCAACCAGGACCCGCCCCAGGGTATCGCCGAGGCGGTGTTCTCGCCCGAACGCCTGGACGCCAACCTCCTCGACCGCCTGCTGTCGAAATGCAGCGACAATCTCACGCTGCTTGCCGCGCCGGCCACCCTCGACCGGACGATCGACCTCAGCGAACAGGCCCTCGATACGGTGATCGACCTTCTGCGCAGCGCCGTCCCATGCATCGTTCTCGACGTTCCGCATGTCTGGACCGCCTGGTCGAAGCGCCTCCTCGTTTCAGCCGACGAAATCCTGATCGTGAGCGCGCCCGAACTCGCCTCCCTGCGCAACACCAAGAACATGCTCTCCGTGTTGCAGCAGACCCGGCCCAACGACCATCGGGCCCGTGTCGTCCTCAACGGGGTCGGCATGGCGAAGCGGCCGGAGATCAGCGCCGCGGAATTCGCCAAGGCCCTCGACACGCCGATCACCGCGAGTCTGCCGTTCGATGCGAACCTGTTCGGCACGGCGGCGAACAACGGCCAGATGATCGCCGAAGTGCAGGCGGGAGCGAAGGCCACGGACATCTTCTCGACCATCGCCGCCACCCTCATCGGGCGCCCCGAGACGCGACGCGCCCGCCCCAACCTGCTGGAACCGCTTCTGGCGCGCCTCCAGCGCCGCAAGGCTTCGTGATGCGCCGGTCCCGCCCGGCCGGAGGCGCGCGCCATGTTCGGTAGGAGAAACGGCGCAGCCGCCGCGCAGGCCGCTCCCCTGCCGCCCTTCGTCCAGCCCGCGCAGGCATCCTATCCCGTGCATCAGGAGCCGATGGCCCGCATGCGCGTCGAGGTGCCGAAACCCGGTCAGCCCGTGGAGGCGCCGGCGAAGTCCGAGGACTACTTCCGCACCAAGAGCATGATCTTCGGAGCGCTGATCGAGGCCATCGATCTGGCGCAGCTCGCCCGTCTCGACGCGGAATCCGCCCGCGAGGAAATCCGCGACATCGTCTCGGAGATCATCGGCCTCAAGAACATCGTCCTGTCCATCAACGAGCAGGAGGAGCTGCTCGACGATATCGGCAACGACGTTCTGGGCTACGGTCCCCTGGAACCGCTCCTGATGCGCGACGACATCACCGACATCATGGTCAACGGCGCCAATCGGGCCTTCATCGAAGTCGGCGGCAAGATTCAGCTCACAGGCGTGCGGTTCCGCGACAACCAGCAGCTGATGAACATCTGCCAGCGCATCGTCAGCCAGGTCGGCCGGCGCGTCGACGAAGCCTCACCGATCTGCGACGCGCGCCTGCCGGACGGCTCACGCGTCAACATCATCGCGCCGCCCCTCGCCCTGGACGGGCCGATCCTGACGATCCGCAAGTTCCGTAAGGACAAGCTCACCCTCGATCAGCTCGTCGGCTTCGGGGCGATCTCGCCGGAAGGCGCCCGTGTCCTGCAGATCATCGGCCGGGTGCGCTGCAACGTGGTGATCTCGGGTGGTACGGGCTCGGGCAAGACCACGCTGCTGAACTGCCTCACCGCCTTCATCGATCACGACGAACGCATCGTTACCTGCGAGGACGCGGCAGAACTGCAACTGCAGCAGGCCCACGTGGTGCGTCTCGAGACCCGGCCGCCCAATATGGAGGGCTCGGGCCAGATCACCATGCGCGATCTCGTGAAGAACTGCCTGCGCATGCGTCCCGAACGGATCATCGTCGGCGAGGTGCGCGGCGCAGAGGCGTTCGATCTCCTCCAGGCCATGAACACCGGCCACGACGGCTCCATGGGGACCCTGCACGCGAATTCACCGCGCGAGGCCCTGAGCCGCCTCGAATCGATGATCACCATGGGCGGCTTCACCCTGCCGTCGCGGACCCTGCGCGAGATGATCTGCGGCTCCATCGACGTCATCGTCCAGGCGACCCGCCTGCGCGATGGTTCGCGGCGCATCACCCACATCACCGAAGTTCTGGGCATGGAAGGCGACGTGATCATCACCCAGGACCTGTTCCTCTACGACATCCTCGGGGAGGACGCGAACGGCAAGATTGTCGGTCACCACCGCTCCACCGGTATCGGACGCCCCAAATTCTGGGAGCGGGCGCGCTATTACGGGGAGGAGCAAGCCCTCGCCACGGCCCTCGACGCGGCGGCCAAGACTCTGGAGCGGGATCAATGAGCGCCGTGCGCGCCAGCGGACTCCAGGGGTGCGCGCTCTCGCGTGGCGGAGCTGATCGGGGCTTCGGCCGGGCGGTGGGGCGGTGAACGCCAACCTGCCACTGGCCGCCGGGCTCGCTGCATTCGCGGCCGGTGCCGTGGCCTGGGTCGTGCTCACCCCGCTCCTCTCGGGCGAGAAGCGCGCGGACCAGCGCCGCAAGGCCATGAGCATCACCCCGCAGCAGGTGATGACGCGGGCAGTTTCCTCCACACGTCGCGAGCAGGTCGCCAAGAGCCTGAAGGAGATCGAGGCGAAGAAGGCCGGGACACGTATCAGCCTCGAACTCAAGATCGCGCAGGCCGGACTCGATTGGAGTAAGCGAAAGTATCAGATCGTCTCGGGTGTCGTCGCCATGCTGGCCGGCACCCTGATGTATCTCGTCACCGGCAGCGGTTCTGGGTCGCTCGCGGCCATCTTTGCCGGGGGCTTCGGCCTGCCCATGTGGTTCCTCGCCTTCTCCCGCAAACGCCGCATCGCCCGCTTCATCACGGAGCTGCCGACCGCCATCGACATCATCACCCGCGGCGTGCGCGCCGGTATTCCCCTGAGCGACTGCTTCCGGATCATTTCGCGCGAGGCCGAGGAGCCAATCCGTTCCGAGTTCAAGATGGTCGTGGAATCGCAGACCCTCGGCGTCCCGATCGGGGACGCCCTGATCAAGATGTACGAGCGTGTTCCGGTCTCGGACGTGAACTTCTTCGCCATCGTCATCGGCATCCAGTCGAAATCCGGCGGCAACCTGTCGGAGGCTCTCTCAAACCTGTCCCGCGTCCTGCGCGAGCGCAAGAAGATGGCTGGCAAGATCCAGGCGATGAGTATGGAGGCGAAGGCATCGGGCGGTATCATCGCCTCGCTGCCCTTCATTGTCGCGGCCCTGACCTATTTCGCCAGCCCGGACTACATCTCGCTGCTGTGGACGACGAACATCGGCAAGTTCGCCCTCGTCGCCTCGGCGATCTGGATGTCGCTCGGCATCTTCACGATGAAGAAGATGATCAGCTTCGATTTCTGACCCGCGGTCGAACGCGCGAAAGCCCCCATGCTGGACCTCATCACCCAAAAGCTGATCGATCCGCGCTTCCTCGGCATGACCCTGAGCGGCATCGCGGCGGCGGCCACCGTCTTCACCCTGCTTCAGCCCCTCCTCGAGCCCGACCGCCTCAAGCAGCGCATGAAGCTCGTCGGCGAGGAGCGCGAACAGCTTCGCCTGCGCGAACGCGAGCGCCTGTCGAATGCCGCGGCCAAGGCGAATCTCCGGGTGGCACCGAAGGCCTACATGAAGAACGTGGTGGAGCAGTTCAACCTCAGCCGCTGGCTCGGGACCGAGACGGCGCGCCAGCAGCTCCTCATGGCCGGCTACCGCTCGCCCGGCGCGGAAACCAGCTTTCTATTCTTCCGCATGGTGACGCCCATCGCCATGCTGGTGGCGGCGATCCTGTACCTTTTCGTCCTTAAGGTCATCGATCAACCCGTGGCGATCCGCGCCATGATGGTGATCGCCGCCGTGCTCCTCGGCATGAAGGCGCCCGAACTCTATCTTCTTAACGCCACGAAGAAGCGCCAGACCGAGATCCGCCAGGCATGGCCCGACGCCCTCGACCTGACCCTCATCTGCGTGGAATCGGGCATGTCCGTCGAGCACGCGTTCCGGCGGGTCAGCACGGAGATCGCCTCCCAGTCCATCGTGCTGGCCGAGGAGCTGGCGGTGATGACGGCCGAGTTGTCGTTCCTGCCCGACCGGCGCGTCGCCTTCGAGAACCTCGCCAACCGCACGGGCCTCGATCCGGTCAAGGCCGTGACGACGGCTCTAATTCAGGCCGAGCGTTACGGGACACCCGTGGGACAGGCCCTGCGGGTGCTCTCCCAGGAAAGCCGCGACACCCGGATGAACGAGGCCGAGAAGAAAGCCGCCGCCCTGCCGCCGAAACTCACCGTGCCGATGATCCTGTTCTTCCTGCCCGTGCTGTTCGTGGTGATCCTCACGCCGGCGGCGATTCAGATCTACCGCTAACCGAGACCCGAGCCTCTTCGGTCCGCCCCGGCGCGCGACGACCGGGCCCGTCCAGCGCGGTTGCGCGTGAATTCACCACATCCCTCCGCCGTGCAGGCGGCGTGGGTGCTCACGCAGACGGCGAAACCGGCATCAGCCGGCTGGTCAATCTGTAAAACCAAGACCGCGTCGTTGCGTTCGCAGGTCGCATGCTCCTGGCGACCGCGTTCCCAGAGATCCAACGCCTGGGGACCGCGCTTTTCGCGATCGGGGACGCCCGCCCTCCAGGGTACCGCCGATCATCGGCATCGGGTTGCCCAGCCCGTGGTCGTGCACCGCGCGGTTGGAAAATACGCTAAGCACAATCCATGGCTCACCGTTCAGCTACTTTCGGGTAGAACGGCGCTGCGCCACGTCCTTCGGGAAAAGACCTGCACCAAGGCTTCGATGATCTCCTTCGACACGCCCTTTCTCGTCTCAGTCCTGCAGATCGTCTGGATCGATCTGCTCCTGTCCGGCGACAACGCCGTGGTCATCGCCCTCGCGTGCCGCGCCCTACCGCCGCATCAGCGACGCACCGGCATGCTGCTTGGCGCCGGGACGGCGGTGGCCTTGCGCATCGTCTTCGCCCTGGCGATCACTTGGCTCCTGGCGGTGCCACTCCTGCGTGTCGTCGGCGGTCTCTTGCTGATCTGGATCGCGGTGAAGCTGGCGCTCGGCGAGGAGGAGGACGGGCACGTCGTCGACGGCAGCACCTCCCTGTGGCGCGCGGTGCGGACCATTGCGGTGGCCGATGCGGTGATGAGCCTCGACAACGTCGTCGCCATCGCGGCCGCCGCCAAGGGACATGTCGCGCTGTTCATCTTCGGGCTGCTCCTGTCGATTCCCCTCATCGTCATGGGGGCGAGTCTAATCTCCCGCCTGCTCCAGACATATCCAGCCATCGTCTGGGCCGGCGCGGGGCTCCTCGGGTGGATCGCCGGCGAGATGATCGTCACCGATCCGCTCATCGCGGGATGGATCGTCGACGTCCCGCATGCCCCTACCCTGGGCGCCGCGATCGGTGCCACCCTGGTGATCGCCATCGCCGCCCTCCTCACCCGGCACCGGCCGCGCACGGTCGATGGGGTTCCCCGTGTCTGAGTCCGTCTCCCCGCGCCGCCTGTGGCGGGCCGTGGGCGAGGCTGGGCTCGTGGCCGGTCTCCTCCTCGGCGGCTGGCAGATCGGTCGTCGCCATGCGATCGCGCAGGCCGGCCTCGCTCCGGCCTGGATAGATCCGGGAACCGTCGAGGTGGCCATCGAGGCGCTCGTCGTCGGCCTGTCCATCTGCATGGTCGCGGGCCTCGCCATCACGAGGCACTGGCGGGAACGCCGCTTGGCAGCGGAGGCGGACGGCGCGCGACGCCTGTTCGTGGACCTGTTCGAGGCCGCGTCCGACCCACAGATTCTGTTCGGTATCGCCGCCGATGGGGAGATCCGGGCCGAACGAGCGAACGCGGCGGCACGCAGCGCCCTGTCGCTGCCGGAGGATGCAGACGAACGACCCTTCGCGGATCGCCTGCCGCCGGAGGCCGCCGAGGCGATGCGCCCGCACCTTGCGCGGGCCATCGCGACGGGCGAACCGTTGCGCGTCGCGGATGACGAAGTCCGGCTCGGCGCCCTGCGCTGGGTCGATTCCACATACCTGCCCCTGCGCGAGACCGCCTCGGGCTCCGTCACCCGCGTCTGTGTCAGTCTGCGCGACCGCAGCCACGTCGAGGTCGCGGAGGCCGAGGCGCGCGACGCGACACGCCTCCTCGGAATGGCCGAGGAGATCGCCCATGTCGGCCATTGGCATATCGATCTCGCGACGTCGCGGCTGACCTGGTCGGATGCGGTCTACCGGATCCACGGCCTCGATCCGGCCGTCTTCACGCCGACGGTCGAGGCCGGCAGCCAAGCCTGCCATCCCGACGACCGGGCCCGCATGGATGCCTGCATCGCGGGGGCGATCCGCGACCGGACGGGGTTCGAGGTCCGCCTGCGCATCGTCCGGCCGGACGGCGACGTACGCGACGTGTTCGCGCGCGGGATCTACCGGAGTGCCGATAGGAGCGGTCATGCCGCGCTGTTCGGCGTATTCGCGGACGTCACCGACCGCAAGCAGGCGGAGCGCGCCCTCGCCGAGAAGTCGGCCCTCCTCGAAGCGACCCTCGAAAGCATCGATCAGGGCCTCATGGTGATCGCCGCCGACGGGACCGTCCCGGTCGCCAACCACCGCGCCATGGAGATCCTGCGCCTGCCCACCGGCATGATCGCCGAGCGTCCCAACTACCGGGACGTGCGCCGGCATTGCCGCGCCACGGGCGCCTGGGGCGTCCTCATCCAGGACCCGGCGCACTGGCACCTCGACGGCGAGCGGCGCACCACCGATCTGCGCTCGGAGCGCCGGCGCGCGGACGGCAGCGTCATCGAGATCCGCTCCCTGCCGATCCTCGACGGGAAGGGCCATGTCCAGACCCTGACCGACATCACCGACCGGCGCGTAGCCGAGACGCGCCTGCGCGACAGCGAGGCCCGCTACCGGCTGCTCGCCGACCACACCTCGGACCTCATCCTCCTCGACGATCCGAGCGGGCGCCACCTCTACATCTCACCGGCCGTCGGCCCCATGCTCGGCTACACCCTCGACGAGGCGAACGCGGCGGGCCTGCGCACCCTCGTCCATCCGGAGGACATCGCCAACCTGTCGGCGACCCTGCACGGCCTCTCGGCCGCGCGGCCCACGGGGTCGGCCGTGTACCGCCTGCGGCATAAGGACGGCCGCGACATCTGGGTCGAGGCGGCGTTCCGGCGCATCGAGGAGCACGGGGACGTCCAGATCATCCACGCCATCCGCGACGTGACGGAGCGCCACCGCCAGGAAGCCGATCTCGAGCGAGCCAAGGTCGCGGCGGAGGCCGGAGCCCGGGTGAAGGCGGAGTTCCTCGCCAACATGAGCCACGAGCTGCGCACACCGCTGACCGGCATGCTCGGCGTCCACGATCTGCTCATAAACGACGCGACCTTGAGCGTGTCGCAGGCGCGGCTCCTCGGCCTCGCCCAGGAATCGGGGCGTTCCCTCCTCACCATCGTCAACGATATCCTCGACTTCTCGAAGATCGAGGCCGGGCAGCTCGCCATCGAATCCGTGCCGTTCGGCCTGCGGGCCCTGTTGGAGGCGTGCCGCCAGCTTTCCGTCGAAGCCGCGCGCGGACGTCCCGTGGCCATCATCGTCGAGGTCGCCCCCGGCATGCCGGACTGGTTCATCGGCGATCCGACCCGCCTGCGGCAGGTGCTGCTGAACCTCGCCACCAACGCCATCAAGTTCACCGCGCAGGGCAGCGTCATCCTGCGGGCGCGCTGGAGCGACCAGGGTGCCGTTCCCCTCGTGACCATCGAGGTCGTCGATACGGGCATCGGCATCGCGCCCTCCGCCATGGCGAACCTTTTCGAGCGTTTCGCTCAGGCCGACGGCTCGATCTCGCGTCAGTACGGCGGCACGGGCCTCGGGCTCGCGATCTCCCGGCGTCTGGTCCGACTGATGCGCGGCGAGATCGGCGCCACGAGCCGGCTCGGCGTGGGGTCAACCTTCTGGTTCGCCCTGCCCCTGCCGCTCGCCCAAGCGACGGACGGGGGACCCGGACGCACCGCCCTCACGGCGCCGGCGCCCCTGGCCCGGCGCCTGCTCCTCGCCGAGGACAATCCCATCAATCAGGAGATCATCGCCACGGTGCTGCGCCAGAAGGGCCACACGGTCACGGTGGTCGGCGACGGCGAGGGTGCCGTGAGCGCCGTCGCCACGGAGCCGGTCTTCGATCTCGTGCTCATGGACGTGCAGATGCCCGGACAGGACGGGCTGGCGGCGACCCGCGCGATCCGTCAAGCCGAGATCGATGCCGGCCGAGCCCGGCTGCCCATCGTGGCGCTCACCGCCAACGCCATGGCCGAGGAGATCGCCCGCTGCCGGGCGGTGGGTATGGACGCCCACGTCGCCAAGCCCGTCGACTGGACGCTGCTGTTCTCGACCATCGACAGCCTGTTGTCGCAGGGAGCGCCGGGGACCGACGCGCACGCCTGAAACGGGTCGGGTGCGAGGCCTCAGCCTTCGAGCACGCCCCAGGACGGCTTCCACACGGATTTCGGATCGATCACCACGATCTCGAGGCCGCCCTCGTTGGCGACATGCACGGCGATGCCGAAGGCCTCGGCCACGGGCAGGGCCCCGGTGCTGCTGAACAACGCGCCGTCGGCGAGCTTGACCGTGCCGGTCACCGCGTCGCCCTGACGATCGAGGCACAGGGTGACGGCGCCCGCCAGGGGGGCACCGACGCGCCGGAAGGGTTTTGCCATCGGGGAGCTTCTCCGCGCTGCGTGAAAGGCCTGATTGCACGAAAAAAGGGCGGCTGTGACGCCGCCCTTCCCGCAAAGACCCGTAGGACCGACCGTTTTAGCGCTTCGAGAACTGGAAGCTGCGGCGGGCCTTCTTGCGGCCGTACTTCTTGCGCTCGACCACGCGGCTGTCGCGGGTGAGGAAGCCTTCGCGCTTGAGCGGCGTGCGCAGCTCGGGCTCGTAGTAGGTGAGCGCCTTCGACAGGCCGTGGCGCACGGCGCCGGCCTGACCCGAGAGACCGCCGCCATGCACCGTGACGGTGATGTCGTACTGATCGACGCGGTTGGCGATCTGCAGGGGCTGGCGCAGGATCATGCGCAGCACGGGACGGGCGAAGTAGGTCTCGACGGCGCGGCCGTTGACCACCACGGTGCCGTTGCCGGGCTTGATCCAGACGCGGGCGACCGCGTCCTTGCGCTTGCCGGTGGCATAGGCGCGGCCCTGGGCATCGAGCTTCTGCACGTGGACGGGAGCGGCGTTCTCGGGGTTCTCGACGTTGCCGCGGGTGAGGTCGGAGAGGGACTGGAGGGTCGCCATGATCAAGCGCTCACGTTCTTGCGGTTGAGGCTGCCGACGTCGAGCGCCTGCGGCTGCTGGGCGGTGTGGGGATGCTCGGAGCCCTTGTAGACCCGGAGGTTGCCCATGATCTGGCGGAACAGAGGACCGCGCGGGAGCATGCGCTCCACGGCCTTCTCCACGACGCGCTCGGGGAACCGGCCGTCGAGGATGAACTTCGCGGTCCGCTCCTTGATGCCGCCCGGGTAACCGGTGTGGTGGTAGTACACCTTCTGCTCGCGCTTGCGGCCGGTGAACTTCACCTTCTCGGCGTTGATGACGATGACGTTGTCGCCGCAATCGACGTGGGGCGTGTAAGCGGCCTTGTGCTTGCCACGCAGACGCATCGCGATGATGGTGGCGAGCCGGCCGACGACCAAGCCCTCCGCATCGACGATGATCCACTTCTTGTCGACATCGGCGGGCTTCAGCGAAAAGGTCTTTTGCGCGCTGCTCATCCCGTGACGTTCCATACTGCTTTGAAAAGGATGCGCCGCCGCGTTCGAGACGCGACGGCGTTGGCCGGTCTCTAGGGGGTGATCGCGGCGCCGTCAAGTCCGAATGCGATTTTGCATGGCGAAATGGCGAAAACTGCAATCATTCGAGGGGGTTCGGATGAGTGGTATTGGAGTACCGCAAGGTGCACATCCCTTCTCCCCTCTGCGGGAGAAGGTGGCCCGCGCAGCGGGTCGGATGAGGGGTGTGGCCGATCCGGAGAGATCGCCCCCTCTTGCGGGACTTCGTCCCGACCCGCCCACTTCGGGGGCACCCTCCCCCACCTCACATCGGGCCTGCCCGATTTGAGCATTCGCGTGCGGATCTCGGGCAAGCCCAAGGTCCGTGGGGGAGGATTCTTCCCGGTCTCACCGCTCCGGCGGGATCGCGTAGGTCCCCGTGGCATGGCACACCAGTTCCTGCGAGTCGGGGGCGGTGATCGCCACCTCGCCCACCGCCAGCCGGCGCCCAAGTTTCAGGAGATGCGCCTCGGCCACCAGCCCAGTCGGGCCGGGCTTTCGCAGGAAATTGAAGCTGAGATTCGTGGTGACGGCCAGCGCCACGGGGCCGATGCTGGCGAGGATCGCCGCGTAGAGGGCGTAGTCGGCCAGCGCCATCATGGCCGGCCCCGAGACGGTGCCGCCGGGGCGCAGGTGGCGGGCGTGATGGTCCATCCGCATGGTCGCCCGCAGGGGGCCGACCCCGACGAGGTGATAGGTGCGCCCGCCGTGGTGCATCTGCGGAAACGCCGCATCAAGGAACGCCACGGTGTGTTCGAGGGTCATCGCGGTCTCGGCCATGCCGCCCTTGCAGCACGCCCCAGCCTGTCCGACAACCGGACATGGCCCACGACAGCTACGACCCCGCCCTGATCCGCCGGATCCTCACCGAGACAAAGAGCATCGCCCTGGTCGGCGCCTCGGCGAATCCCGCGCGCCCGAGCCACCACGTCATGGAATTTTTGCTCGCGCGCGGGTTTCGCGTGACCCCGGTCAATCCCGGGCTCAGTGGGCAGACACTCTTGGGCCAGCGGGTGGTGGCGCGGCTGGCCGATCTGCCTGAGCCCGTCGATATGGTGGAGATCTTTCGCCAGTCCGACGCGGCGGGTGGGGTGGTGGATGAGGCGCTGGCCTTGCCCGTTCCGCCGCGTTTTATCTGGATGCAGATCGGGGTGCGGGATGAGGCTTCTGCCGCCCGGGCTGAGGCGAAGGGCGTTGTGGTGGTGATGGATCGGTGCCCGAAGATTGAGATGTTTCGCTAGCGATTAGCCTGCCTGCTACAAGTAAGTTATCGACATTCCAAGCTCATTGACGTCCGGCTTCGGCCCCCTACAGACCTTCAAGCGTGGGCCCTGTAACGACAGATGTTGAGAGAATAGCGGACTCTCGGCGGTATCCGTTAAAGCTTTGGTACAATCTGCGCCCGCCGGACGGCTTGCCGCGCCAGGTTCTCCCTAGCACAGTGGCTTCAGTATGCGCCTTCGTCGGGGATATTCAGCGTTGTGCCACAGGCCTTGCAGTGCACGGCATCTGGCTCGTGACGCTGCAGCCCACAAGTCGGGCATGGGAAGCGCACCTTGTAGGGTCGGAACACCACTTGAGCCAGTCGGAAGAAGAGTGTCACCCCACAGATCATCACGAATACCGAAATCAGGCGCCCGGTAGGTCCCGGGAGCGTGATGTCGCCGTATCCGGTGGTCGTGAGGGAGGTGACTGTGAAGTATAGTGCGTCGACAGGGCTGCCGATTGCCGGGTTGCTCCCAGCTTGCGTGACATAGATCACGCCCGTCATCACGAACACGAACACGATGAGGTTGGTGGCGGCTAGGATGGCTTCCTCGTTGCTCCGGAAGAATGAGCTGTCCTGCCTCAGCCGGTCGAGCAGCTGGTAGGTGCGCAGCAGGCGAAGAGTGCGGAGGATGCGCAGAAAGCCAACGCCCTGTGCGATCATCGGCGCCAGGAATGAGACGATCGCCACCAGGTCCGTCCAGGTGCTCAGCCTCAGGAACTCGCGGGCGGGCGCCCGGCTGATGATCAGACGACAGAAGAAGTCGGCCAGCACACCGACGCCGAGCGCGACGTCGAGTGCGACGATCCAGGGGGAGAGCGGCAGGAACGATGTGGCGATGACGAAAGCGATCGTCGTGATGTCGAAGGCGAGCAGCCCGTAACGGAAGCGGTGCGCCTGGTCGGTGTCGCCTTCGTAGAGGGCCTGAAGCCGAGCTTTCAGCGTGGTCATGGGGTCCGGTGTGGCGGGCAGGAGAGGACCCATACCGTATTCATCCCCTGGGCGCCCCGTTGCGCGCCGCACCTATCGGTGGGATACGGCCTCTCGAAGGTGTGCGGTCCCGTAATGGGGCTTGCAGGTCACTACCGCTGGTCGGGCCGCCAGTGGGGGAGACCTGTGCCTGTGCCTCGCCCAACAAAGCCCCCTCGCTCCCGGTTGCCAAAAGCAGGCCGCCAGTCCTCTCCGGATGTCCGGGCTTCCGATGTGGTGCTTGCGGTCACGCTCGTGGCCCTCCTGGGCCTGTTCTGCCTCATGCTGCTCGGGGGTCTCGTCGGTGCATCCGAAGATGTAGCCACTGCATCAGTCTTGGTACTGCCGTCACAATACCCCGCAGAAAGTGCTGTACCTCCATGATCACGATCGAAAAGGAATAATATAGACCGATTGCAAAAATCTATTGATCGATAGCAAAGCAAAGACATGAGCGCTCAGATGCCTGTGCCGATCAAGCGTCCTTTCTCTGCATTGCGCAGCATGTTGCGCAACGAGGCGAGCGGCGGCCTCGTGCTCGTGTCCAGCGCCGCGCTGGCGCTCATAGTAGCCAACTCACCAGTGGCCGGCAGTTACTTTGAAGCTTTGAAGATCCACATCGGTCCGCTCTCAATCCTTCACTGGATCAATGACGCCCTGATGGTGGTGTTCTTCCTGCTCGTCGGCTTGGAAATTAAGCGTGAGATGCTGGACGGGCGCCTGCGTACTTGGTCGGACCGCATCCTACCCGGTGTCGCCGCGCTTGGGGGCATGCTGATGCCTGCTCTGGTTTACGTTGCGGTCAATTGGTCCTCGCCTGAAACCCTGCGCGGCTGGGCGATACCGGCCGCCACGGATATCGCGTTTGCCCTTGGCGTGCTCGCACTCCTGGGCTCGCGCGTGCCGGTGTCGCTCAAGGTGTTCCTGACTGCGCTCGCCATCATCGACGATCTCGGCGCCGTCCTCATCATTGCGGCGTTCTACACCGCCGACTTGTCGCTTCCGATGCTGGGCGGCGCAGCTGTTACGCTTGCTGTGCTCTACGCGTTGAACAAAGCCAGCGTGGCGCGCCTTTGGCCCTACTTGCTACTCGGCGTGGTGCTCTGGGTGTTCGTACTGCTGTCTGGCATCCACGCGACGATCGCAGGCGTGCTTCTGGCACTGACGATTCCGCTCCGCCTCAGCGCCGGGAAGCCGGACGATCCGACCTCACCGTTACACATCCTTGAGCACGCCATCCACCCATGGTCGGCGTATTTGATCCTGCCGATCTTCGGCTTTGCCAACGCGGGCGTGTCGTTTGCCGGGTTCGAGCCGAGGATTCTGTTCGATTCGGTAACGCTCGGTGTGGCACTGGGCCTGTTCCTCGGCAAGCAGCTTGGGGTGTTCGGCTTCGTCCTGGCAGTGGTCAAGCTGGGCTGGGCTCAACGGCCCGCTGGGGCGACTTGGGTGCAGGTCTACGGTGTGGCTCTGTTGTGCGGTGTCGGTTTCACCATGAGTCTCTTCATTGGTCTACTCGCGTTCGCAAGCAGCTCTGATTTGGAAGCTGAGACCAAGATCGGCGTATTGGCCGGTTCGCTCGCCTGCATGGTGGCTGGCGCGCTGGTGCTGTTGTTCGCGCCGCGCACGCATGTAGCGGCAGCCTCACTGAGATCTTGATCAGCGAGGCTGTTGCTTAGGTGACCGAATGGGCTGCTTTGACCTGCGATCCGGCCGCTCAGGACGCAATCACCGAGCGTCCGGTCCCCACCCTCAAGAGACATACGTGAACACAACTGACAGGAGCTTCGCCACTCTCATCAAATGGCGACCTGCCGCGTCTCCTCCATCAACGCCACAGCCACAAAACTGACCCCAGCGGCCACCGCCAGATACAACCCCACCCAACCCACACCACCCCATTCACTCAACCGCTGCGCCAGATACGGCGCGGCGGAGGCCCCCAGAATCCCCGCGAGGTTGTAGGTTACAGACGCCCCGGTGTAGCGCACCCGCGTGGGAAACAGCTCCGGCAGCAGCGCCCCCATGGGGCCGAACAGCCAGCCCATGGCGAAGAGGCCGAGACACAGGAAGCCCAGCACGAGGCCACCCTGGCCGCTGCCGAGCATCGGCCCGAGGGCGAGGCCCAGGGCGGCGGTGAAGAGGAGACCGGAGAGGAGGACGGGGCGGCGGCCGTAAGCGTCGGCGGCCCAGCCCGAGAGCGGGATGCCCAGCCCCATGAACAGCACGGCGACGCACTCGAATAGTAGGAAGGTCGGCCGGGTGAAGCCCAGCGTCGAGACGCCGTAGCTGAGGGCGAACACCGTCGAGAGGTAGAACACCGCGTAGCACGACACCATGGCGAAGGTGCCGAGCAAGGTCGCGCGGATGTGTTTGGTGAAGATCACCGCGAGCGGCACGCGCTCGGGCGCGGCCTTCTCCAAGGCGGCGCGGAAGACAGGCGTTTCCGTGAGCTTCAGGCGCACATAGAGCCCGACGCCCACGAGTACGGCGGAGGCGAGGAAGGGAATGCGCCAGCCCCAGGCCTGGAAGTCGGCGGGGCTCAGCGCCAGGGCCAGGCCGAGGAAACCGAGATTGGCGGTGATGAAGCCGACGGGCGCCCCGAGCTGCGGGAAGATGCCGTAGAGGGCGCGTCGCCCCGGCGGCGCGTTCTCCACGGCCAGCAGAGCCGCCCCGCCCCATTCGCCGCCGAATCCCACACCCTGGCCGAAGCGCAGGACGCAGAGGGCGAGCGGCGCCCACCAGCCGGCGGTGGCATAGGACGGCAGGCAACCGATGAGCACCGTCGAGAGGCCCATGATCATCAGGGAGGCGACCAACGTGGCCTTGCGCCCGACCCGGTCGCCGAAATGCCCGAAGAACGCCGCCCCGAGGGGCCGGGCGATGAACGCGATGGAGAAGGTCGCGAAGGCCGCGAGCGTCTGTACCGCCGGATCGCCGGGCGGGAAGAAGATCGGCCCGATCACCAGGGCGGCGGCCGTGGCGTAGACGTAGAAATCGTAGAATTCGATGGCCGTGCCGACGAAGCTCGCGATGAGGATGCGCGCGGCGGGGATGGGTGCGGGTGAGGAAAGCTGGGCCATGGCCGCCGCTTTAGCGAAGCCGGTTCGGGGCGCCTAGGGCGTCGGAGACGGCGGCGTCGCGAATTCGTCCGAGCGTCGGCACCCTGACACTGGCGCGGCGTCCGGTGGAGCGCGTGGCGGCTCAGTCCCGACCAGCGGCCTGGCGCACGGCCAGGGCGATGCCGGCCCAATCGACATCCGCGCCGTGGTTCGCGATGGTCGCGCGCAGATGATCGCGGACCACACCGAGCACCGGCATCGGCACGCGAGACGCCGTCGCCGCCGCATCGACGAGGTTCATGTCCTTCAGCCCCAGGGGCGCGGCGAAGCCGGCGGGGCGGAACCGGTCCTCGACCAGGATTTCGCCGTAGAGGCTGTAGACGGGCGCGTTGAAGATCGTCCCGGTCAGGACCTCGAGCATGGCGCGGCGCTCGACGCCCCCGGCTTCGGCCAGGGTCATGGCCTCGGCCATCGCCTCGACGGCGGCCATGATCATGAAGTTGCCGCCGAGCTTGACCACATTCGCGGCCGAGGGCGTCGTGCCGACGCGGAACGTGCGCTGGCCGATGGCCTCGAACAGCGGCGCGCACCGGTCGACGGCCTCCGTTTCCCCGGCAGCCACGACGAACAGCTTGCCCGCCTGCGCGGCGGGGGGACGGCCGAAGACCGGCGCGGACACGAACCCGGATCGGGCGGCGTGGTCCCGCGTCAGGCGCTCCACCAGCGTCACGCCAATGGTGCTGTGCGAGACGTGCAGGGCCGGCGCGCCGAGGATGCCGCTCTCGCCGTACACGACGGCCTCCACGGCCGCGTCGTCGGCCAGCATGCTCATCACGATCTCGCCTTGGGCGGCCTCAACAGGGGTCGCGGCAAGCCGGGCACCCGCCGCGACCAGCTCCTTCGCTTTGTCGGCAGAGCGGTTCCACACGGTGAGATCGTGACCGGCCTTGAGGAGGTTCGCCGCCATGGCGTGCCCCATCTGCCCGAGCCCAAGGAATCCGATCTTCATGCCCATCGTCCTTTGTCTGGTCCGCCGGTTCGGCCCTAAGCGCGGGGGGAGACGGTCGCCGCCTCCCGAAACGGCTCAAGTCTAGAGATGGCGTCGATGGAGGAGAATGGGAGTCACTTGCCGTCCGGGACCCGCTCGCGACCCGTTCGGTGACGGCGACACCAAGACGAGAAGCCAAGCCGCCGCATCGCCCGTATAGGACGAAAACCACTATTCCAGCGTGCAAAACATCCTATAAGACCGTTTTTGCCAGTACGGATGCCCGAATTCACAGGCGAGCCGAATGGGGATGGCGCCGATCCGCGCGCGGCGGCCCGAGGAGCCGGTCTCCGGTACCTGACGATACCGTTTCGTGACGGTGTGGCGTTCGGCGGTGTGTTCCGGCCCAGGAAATAGCGTTCGCCGGTCGATCCGGGGGGAGGTTTGAATGACCAGTCGTACCGCTGACGGATCGCTCGCGGATGAAGAGAGAGCGGGCTGGCTGTCCCGCGAGCGGATCGTCGCCAAGGCGGGGTTCAACCGCTGGCTCGTGCCGCCCGCCGCCCTCGCCATCCATCTCTGCATCGGCATGTCCTACGGGCTGTCGGTGTTCTGGCTGCCCCTGTCGCGGGCCCTCAGCGTCGGCCAACCGGCGCCCGCCGCCTGTCCGGACATGAGCCTCACGACGGCCTTGTTCACCACCACCTGCGACTGGCGCGTCAGCGACCTCGTCATCGTGTTCTCAATCGGCATCATCATGCTCGGCCTCTCGGCGGCGGTGTTCGGCGGATGGCTCGAACGGGCCGGCCCCCGCAAGGCGGGGCTCGCGGCGGCCCTGTGCTGGGGCGGCGGCTTCCTCATCGGCGCGGCCGGCGTCTACCTGCATCAGCTCTGGCTGATCTGGCTCGGCATGGGCCTGATCGGCGGCATCGGTCTCGGGCTCGGCTACATCTCGCCGGTCTCGACCCTGGTGAAGTGGTTCCCCGACCGGCGCGGCATGGCGACCGGCATGGCCATCATGGGCTTCGGCGGCGGCGCCATGATCGGCTCCCCCCTGGCGACCCTGCTCATCAACACCTTCAAGACCCCGGATTCCGCCGGCGTCTGGCAGACCCTCGCGGTGATGGGCGTCCTCTACATCCTGGCGATGGCCTGCGGCGCCTTCGGCTACCGCGTCCCGCCGGCCGGCTGGCAGCCGGCGGGATGGACTACGCCCGCCACGAAGAGCGCGATGATCACTTCGGGCCACGTCCACCTCGACAGGGCCCACAAGACACCGCAGTTCTGGCTGCTCTGGGCCGTGCTCTGCCTCAACGTCTCGGCGGGTATCGGCGTTCTGGCATTGGCCTCGCCGATGCTGCAGGAGATCTTCGGCGGCGCGCTGATCGGCCAGCCGGGCGTCGCGTTCGGACAGCTCGATGCCGGCCAGAAGACGCAGATCGCCGCCGTGGCCGCGGGCTTCGTCGGCCTCCTGTCGCTATTCAACATCCTGGGCCGCTTCTTCTGGGCCTCGATGTCGGACAAGATCGGCCGCAAGGTGACCTACGCCACCTTCTTCGCCCTCGGCTGCGTGCTTTACGCGGCAGCACCCTGGGCCGCCGGCATCGGCTCGAAGGCCCTGTTCGTGGCGTTCTTCTGCGTGATCCTGTCGATGTACGGCGGCGGGTTCGCCACGATCCCGGCCTACCTCGCCGACGTGTTCGGCACGCAGTTCGTGGGCGCCATCCACGGACGGCTCCTCACCGCGTGGTCCACGGCGGGCGTGGTCGGCCCCCTCGTGGTCACGGCGATCCGGCAATCCCAGATTGATGCCGGCATCCAGGGGGCCGAACTCTACACCCGGACGATGTACATCCTCGCGGCCTTCCTGGCGGCGGGCTTCGTCGCCAATCTCCTGGTTCGCCCCCTCGCCGCCCGCTGGTTCATGGCCGAGTCCGAACTCGCCGCGGTCTCGAAGGGCACCGTCGGCGGGGTCCAAGGCCGGGCGGGCGATGGCGGCATCGGCCGCGGCGGCCTGACGCCTGCGGCGTTCCTCGCCTGGATCGCCGTCGGCGTTCCGATCGCCTGGGGCATCTGGACCACCCTGGCGAAGGCGCTGATCCTGTTCGGCTGAACCGGCCTGTCCCGGCACCGCGAAGCGTCTCCCTTTGCGGTGCCGGGTCGACCATTGACGCCGGTGACGCGAGACCGAAGTAGGATTGGCCCCGGAGTTGGACCGGTCGGATCGACGGGTCGCCAAGCGGAGCGGCCATGCCGGATTGTTCGACGCCGTCCATCCTGAACCGCCTCGACCTCAAGACGCTCCGCCTGTTCGCGGCCATCTGCGAGGACGGAACCCTGAACGGCGCGGCGCGGCGGGCAGCCATCGCGCCGTCCGCCGTCAGCAAGCGCCTCGCCGAACTCGAGCGCGCCCTGGGATGCGACCTGCTCGTACGCGATCCCAAGGGGATGCGCCTGACGCCGGCCGGCGAGACCCTGCTGCATCACACCCGCAGGATGCTGGCGAGCGCCGAGCAGATCACCCTCGAACTCGCGGAGCATGCCAGGGGCGTGCGCGGGTTCGTCCGCGTGCTGGCGAACCTGTCGGCCATCGTGCAGTTCCTGCCGGAAGACCTGCAGGCGTTCCTCGGGGTGCAGGCCGATATCCGGATCGATCTGGAGGAGCGGCCCAGCGGCGGCGTGGTGGCCGGCGTCGAGGAGGGCGCCGCCGATCTCGGCATCTGCGCCGGCGGCACCGACACGCGCTCCCTCCTCGCCCATCCCTATCGCGGCGACCGCCTCGTCCTCGTCGTGCCGACGGGCCATCCCCTCGCCGACCGGGAGGCCATCGCGCTGGCCGAGACCCTCGACTACGACCATGTCGGGCTGCACCGGGAAAGCTCGATCTACGCCACGCTCCGCGACGAGGCGCGGCGGCTCGGACGGCCCCTGCGGCTGCGCATCCATGTGCCGGGCTTCGACGCGATCTGCCGGATGGCGCAGGCCGGCATGGGCCTCGGCGTCGTTCCCGAGCACGTGCATGCGCTCCTCGGCCCGCAGATGCAGCTTGCCGCCGTGCCGCTGAAAGACCCCTGGGCGCTGCGCACGCTCAACCTCGTGGTCCGGCCGGGCGCCCTGTCGCCGGCCGCCGCCCTCCTCCTCGCGCATCTGCGCAACGCCCCCTGAAGCGTTCTCGCCCGGAGAACGCTCCGTGGCGCATTGCGTTTGGACAGGACGAGACCGGCACAATATCTCCTTTCCGCACGAGAATGGAGGATACGCCGATGCAGAACCCTGCCGCCGCGCCGGCCGCCGGTCCCCTCGCGGGAATCCGCGTGCTCGAACTCGGCCAGCTCATCGCCGCCCCCTTCGCGACCAAGATCCTGGCCGAGTTCGGCGCGGAGGTGATCAAGGTCGAGGCGCCGAAGGAGGGTGATCCCCTGCGCAAGTGGCGCAAGATGCACGAGGGCACCTCGCTCTGGTGGTACCTGCAATCGCGCAACAAGAAGTCGATCGCCGTCAATCTCAAGTCTCCGGACGGCCTCGACCTCGTGAAGGACCTGGCGCGCAGCGCCGACGTGGTGGTCGAGAACTTCCGGCCCGGCGGCCTGGAGAAGCTCGGCCTCGGCTGGGACGTTCTCTCGGGCCTCAATCCAAACCTCGTCATGGTGCGAATCTCGGGCTACGGACAGACCGGCCCCTATCGCGACCGGCCGGGCTTCGGCGCGATCGGCGAATCCATGGGCGGCATCCGCTTCACCACCGGCAGCCCGGACAGCCCGCCCGCCCGCGTCGGCGTCAGCATCGGCGACACCCTGGCCTCGCTGCACGGGGTCATCGGCGCACTCATGGCGCTCCTGCACGTGAAGACCGGCGCCGGCGCGGGCCAGGTGGTCGACGTCTCCCTCGTCGAGAGCGTGTTCAGCGTCATGGAAAGCCTCGTCCCGGAATACGATCTCCTCGGCGAGGTCCGAACCCGCACCGGCGGGGCGCTTCCGGGGATCACGCCCTCCAACACCTATCCGTCGCAGGACGGAGGCTTCGTCGTCATCGCGGGCAACTCGGATCCGATCTTCCGTCGCCTGATGACCGTCATCGGTCGGCCGGACCTCGCCGAGGATCCGACGTTGCGCGGCAACGACGGCCGCTCCGCCGTCTCCGGCATGCTCGACGGTGTGATCGCCGACTGGACCCGGGCGCGCAGCGTCGAGGAGGCCCTGGCGGCCCTCGACGCGGCCGACGTGCCGGCGGGCCGGATCTATTCCGTGGCCGACATCGTGACCGATCCGCACTACGCCGCCCGCGACATGATCCTGGAGGCGGAGCTTCCCGGCGGCACGCGGGTGAAGATGCCGGGCATCGTGCCAAAGCTCTCGGCCACGCCCGGCGCCGTGCGCTGGCAGGGGCCGGCCCTGGGCGCCCATACCGATTCGGTCCTGACCGATCTCGGCCGGGATGCCGAGACCATCGAACGCCTGCGCCGCGAGGGAGCCATCGGATGACCGAGACCATGCTGATCCAGGAAGTCGCGCCCCGCGACGGGTTTCAGATCGAGTCCCGCTTCGTCGAGACGGCCGACAAGATCAGGCTGATCGACGCCCTGTCGGCCGCCGGGTTCTCGCGCATCGAGGTGTCGTCCTTCGTGTCGCCCAAGGCCGTACCGGCCCTGCGCGACGCGGCCGAGGTCTTCGGCGGGATCGCACGGCGGCCCGGCACGGTCTATGTCGCCCTGGTGCCGAACCCGAAGGGCGCGGAGCGCGCCCTGGCCGCCGGGGTGGACGAGATCAACCTCGTCGCATCCGTGAGCGAGACTCACAACCGCGTCAACATGGGCATGAGTCCGGCCGCCTCCCTCGAAGGGTTCGCCCGGATCATGGAGACGGTGCTGGGCGCCGACGTCTCCATCAACGCGACCGTGGCCACCGCCTTCGGTTGCCCGTTCGAGGGTGATCAGCCGTCCGACACGGTGATGCGCCAGGTCGAGGCCTACCTCGCCCTCGGAATCCAAGGTGTGACCCTCGCCGACACCACCGGAATGGCCAACCCGCGTCAGGTGGAACGCCTCGTCGCCCGCGCCCTCGCGATCGTGCCGGCCGAGCACCTGACCCTGCACTTCCACAACACCCGCGGCTTGGGGCTGGCCAACGTGCTCGCTGCCTCGCGCGCGGGCGCGCGCCGGTTCGACGCGGCGCTGGGGGGCTTGGGCGGCTGCCCGTTCGCGCCCGGCGCCACGGGCAACATCTGCACCGAGGACCTCGTCAGCATGGCCCACGAGATGGGCATCGCGACCGGGCTCGACCTCGATGCCCTGATCGGCCTGTCCCGCGACCTGCCGCGCCTCGTCGGCCACGACGTGCCGGGACAGGTCGCCAAGGCCGGCCGGCCCTGCGACCTGCATCCGGTGCCCAGAGCCGCCTGACCCTACGCAGGGCGAACGCGCTCCCGGCCTCGGGGGCGCTCCCCTCTTCCAGTCCCGGACGGAAGCCCCCGCGAGAAGGGGCTCCGCCCGCCCCGTGGACCACGCCCCGTGCCGTGCGGGGCGCCACGGGCCGCCCCATCCCAGGAGGAAACGATGACCGTTGCCGCCACAAGCCCCCTCGCGGGCGATGACGCCGTGACCGAGGCCAGCGTGGTCCGCAAAGCCGCGTGGCGGCTGATGCCGCTGATCATGGTCTGCTACATGTTTGCGTTCTTCGACCGGATCAACATCAGCTTCGCCAAGTTTCAGCTCCAGAGCGACCTCGGATTCAGCAACGTCGCCTACGGGCTCGGCGCGAGCATGTTCGTCGTCGGTTACGTGATCTTCGAGGTGCCCTCGAACCTGCTGCTCTACCGGGTCGGAGCGCGGCGCTGGATCGCCCGCATCATGGTCTCCTGGGGCATCGCCACGGCCCTGATGGTGTTCATCACCACCGAGTGGCACTTCTACGTCCTCCGTTTCATCATCGGCGCCATGGAGGCCGGCTTCGCGCCGGGCATCCTGTACTACCTGACCCTCTGGTTTCCCGCCTCGTTTCGAGGGCGCGTGACCTCGTTCATGTTCGTGGCCTCCGCCTTTTCCGGCATCTTCGGCGCGCCGGTGGCGGGCCTCATTCTGGGCGGTCTCAACGGGGTGGCGGGCCTCGCCGGCTGGCAGTGGCTCTTCCTCGCCGGCGGCCTCCCCTGCCTCGTGCTCGGCGCCATGGTGTTCCTGCGCCTCGACGACCGGATTTCGGATGCACGCTGGCTCAGCCAGCGCGAGAAGGACCTCCTGTCGGCGCAGATCGCCCACCACAACCGCGACATCGGCGACCACTCCCTCTGGGGTGCCATCAAGCAGCCGGGCTTCCTCCTCATCGCCCTCGTGTACTTCCTGCTTCAGGTCGGGTCCTACGGTCTGAACTTTTGGGGACCGGACCTGATCAAGACCGCGAGCGGCGGGCAGGCGGCCTCCGTCGGCTTCCTCACGGCGATTCCCTACATCTGCGGCGCCATCTCGATGATCGTCATCGGGCGCCTGTCCGACGCCTCCGGCGAGCGGCCGAAATTCGTGGCGGGTCTCGCCATCGCGGCGGCCATCGGCTTCTTCGCCGCGGGGATCTTCGACCGGCAGATCGTGCCCCTGATGTTCGCCCTGGCCCTCGTCGGCGCGGGGATCGTCGCCTCGATCCCGACTTTCTGGACCCTGCCGGCCAAGCTCGTCACCGGGGCGGGCGCCGCCGGCGGTATCGCGCTCATCAACACGCTTGGCCAGTTCGGCGGCATCGTCAGCCCCGTGGCGGTGGGCTGGATCAAGGACCTCACCGGATCGACCACCCCGGCGCTCTACGCCATCGGCGGCGTCTGCCTCATCGCGGCCGGGCTCTCGCTCTTCGCGATGCCCGAAAGCCTGCGACGCAGCGACCGCAAGGCCTGATCCGAGAGACATCATCGAAGAGCCGTCACGGGCCTCGGGTCCGTGACGCCCCCTTTTTCTCGAACGGAGACCGGGAGACCGAGATGGCCCTGAACCTCACGCAAAAACTCGTCCAGGCCCACCTCACCGAGGGCGACCTCACCCCCGGCGGCGACATCGCGCTCAGGATCGATCAGACCCTGCTGCAGGACGTCCTCGGTGGTCTCGTGATGCTCGAACTCGAAGCCATGGGGGTCGAGCGCGTGAAGGTCGGGCTCGCCGCGCAGTACATCGATCACAACCTCGTCCAAAACGACCACCTCAACGCCGACGAGCACATGTTCCTGCGCTCGGCCTGCCGTCGCTTCGGCGTGTGGTACTCGCGGCCCGGCAACGGCATCAGCCACCCCGTCCACATGCAGAGCTTCGGCAAGCCGGGACAGACCCTCGTGGGCTCCGACAGCCACACGCCGGCCGCTGGGTCGCTCGGCATGCTCGCCTTCGGGGCCGGTGGCGTCGAGGTGGCCCTCGCCATGGCCGGGCAGCCCCTGAACCTGCGCATGCCGCGCGTCTGGGGCGTGCGCCTGACGGGACGGCTGCCGGACTGGGTGAGCGCGAAGGACGTGATCCTGACGATGCTCGCGCGCCACGGCGTCGAGGGCGGCTTCGGCCGAATCATCGAGTATTACGGCCCCGGTCTCGACGGACTCACGGCCATGGACCGGCACGTCATCGCCAACATGGGCGCCGAGATGGGGGCGACGACGAGCGTCTTCCCCTCGGACGCGTCCACGAAGGCGTTCCTCGACGGCGTCGGCCGGGGCGAGGACTGGATCCCCCTCGGTGCCGACGCGGGCTGCACCTACGACGATCACGAGGAGATCGATCTCTCCACCGTGGTGCCGATGATCGCCAAGCCGTCGAGCCCGGGCAACGTCGTACCGGTCTCGGAGGTGGCGGGCACGGAAATCTACCAGTCCTACATCGGCTCCTCGGCCAATCCGGGCTTTCGCGATTTCGCCGTGGCCGCCGCCATCGTGAAGGGCGCCCAAACCCACGACCGGGTGTCCTTCGACATCAATCCTTCGACGCGGGTGGTCCTGGAGACCCTGATCCGGGACGGACAGCTCTCCGACCTCATCCATGCCGGGGCACGGGTGCATCAGGCCGGCTGCAACGGCTGCATCGGCATGGGCCAGGCCCCGGCCACGGGCCGCAACTCGCTCCGCACCGTGCCGCGCAACTTCCCCGGCCGCTCCGGCACGCGCGAGGACAGCGTGTTCCTATGCAGCCCGGAGACCGCCGCCGCCTCGGCCCTCACCGGCGTCATCACCGATCCGCGCACCCTCGGCATGCCCTACCCGCGGGTGGAGCCACCGCGCATGGTGGCGGGCAACGCCGCGATGCTGGTCGCCCCCCTGTCCGAGGCGGAGGCGCGGGAGGTCGCCCTCGAGAAATCCGCGAACATCACGACGCTGCCCGAACTCGGCAAGCTCGGAGCCAGCATTCGGGTGCCGGTCCTGCTCAAGACCGGCGACGACATCTCCACGGACGACATCATGCCGGCGGGCGCCCGGGTGATGCCCTATTGGTCGAACATCCCGAGGACCTCGGACTTCACCTTTGAACCCATCGACGACACCTACCCCAAGCGCGCGCGGCAGGGCGGCCGGGAACGGGCCGGCCACGCCATCGTCGGCGGGTTGAATTACGGCCAGGGATCGAGCCGGGAGAATGCGGCTTTGGCCCCGCGCTACCTCGGCCTCGAAACCGTGCTGGCCAAGAGTTTTGCCCGCATCCATTGGCAGAACCTGATCAATTTCGGCGTCCTGCCGCTCACCTTCGTGGATCCCGCCGATTACGACCGCCTCGAACTCGGCGACGTCATCGAGATCGCCGATGTCGCCGCCGCGCTTTCCGGGGGCTCCGAGATCGACGCCGGCCTGCGCGGCGGCCGGGAGCGGATCCGCCTGCGTCACGACCTGTCGTCGCGTCAGGTTGAGGTGCTCCTGGCGGGAGGCGTGATCAACTGGGTGCGGGCACGGATCGCGGCTTGATGCGGCCTGGCCTCGTCCGGGCCCCTGTCGCCTTGGACCACGCCGAGGCCTTCCGGCGTCAGGAGAGCAACCGGCATTCCGGCAAGATCTGGCTCGATATCTGACCGTCTGCGTTTTCGCGAAGAACCACGTTCCGCGAAGGTTTCCATGCTGCTCTATGACCACCCGCTCTCGTCCTATGCGCAGAAGGTCAAGATCGCCCTGCGCGAGAAGGGCGTGCCGTTCGTCGCCGAACTACCGGAGGGCTTCGGGACCGGCCAAGGCGACGGGCCATTCGCGGCCGCCAATCCGCGCACCGAGGTGCCGGTTCTGATCGACGGCGATGCGACGATCTTCGATTCGACGGTGATCCTCGAATACATCGAGGAGCGTTGGCCGGAGCCGCCGCTTCTATCGCGCGATCCGGCGGCCCGCGCCTTTGCCCGCATGACGGAAGATGTCTGCGACACCCAGTACGAAGCCGTGAACTGGGGGTTTGGCGAAATGCTCTGGTTCCACCGGGCGACGGGCGACCTCGCCCGGCACCTGAGGGAACAGGCCGGCGCCCAGACCCGCCTGCTGCAGGACTGGCTCGCCCGGCGCCTCGGCACGGAGGACTGGTTCGGCGGCACGGGTTTCGGCTGGGCCGACACCGCCGTCGCTCCGATGGTCAACCGTTCGGTGCATTACGGGCTCGGCCCCGAACCGGGGACGGCACTGGCGAGATGGCACGCGCGGGTGAGCCGGCGGCCTTCGGTGGCGGCCACCTTCGCGGAGTTCGACGCCGCTGCGGCGCAAATGGCCGCGGCGGCGGATCTCTACACCACCGGCGGGCGGCGGCGGGAGTACCGCGACCACCGCCTGGAATGGATGATCCGATCGGGCGGAATCGACGTGGTCCGCGACGGCCTGCGCGACGACACCATCCGGTTTTCCTGGCCGGGATCCGCCTGACCGGGGCTACGCGGAAGCTCCCGAGGACATCGGCGGGCGCCGACATCGTCCCGCCGGCCGGCCCGCGATCCGCCCCGGACGGACAAGTGCGCGCAGCCGACTGGCGAAGTCGCCCGGGGGGCTATAGATTGCTTCTGCGGCCGGAACGGCGCGCGGGACGCACCGTTCCGTGCGCCGTTCCCGCCGGCTCATGGGGTCGATGCGATTCAGATGTCCGACGTCCTGATGAAGGGCACCGCCACGCCGTCTTTCGAGCTGGACGCCCGGGACAGTGTGCCACGGCCGCCCGTCCACGCAGCCGCGAATCCCGGAGGCCCGGCCGACGGCGACGACGGCCGATCCGGCACGGCGATCATCACCCGGACCAAGCCCAAGACCAAACGTCCGAGCCTGTACCGCGTTCTGCTTCTCAATGACGATTATACCCCGATGGAATTCGTGGTTCACGTCGTCGAGAAGTTCTTCAACAAGTCGCAGGAAGACGCCTACCAGATCATGATGCACGTTCATCAGAACGGTGTCGGGGAATGCGGAATATTTACCTATGAAGTCGCCGAGACCAAGGTGACGCAGGTGATGGACTTCGCACGCAAACACCAACATCCTCTCCAGTGCGTTATGGAAAAGAAATAGGCACCCCCACACAGAGGCCACGCTTTGCCCAGCTTCTCTCGCAGCCTAGAACAAGCTCTCCACCGCGCCCTGGCGCTCGCCGGCGAGCGGCGGCACGAATACGCGACGCTGGAGCATCTTCTCCTCGCCCTGGTGGACGATCAGGACGCCGCGGCGGTCATGCGGGCGTGCAACGTCGAGGTCGACACCCTCAAGCGCAGCCTCGTCGAGTACGTCGACACCGAACTCGCCAACCTCATTGGTGACGGGCGGCAGGATGCCAAGCCCACGGCCGGTTTCCAGCGGGTCATCCAGCGCGCGGTGATCCACGTGCAATCGTCCGGTCGCGAAGAAGTGACGGGGGCCAACGTGCTGGTGGCGATTTTCGCCGAGCGCGAGAGTCACGCCGCCTATTTCCTGCAGGAGCAGGACATGACCCGTTACGACGCGGTCAACTACATCAGCCACGGCATCGCCAAGCGGCCCGGCGCGTCGGAGCCGAAACCCGTGCGCGGCGCGGAGGAGGAATCGGCCGCCGAGCGTCCGAGCGGCGATGGCGACGAGGCTCGCCCGAAGAAGAAGGGCGACGCCCTCGAGGCGTACTGCATCAACCTGAACAAGAAGGCCCGCGACGGCCGGATCGATCCGCTCATCGGCCGCGAGACCGAGGTACAGCGCACGATCCAGATCCTGTGCCGCCGCCAGAAGAACAATCCCTTGCTGGTGGGCGACCCGGGCGTCGGCAAAACCGCCATCGCCGAAGGGTTGGCGCGCAAGATCATCGAGAAGCAGGTGCCGGAAGTCCTCGTCGACGCCACGGTGTTCTCCCTGGACATGGGTACGCTGCTCGCCGGAACACGCTATCGCGGCGACTTCGAGGAGCGCCTGAAGCAGGTGATGAAGGAGATCGAGGCCCACCCGAACGCGGTGCTGTTCATCGACGAGATCCATACGGTCATCGGCGCCGGGGCCACGTCGGGCGGGGCCATGGACGCCTCGAACCTGCTCAAGCCGGCGCTGGCCAACGGTTCGCTCCGTTGCATCGGCTCGACCACCTACAAGGAGTACCGCCAGTACTTCGAAAAGGATCGGGCTCTCGTGCGCCGGTTCCAGAAGATCGACGTCAACGAGCCCTCAATTCCGGATGCCATCGAGATCGTGAAGGGGCTCAAGCCCTACTTCGAGGAGTTCCACAAGCTCAAGTACACCACCGAGGCCGTGAAGGCCGCGGTCGAGCTGTCGGCGCGCTACATCAACGACCGCAAGTTGCCCGACAAGGCCATCGACGTCATCGACGAAACCGGTGCGTCGCAGATGCTGGTGCCGGAGGCGCGTCGCAAGCGCACCATTGGTGTCAAGGAGATCGAGGCCACCATCGCCACGATGGCACGCATCCCGCCGAAAACCGTGTCCAAGGACGACGCGGTGGTCCTCAAGAACCTCACCGACAACCTGAAGCGAGTGGTCTACGGCCAGCCCAATGCCATCGAGGCTCTGACCTCCGCGATCAAGCTCGCCCGCGCCGGCCTGCGCGATCCCGACAAGCCCATCGGCTCTTACCTGTTCGCCGGTCCCACCGGCGTCGGCAAGACCGAGGCGGCCAAGCAGCTCGCCGCGTCGTTGGGCGTCGAGATGCTCCGCTTCGACATGTCGGAGTATATGGAGCGTCACACGGTGAGCCGCCTCATCGGCGCGCCCCCCGGCTATGTCGGGTTCGACCAGGGCGGCTTGCTGACCGACGGCATCGACCAGCATCCGCACTGCGTGCTCCTGCTCGACGAGATCGAGAAGGCGCATCCGGACCTGTTCAACATCCTGTTGCAGGTGATGGACCACGGCAAGCTCACCGACCACAACGGCAAGCAGGTCGACTTCCGCAACGTGATTATCATCATGACCACGAATGCGGGCGCGTCTGACTTGGCGAAGTCCGCCTACGGCTTCACCCAGTCCAAGCGCAGCGGCGACGACGTGGAAGCGATCAACAAGCTGTTCGCGCCGGAATTCCGCAACCGGCTCGATGCGATCATCTCGTTCGGGCACCTGCCGAAGGACGTGGTGGCCAAGGTGGTGGACAAGTTCGTCCTCCAGCTCGAGGCCCAGCTCGCCGACCGCAACGTCACCATCGAACTGTCCGACGAGGCGCGCGAGTGGCTGGTGGAGCACGGCTACGACGATGCCATGGGCGCACGCCCTATGGCGCGTTTGATCCAGTCCACCATCAAGACGCCACTTGCCGACGAGGTGTTGTTCGGGCGCCTCAAGGAGGGGGGTGCCGTCCGGGTGATCGTGAAGCAGCCCGAGGCGGGTGAGAAGCAGGCGCTCGGCTTCGAATTTCCGGCCGGCCCCGTCACGCCGAAGCCGGAGAAGGACGTCACCAACGCGGTGAAGAAGCACAAGCGCACCCGCGCCAAGGTCTCCCCCCGCAAGAAGGATGGCGGGTCGGGCAACGGTGGATCGGGCGGTGTCCGGACCGTACCGAAGGTGCCGTTGGTCAAGGCGTGAGCCGACGTCGTAAATGGTCGGGATCGGTTCATCGAACCGATCCCAGCCGGACCGGCGGCCACGTATTCACGCGCTACGGTCGACATTCGGGCTTGCGATGGTTAGCAAGCGCCCCTTGGAACATCGGCTGACCGGAGGAGCGCATGGAGCGCGTTCGGTTGCGCCATCATGAGGGGGCATCGGGATGACAGAGCTGCATGAGGGTCCCCTCACGTCTGTTCAACCGCAAACCATGCCCGGACCGAGCCGCCGCGACGCGCGGCGCATTCGCCGCCGCCGCCGGCATCGGGGTGAGGAGATCCTCGGCTGGATCCTCGTTCCCCTGATGGTGGTGGGTCTCTACTGGGGCATCACCGCCGGCTTCGAGGCCCTGGGCACGTCGCCGGGCCTCGTCTGGGATCAGCTCATGCAGGTCAAGGCGATGATGGAAAAGCGCAGCTGATCCATCATCGCGGCCCCCGAGGCAGCGTGCCGCCTCAGGTTCGGCTCAAGGCATGGACAGAGAACAGGTTCTCAGGATCGGTCCAAACGGCGCGGGGTGTCCAGCCGGCGGCCGTGGCCAAGGCGCGGAAACCTTCAAGGGTGTATTTGTAGCTGTTTTCCGTGTGAATGGTTTCGCCCTCCGCGAAGGCGAAGACATGGTCGCCGAAGCGGATCGACTGCGCCCGGCTGCTCACCAGATGCATCTCGATGCGGGACGCCTCTGGATTGAAGAAAGCCCGATGACAGAAGCCCTCGACATCGAGGGTCGCACCGAGTTCGCGGGTCATCCGAACCAACAGGTTGCGATTGAACGCCGCCGTCACCCCGGCCGCATCGTCGTAGGCGGCATCGAGAACGGCCTTATCCTTCACAAGATCCACGCCGACGATGAGCGTAGCGCCACGCCCCAGCACACGGCCGAAATGTGCCAGGAGCTGCGTCGCCTGGGGCGGTTCGAAGTTGCCGATGGTCGAGCCGGGGAAGAAGCCCGCGACGGCCTTCCGCGCCAGGCCGTCCGGCAACGTGAAGGCGCGAGTGAAGTCCGCCGCCACGGGCGCGATGGTGAGGTTCGGGAAATCGGCGGCCAAAGCCTGTGCTTCGCTGCGCAGGAACGTCTCGGATACGTCGACGGGAACGTAGGCCCCGAGATCGGATAGGTGCATGAGAAGCCGCCGCACCTTCACGGTGGAGCCGCTGCCGAACTCGACGAGGTCCGCCCGCTCCGGGATCAGGGCGGCGATCTCGGCGCCCTTGGCCTCGAGAATCCCGAGCTCCGTGCGCGTGGGATAATATTCGGGCTGGCGCGTGATGGCCTCGAACAGGTCCGAGCCTGCCGCATCGTAGAAGTATTTCGCCGAGAGAAACTTCTGCGGCGCCGACAGGCCGGCGATGACGTCCTCCTCGAACTGCCGGCGGGCATCCGGTGCCGCCAGGGGTTTCGCGTTCGTGAAGACGGGATTGATGGTCAACGCGGCACTCTCCGGAACGTCGAATCAGGCGTGGGTGTCGGACAGGCGCAGGCCGGTGAACTGCCAACGCTGGTGTGGGTAGAAGAAGTTCCTGTAGCCGGTGCGGGCATGTCCCGTTGGCGTCGCCACTGAGGAGCCGCGCAGAACGAACTGGTTCGACATGAACTTGCCGTTGTACTCGCCGAGCGCTCCGTCGACGGGGCGGTAGCCCGGATAGGCCGTGTAGGCACTGCGGGTCCATTGCCAGACGAGGCCGAACGCGTCGGCAAGTTGTCCATCGCGGGCCGCCACTTCCCACTCGAACTCCGTCGGCAGGTCGCGACCGGCCCAGCGTGCGTAGGCATCGGCCTCGTAGTAGCTCACATGCGTCACCGGCAGGGACGGATCGATGGGTCGGATGCCGGCGAGCGTCATACTCGCCCAGCCGTGCTCCTCCTGCCGCCAGTATCCCGGTGCTTCCCAACCTTCGGCCTGAACCGCGAGCCAGCCATCGGACAACCAGAGTTCGGGCCGGCTGTAGCCGCCATCGGTCATAAAGGTGAGCCAATCGGCGTTGGTGACGAGGCCGCGATCGATGGCACCCCCCTGAATCAGGACATCGTGTCGTGGGGATTCGTTGTCGAACGAGAACCCCTCGCCCGCATGCCCGATCTGCGTGATGCCCCGGGCGAGCGCGACGGCCCCGGAGGCGGCCTGTGGCGCCGGGAAGCGCCAAGCCTCGTCATAGGCCGGTCCGAGGGGGTTTTGCGCGAAGGCGTGCAGGATGTCGGTGATCAACAACTCCTGATGCTGCTGCTCGTGATACAGCCCGATCTCGAGAATCGGCAGGAGCGTCTCGAGGGACGCGGCCGAGGCCTCGGCCAGGAGCGCGTCCACGGCGCGGTCGACATGGGCGCGATAGGCCGCCACCTCGGCGGTCGTCGGCCGGGTGATGAGGCCGCGCAGGATCCGCGGCTGACGGGGGCCGGCGGCGACGTAATACGAATTGAACAGGTAGTGCAGGCGCTCGTCGTAGAGGGCGTAGCCCGGCAGATGGGCGCGCAGGAGGAACTGCTCGAAGAACCAGGTGGTGTGGGCGCGGTGCCACTTGGTCGGGCTCGCATCCGCCATGGACTGGACCTGCTGGTCCTCCGGCGACAGCGGGGCGGCGCGCCGTTCGGTCTCGTCGCGGACATGGTGGAACGCCGCGATCCAGGCGGCGCGATCGATGGGCCGCGCCGTCAGGGCGGGTGGCGGAAAAGCCTGCCGCTCTGTTGTCTCGTCACAGGTCTCGCGAAACGCTGCCGTCGCTGCCATGGCGGCCACTCCTAATCCAACAGACACAGGAAATAAGGCCGCGCCGCCATTCGGCAACGGAGCGGGAGCTGGGCCGTTCGCCGCGGGCACGGAACCGTCGCCTTTTTCCGGCCATGGTGACATTCCCTTTACCCTTGCCGTCGGACACTTCGCCTTCAAGGCGCGACAGTCGGACCGGGTTACGGGATGCGGATCGATCTCATGGCAGGTGCGACCACGGGTGCCGTGGCCCGAAGCGTGGCGCCGACGCCCACGATCCTCGTGTTCGATTCCGGGCTCGGCGGCCTCACGGTCCTGGAGCAGGTCCGTCGTGCGCGGCCCGACGCGGCCTTTGTCTATGCCGCCGACGACGCCGCCTTCCCGTATGGCCGCCTGACGGAATCGGTGCTCATCGCGCGCGTCCTCACGGTGATGGAGCGCCTTATCGCGCTCCACGCACCCGACCTCGTGGTGGTGGCCTGCAATACGGCCTCGACCCTCGTCCTGCCGGCCCTGCGCCAACGCTTCGTCAACCCATTCGTTGGTGTGGTGCCGCCGATCAAGCCGGCCGCTGCGGCGACGCGCTCGCGGGTCATCACCCTGCTGGCGACCCCCGGCACGGTGGCGCGGGCCTACACCCACGAACTCATCGAGGCCTACGCCGGAGCCTGTGAGGTCACCCTCGTGGGCGCCCCGAACCTCGCGGGCTTCGCCGAGGCGGAGCTTGCCGGTGCGCCCAGCGACGATGCGGCCCTCGCTGCCGAGATCGCGCCCTGCTTCGTCACGCGGCCGGATGGGCGGCGCACCGACGTGGTCTGCCTGTCCTGCACGCATTATCCCCTGCTCCTCGCCCGGTTTCAGGCCCTGGCGCCGTGGCCCGTCACATGGATCGACCCGGCGCCCGCCATCGCGCGACGGGTGATCCAGCTCCTCGGACCGACGGATCGCGATGCCAGCGACGCACCACCCGTGCTCGGGGCCTTCACCGGCGGCGCCGGCCTGACGGATCCATTGCGGCTCTCCCTTGCGGTGCGCGGCATCGGGACCGTCGCGGTGGAGCCCATGCCCCTCGGGCTGCAATAGGGCCTCGAGCGTCGGGATCGATGGCAGCCCACGCTCGCGAGCCGGCTCGGCATTGACGGCGACACCGATCTGCTCTACCGAACCGCCTGCAACGGGGCTCCGATGAGGGGCCCCGCTGCATTTTCAAGCGCACCCGTGAGTCGGCTTCGGCCGCTCTGTCGTTCCGGGGCAGGCCATCGGGCCGGTCCGGAAAGAGGAGGGCGCGTTCCTCGATAGATCTCCATTGCGAGAGGAACCGCGATGTCAAAACGCATTCAGGCGAAGCACAAGCTCGATCGCCGCATGGGCCAGAACATCTGGGGCCGCCCGAAGAGCCCCGTGAATCGCCGCGAGTACGGCCCTGGCCAGCACGGTCAGCGCCGCAAGGGCAAGATGTCCGACTTCGGCACGCAGCTGCGCGCCAAGCAGAAGCTCAAGGGCTACTACGCCAACATCACCGAGAAGCAGTTCCGCCGTTACTACGCCGAGGCCATCCGCCTGCGTGGCGATTCGGGCGAGAACCTGATCGGCCTGCTCGAGCGTCGCCTCGACGCCGTGGTCTATCGCGCCAAGTTCGTGCCGACCCCGTTCGCCGCGCGCCAGTTCGTCAACCACGGTCACGTCAAGGTCAACGGCCAGCGAGTGAACATCGCCAGCTACCTCGTGAAGACCGGTGACGTCATCGAGGTCAAGGAAGCCTCGAAGCAGCTCGAGATCGTCGTGGTGGCCTCGCAGCTCGCAGAGCGCGACGTGCCGGACTACATCGAGGTGGATCACGCCAAGATGACGGCCCGCGTCACCCGCATCCCCAACCTCGGCGAGGTCCCCTACCCCGTCCAGATGGAACCGAACCTCGTCATCGAGTTCTATTCGCGCTGATCCCTACCGGATCACGGGCGAATACGAGAAGGGCCGCCCCTCGGGGCGGCCCTTTTTCGTTGCTTCCACGCCAGGGAAGATCGAACCGACCGTGCCGTCAGCGTGACACGGCCCCGGACCGATCGCGCAGGTTTCGCGTCCGCAGGACTTCGGAGGCTTGTCGAGCGCTTGGAGGCATCTCGACCAGACCTGCCGCATCGGGGGCGAGAAGGTCGGGCATGCGCACCCGGTCGGCGGTGGAAGACGCGTAGCCCGCATTCACCCCAGCATAGGCGCCGGTGAAATCCTCGGGCCAAGCCGGCACGGCCAGGGTCGCGAACCACATCAGGGTCAGCGGAACGATCCGCATGGTGTTCTCCGTAGCTCTATCCTCGCGCCCCTTCTGAAGCACCCACCGCACCGCTCGATGGCTGGGCCTTCCAGTGAAGGAGATCTTGGAGGGTTGAACGCAAAACGGCGGCCCCGGGGGGCCGCCGTTCACGCAAACTGATCCTGGAACCGTGGCCGAAGCGCGGCCGGGGTCCGAATCAATCGTCGACGTTGATGCTCTGAGCCTCACGGCCCTTCTGGCCCTCGACGACGCCGAGGACGACCTGCTGGCCTTCGGCCAGGGACTCGAGGCCAGCGCGCGACAGGGCCGAACGGTGCACGAACACGTCCTTGCCACCGTCATTGACGGAGACGAAGCCGAAGCCCTTGGCCGGGTCGTACCACTTCACCGTGCCGCTCATCTCGGTCGACGGGCCGCTGGCGAAGCGTCCGCCGCCACGGTCGTTGCTGCCGTAGCGATCGCCACCGCCGAAGCCACCACGGTCGCCGCCGAAGCGGTCACCGCCGAAACCGCCGGAGCGGGGCGGACGGGCATCGCGCATGGGGGCGGCTTCAGCCGTGGAGGTGTCCACGCTGGTGACGTCCGTCACCTGCGGGCCCTTCTGCCCCTGGGCCGTGTGAACCGTCAGGCGCGTACCGGGGAGGAGGTCGGCATGGCCAGCGGCTTCGACGGCGCGGATATGGAGGAAGGCATCGCCCGAGCCATCAGCCAGCTCGACGAAACCGAAGCCCTTCTCCTTGTTGAACCACTTGACCGTCGCATCGCGCTCCGGTCCCGAGGGGGCTGCCGCCGCACGCGACGGGCCACGGTCGAAACCGCCGCCACCGCCGAAACCGCCGCCGTAGCCACCGCCGCTCGGCGGAGCTTGATCGGGCCAACGCGGCTCGGCTCCACCCTCATCGAAGCCGCGCTTCTGCGGCCCCCTGAAATCACGACCACGTCCCATAGAAAGCTCGCAAAAACCGTCCGCCGACCATCATTTAAGAATACCGCGTGCGCGCCATCCCAGACAGCCCACGCTCCGCACTATCATTACCCCCGGCAGCGGTGACCAAGAATAACGCCATAGTCCTGACTGAAATGCGGCGCGCTCGCAAGGTGCATTTGTTAAGCAGCGTGGGGGTTCCCTCACTTTTGTGCGGCAAAATGCGTACCCAGCCCTACGCCACCGTGAAAGAGATTAGCAACGTTTCAGGGGCTTGGGCCCGGTTTGCGCAAAATTCCCGCCCTGAACTCCCTCTCCGGTCAGGACTTTAGGAAAGCGGAAAGGTCGTTGCCCCCAGATTCCGCCAGACCGCTCCCCGGACGAGCGGTCGGAGTCGAATGCCGCCATCATGATCGCCACACCGACCTTCCCGGACCTCTCCGCCCTGGTGGTGGACGAGAGCCTGTATATCCGTCGCATCGTGCGGGACATGCTCATGCGCGTGGGCATCAAGCGCGTGCTCGAGGCGCCCGATGGGGCTGAAGCCCTCGGCGCCCTCGCCGAAAGCAAGCCGGACCTCACCATCATCGATTGGGACCTGGCGATCCTGTCGGGCGAGGAGTTTATCCGCCTCGCGCGCACGCCGAGCACCTCGCCGTCCCCGACGGTGCCGATCATTCTCATGCTCGGACAGCCGCGTCGCAACGTCGTCGACCGCGCGATTTCGCTCGGGGTCAACGAAGTCATCGCCAAGCCGTTCTCACCCAAGACTCTGTGGTCGCGCCTTGACGAGGTCATCAACCGGCCACGTCCGTTCTCGCAGGTGAAGAGCCTGCTCCGGCCGGTCCCGCGCGTCGCCCCGGCGGGCAGCAGCAACTGACCGGCGCGATCTCAGGAACACAGGCGGCGATCCGCCCAAGCAATTCAGGGCTTTGCAGTTTGCCTGCGACCCCTGTAGCTTGGTCGGTGAATGATGATCCGGCTCTCTGCCTGGGATCACGCGTTGAGGAATTCGGCACAGCCGATGCGGGAAGAGAGCGCCGCGACCATGCCGGCCCGCCCTGCGGCCGGGCCGATCACACCGGCGGCGGCGAACCCCGGGGGCACGCCGCGGTCGGAAGCGCCGGGCGCGACCCATCGGCCGCCGCGCCGCAATGCTTACGCCGCTCTCGATCTCGGCACCAACAATTGCCGCCTGCTCATCGCTGAGCCGGCGTCCCACGGCTTTCGCGTCATCGATGCCTTTTCGCGCATCGTGCGCCTGGGCGAAGGCCTTGGAAACGCCGACCGCCTGAGCGAAACGGCCATCGAACGTACCATCGAGGCCTTGCGGGTGTGCCGCGCCAAGATGCAGGCCCGCGGCGTCGTTCGCGCCAAGATCATTGCCACAGAGGCCTGCCGCCTCGCCGTCAACGGCGCGGCGTTCGTCGACCGGGTGCGCGACGAGGTCGGCCTGGACCTCGAGATCGTTGACCGGCAGACCGAGGCCTATCTCGCCGTGACCGGTTGCGCGGCGCTCGCCGATCCTTACGCCGAATCGGTGGTGATCTTCGACATCGGCGGCGGCTCCACGGAGATCGCGTGGCTCGACGGGGCGGCAACCAACCCGTCGACAGACCCGACTCTGCGCATCCGCGCCTGGGATTCCCTGCCCGTCGGCGTGGTCACCCTGGCCGAGCGCCATGGCGGGGCCGACGTGACCCGCCTGACCTTCGAAGGCATGGTGGAGGAAGTGGCCGACATGCTGTCCCGCTTCGCCATCCGGGCAGCCCCGGCGGCGAATGCCCGTCACTTCCACCTGCTCGGCACTTCCGGCACGGTGACCACACTCGCCGCCATGCACCTGCGCCTCGCCCGGTACGAGCGGCGCCGGGTCGATGGCCTCTGGATGAGCGACGGCGAGGTCGGCGGCGCCATCGACGATCTCCTCGACACCCGCCTCGACCAGCGCGCCGACAATCCGTGCATCGGCCGCGACCGGGCCGATCTCGTGCTCGCGGGCTGCGCCATCCTTGAGGCGATCCGCCGCGCGTTTCCGTCCGACCGGCTGCGCATCGCCGATCGCGGCCTGCGCGAAGGTCTCCTGATGAACATGATGCGTGAGGACGGCGTCTGGCGCCGTGGGGGTTACCGGTGAGCGACAGGCGTGGTGCCGGCGCAGGGTTGCGCGGCGAACTCAAGCAGCGGGTGAAGACCGGACGCGGTCGCACGGCCTCGCAGAAACGTTGGCTCGAGCGCCAGCTCAACGATCCCTACGTGGCCCGGGCCAAGCGCGAGGGCTACCGTTCGCGGGCCGCCTTCAAGCTCATCGAGATCGACGAGCGGTTCAAGCTCCTGAAGCCCGGCCAGCGCATCGTCGATCTCGGGGCCGCCCCGGGTGGCTGGTCGCAGGTGGCGGCCAAGATCGTGGGCGGCTCCGGCCGCATCGTCGGCATCGATCTCCTCGAGATCGAGCCCATGACCGGCGTCGAGTTCATCACCCTCGACTTCCTCGACCCGAAGGCTCCGGAGATCCTGACCGACCTCCTCGGGGGTCCGGCCGACCTCGTCCTCTCCGACATGGCCGCCAACACCACCGGCCACAAGCAAACCGACCATCTGCGCATCATCGGCCTAGCCGAGACGGCGGCGGAATTTGCCCGCGAGATCCTGGCCCCCGGTGGGTCCTACCTTGCCAAGGTGTTTCAGGGCGGAACCGAGGGCACGCTCCTGGCCGACCTCAAGCGTGACTTCGCCGCCGTTCGGCATGTGAAGCCGAATGCGAGCCGGGCGGATTCGAGCGAGCTCTACGTTCTGGCGACGGGTTACCGCGGCGAACGATCCGCGACGGAGGCGGATTAAAACTGTTGTCCGGCTTTCAAGAACAGACGATGCGAGAGCAAGGGCACCAGAGCATCGCCCTCCCATCCTGATCCATCACCCCCGGTGCGTCCTTCAACGCCGCCATGTGCGCGGTTCGGGCGCTGGAAACCGTGGCCCGGTTCCCCATGTGAAGGGCAACGGACTTTCGTTGCCCCGCTGGGAGGATGTGCATGACGACCGAACGTGCAGTGCTGGCCGGAGGCTGCTTCTGGGGAATGCAGGATCTCATCCGTAAGCGGCCGGGCGTCGTTGCGACGCGGGTTGGCTATTCCGGCGGCGAGGTGCCGAACGCGACCTATCGCAACCATGGACGCCATGCCGAGGCGATCGAGATCCTGTTCGATCCGGCGGTCCTGAGCTACCGGACGCTCTTGGAGTTCTTCTTTCAGATCCATGATCCAACGACGCCCGATCGACAGGGGAACGATCGCGGCCCCGGCTACCGATCCGCGATCTTCTACGAGAACGCGACACAGAAGGCCGTGGCCGAGGACACCATCGCGGACGTCGATGCCTCGGGCCTGTGGCCGGGCAAGGTCGTGACCGAGGTGTCTCCCGTCGGCGATTTCTGGGAGGCCGAACCGGAGCACCAGGATTACCTGGAACGCGTTCCGCACGGCTACACCTGCCACTACGTCCGGCCGAACTGGACGCTGCCACGCCGTTCCGACGCCGCTTGAGCCGTTCTGGAATCGGGCTAGACCGGTCGGCGCGGGTGAACCGGATGCCCCCTGCCCCCGCCCGTATTCCGAGCGGTGGTGGCTCAGTCGAGTGGAGGAGCGCGAGTTCAGCCCCATTTCACCGTGCCGTTCACCCCTGCAGCGTCGCTCTGGGCGCATTGGCAAGTGAGAGCAGAGTCTGGAGCAACAGATCGGCACCGGCCGTGCAGTCGGCCGGCGTTGCTGATTCCGCCTCGTTGTGGCTGATCCCGTCCTTGCACGGCACGAAGATCATCGCCGTCGGCACCTTGAGGGCTAGGTTGCAGGCATCGTGCGAGGCGCCCGAGACCATGCGGCGGTGGGGCAGCCCAAGGGCCTCCGCCCCTCGCTCCACGAGGGCGACGATGCCGGGATCAAACGGCACCGGCTCCTGACGCCAGACGAGTTCGAGGGTGATGGCGAGGCTGCGCCGGGCGGCGATCTCGGTCAGAGTGGTGCGCAACTCTCCCTCGATGGCATCGAGGGTGGCGACGCGGGGATCGCGGATATCGAGGGTAAACCGGACCCGGCCGGGGATGACGTTGCGCGATGGCGCGCCAATCACCGCCTCGCCGAGGGTTCCCACGGCGCTCGGGCCGTGGGCATGGGCGATGCGCTCGACCGCGAGCGCCACCTCGGCGAGGCCGAGGAGCGCATCGCGCCGGCGCGGCATCGGGGTGGTGCCGGCGTGGCTCTCGAACCCGGTGATCGTGCCATCGAACCAGAGAATTCCCTGGCCGCCCTCGACCACGCCGATGGTCTTCTCCTCCGCTTCGAGGATCGGCCCCTGCTCGATATGCAACTCGACGAAGGCCCCGATTGCGCGCGCCCCCGTCGGCTCGGTGGCGACAATGTCGAGACGTCCAAGGGCCTCGGCCACGCTCACGCCGTCCGCGTCCGTGCGGGACAGGATGTCGGCCGTGGCGAAAGTGCCGACATGGGCGGCCGACGCCATGGTGGCGGGGGCGTAACGAGAGCCTTCCTCGTTGGTCCAATTGACAAGGAGGATCGGCGCCTCCGTCTCGAGTCCGGCCTCGTTGAGGGTGCGCACCACCTCCAGGCCCGCGAGGGTGCCTAGAATTCCGTCGAAGCGCCCGCCTGTCGGCTGGGTGTCGAGGTGAGAGCCCGTGGCGATGGGGAGCCGGGTCATGTCGCGGCCGGGCCGTAGGGCGAACTGGGTGCCGAGTTCGTCCGTGCCGACGGTGAGCCCCGCCGCCTCGCAGGCTGCGCGGAACCAGTCGCGGACCCGTCCATCCTCGGGCGACAGGGTCAGGCGGTTGATACCGCCGGCCGGTGTCGCGCCGAACGCTGCCGTCTCCATGAGAGTGGACCACAGGCGCGCGCCGTCGACCCGCAGATTGTGCCGTGCCGTGCCCATGGAGGCTCCCTTTCAAGAAATGGAGGCACCGGCCCTCTCTCCTGAACAGGAGGAAGCCGATCGCGATCGATCAAACCGCCGCTTCGAGCAGCCGTGCCCGATCCCCCTGGAACGCGGCATGGGCCGCCTCCGTGTGCCAGCACGCCGCCCGATGACCGGTCGCGACAACAACATCCGGGGGGGCGTCGACGCGGCACCGGTCCTCGGCGAGAAAGCAGCGCGGGGCGAAGGGGCAGCCCGGCGGGCGGGCGGCGAGGTCGGGGGGCGAGCCCGGGATCGTCTCGAGGCGCGAGCCCTTGGCCAGGGCCCCATCGGCGCGGCTGCGCAGGAGGCCGATGGTGTAGGGGTGGTGCGGAGCGAGCACCACGTCCCGGGCCGAGCCCTCCTCGACGATGCGGCCAGCATACATCACGGCAATCCGGTCGGCGACCTCCACCGCCGCACCGAGGTCATGGGTGACGAAGATTGTCGAGAGGCCGAGTTCGGCCTGCAATTCACGCAGGAGCAGCAGGATCTGGATCTGCACCGTGGCGTCCAGCGCCGTGGTCGGCTCGTCGGCGAGCAGCACCTGCGGCCGGCAGGCGAGCGCCAGGGCGATCATGGCGCGCTGGCGCATGCCGCCCGACATCTCGTGCGGATAGGAGTCGAGGCGCCGCTCGGGGCTCGGAATACGCACGCGCTCGAACAGCTGCAGGGCGCGCCGGCGCGCGGCCTCAGACCCGATCTTCTCGTGCTGGCGGATCGCCTCGGTGATCTGCCTGCCCACCGTATAGACCGGGTCCAGGGCGAGCAGCGGCTCCTGGAAGATCATGGCAACTTCGCGTCCCCGCAGCGCGCGCAAGGCGCGCGACGACAGCGTCATGACCTCCCGCCCGGCGACGCGAATCTCGCCCTCGATCCGTGTCCTGCGCTCGGGGTTGAGGCGCATGATGGCGCGCAGCGTCACGCTCTTGCCGGAGCCCGACTCGCCGATGAGGGCCACGGCCTGGCCGCGCTCCAGGGTGAGGTCGACCCCGTCCACGGCCTCGACCACGCCGCCGAACACCACCTTCAGGCCCCGGATGGCGACGGCGGGTTCTTTCGCGATCCCGCGGCTCATGCGGCCACCGACAGGGTGGGGGCGGCCGAATGCCCGGAGCCCGGCTGGCGGGCGAGGCAAGCGACGCGGTGGACCGGATCGACGGGGGCGAGCGGTGGAACGCGGCCCTTGCACACCTCCTCCGCCAGGGTGCAGCGCGGGTGGAAGCGGCAGCCCGGCGGCGGATCGATGGGGTTCGGCGGATCGCCGGCGAGGGGCGCCACCTGCGTGCGCGCATCCGGATCCATGGACGGCATCGAGGACAGGAGGGCGGCCGTGTAGGGATGGGCTGGGCTCGCCAGTACCGTGTCGGCCGGGCCGATCTCCACGACTTGTCCGAGATACATCACCGCCACCCGGTCGCAGAGGAAGCGCACCACGTTGAGGTCGTGGGAGATGAAGAGATACGTGAGGGCGAATTCCTGCTTGAGGTCCATGAGCAGGTTCAGCACCTGCGCCTCCACGGATTTGTCCAGCGCCGAGACCGCCTCGTCGAGGACCACGAGGCGCGGTTGCAGGGCGAGCGCCCGGGCGATGTTCACCCGCTGGCGCTGGCCACCCGACAGCTCATGGGGATAGCGCGCGGCGAAGCGCGACGGCTCCAGGCCGACGCGGGCGAGGAGCGAGCGAGCCCGCTCGATGGCCTGCCGCTTCGGGACCCCGTGCACCCGCGGCCCGAAGGCGATGGAGCCTTCGACGGTCATGCGCGGATTGAGGGACGCGTAGCTGTCCTGAAACACCATCTGGGTCTGGGCCCGAAAGTCGCGCCAGGGCAGCGCCCGGCCGCCGATGAGCTCGCCGTCGAAGAGCAGTTCGCCGGAATCGTGCGGCATCAACCCCATGATGAGGCGCGCGGTGGTGGACTTGCCGCAGCCGGATTCACCGACGATCCCGAGGGTCTCGCCCTTGAGAATGGTGAAATCGACGCCGTCGACGGCCCGCACCACGGCGGGTCGGCCGCCGAGCCCCTTCTTGACGGGGAAGTGCTTCACGAGCCCGTCGATGGAGAGAAGCGGCTGGGCCGGGCCGCCCCGGTCGCGGTCCGGCGGAACGGTGGGCTGTCCGATCGGCGTGCTCATGCCTTCACCTCCATGGCGGATCGGAGCCCGTCCGAGAACAGGTTGAACGAGATCGAAACGATGAAGATGGCCAGCCCCGGCAGGGCCGCGACGAGGGGGTTCACGTAGATCGCCGTGCGCAGGGTGTTGAGCATCAGGCCCCATTCGGGCTCGGGCGGCTTCACCCCGAGGCCGAGGAAGGACAGGCCCGAGGCCAGGATCATCGACACGCTGATGAGGCTGGTGGCGTAGACGAAGATCGGGCCCAAGACGTTGCCGAGCACCTGCACCCGGAGGATCGTGAAGGTCGAGGCGCCGGAGAGCCGGGCGGCGTCGACGTAGTCGCGCGAGCGGATCTGCGTGGTCACGCTCTCGGCGACGCGCGCGATCTGAGGCACGAACACGCAGGTGAGGGAGACGATGGAGTTGAACACACCAGCGCCTAAAGCCCCCGACAGGGCGATGGCGAGCAGCACCGACGGGAAGGCGAAGAACACGTCGATGGTGCGCATCAGCACGGTATTGAGCCAGCCGCCGACATAGCCGGCGAGGATGCCGATGCCCGAGCCGATGACGAAGGCGAGGATCACCGGGGTGACGCCGATGAACAGGGACAGGCGCCCGCCCAGCATCAGCCGGCTCAGCATGTCGCGGCCGAGCTCGTCGGAGCCGAGGAGGTAGGTGGCGTCGCCGACGGGCTTCAGCCGGCGGATCATCGACCCGCGATACGGGTCCATCGGGGTGATCCAGGGCGCGAGCAGCGCCACCGCCACGATGGCGAGGATCACGCACGCGGCGGTCATCGCCACCGGATCGCGCAGGAGCTTGTGGCCGACCTGCCCCCAGAACCCGCGCGAGGGCATGAAGGCGTCAGGCGCGTCCGGCAACGGCGCGGCGCCTCCGGCGACGTCGAGGAGCGGGGCGGTGGCGTGTGGGGCGAGCGTGGCCATCAGCCCCTCTCGATGCGCGGGTCGAGGGCCGTCTGCACGACGTCGACGATGAGGTTGAGGGCGACAAAGAACATCGCCAGGACGAGGATCGCCCCCTGAAGCAGGGGCAGGTCACGCTGGAAGATCGCGGCGTTGAGGAGGAAGCCGGTGCCGGGCCAGGCGAACACCGTCTCGATCAGGATCGAGCCGCCCAGCAGGTAGCCGAGTTGCAGACCCATGATGGCGAGCGCCGTGGGGGCGGCGTTCTTCACCACGTGCTTGAACACGCCGAACTCGCTGAGGCCCTTGGCCCGGAGGGCGCCGACGAAATCCTGTGCGAGGATATCGCCGACCAGGGCCCGGATGGTGCGGGCGATGACGCCCATCGGGATCACCGACATCGTGAGCGCCGGCAGGATGATGTAGCGCAGGTGCTCGAGATCGGGCCGCCAGTTGCCTGAGCCGTCCGGACCCGCGCCGGTGGACGGCAGCCAGCCGAGCTGAGCCGAGAACACGATCACCAGCACCATGGCGAGCCAGTAATGCGGCACGCTGACCCCGAACACCGAGACGGCCGAGGCGAGACGGTCGAGGATGGAATTGCGGAAATACCCGGCGACGAAACCGAAGACCATGCCGAAGGTGAAGCCGATGAGCGTCGCCACGCAAGCGAGGATCAGGCTGTTGACCACGGCGCGGCCGACCTCCGACGTGACCGGTCGCCCACTGGCGATGGAGGTGCCGAGATCGCCCTGCAGCACGTGCCAGAGCCAGAGGCCGTACTGCACCACCAGCGGTTTGTCGTAGCCGTAGGCGGTGCGCATCGCCTCGATCGTCTCGGGTGAGGCGTCCACCGGCAGCACCGCGCTGAGCGGATCGCCGGGGGCGAGGTGGACGAGGAGGAAGCATACGATGCTCACGCCGATCGCCACCGGGGTGACGGCGACGAGGCGTCGGAGGATGAATCTCAGCATGATTTCAACGCTCTCCCCTCTGCGGGAGGAGGGTTCATGACCGCGATCCGCATGGTCACTTGGCCATGGTGATCGGCGAGAAGTCCTGGAACCAGTTCTGGGCCTGAATGAAGCCCTTCACCTTGGGGCTCATGGCGCGCGGGTTAGTGTCGTGGGCCACCATCAGGAACAGCGCCTCGTCGACGAACTTCTCGTGAATCTTCTCCAGAACCTTGGCCTGCGCGGCCGGATCGAATGTGGTGCGCACCTCGCCGAACAGCTTGTCCATCTCGGGATCGCAGTAATAGCCCCAGTTGGTGCCGGCCGGCGTGGTGAGATTGCACTGAAGGTGGCGGATGAAGCCTGTGAAGGGGTCTTGGATGAAGTACGAATAGTTGATCGCCGTTGCCTTCTGCGACATGTCGCTCTTGGCGCCGCTGCGCCAGATGTTGGTGAGGGTGTTCCACTCCGCCACCTCGAACTCGACCTTGATCCCGATATCCGCGAGATTCTGCTGGATCAGCTCGTTCATCGGCAGCGGCTGCATCTGGCCCGAGCCCGAGGGTGCGATCAGAACCTTCGTCACCAGCGGCTTCTTCGGCCCGTATCCGGCTTCCGCCAGGAGCTTCTTGGCGGCCTCCGGATCGTAGCCGAGCTTGAACGACGGGTGGCCGAACCACGCCGATCCCGGCGGCATGAAGCCCTGCGCCGGGATCATCAGGCCGTTGAGCATCTCCTTCATGCCGTCGCGGTCGATGGCGAGGTTGGCGGCCTTGCGCACCCGGATGTCGTTCCAGGGCGAGCCCTCGACCCGCGACAGGTGCCAGGTCCAGTTGTGCGGGTAGCTGTTGGTGACGATGCCGAACCCGGCGGCCTTGAGCGAGACGACGGCGTCCGGCGGCGGCGCCTCGATCCAGTCCACCTGCCCAGACCGTAGGGCGGCGACGCGGGCATTGGCCTCCGGCAGGGGCACCAGCACGAGTTTGTCGAGTTTGGGCACCCGCGCCTTGTCCCAATAGGCCTTATTGGGGACCATCTCGGCGCGCTCGCGCGGGGCGAACAGGGTCAGCTTCCAGGGGCCGGTGCCCGACGGTGTCTTCGCGAAAGCGTCCCAGCTCTTGCCGAGCTTCTCCCACTGTGCGGGGGAGGACATCATGATCCAGGCGATCTGATAGGGCAGCGTCGCGTCAGGCACCTTGGTGACGATCTCGACGGTGTGCGGATCGATCACCCGGTATGTGCCCACGGCCGGGATGCGCGAGCGCCCCTGCGCGGCCTGGCGCGGATCGAACTGGGGCGCGTCGCTCTTCAGGAGCTTGTCGAGATTCCACACCACGGAGTCCGCCGTGAAGGCCGACCCGTCCTGGAAGGTCACGCCGTCGCGCAGCTTGAAGGTCCATTTGGTGTTATCGGCCGGATCGACGGTCCAGCTCGTGGCGAGGCCGGGAACGAGGCCGGAGGGCTTGTCCGCCGAGGACAGGTCCCAATTGATGAGGCCGTCATAGATCGTATAGCCGGTGAACCGCATGCCCTCGCCGCCATTGTCGGCCTGGCCGGTGGTGAGCGGGATGTCGGAGGCGGTCATCCCGATCTTGAGGACGCCCTGGGCAAGGGCCGCCGGCGCCATCAGGCCCGACAGGAGCGTCGCGGCGAGGAGTCGCCGTCCGAGGCGGGCGGGTCCGGTCCGAGGGGTGCCGGCCCAACGCGTCACTGAATCGATCATTCGCAAACTGGTTCCTTCGGCGGGCCGAGCCCGGACGGAACTCTGTATGCAATCCATCGGCCAGACCGGCAGGCGGGTCGGAGGGGTCACTGCCGATCACGGCATTTAAGGCACGACGAAAGGCCCCAGCGGAGAGCGCGGCAGGACGATTTCGGGACGAGGAGGATCTGGCTTGCGGGTTCGGTTACTTCGTGGAGCTGGGTCGACGCACGCAAGCACGTCCATGAGGAGAACGCTCACGCAGCAGAGCGGGATCGCCCGGATGTGAAACGGCGCGCGAGGCGTGGTTCGCAGGTCAGCCTGATCCGGATCCGGCCCGCCTCGTATTCCGCCACGAGGCCTGACCCTCAACCCTATATGGATTGCCAGCGCAGGCGGAGCCTCGTTGCGCGGGGCTGCGCTCGCCCGTGCCGCATGCTCACTGGAAGGCGGCACGGCCGCAATCTCTCTCCTGCACCGTTTCCCACCGGTCTCCCGAATGCGCTTGTCTCTCAGCGCGATCGTTCATAGCTCGTGGTCATGCCTACGATCCCGTTCGACAACAGCTACGTCCGCTTGCCGGACCGCTTCTATGCCCACCGCACCCCGACGCCCGTCGCAGCCCCGCGCCTGATCCGCTCGAACCCTGCGCTCGCGGAAAGCCTCGGAATCGACCCGGACTGGCTTGCCGGCTCCGAAGGGGTGGGGATGCTCGCCGGAAACAGCCTCCCGGACGGCGCTGCGCCGATCGCAACGGCCTATGCCGGGCACCAATTCGGCAACTTCGTGCCGCAGCTTGGCGACGGGCGCGCCGTCCTGCTCGGCGAGGTTGTGAACCGGGACGGACGCCGCCGCGACCTCCAGCTCAAAGGGGCGGGCCCGACCCCGTTCTCCCGTCGCGGCGACGGGCGGGCGGCGCTCGGGCCGGTGTTGCGCGAGTACCTCGTGAGCGAGGCCATGGCCGCCCTCGGCATCCCCACCACCCGAGCCCTGGCGGCGGTCACCACCGGCGAGTCTGTCATACGCGAGACCCGTCTGCCCGGAGCCGTGCTCGCCCGCGTGGCGGCCAGCCACATCCGAGTCGGGACCTTCCAATACTTTGCCGCCCGCGGCGACACCGAGGGGGTGCAGGCGCTCGCCGACCACGCTCTGGCCCGGCATGATCCCGAGGCGTCCTCCGCAGAGAACCCCTACCGGGCGCTGCTCGACGGTGTCGTTGCTCGCCAAGCCGACCTCGTGGCGGCTTGGCTTCTCGTCGGCTTCGTCCACGGGGTGATGAACACCGACAATATGTCGGTGGCCGGCGAGACCATCGACTACGGCCCCTGCGCGTTCCTCGACGCCTACGACCCGAACAAGAGCTTCAGCTCGATCGACGCGCACGGTCGGTACGCCTACGGCCAGCAGCCGGGAATCGCCCTGTGGAACCTGACCCGTCTGGCCGAGGCGCTTCTGCCACTGCTGGCCGAGGACGAGGGGGCGGCGATCGCGGCAGCCGAGGCGGCGCTCGCGGGGTTCGGTACGCGCTTCGGGGCAGCGTATCGCGGTGGTCTCGCGGACAAACTCGGCCTCTCCGGGGACCGGGACGGCGCCGCGCTTGCGGACGACCTCCTAACGCGGATGGCGGAGAATGGAGCGGACTTCACTCTGACCTTCCGCCGCCTGTGCGACGCGGCCGAGCGACCGGAGGCAGACGCCGAGGTGCGAGACCTGTTCGTCGACCCGACCGCGTACGACACCTGGGCCGCGCACTGGCGGGGCCGTTTGGCCGAGGGGGGACGGCCCCCCGCGTCGACGGCGGCAGCGATGCGCGCGGTCAATCCAGCCTTCATCCCGCGCAATCACCACGTCGAGGCAATGATCACTGCGGCGGTCGAACGCGGCGATTTCGGGCCATTCGAGGAACTGTTGGCGGTGCTATCGCGCCCCTACGACGACCAGCCCGCGTATGCCCGCTACGCCGAAGCGCCCGAGGGCGGCGGAGCGGACTACCGCACCTTCTGCGGCACGTGAACGCGCAGGAAAGTCCGACCCACTTGGTTCAATGTGTTAATCACCAGTTCCCCTCTCCGGCCCCACCGTCGCTAGACACCGTTATAAACCGCCCGTCAGTTCACCGGCCTGTTTGAGCTTGAGGCAGGCGAAGGCGAGGATGTGGAGATCTGCGAGTGTGCTGGGATAGCGCCGTAGTCTTTGGCGCGGCGGCGGAAGCGCGTCGCCCAGGTGAAGGAACGCTCCCCCACCGGCGGCGCGGCAGAAGAACGAAGCCGCGCTTGGCGTCCGGCAGTTTGACGACGTGCAGGGCGATGCCGTGCTCTTGCGCAACCTGACCCGCCTTTTCCCCGGTGTAACCTCGTGCACAAGGTCAGCGCGGGTGGCGAGGGCCGAAATAGGCTCTCTCGGGAGAGCCGCAGATCCTCCCCTACGCCCATAGGGTCAGACGTTCACCCAATCGTCAGAACGAACCAGCCGTTACGAAACGGGGGCTTCATGAATATGTTGACCGTACGATTTCGGGAGGAAAGAAACTTGTGATGCGCACCCGATCCCACGGCACCGCTAGAGAGGACGCAGAGCGTACCAGAGCCAAGCTGGTCGCGGCCGGCATTCGGGAGTTTGCGCGCAGCGGATACGAACAAGCTAATTTGCGCGACATTTCAAGTTCTGCGGGCGTAAATCTTGCAATGATCTCTTACCATTTCGATGGAAAGGCGGGACTTTACGACAACGTGGTGCGCGATGTGGTCCGACAGGTATCGGATGTGTTCAACGACGCGTACCAGAATGCCGACTTGCAACTCTTGCAGCCCGAAATCGAGCCGAAACGGCAAGCTCTTGCCGGCCTGTTGAGGCCATTCCTTGAAATGGCGACCCAGGAATTTCCGCCGGATTGGGGCTGGATCTTGATGCGCGAACAGTTGCAGCCCTCGAAAGCCTTCAAGCTCGTACATGAAGGCGTCGTCGAGCGATTCCTCCGGACCGTGGCGGCCTTGAGGGCTTCCATCGACAATCGCCAGCCGGATCACGACGACATGCTGCGGGCTATCGCGATGTATGGCGAGGTCATGGTCTTCATCAGCGCGAAGGCAAGCGTCCAGATTTTGATGAACGACATGTCGGCGGAGGTGAGGGGCGTCGAGAGCCTGACCCGTACCATCATAGACCGTCATCTGGCGTGACGTGTCTCACCCCGGCGAGCGGGCGACCAACGCCTCGCCCGCTGAGGACCTTCGGTTTAAGGCTTACTTCTTCCGCAACAATTCGAGCGCCATCTCGTCCGCCTTATCCACCGTCTCGATCGACGTCCGCATCTCCTCGATCAACGCATCGTGCCGCAGCTTCTCCGCGTACACGAGCACGCTGGAAAAGATCGGCTTGTAGTAATGCAGCGCAAGCCGCATGACCTCAATGGCAGAGTAATCCTGCCCCCGTTCGTCCGCCGCCTTTTCCCGCATTTCGAGGCAGACATCATACTGGCATTTGATGATCTTGTTTATGTGGGTTTTCTGGGCGCCGAATTCGGACATGAACTTCTCTGCACGCTCACCCAGCTCAAGGGAATACTTGATGCTGCCTTCCATAAAGGATTTGATTTCGGGATCATGAACGATCGCCGCAGTTTTGGCGCTGCATTCGACGCCGACCTTCACGCCTGAATAGATGGCTTCGAGCCCATGGGTCACCTGAGCACGGGTAGCGGACTGGGACATTCTGGATTTCCTGTTCGAGATCTTTGAGCCAAATGGCCATTGGCGATATGCCAAACGCCTGTTTGTCATTTATGAACCAGACAGGGCCAGGGAGGTTCCGCGGTTTCGGAGCATTTCGTCGCTTGAATGCGAGACAGGTCAGGCTCGGGCGCGGAGAACTCGGGGATTTTCACGGGGTACGGTTTTCGAAGTTGGGCCATCGCAAGACCCACGACGGCCATCCTCGCGCTTGCGCCCCAATCCATCGTTCGAGGGGTACGGCCATTGGCCTGAATACGGACGTCGCCGGACCAACCTATGGAGATCGCGCGGCTGTCCTCGTGCGCGAGAAGTCCTTTCAGAGCATTCCCGCCAACCGGACCGTACGCGACACGCTTGGGTCCGGGGGGCGCGCGGAGTGGCCCCGATACGGGCGGACGCGAGGCGCGACCGGGAGGCCCCGACGACCGCGCTGGCATACGCGTGCGGGCAACAAGGCGATGCTGGGCGTCGAGCGCTCATGGATCATGGCCCGCCCGTATTGCGCCGCCGCCGCTCAGCGGGCCGACCCGCTCGGCCGCTCGCAGACCGGGGCCTGCCTGCGCCGAGCCGGCTTTCCGGGTTGCAACAAGCTAAGCAGGGCACCGAGGTCAAGAGTGGACCTTTCGCCGACATCGACCGCCCCGCCGGACGACAGCCACTCCAGGCTGGCCTGTCGACCGGTCCTGCGCAGGCTTTCGAGATAGGTCGGTCGCGTGTCGATCTTGCTCGCCATCTCGTCCCGTCCGAGTTCAACCGACGCGGGCAGAAAATGAAAACGTAAGCGGGAAAGGCGATGGAGTTCCGGCGCGTCCGTCGTCGCCTGCTGGCGCAAGTAGCCCTGACCTTCGCAGATCCCCGTCAGTTCCCTGAGGAACAAGGCATCGAAGGTGATCTCGTTCACCCGGTTCATGATGTCTGAAACGCTACGGAGCAGTCCGTCGCGAATGAACGGTGTGACCTGGACGATGAGGATGTCCAGGCAATCGTTTTCGAGCTTTAGCAGCGCAGCGGCTTCAGACTCGCATTGGCTGTCGATGTCGCCCCCGGTCGCCACGTAGCCACGGCTTGGTCCGGGCCGCGTCGCACCGTCAAAGAATGGCCCTCGGCCGGCTTGCGCGAGGGAGCCGAGCGCAGGCCGGCCGATGCACCGCACCTTCAACGATCGAGAATGCGATCATGGGGTATCGGCGCGGCCGGTCAGTCCTTGGATCCGCCTGTGATGGCACGACGGGTGATCCGCCCGGGCGCGGCCGAGGGCATCATCGCGGCGCCGGAGGCGACGACGCTGGCCACCGCTCGAAGTTCCGGGGACTGGCGGGGGTCATCCGCGATCCGCTCCGCCTCGACCTGCAGGCGAAGGTTGCAGGCCCTGGACGGGAGATCATCGTTCGGGGTGCAGGCGTCGTGCCGGGCGCAGGCGGCGTCCAGGACGTCGATGGGAGCCAGGGGGGCGTTGTTGCCCGGGCCGCAATAATTGCCGTGGATCAAGAGGGTCGGTCGGGCGGGCGCGGTTCCTGCCTGGGCCAGGCACGGGGCCGCGAAGCCCGCGGCGAGGACGAACGAGGTGACGATCCGAGTGAACATGATGTGTCTGCCCTGTATGGTCGCGCCCCCTCAGGCGTGACGCCGACGGCGTTTCACGGGTCACCCCGGGGCCATCCCGCGCATGCGGTCCGCCCGTTCCCGCCTTCCGGTCCCTCATCGTCCGAGGGCCCCGTCGTGCACGACGTCCGAAAGGGGGATGCTCACCTTTGCCAGGGACAGGAGCGGCGTCCGACCGGGCGGGAAGGTCGTCTCCCAACCGCCGCCGAGCGCCTTCGACAGCGCGACGAAGTCGGTCGAGATCGCGGCCGTCGCCTGAGAAAGGTTGGTCTCCGCCTGGAGCACCGTTTGCGACGCCTGGAGGACGGTTGTGAAAATCTCGACACCCTGCGCGTAGCGCGCCCGCGACAGGGCGAGTGCCTGGCGGGCATCGGCCACCTGCCTTGCCAGACGCGCGCGGCGACCCTCGTCGCCGCGCAGGGCGGCGAGGGCGTTGACGACGTCGTGCCAGCCCTGGAGTACCGCCCTCTGGTAGGCGATGGCCGCCTCCTGTTGTCGGGCGCGCTGGAGCACGAGGTTCGACTTAAGGCGCCCGCCCTCGAACAAGGGTATCGAGACCGACGGGCCGACGTTCATGTATTGCAGGGACGAGCCCCGAAAGAGCTTGCCCGGGTCGACTGAGTTCACGGTCGGGCTTCCGGTGAGCGTCACGCTCGGGAAGAACTGCGCTTCCGCGACCCCGATCTCGGCCACGGCCGAATGCAGGTTGGCCTCGGCCCTGCGGATGTCGGGTCGGCGCATGACGAGGCTTGACGGCACGCCGACAGGAACGCGCGGCGGGACCGGCGGAATCGACGGGCCGGCGACGAGTTCCCGCGACAGCGCGAGCGGCGGTTCGCCGAGTAGCAGGGAGATGGCGTTGACCTGCTGGATCTCCTGCTGCTGGAGCTGCGGCAGCTGCGCTTTGATCGCCTCGACCTGCTGTGCCGCACTGGACGTATCGAGTCCGGTGACCAATCCCTTCTGCTGACGCACCCGGACGACGTCGAGGATCTGCTCGTTGACCCGGATGTTGGCGAGGTCGATCCGGATGAGCTCCTGGGTGCCCCGCAACTGCACGTAGGCTCGCGCGAGTTCGGCCTGGCCGGAGATCAGCGCGTCGCGCCTCCCTTCCGCCGAGGCGTCCGCCTGGGCCTCGGCGGACTCGACCGAGCGGCGGACCTTGCCCCAGAGGTCGAGTTCCCAGGACGCGTCGAAGCCGAGGGTGTAGCTCTCGAAGCCGTTGGTCAGCGGCGCCGTCAGGTCGCCGCTAGACGCAGCGCTACCGCTTCCACCCGCGGCGCCGGCGAGCGAGTTCGATAGGAGGCCGATGGTGCCGTTCTTGCTGTACTGCATCCGGTAGGCGTTGCCCTGCCCGCTTAGGGTGGGAAGGCCCGCGGCGGCGGCCGTGTTGAGCTGGGACCGACTCTGGAACAGGCGTGCGGTGGCGGTCTGGACGTCGAGGTTCTGCGCGACCAAACGGTCTTCGAGTTGTGACAGCACCGGATCGCGGAAGGCCTGCCACCACGCCACGTCCGGCTCTGACTCGGTGGTGCGCGCCAGAATCCGTCGCTGCGTCCGGGGTGTGAGTCCGGTATCGAGGTAGTCAGTCGCGTCTGAGAGCGGGGTGGCCGGGGTGGCGTAGTCGGGCCCGACCGTGCATCCGGCGAGGCCGAGCAGGCCCGCCGCGGCCACCGCGCGGGCGTGTCGTCCGGGGTATCGGCGCAGCGTCATCTCAATGTCCTCCGCCGTCGCCCTGGGCCGTCTTGGCCGATATCAGCAGGCACAGCGGCACGACGAGGAACGCCAGGACCGCCGCGTACTGGTACACATTGCCGTAGGCCAGGACCTGGGCCTGCTTCAGGTAGGTCTGGTAGGTGTGCGCGACCGCCTGCTGATGAACCGTCGACGCCGCCCGCCCGAGGGACCGGAGCGTTTGCTCGCTCTCCTGGATTAGCAGGTTGTAGCCCTGGCGCAGCGGCGTCATGTAGGACGAGAGGTGGGCTTGGTCCGCCTGCGACCTCTCCGTGACCGCCGCCGTCGAGATCGAGATCCCGATCGAGCCGAACACGTTGCGGAACATCGAGAACAGGGCCGACCCGTCGCTGCGGTACCTGTCCGGCAGGGTCAGGTAGGCCACCGTGGAGATCGGCACGAACAAGAAGGCGAGCGACGCCGTCTGCAGCGTGCGCATCACGGCCAGCGTCCGGAAGTCGATGTCGGGGGCGAGGAAGCTCGAATAGAACATCGCCGCGCCCATGCAGGCGAACCCGAACATGATGATGTAGCGGGTCTGGACGAACTTCATCGCCACGCCGACGACGGGGATCAGGACGATGACCGCGACGCCGCCCAGCGACAGAATGAAGCCGGAGTCGAGCGCCGGGTAGCCCAGCACCTGCTGTGCGAAGTTGGGGACCAGGACGGACCCGCCATAGAGCAGCGCCCCGACCGCGCCGATGAGCACGCAGCCGATGGCGAAGTTCCGGTCCTTGAACACGTTGAGGTCGACGACCGGTTCGTCCGTGGTCAGCAGCCAGCAGATCGCGCCGACGGTCGCCACGAAGGCCATGACGGCCATGACCTGGATGAAGGGGGAGCCGAACCAGCCGTTGACCTCGCCGCGGTCGATCATGACCTGCATGCAGCCGATGCCGATGACGATGAGCGACAGGCCGACGTAGTCGAGGCCGCGGGCGCGCTTCTTCTTCTCGTCGGGCGGGTCTTGGACGAGGTAGGCGTTGACGAATAAGGTGAAGATCCCGACGGGCACGTTGATGAAGAAGATCCAACGCCAGGTCGAGTGCTCGACGAGGTAGCCGCCCAGCGTCGGCCCGAGGACGGGGGCGACGACGGTCGCCACCGCCGTGACGCCGAAGGCGGCCCCGCGCTTGGCCGGGGGGAAAGTGTCGAGGATGATGGCCTGCTGGCTCGGCTGCAGGCCGCCGCCGAAGAAGCCCTGCATCAGGCGGAACACGATGATCTGCCCGAGGCTCTGCGAGATGCCGCACAGGAACGACGACACCGTGAACATCGCAATGCAGATCAGGAAGTAGCGCTTGCGCCCGATGGTGTCGGATAGCCAGCCGGCGATGGTCAGCACGATGCCGTTGGCGACGAGGTAGGCCGTCAGCGTGTAGGTCGCCTCATCATTTGAGGCGGCGAGCGAACCAGCGATGTAGGGCAGCGCCACGTTGACGATGGTGGTGTCCAGCACCTCCATGAAGGCCGCCAGCGTGACCGCAATGGCGACGAGCCAGGGATTATCGGCGGCTTTTCTACCGTTCGAGGCATCGCTCATTTAAGCATCACCGCCGGTACGACGCTGATGCCGAGCGGCAGCGGCTCGTCCTTCCTCAGACCGCTGTCGATGACGATCTTCACCGGCACGCGTTGGACGATCTTGATGAAGTTGCCGGTAGCGTTCTCGGCCGGGAACGCGGAGAACTTCGAGCCCGAGCCACGCTGGATCGAATCCACGTGGCCTTGGAGGTCGAGGTCGGGGTAGGCGTCGATGGCGATGTGAACCCGCTGCCCGGGACGCATGCCGTCGAGCTCGGTCTCTTTGTAATTGGCCGTGACCCAGACATCGGTGGTTACCAGCGACATTACCTGCTGGCCGGCTGTGAGGTAATCGCCGGCGTTGAGGTTGCGCTTCGTCACCCAGCCGTCCTGCGGGGCGCGCACCACGCTCCATTCGATGTTCAGGTCTGCCTGCTCGACCTGCGCCTTGGCCTGTTCGGCCTGGCCCTTGAGCTGGTCGACCTGCTGCTCGGACTGGCCGATGTTCTGCTGGACCGGCATGGCCTGGACGAGGCGCGCCTGTGCCTGCTCGACCTGCGCCTTGGCCTGCTGGTAGTTCGCCGCCGTGGTATCGATGTCCTGCTGCGTCGTGGCGAGTTTCGGCAAGCTCCTCTGGCGGTCATAGTTCGCCTGCTGCAGGGCGAGGTTGGCCCTGGCCGAGTCGAGGTTGGCCTGCGCGAGCTGAAGCGCGGCGGGAAAGTTCTTCCTCGCAATCTCGACGCCGAGCTTCTGGTTGGCGACCTGCGCGTTGCTGGCGTCGAGCTGGCCCTGGGCCTGCTCGCGGCTGAATCGGAACCGCCGTGGATCGATGCGGAAGAGCGGATCGCCCTTGTGCACGAACTGATTGTCCGTCACCTCCAAGGCGATCACCTGTCCGGCGACTTGGGGCGCGACGTTGACGATGTTGCCATCGGTGTAGGCGTCGTCGGTGCTGATCTTCCCGCGCGTCGAGAGCCAGTAGTACAGGCCTCCGCCGGCCAGCAGCAGCAGGACCACGGCGGCGATTCCGATGACGAACGGCCGGCGTTTCCTCCGGGCTCGCCTGTCATCCCCGTCATCGTCCTTGTCTGGCCGGGAGCCCTTCCGGTCGTCCTGCCCCTCCGCTTCGTTGCGGTCGCGTCCGGCATTGGAACGACGGTCGCGTCCATCCTCGTCGCCCCGACCCTGGCGAGGAGACTCATCCGGGTATTCTTCCTCGGAGCGTTCGTCACGACGCCGGCGGGACTGATCCTCGTCGTGTGGTGGGCGGCCTTCCGAATGGCGACGCCGCGCATCGGCCTCCCCGGAACGGCGGTCGTCCTGTCGGGACCGGCCGTGTTCGATCGAGCCCACCTCGACCAGGTCCCGTCGATCCGACGATCCTCTCGACGATCCGTATGGGTCGTCCACGTCGTCTGCGCGCATGCGGCGATCTCACCCTTAACCCGCGCACGGCAACCGACGGGACGAGGCGGACGTTTGCTAAGTGTCCGTCAAAACCATACGAACCGTACGTTTCGTTTCTTTTGTGGAAGCTGATGTAGATGTCAAGCGAAACGCTCGGTTCGGATAAGAGATCGCGGGTTCGTGTTCCGCGCGGCGAAGTGCGACGCGGCGAGATCGCGTCCATTGCGGAGCGCGTATTTCTCAAGCACGGCTTCGCGGAGACCACGATGCGGATGGTGGCGGTCGAGGCCGGCGCCTCGACCGAGACGGTGTACCGCCACTTCGGCTCCAAGGACGAGATGTTCATCGAGGTGGTGGGCAATCGTACCCGTGAACTCCGCCAGCGGATCGAGACCGAACTCGAAGGCACGGGGCCGCTCCCGACCGTCCTGGAAGCCGTCGGCACGAACCTCTACGTATCGATGATCATGCCGGAAGTGTCGGCACTGGCGTGCATCATCGTCGGCGAGGTACCTCGCAATCCCGCACTCGGCGAGGCGTTCTATGCGATGGCGCCCGGCCGGACGCTTGGCAAGCTTACTTCGTATCTTACGGAAGCGCGGGTCCGCGGCGATTTCGTCGGAGACGACCCTGAGCTTGCTGCGAACATGTTCATCGGGCTGATCATTGGGAAGGTTCTGCCGGTTCGCCTTTTCATCCCGCATCGCGAAGATTTCAGCCCCGCGCAGATGAAACGCCACGTCGGCGAGGCCGTGCGGATCTTCCTAAGCGTTTATTACCGCGGGGTGGCGGAAGGTGGCGATCAGGCCTGACCGTATGGTTCGACTTGGCAGATCTGATCGGCCCCCACGGGTTGGTTCAAGTGTAAAGTCAGTGCAGAATTGGCCTCTGCTCCAGGGGTAGCTTGGCGGGCGGAGCCGGTGGGGTGAGCGCAGTCGGCCAAGCGAACGAGTCGAGCCCGAACACCGCCGGGGCCGGTGGGCGTTAGCGCAGCGAAGCATGCCGACGCAGGCCGTTGTAGTGCCGGCGCCAACTCTCAATCACAATCTGCGCCTCCTCGAGCATGTAGACGATTTCACCATTCAACAATTCGTCTCGTAGCCGTGCGTTGAAGCTTTCGACATCACCGTTCTCCCATGGTGAGCCGGGTACGATGTATGCGGTCTTCGCGCCAACGCCCGCGATCCAAGCCTGTACGGACTGGGCGATGAACTCCGGACCGTTGTCCGAGCGAATGTGGCCGGGCACACCGTGTAGGATGAACAGGTCGGACAGCCCGTCGATGACGTCCGCCGCCTTGAGCCTGCGCGCGACACGGATCGCAAGGCACTCGCGCGTGCACTCATCGACACGTTGAGCATCCGGAACGTCCGCCCGTCATGGGTACACGCCCGACAAAATCGTAGGACCAGACGTGATCGCGATGTTCCGCCTGCAGTCGTAGGCAGGATGGCATCCACCCTCCTTCAGAGTTCGGCATGCCCGGAAAACTTGCACTCAGCATGGATCAGTTTGCGAGGTCAGGGTCAATATCGGCCCCTGTCGATGAGGGGCTTGACGACCTCATCCTGGCACACCGATGCCGGTAGCAGGGGCCGTCCACCTCATCAGACACAGAGCCGATACAGCGCCACCGCGCGCCGTCACCTGTATCCCGATCCGGACGGCCCCGCTCGTCGGCGCGCCATCTCACACCACCGATCACCGCGCCTTGCGGGTGTTGGGCGACACCACCGTCCTGATGGCGAAGCTCGACTGCAGGCGGGCGACCCCGGGAAGCCGGGACAGGACCTCCTTATGGAGGCGTTCGTAGTCCGGCGTGTCCTTCACCTTCAGTTTCATCAGGTAATCTGCGGTGCCCGTCATGAGATAGCAGTCCTGCACCTCCGGGCAGCGTCGCGCCGCGGCCTCGAAACGGTTCAGGAACTCCTCGGTCTGGCGCTCCAGGGTGATCTGCGTGATCACCACCAGCCCCTCCGTCTCAGAGACGACGTCGATCAGCGCGGCATAGCCTCGGATAATACCAGAACGCTCGAGAATGCGCACACGCCGGAGGCACGAGGACGGCGATAGGCCGACCTTCGCGGCAAGATCGGAATTGCTGATTCGTCCGTCGTCGCGAAGGATACGCAATATGTCTCGGTCGGTCGCGTCGGTATGGATCATTCGCAGATTATTTCATAAAAACGCAGATATTTTGAGATTTTATAGGCTCTATAGCAGAACCAGTCTTTATCTGACGGGAAGTTTCAGGACAAGCGTGGTTATCTTGGGCCTGCGCGGAGAATATCGCGAGCGAGTGCCATGCCTGAGATTGCTTCCCTTGCACCACCGGTTGCCGGGACGTCGGCCGTGCGCTGCGGCGGGATCCTGACCGTCGACCTCACAGCGCTCGCGGCCAATTTCAGGAGCCTCGTCGCGTGGGTTGGGTCGGCGACCTGCGCGGCCGTCGTGAAGGCCAACGCGTATGGCCTGGGCGCCGGCCAGGTTGCTCCTGCCCTGGCGGCGGCTGGCTGTCGCGACTTCTTTGTGGCGCATGTGGACGAGGGGATCGCCCTACGCGCAATCCTCGGGTCGGCCCCCCGGATCGCGGTCCTTCACGGGGCGGCGGGCGCCGAGCAGGAGCTCGTTGCGCACGATCTCATCCCAGTTCTGAACGACGGCGGTCAGGCGTTGGCGTGGCGTAACCTGGCGCGTCGGGCGGAGCGGCACCTACCTGCGATTCTTCAGGTTGATACTGGGATGGCCCGCTTCGGATTTGATTATGGTGACCTCCAGCGGCTCGCCCAGGAGCCTGACGCGCTCGCGGGAATCGACGTGCGTCTCGTCATGAGTCATCTCGCTTGTGCGGACGAGCCAGACAATGTCGCCAATCCGACGCAGCTGGCCGCCTTCGTCGCGGTTCGCCGTCTGTACCCGGGGATCGCGGGCAGCCTCGCCGCTTCGTCGGGTATCTTCCTCGGCTCAGCCTACCATGCCGATCTGGTGCGGCCAGGCGCCGCCCTCTACGGAATCGCGCCCCGGCAGGTCGGTCCGAACCCGATGAGGGCGGTCGTCCGGCTCCAGGGGCGGGTCATGCAGGTCCGGTGCGTTCCCGCCGGAACGCACGTCGGATACGGGCACAGCGGCACGCTTACGCGAGAAAGTCGTCTGGCGACGGTAGGCGTCGGCTACCCGGACGGGTTCCCCCGGAGCGCCTCCGGCCTGGGGGAGGCATGGTACCAGCACCTCCGCCTGCCCATCGTGGGACGTGTCTTCATGGACAGCCTCATTCTCGACGCGAGCGATATCCCGCCGGGGAACCTGGAGCCCGGCAGTCTCGTCGATTTGATCGGCCCAAAGCACGACCCAGATGCCGTCGCACGCGCCGCCGGCACTATCGGCTATGAGGTTCTGACGCGCCTCGGTCATCGTTTTCACCGCGTCTACCAAGATGCTTAGCACGACGTAGCGACCATCACGCCCCGACTGGCGGACGACGGTCCCGCTTTGGTCTCGGCGTCATCATGCAGCTGCCCGCTCATCCTTAGTCTTGTCGCCAGAGGCGCTTCTCCATGCATGTTCTCATCCTCGGTGGCGGCGTCGTCGGCGTCACAACGGCATATTATCTCGCCAAGGCCGGCCATCGCGTCACGCTGGTCGAGCGCCAACCCGGTGTCGGCCTCGAGACGAGTTTTGCCAATGCCGGCCAAGTCTCACCTGGTTATTCGGCGCCGTGGGCGGCGCCGGGAATCCCTCTCAAAGCACTCAAGTGGATGATGATGCGTCACCGCCCGTTGGTGCTCTGGCCGCGCTTCGAACCCCGGCTCTATGGCTGGCTCGCTCGAATGCTGGCGAATTGCACCGAGGAAGCGTATGCCCGAAACAAGGGACGGATGGTGCGGCTCGCTGAGTACAGTCGCGACTCACTACGCGACTTGCGCCGGGATACGGGCATTGCTTACGATCATCGCGAGAAGGGCACGCTCCAGCTCTTCCGAACCCGCAAGCAGCTCGATCATGTGGACGACGACACGCGTGTGCTCGACAAGTTCGGGGTTCCGTATGCCGTCCTCGATCCGGCGGGCTGTATCGCCGCCGAGCCGGCCCTCGCGCGGGTGCCCGACGTATTTGTGGGCGGCCTCCGGTTGCCTGGCGACGAGACCGGCGACGCGCACCTGTTCACGCAGCGTCTCGCTGCGCTCTGCAGCGAAGCGGGGGTCGTCTTCCAACACGGCGCCTCCATTGCGCGCCTCAGGCAGGAGGGTGGTACCGTTACGGGAGTCGAACTCGTTAGCGGAGAGGTGCTGGTCGCGGACGCCTACGTCGCTGCCATGGGTAGTTATACCCCTGCCCTGCTTCGCCCCCTGGGCATCGACCTACCGGTCTATCCCGTGAAAGGCTATTCCCTGACCCTCCCCGTCACAGACCCGGGCGCCGCGCCGGTTTCGACGGTCATGGACGAGACCTACAAGGTCGCCATCACCCGGCTCGGAGACCGGATTCGAGTTGGCGGGACGGCGGAACTCGCCGGATTCAGCCAAGTGTTGCGGCAACCGCGCCGCGAGACCCTTGCGCGTTCCATCGGTGATCTGTTCCCAGCGGGTGGCGACCCGGCGGAAGCCAAGTTCTGGACGGGCCTGCGACCTATGACGCCGGACGGAACCCCGTTTGTTGGAGCGACACGGCTATCCAACCTCTACACGAACACCGGCCACGGCACGCTCGGATGGACTATGGCCTGCGGCTCGGGACGCCTTCTCAGCGATCTTATCTCTGGGCGCAAGCCGGACATCCCCAGCGCCAACCTTGCGTGTGACCGTGGATTGTATTGAGTTGTTGCGCATTCGGTTCAATCGGCTCGATCCAAAATACCGGTCAGGTCAGTCGTACGAGCTATTCTGTTTGAGAGCTTAGCGACTTTCTGAGATGCACCTCTTCGCGCTCGCATGCGCTCTCCATCACGGACAGGCATTGAGAGTGTTTTCTACGAGACGGCCTGAATCACCTCAAGTGGCTCGAAGTCATCCGCGAATATATCTTGCCTAGTCTCGACCCCAGTCGAGCGCCCTGGGGGGCAAGCACGCCCGTTTCAGACTGGCTGCTACCAGCGCAAGCGCTTGGTGACGCTTCCTATTGTTCACATAACGGCGATGCCGGAAGGCGTCGCGCGACCTACTCTCAGGTGATTCGCTGATCCGCACCTGATCCCGGTGAGGAGGAGGTGCGACATGGATTTCACCGCGCGGTGTTGGTGGGAGGATGTACTTGCCGCCTGCACCTTCAGAATTGCACGTCGACGCCCCCGAGCAAACTGTCGAAAAGTCGGGCTGGTATGCCCGGCGGTGGAAGATCGAGGTTTCCATCACATCCTGAAGACCGGCTGCCGGGCCGAGGACGCGCGGCTGCGCACGGCCGAGTGCGTCGTCAAACTGATCGCGGTGGTCTGCATCCTGGCGTGGCGGGTGTTTTGGACGACCATGGTGGACCACGCGGCGCCGGAAGCGGACGCGCGCCTAGCCGTCACCGCTGACGAGATCGCCCTGCTGGACCACCTCGTCCCCGATCGGGCGGCCGGCGAACACACCCTCTAGGCTTACGTGGTGAAGGTTGCGCGCCTTGGCGGTTATCTCGCCCGCTCACGCGACCCGCCGCCCGGCAATCTCGTCATGGGGCGCGGCTTCGCACGGCTCGCCGACATCGCGCTCGGTGCCGCCCTCGTGCGCGCATTGCTGGGATGTGGGTGATAGAAAGTCGGTAACGACTGCCTTGCAGGGGGTAGCATGTGGGCCCGCCCCAACAATCGCGCGTTCGCCGCACGGATATCGGCCCTTTCGATTTCGTTCGGTCAGAACGAATTTCCGACGCAGATCCAGATCAGTTCGCAGGTCTCAGAGCCGGGGTTTCGCCAGCCATGATTAAGGTCACTGCGGAAATACATGCTATCGCCTCCGGACAGAACATGGATGCGCTCGTTCTCTATCGTCACCTCGAACTGTCCCCGCACCACAACTAGAAACTCCTCACCCTCATGCCGGTAGGAACCGTTGCTGTGGACGCCCGGCTCGATCGACCAGCGCTGGCAATCCATGATGTCCTTGCCCGACCCAAGACGCTCAATGCGAAGACCGGCACCGAGTCGGGGCAGCACGATGCCGCGACCGCGCATCACGGTTTCCTCGCCCGTGGCGGCCTCGTCGACACCCATCACTTCGTTCAGGGTCACCCCGTAATACTTGGAGAGTTTCTGAAGCAGGGGAATATCGATCCCCATCGATGTGCGTTCGAGGGAGGCTAAGATCGCAGAATCAATGTCGACGGCGGCGGCAGCTTCCTTGATCTTGACCCGCTTCGCGAGACGGAGGGCTCTCAACGAAGGGCCGATTTGAGGCCCGTCGGCGCTCGGTTCCTCGACCTTGGCAGCGGGAGCCGCGCTGTCGATCGCTTCGCGAATGGCGGGGATGCTCATCCGGTTGACCGAACGCATGCGTTTGATGCGAAGCGCAATTTCGACGTCGGCCTCGCTGTAGGACCGCGTGCCGTTCTCGGAATACGTCGGCGTGATGAATCCTTTTTCTTCCCAAACCCGCAGCGTCGAAGCCGAAACTTGGGCCAGTCGGGATACGTCGGATATCTTCATAGGTCTCTTCACCCGAAGCCCCATGTGGGGCACTCCGATCGACATTATCAGCGTGTTTCTAAGCGAGGCACCGATGTCAAACTACCCGCGGTCCTGTAGACGTCTCTTCGCATGTTCAAGGAGGAGCCGAGGCTCCCGGACCAGCGCCTCGCTCGGAGGCGTTTGCTGAATTTTTTTACAATGATAGATATTTTAAACTTGAATCGCAACGCCCGCAGTTCGCCACGACGCGCGTTGGGGATGACGTACATCGGTCGCATAATTTCTCTCACTCATGACGTGGCTTATCTTGAGATAACAGCGAGTTTCGTTCGACTGAAACGTGCGAATTGTAAGGGATCATGGCGAGACGTGCCGACTGTTTTCCTTGCCTGGCCCCCGCCGGCTGGTCATATGTTTTGCAGACCCCCGTCAAAAAAGCAGCATTTTATCTCCAAACGCGCATTGACAGAGTATCAAATCTACAAAATAGTAGAAAACGTTCAGTCAAAGCTCGAAGGGGGAGCGAAGCGATGTGGCGTGTCGGTGTCGACGTAGGAGGGACTTTCACCGATCTGTTTGCCTGGGAGGCATCGTCGGGCCGCCATCGCACCGCAAAAGTCCTCACAACGAAGCATGATCGCTCCATTGGCGTGGTTCGGGCGATCGAAACGGCCGATATTCCGTTCGATCAGATCGACTATCTCATGCATGGGACGACTACCGCAACGAACGCGCTGCTCGAACGCAACTATCCCGATGCTGCCTTCGTCACGACGGAGGGCTTCCGCGACACGATCGAGATCGGGCGCCAGCATCGTAAAGAACTCTACGATCCCTACCAGACCAAACCGGAACCGCTGATCAAGCGGCGCCACCGCTACGCGATCAACGAGCGCATGTCGGTGGCCGGTACCGCCCGACGCCCCCTCGACGAAGAGCGGGCTTTCGCGATCGCCCGCAACATCGCCGCGAAGGGTATCGAGGCCGTCGGCATTGGCTTCATCAATTCCTACGTCAATTCCGCCCACGAGCAGCGGATGCGGGACATCCTCCTCGAGGTCGCGCCCTCGCTCCACGTGGTGATCTCCTCCGACACCCGCCCGATCTTCCGTGAGCACGCCCGCTTCATCACCACGGCCATTCGCGCCTGCATGAT
>Ga0182232_1000015_pt1 | contig 75576 bp, 116 predicted proteins | sample G6R1MG_30_FD_155484 | JGI IMG/M metagenome (GOLD analysis project Ga0182232, IMG submission 155484) | Phyllosphere microbial comminities from miscanthus, Michigan, USA - G6R3_NF_07NOV2016_LD2 MG | ecosystem: Host-associated > Plants > Phyllosphere > Phylloplane/Leaf | place: USA: Michigan... | reverse complement strand
AGCCGCGGTCCTGGCGCGTGCCCGAGCCCGAGGCGGGCTGGTCAGCCCCGGCGGCGACGCCGCCCTGCTCGGCGCGGAAGCGGTCGGCCATCATCGCGAGCACGTCCTGGCGCGCAGCCTGCTGGGTCTGCATCTCCTCCCAGCGCGCGATCATCTGCGGGGTGGCGCCGTACTGCTCCCACAGCGCCTTGTCCGGGACGTGGATCTGGGCCAGCTTGACCAGCGCGTCCACCAGCTCGCCCTCGGAGCGGAACTCCGGGTTGCGCCAGAGCACCTCCATGGCCTCCTGGCCCTTCACGTCCTTGAGGCCCGCGGCCTTGCGCAGCAGGCGCACGGCACTCTCCAGCGGGTCGGAGTGGCCGCGCATGCGCTGGCGGACCTTGCTCACCAGACCGGACTCGGAGGCCCGCAGCGTCTCGCCGTTCACGTTCGAGAGCTCGCCCAGCAGGTACTGCGCGGGGGTGCGCGAGCGGCTGGCGATGTCCTTGACGTCCTCGCGCTTGGCGTTGGAGTACGGGTCCAGGCTCGTGCCCTGGAACTGGCCGAACTTGGTCTCGGCCACGTCCGTGGCCAGCAGGCGATCGCGGCCCACACGCGCACCAGGGGTGGGGTTGCCCGCCTCGTCCTCGCTGGGGTAGCCGGTGGCCCACTTCTGGGGGAAGGCGCCGAAGTCCTGGGTGATCAGGCGGTCGGCGAGGGTCTTGTTGATGCGGTCCTGAATCGGGATCAGGTCGATGAGCTCGGAGACGCCGCCGGTGAGCATGCGCGGGTTGTTCGGCTGCTCGAACAGCGGCACCTCCTCCAGGGTGTTGTCCTCCACGGCCTCGTAGCCGTTGCCCGAGCGCGGCTTCCACTCGTAGGCGCCGCTGACCAGACCCTCGGTGCCGACGGACTGCAGCGCGTTGAGCTGCTTCTGGGTGGCGCTGAACCGGTAGATCTTGTCGGGCAGCCACAGCGTGACGAAGACGTCGCCGGTCCAGTCGTCCACCCAGGCCTTGAGGCCCGCGGCGCGCTTGCGGCGGTTGCCCGGCTGGTAGGCCACGATGCACTGGCTGGGGTGCTCGACGTACATGCGCGCGAAGTCGTCCTCGTCCCCGGGGGGCGCGATGAGGGTGTAGCCGCGCCCGGCGATGGTCGCCTCCAGCAGGCACTGGTCGAAGTCCGCGTCCATGTTGTTGCGCTGCCACAGGTCCCAGGTCTCGGCGTCGGCCACCTGGGAGTCACCGATGCGGAAGCCCTCGACGACCATGCGCTCGACCTGGGCGTCAGCGACCAGGCCCATGTAGTTGGAGCGGGTGATCTTGAGGACGTGCTTGAACTCGTCCTGCATCGCCTCGGGCATCCACGGGATCGGGTGGTTGCCGGAGTAGTAGTTGTCCAGCACCTCGATCTCGTCCTGGCGCTCGGTCAGCCGCTTGTACAGCCGCTTGGTCCACCACTGCGGGGACTCGACGGCATCGGGCTGGTTCAGCTTGACGACCATGGGGTGCTCCTCGGGTCTGCGGCCTCGCGCCGCGTGGGACGAGGGGCCTCGCGCCGTCTCGCCAGCGACCTCCCCGCCTCGCGCTGCAGGAGATCACCGCCAGGCTGCCCCGCCGCGGCCGCGGCGTGGGGGCAGGTTCAGCGAGAGCGCGCCAGCCCACGCACGCGCGTGAGCGCCTTCTGCTTGGCCGCCTGCACGATCCAGCCCTCGGCGCGCAGGTCGCTGGCGGCGCGGTGCGCGAGCACGTCGGCCATGCAGATGTCGATCTTGCGGTGCTGGTCCGGCTTGCCGATGATGTAGCGCTCCATCGGCTTGGCGATCTTGCGCGCGTTGCCGACGTGGATGGCCACGGTCTCGTCGCCGTCATGGGTCGAGCGGCCCTGGATGAGGTCGGTGCGGGCCTGCACCAGCGCCTTGTGCATGTCGATGATGCGGTAGGTGGCCCACTCGAAGACCACCTCCTCGCCGAGCTTGAGCGCCCAGTCGCCGATCTCGGTCTCCCAGTCGCGGGGGTCGGCGTAGAGGCGGCGCAGGCGGTACTCGCGGCTGATCTCGTCCACCGCGGCCGAGACCTCTCCGCGCGGGATCGAGCCGCCCCAGTCGCGCGGGTCCCAGTACGTGGGGCGCCGGTCGGGCCCGTACAGCGGGGTGAAGCGGTGCCCCTCCTTGGTCTGCAGGCGAATCGCGGTCCAATCGTCGGACTCGGAGCCGTCGAAGCCGCCGCAGACCTCCGCGCCCTGGGGCACGACGATGTCGGGCCGGGACCACTTGGCCCACTCCTCGGACTCGACCCAGGCACCCAGGCCAGCCACCACGCGGTTGCCGAAGAAGCGCTCGGCCTGGGCGGGGTCGCGCTCCAAGATCTCGGCCATCTCGGCCTCGATGGAGTCCAGGTTGATCCAGTGGCAGCCCGCGTAGACGTGCTTGAGGATCAGCCGGCGCTGGCGCTTGTCGGCGAAGCGCAGGCTCGGGTCGCCCTGGGGATGGATGCGGAACAGGTCCTTGGACTTCATGGCGGCCATGGCCGTGCCCTGGGCCACGGACTCCTCGGCCGGGTCGAAGGAGTTGGTGGTCTCCACGACCCTGCCCTGCATGCCCGCGGCGCCGCGGCGCTGGGTGTCGGCGACGGAGATCATCTTGTTCTCCTTCACCCACAGCCCGAGCTCGTCCTGGGGCACGAAGGTCACGCGCTGACCCAGGCGGGACTTCGCGCTCGACGTCACCTTGTCGATGCGGCCGCCGCCGGGCAGGCGCGCGAACTCCTCGCCGATGTTGATCACCGACGCCAGCGGGCCGAGCTCGATCATCGGCTTGAGCGCGTCCCAGACGTTGCCCGCCTGCTCCTCGGAGAAGGCGGTGACCTGGATCAGCGCGGTCGGCCAGGGCGCGCCCATGGCCTCGCCCTCGGCGTACTCGTACTCCCACCCGCAGTCGCAGAAGTGGTCGCTGCAGCGGTAGACCTCGGTGCCGTCGCTCCAGCCAGCGAACATGGCCGGGCCCACAGCCTCCAGGCAGATCTGGCTCGCGGTCAGCGGCCCCTTGCCCGCCTTCTGGGGCATGATGATCTGGCTGCGGCGGTAGTAGAAGGCGGGCGCGCCGGTCGGCACGAGCTTCATGCCGTGGCTGACGACGTTGCCGAACGAGTCGGTGCGGTTGTCCGGCACTTCGGTCAGCTCGGCGTCCTCGCGCACCCGGTAGTGGTTGGCGTAGAACCAGAGCTGGTAGGAGGCCAGGCGGTAGGGCTGGCCCGCCTCGAAGCGGTCAGGGACGACGCAGTGGCGCTCGACCCAGTCGATCGCCACCTCCAGCACGGGCCAGGTGACGTCCTTGGGGCTGCCGACCTCGGCGGCGAACGGCAGCGCGACCGTCTTGGACGGCGCGGCCATCAGCCCGGCAGCAGGATGCGGTTGCGCGAGGTGACGACCGAGCCCGGCTGGGCGTGGGCGTCGAAGGAGTCGGGCACCTCGATCTCGAAGCGCGCGGCCATGAGCAGCCAGTCCCCGCCGATGTCCAGGCGCGAGCCCTCCTCGATGAGGAACTCCGGCGCGCGGTCGGTGATGACGTGCCCGCCGACCTCGTGGGCCTTCTCCTCGGCCCCGTGGCGCAGCTTCTCGATGCAGTAGCGCGCCGCGGCGTCACGGCCCATGGCGACGACGTCAGCCTTGGGCACCTCCAGCGTAATGTCGATCTTCTGGACCTTCACTGGGTCACCTCGTCGTAGGTCGCCGCGAAGATGTCGGGCTTGCACGGGTAGAACTCGCCCTGCACGCCCCGAATGATCCAGTCGCCCGGCACTGCCGTCATGACACCCTCCAGCGTCTTGATGGCGACGCCGTTGTCCTCGGGGTCGTAGACGGCGTCGTTGCCCTCCGCGTCCTGGTCGATCCAGTCGATCAGCGAGTATGCCGCTTCCCGGCCGCCGTCGTAGTGGCGGGCCTCGATCACGACGGGCTTCTTGCGGAACATGGTCACGATGCGTCGTCCTCGTCCTCGGTGGGCGGCTCGGGGGCCACGGTCAGGAAGCGCGACGTGCGGCCACGCTTCTTCTTGGGGGCCTCGCCCTCGTCGGCCGGGTTCAGCCCGGCCTTGTCCGCGACGAGGTCGGGGTCAGCCCCGCCGACGATGTCGGCGTCGATCACGTACTTGTGCGCGTGCAGGCTGGGCTCGGTCAGCAGCAGGCTGTCGCCGAGCTGGCGCAGCACCGTGCGGTCAGCGCCCTTCGCTCCGGGCTGGCTGGACTCCAGGAACATGCGCACGTACAGCGCGACGTTGAGGTGCTGGAAGTCGGCCTCCCAGACCGCGGCCTGCGGGTACTGCCAGAGCTTCACCCACAGCGCACCCTCGCGCTCTTCACGCGCGGCCTCCACAGCCTCCATGACCTTGAGGTTCTCCGAGGCCCGGTCGAGCTTCTTCGCGAGCGCGTTGGCTGTGCGGCCATCCTCGGCCGCGGCCCACTTGTCGCGCAGCTCCTCGACCTGCTCGGTCAGGAAGTCGATGTGCGCCTGCACGGCGATCGGGGGGTCCAGCGGCCACTCGGGCGCGGGGATGCCGACGCGCGCGTCGCGCGTGAGCTTCACCCACTCCTTGGCGTCGCGTACACGACGCAGCGCGTTCGGGTCCTTGGCCGGCCCCGACCGCATGCGTGCTCCACCTGACGGCATCTTGTCCACCTCCTGATGAGGATGCTACGAGTGCATCCCGACCATGTGGGCGTGCATGGCGAGCTCGTAGCGATCGACGTCGAGCTCGACCCGTACTGCACCGTTGGTGACCACGGCGAACGACAGCACCTCGGTGAGCTTGATCTTGCAGCCGAGCGGGCAGGTGACCTCCACCTTGTAGCCGGTCGCGGCCATCAGCGCAGCCAGGGCAGCAGCGCAGCGACCGCGGCCCCGACCACGGCGTCGCGCTGGCGCCAGAAGTCGTCGAGCCGGTCGTACTCCTCAGCCAGGCGGGGGTCGGTCTTCTCGCGGCCGTCGAGCTTGGGCCCGTAGCGCCAGCCGGAGGTCTGACGCTCGCGACGCAGGCGACGCCAGCGCGCCTCGGCGTCGGGCTCGTCCAGAGCCTCGACGATCTCGGTGCGCATCTCGTTGCGGGCCCACTCCGGCGCCTTGTCCCAGGACAGCGGAACATGCGCCTGACCAGCCTCGATGGCCAGGGCGCGCACCCCTCCGTAGGCGATGCGGGCCGCGGCCTCCACGTCCAGCTGCATGCCCGCAGCGTAGCCGCGTGGCCCGTGTTACTGGTGTGACGCCAGATGCTCTTGAACTTGACCGCCCGTTTTTTCCCCTCTCCACAGGTCAGCCGTCGAAGCTGATCAAGGGGTCACCCCCCCAGGGGTGGGGGTATGTCCTGACAAACGCGGAGGGCCATGCACACCCCCATCACCCTGAGCTCTTGATCGTTACGCACCGTAGTCGGAGCTCTCCGTGCATGACCCATCACCGTAGGTAGCCGGCCACTGTGGGTAGGCATAGGCACACACACAGTGAGCATGACTATGTGTAGTGATCAATGACTATGTGTTACATCGCACACAACATACATACATCACATGCGTATGTAACAACATGTAGTGTGATCACTACATGTAGTGATTGCATACACATGCAACACAATGTATGCATCACATGTCATGACATACATGTAAACAATGTTCTTACATACACAATGATCATGCCTGTGACCAGCACCGATGCACGCTGCGCCACGAACAGGGCATGCGTGGGTGGTAGTGCCACTACGGGGGTAAAGGGGCGCAGCGTGGCGTACAGGGCCGTTGTGGGTATGCATGGCCATGCACTACCCACGCATTGCACACACACCTATGGGTGTGGTAGGTCGCGGGTACGCGCGTGTGCGCACGGTAGGTATGGGGCTGAGCCGGCCACTACCCACAGTGATGCTTGGTCACCCAGAGCTCTGTGATGCAGGTCACACGGTGTGGGGTGGACAGCGACCCTCGGCCCCCGTAACGTTCTACCCATCAGCCGCACAGGGCGGCCGAGAACAGGAGATCACGATCATGGCCCGCATCGCTCGCACCCTCGCCCTCACCCTCGCGTTCCTCACCCTGGCCATCTTCGGCGCCTCGGCCGCCAGTGCCTCCACCACGGTCCCCGCACAGGCCCGAGTGACGTTCTCCACCACGGCCGACGAGATGAGCATCCGGGTCGCCGATGACTGCACCGCCTACGTGACCACCGACCCCGCCACGGGCGAGATCGTCTTCCGCGACTACGCCCCCAACAGTGAGGGCACCATGGTGGCCCTGGCGTTCTGCGAGGGTGAGCAGGGCCCGCGCTACTTCGTTACCGTGGGTGACCCCGGCACCGACGGCACCGAGGCCTACCTCGTCCTCGGGCTGGTGTGACGCAGGTCACACCGTGGGGGCTGGACAGCCCAGCCCCCACCCCGTAACGTTCTACCCATCAGCACGACCCGCCCACCACCACGGAGGTCAAGATCATGTCCACCACCCTCGCCACCAAGATCAGCGACGCACGCACGTACGACGTGAACACCCACGGCCGCGACTACGCGCTCAACGCTGCACGGTTCGCGATCACGCAGTCCCGCATGTTCCGGATCATGGGTATGGCCAGCCAGGCCGACCACTACGCGCAGCAGGCGGCAGGCTACCGACGCGAGGCCGTGCGCTCCACGGAGTACTACGCGCTGACCGGGCGCCACCTGTCCGACACGTCCATCGACGGGGTGGCTACCACGTGGCGCCCGATCGAGTGGCGCGACCACACCAGCCCGAGCAGCCGTGAGCGCGAGGTGCGCGTGGAGCGTGCGCGCCAGGCCTACCGGGCCACGCTCTCGGGCCGCATCGTGTGACGCAGGTCACACCGTGGGGGCTGGACAGCCCAGCCCCCACCCCGTAACGTTCTACCCATCAGCAGGACCCACCCACCACCACGGAGGTTCACGATCATGGCTCGCTTCACCGCCCCCATCACCGACGCGCTCGCCACCCGCAACATCACCACCCTGTACCGGCTGGCCATCGCCGACGGCATCGTGACCGGCATCGGCTGGTATGCCGACGCGCAGCGCATCGCGGACGCGCTCGCCACCCGCTACGGCGTCACGCTGGCCCAGGCCGCCGGTGTCATCGCGGCCACCAGCCCGCTCAACTCCTGGGGCGCGAACGTCAACCTCGCCGGGCGCATCCTGGCCGACCACGCCGAGGGCATCACCACCACGGCGGGCTACCTCGGGACCGGGCTGCGCAAGGCGGCCGCCATCCTCTCGGGTGCCGACATCCCGACTACGCTCAACTCCCCCAAGATCACCAACTTCTGGGCGTGCATCGTCTCGGGCGGCACCGACCTCGACGCCGTGTGCATCGACCGCCACGCGTGGGACATCGTGACCAACACGCGCCACCGCGACGACGCCATCTCCGGCGACGAGAGCCTGCCTGTGCGACCGGGCATCACCGGCACCCGCTACGCGTGGGCGGCCGATGGCTACCGACGGGCCGCGCGCATCCTCTCGCGTGAGATGGGTCGCCCCGTGGCCGCCAGCGAGGTGCAGGCCGTGACGTGGATCGCGTGGCGCCGCAACTACTGGGCCCCCGGTGCGTTCGACGGGCACGCGCTGTCCGCGTGAGGCACCACCCCGGGCCCGCGCGCGCGGGCCCGGGGACCAAGGTCCAGAGCTCTGGGGCCGGCCCATCCGGGTGTGATGCACGTCACGCCGCCAGGAGTTGACCCGCCCCGCACCACCCCGTAACGTTCTACCCATCAGGCACCACCACCCACCACCACGGAGGCCATGATCATGTCCAAGACCCTCACCCCCACCGCCACCCCCGCTACCCCCATCATCGTCGCTCGCGTCGGCAGCATCAGCCACGCTGGTGACAACACCTGGCACACGCTGTGCCCGGTCTGCCTGGCTCACGTCGTCGGCGAGGTGGGTGGTGACATCGGGTCGGCTCAGTCCGCCCTCTCCCTGCACCGTTGGCGCGAGCAGCACTGACCTACTGGCCTGGCGCCGTGGGGCGCACCCGGACCGGCACCGGGGCCAGGCACGCCCACCACCCACCCACCACCACGGAGGCCATGATCATGTCCGAGACCATCACCCGCCTGGGTCACGTCCTGTCCGACCAGCACGTCACGATCACCGACCCGGCCGACACGTTCGGCATGCCGCTGCACGACGGGCTGGCCAGCACTGCCCGCGCCACCCCCGGCCGCATGCTCCCCGTCGGCACCCACCACGGCACCACGCTGGACGGTGTGCCGGTCGTGCTGCACGTGGGTAGCGACGACACCACGCTGCTGGTGCTGGACCGCGACGGGCTCACCGATCTCCTGGCGGGCGAGCGCGCCTACCTCGGCACCATCCTGCGCAAGATGCGCGACGCATCCTCCGTGGCCCTGGCCACCACGCTGCGCTCCCGCGCCGACGACCAGCGCAACCACGTCGAGCGCCTGGCTGCGCTGCTGCGCGAGTCCGAGCCCTGCCAGTCCTGCCGCGACGGGGTGCTGCCCCCGCACGACCCCTCCCCCCGCTGCCAGTCCGGCAAGCGCCGCCACTGCACCTGCTCGGCGTGCTTCTAGATCATCAGCTGGGGGGGCCGGCTCATCCGGTGTGACGCACGTCACGCTGCCAGGGGTTGACCGGCCCCCCGCCACCCCGTAACGTTCTACCCATCAGCCCGGCACCACCCACCACGGAGGCACCGACCATGTCCACCCCCACGATCATCGACATCCGCGACGACTTCGCCGGCCCCGGCGGCTGGGACGAGGGGCTGCGCCTGCTCGGCGTCGACCCCGCCCGTGTCATGGGCGTGGAGTGGGACGCCAACGCGTGCGCCACGGCCGTGGCCGCTGGTCACCAGCGCATCCGCGGGGACGTGCGCCTGGTCAATCTGATTGCCCACGTCGGTTACATCTCTAGTCCGCCGTGCCAGACGTTCACGGCCGCTGGCAAGGGCGCCGGTCGCGCTGCGCTGGGCCACCTGCTCGACGCTGTCGACCTGGTCGGCTGCGGCTACAGCCCCGAGCAGGCCGTGGAGATCGTGGCCGATGCCACGCTCGACGACCGGTCGGTCCTGGTCCTGCACCCGCTGACCGTCATCCGCGACCAGCGCCCCCAGTGGGTCGCGCTGGAGCAGGTGCCCGCCGTCCTGCCCGTGTGGGAGGCCTACGCCGAGCACCTGCGCGAGTGGGGCTACAGCGTGGCCACGGGCGTGCTCAAGTCCGAGCAGTACGGCGTGCCGCAGACTCGCCGCCGCGCCGTGCTGGTGGCCTCCCGGGTGCGCGAGGTGTCCCTGCCTGAGCCCACCCACAGCGCCTACTACCCCCGCGACCCCCAGCGCCGCGACGAGGGCGTGCCCTCGTGGGTCTCCATGGCCGACGCGCTCGACGCCCACCACGGCGAGGCCATCCGGTCCAACTACGGCACCGGCGGCGACCCCGCCGCCCGTGGCGTGCGCACCGCCGAGCAGCCCGCTGCTGCCGTCACCAGCAAGGTCACGCGCGGGCAGTGGTTCTACAACGGCAACCAGGCCAACACGGCCGTGCGTCACGAGTCCACTCCTGCCCCTACGATCCATTTCGGTGGTCGCGGCAACGCGGTGACCTGGCAGGAGTCGGGCGACATCGACCCGCGCGACACGCTCGCCACCGGCACGCGCTGGCAGCCCGTGGCTGCCGTCGAGGGCGACACCTCCCCGACCGTGGTCGGCACGTTCGCGGGCGACGTCATCGCGGCGCCCGGCTACCGCAAGGCTGGCGACCCCCCGCGCCAGAAGACCCCCGGCTCGGTCCGCGTGACCCAGGCCGAGGCTGGCGTGCTGCAGTCCTTCGACCGCGACTACCCCTGGCAGGGCAGCAAGACGTCCCAGCAGCAGCAGGTGGGCAACGCCGTACCGCCGCTCATGGCGGCCGCCATCCTCCACGCCATCATGTGAGCGCCGCCCGCCGGGGGCCAGCACGGCCCCCGGCGGGTGTGACGCAGGTCACAGAGCTGGGGCTTGACCCGCCCCGCACCACCCCGTAACGTTCTACCCATCAAGCACCACCACCCACCACCTGGAGCTGATCACGATGTCCTACGACACCCGTCTGTTCATCGTCCGCGAGTACCCCGAGTACATGCAGGACGGCCCGCTGGTCGACTGCCGCACACTGGCCACCATCGACCTGGCCAACGCCGGCCGCGAGACCGCCACCGGTGCACTGCTGGCCCAGGCCCGCGCCGCCGGCGAGCGCTTCTACCAGACCAGCACCGAGGTGCCCAGCGACATGACCATGTTCGACCCCGAGGGCGCCTCGCAGCAGGTACTGACCGAGGACAAGTACGGCGCCCGGCTCACCGCCGTCCCCGCCCGCGCACTGCTGGACGCGCTCAAGGCCGACCAGCGCACCGACCCCTACCGCCGGTTCGCCTGGGCCATCGCGCTCATCGCCTCGGTCATGTCCACCACCGAGGAGTCCGAGACCATTCGCGTGCTGCAGTTCGGCTACTGACCATGAGCGAGTACGCCACCATGGCTGAGGTCCGCGCCTGGCTGCGCGACATCGAGCCCGACGCCGTCACCTCGCGCGGCCGCCTGGCCGACGTCTACGTCGAGGCCTACAACCGGGCCCACCCCGGCCGGCCCTACGCCACACCCGTCCCACGACTCAAGGGTGGCCCCGGCCGCTGGGCCGGCCACACCCAGACCTCGCGCCAGCCCGTCGAGGTCAAGCCCGACCGGGCCAGCGCCGCCGAGGTGCGCGCCTGGGCGCGGCGGGTCTCCCCGGTGGATGTGCCCGACCGTGGCACGCTGCCCCTGGCGCTGGTCAAGGCCTACAACCAGGCCCACCCCGAGCGCCCGTTCCGCACCCAGTGGGACACCCTGGACACCTTCGACGCCCACCGCGCCGGTCAGTACCGCCTCGGCGGGCTGCGCCGGCGCAACCCCAACGCAACCCTGGAGGACTAACCCCATGGCACTGATCAGCGTCACCGCCCGCGACGGCTCCGGCTCGGCCACCGTCGACTCCACCGAGGTCCGCGACGCCGTCGCGCCCTGGTTCGCCCTGGAGGACGCCACCACCCGCGCCACCGTCGACCGCCTGCAGGAGGGCATCGACGTCGGCAACACCGCCGCTGTGGACACGTTCGCCGACATGCTCGGCATCGACCTGCAGTACCTGACCTGACCATCCCCAGGACTACTGACAGAAGGAGAGCAAGGCCATGAAGGAGAACCGCATCCACGCCACGCCCCTCTACCCGGGGTCGTTCATGAGCGAGGAGGGCGCCTCGGTGCAGGTCGAACGCGGCACGCCACAGGCCGTCCTGCCGAAGATGCCCGACGACGGCCGCTGGTTCGGGGTGCGCCTCCAGGCGCGCACCTGGGTCCGCTGGACGGACGACGAGGGCAACGAGAAGTGGCTGCCGGACGGCGCCCCTGCTGGTCGGCGCTACATCTACATCGGCGAGATGCTCGACGCCGCCGACGTGAAGGCGCTCCCCGGAGACCACGAGATCCTCCTGTCGAACATGCGCGGCAACCGCTGGGATCACGTCGTCCGCACGCGCCGCGGCAACTTCCAGCCGGTGCTCGACCAGGACCGGGTCGTCAGTGAGGAGGAGTTGGCGCGCGTTCTGGCGGGCCAGCCGATCTGATCAGACGCGCAGCTATCGGCCCTGTGACGTAGGTCACAGGGCCGATGCTTGCACCGCCACGTTCTACCCCGTAACGTTCTACCCACAAGCCCACCACCACCGCTCGGAGGCCCCTGATGTCTGCTCACGCCGCCACCCCCACCCTCACCGCCACGTTGCGCGTCCTGACCCGCCGCACCCGCCCGGCTCGTCACCGCGCGACGAGCCGATCCGCAGGGCGGCTCGTCTCGGCTCGTCACCGCGCCACCCGTCGCCCCACCCCGCGCCACGCTCGCGCGCTGCTGTCCACGCTGCCGATCCTGCTCGCCGGCCTGCTGACCGTGCTGGCCCTGGCCACCCCCCAGCAGGCGGCCACCGCCGCCCTGCGCACCGACGTCGTGCAGCCGGCCGTGCGCCTGCAGGTCGTGGCCCCCGAGGTGCTGCCCGCGGCGCCGGCGCCCGTCGTCGAGGAGGACGATCCGCGCTTCGACTGCCGCGTGGACGGCAACCGCTCGTGCCCCGAGGTGCGCTACGACGCTCGCTTCCCCGGCGTCGCCTTCCACTACGTCGTGACCTACGCCGCCGACGGCACCCCCGAGCGCTCGTACACCGCCCGCCAGTGGGCCACGGCCCAGGGGCTGGCCCTGCCCATCTCCACCGCCACCGACCGCTACTGACCTGGAGCTGATCACTGTGAGCCTGTTCCTGGCCGCCCTGGCCATGGTCACGATCGGCGGAACCGTCCTGGTGGCTGCCGCGTGCGAGATCACCTACCGACGTCGGCGCCACGTGCTGCGCCGAAGCCTGCCGAAGGAGTACCGCTGGTGAGCGACTACGTCTTCACCGACGACGGTCACGGCAACTGCCTGCTCTGCGGCTGCCCCGACTACGTCCACAACGACGGCTGGTGCCCCGACGCCCCTGAGCCCACCGAGCCCGACCCCGACCACCTGCGCGACTAGACGCTCCACCCCGCGCCGCCTACGCTCTACCCACCACCACCACCACTGAGGAGATCACTGTGAAGCGTTCCGAGATCAAGGTCGGCGAGGTCTACGCCTACCAGCGCAGCACCAACGACTACCCCGCCCGTGCCACCGTGCTGGACTCGCGCCCGTTCGTGCGCCTGCGCTCCTCGTGGATCACCCGCGACGCCGAGCCTGTGGTCATCACACTGGAGGACGGCACCACCGTGCAGGCCCCCGCACGCCTGCCCGAGTCCCACGACTCCTCCGCAGACCGTGGCGTGCTGTGCCGGCTGACCGGGCCCAAGTACAGCTTCGACACCCTCGACCAGGGCGAGGAGAGCACCACCGTCGAGGTGGTGCGCCTGGCCACCCTGCGCGGCCCCTGGGCCGAGGGGGTGGCCGCTCGCATCGCTCAGCGTGAGCGGGCCCAGCGTGTCCAGCGAATCGAGATCGAGGCCGCTCGCGCTCGCGCCGGCGTCATCGCCGCTCTGAACGAGCGCACCCAGGCCGTGCTGGAGAGCAGCCGCACGCTGGTCGAAGGCACTCACGGCGACCGGGAGGTCGTTCTGTCGACCACCACGCTGGCGGCCCTGCTGGAGTCCGCCGAGAAGTACGTCGACCTGTCCAACTCCTGACCCACCACCACCACGAGAGAGAGCTGATCACCGTGACCCTGTCCCTGACCTTCGAGCAGGCCCTGACCGCGCTGGAGTCCGCCGCCGCCAAGCAGCCCGAGCGCAACCTGGAAGACATGGGCGGCACCTGCCTGTACTTCTTCGACACCTACACCGCTGGCGCCACCAACGACACCAACGCCCGCAAGGGCATCGCCGCCCGCTACGCCCCCGGCGAGCCCTGCTGCATCGTCGGGCAGGTGCTGGCCGACAACGGCCTGACGATCGACGACGTCGGCACCTACAACGAGGGCTGCACCGTCGGCGGCCTGGCCGGCGGGGACCTGCTCAGCCTGGACGATCGAGCCCACGACCTGCTGCGCCGCGCTCAGGAGTACCAGGATTGCGGCAAGCCGTGGGCCGAGGCTGTCCGCCTGGCCAAGGAGCGTGACGCTGCCGAGCAGGGCGCCCAGCCCTGGGAGACCGTCAGTCTGGACTGACCACCCATCCACCGGCCCCGGCTCGCTGCGGCGGGCCGGGGCCATCCCATCCCGGAGGACGACATGCCCCGCTCCACCCGCATCAAGGAGACCCGTCCCTGCCCGCTGCACGGGGACGTGACCCACGCCCGAGCTCAGCACGGCCTGCGCGCGGACGGCACCACCCTGAGTGCCTGGAAGTGCATGGTGTGCGACAACGAGCGGGCCCGCGTGCGGGCCTGGAACCGGCGCCGCGACCTCAAGGCCGACACCCGCCCCGGCGGGGTGCGCCCGATGGCCCCGCTGCTGCCCGGCGCAGTCCGCCCGGCCAACCAGACCCTGCCGCCGGAGGCGCTGAGCGCGTGAGCCTGGCCAACCCCTGCCCGGTCTGCCTGGCCCTGCCGCTGGACCGCTGCCGCACCCTGCGCGGCCAGGCCACCGACACCCACGCCGCGCGTCGCGACGGAGCGGGCCCCGGCCTGCCGCCGGTGCTGGGTCGGCGCCACTACCGGACCCCGGTCTGTCGCTGCACCGGCTGCTACCCCGCCCAGCGCCGCGCTCGGCTGCGCGCGGCCCCCACGCCCGACCACGTCCACGGCTCGGCCACGGGCTATCGGGACTACGGATGCCGCTGCAGGCCCTGTACGGCCGCTGTGGCGGCCGACAAGCGCTCCCGGGCCTCGGGGACCACCCAGGCCGCCTGAGACAGCGAGAGGCCCCGCCAGGCGATCCTGGCGGGGCCCTTCTGTGTCTCAGCGCTCCCACTGCTGCTGGACGGCACCTCCGCCCGGCTGGGTGCTCGGGTCGTCGCGCACCGCGGCCGGTCGACCCTGGAAGCCGCCGAAGACCGGCTGGGGCCGCGGCTGGGCCAGCCGCTCCCACTTCGACCAGGACTCACCCTGCTCGGCGCCGAAACCGTGGCCCCAGCCCTGGAAGCGCCACAGCGCCTGGCACTCCTCGCACTTCCACGTCGAGCCCGCCAGCACCCGCTCGCGCTCCAGCACCGTGTCGCTGGGCACCTTGCAGGGGTGCGGCGGCTCCGGCTCAGTGATCTTCTGCTGCCAGCCCATCAGGCTCCCTCTCCGATCCCGTGCCGGGACAGCCCCGCGGCGCGCTGATTACAATGTAAATGCTCAGGATGGCTCGGCAGGCTGCGGTCGTCCCGATGGCCCAGCACCCAGGGCCGGCCTGCCTTGATCAGCGTCTGGCACCGCCAGCAGGTCACCGTGCCGGTGGCCACCTGGGGGGCCCAGGCAGCCCGGGAGTTCTGGTGGGCCGCGCCGTAGCCGCGCGCCGTGGTGCCGCCTCGCGCCGCGGCCTCGGCCTGGCGGTGCTCGGCACAGTCGGTCCGGCCCGGGTCCGCGGCGTGGGCCCCGATGCCGTCGCGGTTGGAGTAGCGACACAACCGCCGCGCCCTAGGCACCCTGGCCCCGCAGGGGGCCATGCTTGCCCGCGAACTCGGCCAGGTGGCGCTCGCGCTTGCTCTTGGCGCTCAGGAGCTCACCCTCCTGCACGGTGCGGGCGCACACGTAGGCGTAGGCGCTGATCGCGCTGCGCGCGTCCTCGTCACGCACGTAGGCCTCGTACCAGGGCGTGACCTGACGGCTCCAGGCATACCCCGGCAGCCAGGGCAGCCACACCCGCCGCTTGACCCGCGCCTTGACGTAGGTCATCCCCAGGGTGTGGCGCCAGCGCACCTCGTAGTAGTGCTCATCCGGCAGCGCGGGGGCGCCGTTGCTCAGCAGCCCGTCGTAGACCACCCCGCTCACCGCAGCGGCCCGTCGACCTTGAGCCGCGCCTGGCGACGCTCATGGCGAGCCTGAGCCCGCAGGTCGTGAGCCAGCAGGGCCCGCATGACGTGGCAGCCCAGGATGATGGCGCGCTGCTCGCCCAGGCACAGGATGCGCCAGATGCCGTCGACCACGAAGGAGTTCTCGACGTGCTCGCGCGGGCGACGAGCGCTGGCGTCGGGCAGGCGCACCAGGGCCACGACGCGGCTGCCGTAGTAGTCGGTCCGGTCCGTGGCGTAGGCGTAGCCCTCGGGCAGCTTGGGCGCCCCCAGCGCCCGCAGGGCCTCGTACTGCGTGGTGGGCTCGGCCCGGCTCACAGCTTGGTCCCCGAGCCGTCGTAGCGACCGATGTAGGTCTTCATCTCCGCGCTCTCCTGGTCGGCCCTCCAGCGGTCGAGGAACTCGTGACCCACCTGCTGCATCACCAGCTCGACACGCTCGCGCGGCGTCAGGGTGCCCCAGGCCAGGGTGCTCTGGGCGCTGGCCTCCCGGCCCATGACCCGCCTGGGAGGGCGCAGTCCCGCGGTGCCCCGCTCGGTGTTGGCCTCCATGACGGCGACCTTGACCCAGCCGCTCTTGGCCTCCTCGACCTCGTAGTAGTGGCCAGGCGGCAGGGTCGGTGCCACCAGCTTGATCGTCGGGGTCTCACTCGCCATCCTCGTCCTCCTCCTTCGCCGCGGCCTTGGCCGCGCGCTCGGCCCACACGGTGGTGGGCACACCCTGCTGACGGTGCGGCGGGATGCCGCCCGACTCCATGAACGTCTTCACCTCGGGACTGGACAGCGGCCCCAGGTGGGGCCAGCGGTGCCAGGCCGCGTCGAACTTGCCGTCGGTCCACACCACGGCCAGGCGCTGGACGTGGCCCTCCCAGGCGGTGGTGGCCTGCAGCAGCAGCGTGTCCTGCATCAGCGCGCTGCCCTCGATCTCGACCTTGCTCACCCGCTGGACGCCCCGCTCGGTCAGCAGGGGCTTGCCGGAGTCGGGGTCGAACCGAGGCTCATCACGCGTGCGGGGCTTGATGCTGCCGTCGGGGCGCAGGGCCGGGCGTCGCCAGGACACCACCCGGCACTCCCAGCCGTGCTTGGCGCCGCGGCGGTAGGTGGTGCGCAGCGAGGCCGGCAGGGCCCGCCCCGCCAGCTCCCCCGCCTCGATCTCGGCGCCAGAGATCTCGAAGGGCCCGGCGCACTCCTCGCGCCAGTCCATCAGCGCCACGCGGCCACGGCCAGGAGTCCCAGCACCAGCCACGCGCCAGCCACGCACCAGCAGCCCACGCCCAGCGCCATGCCGATGAGGATGCCGCGCAACACACGAACACCCTCGGCTTCGGGGCCCGAACTCACCGGACCAGCCCGTTCACGATGCGGCTGACATGAGAGGGAGACACGCCCCACTTGATCCCCAGGGCGCGCTGGGTCTCTCCCCGGTGGTGGCCCTCCCGGATGGCGACGACCACCTCCTGGTCGATGTGGCGCCCGGTGGGCCGGCCCGCCACGGTGGCGGGCGTCAGGTGCTCCAGCGTGGTGCAGCGCCGGTCCCCGCAGGTCTGGCGCACCAGGCGACGCGTGGGCCCGTGCTCCAGCTCGTAGACCATGCGGTGAGCCCGACGAGAGACCCAGACCCGCTCAGGGTCGGGCACCCACATCAGGCCGAAGCCCAGGTCGTCCACTCCGCGCAGCCAGCGCGCGCAGCCCATCTGGTTGGGCGGCGCCACGTTGCGCTCCAGGGCTGCGCGGACCCACGCCCTCGTCGTCTCATCCATGGCTTGATGATAAGTCATCATGCAGCAGAGGGTCAAGGGGGCATGGCTTTACACCCTTTCCCCTGCATACGCGCGCGACAGAGGGTGTACGCCCCTGCCCCCGTGCCCCCCAAAACGCTCTGACCTGCGACGATGCCATTTCGCTGGGGGGCACAGAAAGTTCTGGGCCGGGCTGTGCCCCCTGTGCCCCCCCATGTATGCTGCGAACATGCACAAAGAGACGCGACACCTACTCAAGGCCATCGAGGCACAGGGCTTCACCGTGCAGCGCGCGGGGAACGGGCACTACAAGGTGCGCAACGCCGCGGGCGAGATCGTGGCGATCCTGTCGGCCACGCCGAGCGACTGGCGCAGCCGCAAGAACGAGCTCAGCCGACTGCGACGGGCTGGCTTTCGGGGTTGACAAGCCCTTGTCCAGTGCGCGAGAGTTCCACTCACGCCGCCGGGTTCGCCGGAGGCGACCACCACCAAGGAGTGCGCATGTCGACTCTGACCATCCCGGGCGTGCTGCGCGGCGCGGCCGAGCACATCCAGACCCACGGCTGGACCCGCGGGGCCTTCTACCGCCCCGCCGTCAAGCAGCGCGTGGTGCCCGGCCCCATCGACCTCTATGGCCCCGGCGCCGCTGAGCAGACCGTCAAGGTCGAGCAGTACCTGGACTACGAGCACGCCCCGGCATGTGCGCTGGGCGCCATCGGCATCGCCGCGGGCGTGCAGGACCTGCTCCTCGGTGCCGAGGGCGCGGGCGTGCACGGCTGGGGACACCTGCCCGAGGACGACCCCCGCCACATCTACAGCGAGGCCGCGCTCGCGCTGCGCTACTACCTGGAGGTCGAGCTCAACACCGACCAGGCGGTGCCGGTATGGAACGACCACGGGGCCGTCACGGTCGAGACCGTCGTCGGGGCCTTCCAGGGCGCGGCTGAGGCCGTGGAGCGCTGGGGCATGGCCGGGCTGCGCCAGCGGGCCACCCACAAGCGCATGGGCCAGCGCCCCAAGCGCCACTCGATCCTGACCGAGGCCGAGGTGAGCATCCTCAAGAGCCAGGCGACCTGGACGCCGACGAGCGAGGCGGCCACCGAGGCCATGAAGTCGATGGGCGAGGCCCTGGCGATGGTGGGCAAGGAGATCAAGGCCCTCGCGGCCCTGACGCAGGTCCCCGAGGCGCTGCTGGGCCTGGAGGGCCCCGACCCGGCCGACGTCCCCAGCGAGGACACCACCGAGGTCGACGCCGTCATGGCCATCGAGGCCGCCGTGGCCGCCCTGACCGAGCCGGTGAACGCGTGAACGCCGAGCAGGTGCTGCGCGCCGCGGCCGACCACATCGAGACCGTGGGGCTGAACCAGGACGGGCACTACTACCGCTCGGGGGTGGAGGCTCCCGACAGCCAGCGCCCCTGCTGCGTCGTCGGCGCCATCCGCGTCGTGACGCCCCGGGTCAGCCTCTTCGTGGGCGAGTCCGCCTCGCGTGACGCCCTCGCCGCGGTTGCGCGCGACCTGGGCTACGGCGAGCGCTACGCCCACGACCGCATCGTGGCCTGGAACGACGACCCCCAGATCACCCAGGAGGTGGTGCTGCGGCGGATGCGCGCCACCGCCGACCGCCTCAAGGCCGAGGAGGCTGCAGCATGAGCGAGACCAAGACGCCGGCACAGGTTCTCACCGAGGCCGCCGACCACATCGAGACCGTGGGTCTGTACAAGGGGAGCTTCTTCGAGAGGGGCGGCAGCAAGCCCCTGGCCGCACGTTCCTGCTGCGCACTGGGGGCCATCGCGGTCAGCTCCGGCTACTTCATCGAGGACCCGCACAACCCGAGCGGCTGGATGAGCATCTACGCCACCGTCACGTTCGAGGGTGGCCAGGAGGCTGACGCGACGGCCGCTCTCGACACCGCGGCCGTTGATGCCCTGGCCGCGGTGGTGGACGAGAAGTCGGGGGGCAACTTCACCGTGCCGCGGTGGTCCGACAGCGCAGACACCACGGCGGCCGACGTCGCCGCCGCGATGCGCGCGGCCGCGAACAGGCTCGGATCGTGAACACCGAGCAGGTGCTGCGCGAGGCGGCTGACCACATCGAGCAGGTGGGCTGGATCCAGGGCCAGATGTTCCCGATCGAGTACGACGACCTGGACGTTCCGGTGGAGAAGCTGCCCTGCTGCGGTCTGGGCGCGGTGGCCGTGGTCACCAAGCTCTACGTCGGCCCCTCGGCTCCGGACAAGCGCTCCGAGGCCGAGCAGAACGCCGCCGCCGAGGCCTATGCCGAGGCTCAGCGGGTGCTGGAGAGGTTCGTGGTCAGCCACAACCTCAACCAGCTGGGCTTCGCTCGGTACAACGACGCCCACCGGCGCACCAAGGAGCAGGTGGTCGCCACCCTGCGGGCGGCCGCCGACGAGCTCTCTCCGACTGAGGCGTGACCATCCCCATCACGGCTGCCGAGGCTGCGGAGCACTTCGTGGCCTCGGCGGACGGGGAGTACGACGACGAGCTGTGCGTCTTCGCCAGCGCCGTGATGCGCACCCGTGGGGCCAACGTCGCCAACGTCGACATGACGCTGACCGGGCTGGGCGACCAGCACCAGACCAAGTTCAAGATCACCATCGAGAGGACGAGTGCCCCGTGAAGAAGATGACCCTCCTGGCGCCCCTGGCCGTGCTGGCCCTGGCGGGCTGCAGCCAGATGAGCACCGACGTGGATGAGGTGGGCCTGCAGTACGAGAACGGCGTGATCTCCAACGTCAGCTTCGACCACTGCATCGACCCCGGCCAGCGCTCCTGGGACGGGCCTGGGGACGACCACTACAAGTACCCCGCCGGCCAGCGCACCTACGACTTCGGCACCGGCGAGAAGCAGGACGGCGGGGCGCTCGCGCTCATCGCCGCGGGCTCGGGGGAGCAGGGCGCCAACACCCAGGTCCAGCTCGCCCAGGTCGGCACGCTGACCTTCGAGCTGAACACCGACTGCGACGTGCTGCGCGCCTTCCACGAGAACATCGGGCGCAAGTACGGCGCCGGCAAGGACGGTCTGCAGAACTGGTCCGGCTTCATGGAGACCTACCTGCGCGGCCCGCTGCAGCGCAGCCTGACCGAGGCCGCCCAGGGCGTGGACTGGAAGACCATCTACGCCGACGCCAAGGTCCGCAAGGACATCGAGGGCCGGGTCAACGAGCTCCTGCCCGGCTACGTGAACCAGCTCGCCGGCGGGGACTACTTCACGGGCTTCGCCGTGTCGCTGTCGACGCCCACGCTGCCCGACGAGCTCGCGAACGCGCTGCAGCAGACCCAGGTGGCCATCGAGCAGAACACGGCCCAGCAGCAGCGCAACGTGCAGGTGCAGTCCGAGCTGGACTCCATCCGCCAGCTCGTGGAGGTGCTGGGCCCTGACGGCTACAACACCTACCAGGCGATCAAGGACGGCAAGGTCACCGTGATCCCCGTCCCGCAGGGCACCGCGCTGAACGTCAACCCGGGCGCCCCGTCCTGATGGTCAGCCCCTGGCACATCTTCCGCACCGACGACCGGGTGCGGCTGACCGACGACCGCGGCGTTCAGTTGTCGCTGATGGTGGGCGACGTGCTGACCATCGTCAACGGCTCCACGGCTCCCGAGGGGGCTGACATCACCGCGCACTGGTGGCTGTGCAAGGACAACCTGGGGCGCCGGTTCTACATCCGCCCCAGCCAGCTGGAGCCCTACATCGAGGAGAAGCCCGTGAGCACGAATGAGACCAAGGTGCGCCTGATCGGCGCCAGCCTCACCTATGTCGAGGTCGAGATCCTCAGCCCCGACGGCGCCCTGCGCAAGCACACGCTGCGCCCGGGTGACACGATCGGGATCGTCCACCCGAAGCCGGCCGACGTCGAGCCGCCGACCCCGGAAGTCACGGGGCGCGAGCGCTCCTGGGAGCGGGCCACTGACCTGCTCGGCGGCATTGCGGAGACCCGCGACGTGCTGGCCCTGGCCAAGTGGCTGCACGAGGGCGAGGAGGGCTGATGAGCCGCTACGACAACGACTTCATCCAGAACCTCGTCGGCATCGCGGCGATCCTGATCGTGGTGCTGGTGATCATCGGAGTGTTCTTCACCACCAGCGAGGCCAACGGTGAGATCACTCAGAAGCTCGCGAGCGAGTGCATCGCCGCCGGCGGCACGTGGCTGTCCGGCACCACGGGTGGGTGCGTGCGGTGAGGGTCCTCGGTCCCGCACTGGTGCTCGCGCTGGTGGGGATCGCTGGCTGGCGGCTCTGGACCATCCAGAGCCGCCGGTCGGAGGACCACCCCGCGCGCTTCGTCACCGACACCTGGCTGCAGGTGCTGGCCTTCGTCGTCGGCGTCATCGTCCTGGCGATCCTGATCGGGGTCGCCAAGCAGGTCTGGGAGAACATCTGATGGGCGAGGCGAGCCGCACCAGCGGCCTGGGCCTGGGGGCGGTGCTGTTCCTGGTCTTCCTGGTCCTCAAGCTGACCGGGTTCATCGACTGGTCCTGGTGGTGGGTGACCGCGCCGCTGTGGGTCAGCGCCGGGCTCTTTCTGATCATCATGGCCCTGGCCGTCCTCGTCATGCTGGCCGTGGCCGTGGCCGAGAACGGCTGGCACATCCTCAAGCCGACGAGAAGGAGGCGCGGCTGATGGCCGAGCTGAGCAACTACACCGAGACCGACCTGGAGGCTCGCGCGATCGAGCAGCTCGGGGTCTACGTCAACCGCCGCGGCACCCCGCCCGGGGACCGCGCGGCTGACGCCGCGGCCGACGCCATGTGGGAGCTGCGCACCCGCGCGCGCCTGGGCAGTGGCGAGGTCGACATCAACGGCATGTCCACGGCCTACAGGGCCCAGGCCAGCCGCATCTACGCCACCGTCGCCAGCGCAGCGCTGGGGCGGCCGTGGATGAGTACCCATGACCGGATCAGTGCGGCCATCCAGCGGCGCATGCGCGTGCGTCGCGAGGCCTGGATGAAGGAGCAGTCGTGAGCATGTCGCCGTCGCTGTGGAAGCACACCCTGGCCCAGGAGGGCGCCAGCCGCGAGGAGGTCGCGCGGGTGCTCACCGAGGCCGCCGACCACCTGGAGCGCGTGGGGCTGCACAAGGGCGGCCTGTTCCCGATCTCGCAGGGGACGCCGCGCTCCGCGCAGCCCTGCTGCGGCTGGGGCGCCATCGAGGTCGTGAAGGGCACCGGCGAGCGCGCTCACGGTGCGGCCTACCTGGCTGAGGAGGCGCTGTCGCTGGCCGTGGGGGCCCGGGACACCCCGACCACGCCCCACCTGGGTCACTTCCCCAACTGGAACGACGAGCCCAAGACCAGCCAGGCGGCGGTACTCATGCTGATGCGCTCGACGGCGGACGCCATCCAGACCCGCTCGGGGGTGTTCGCCTGATGGGTCAGGTCTGGTCCGATGAGTTCGTGGACGCCGCCACGGCGGCCGCCAGGAAGGCCTGGTGGGCGGACGACATCTCCACTCCGGCCCAGCGCTGGCGCGCCGCAGTGCTGGCGGCGCTCACCGAGGCCTACGAGAAGGGCAACTACCTCGACCTGCACCCCGACGTGCGCGACTTCCTGGTCGAGGACGCTGAGGAGGTGCGCTGGGCCGGGGTGGACGCGGTCGAGGTGGGCGAGGGGGTCTCGGCCTGCCGCGCGCGCCGGGGGGAGAACCCGAACTGGGTGCTCCAGCACGCCGCGAACGCGCTGATGCTCTACCGGGTGCTGATGGGCCACGAGCCGTGGCCGACCGACCCCAAGGCGGCCGAGCGCACGCGGATGGCTCAGGCGCTCAACCTCACCGACGCCTCGTTCAGGAGCGCGGACAGCCTCGCGGCCAAGCTGCAGGAGCTGGGCTTCACGCTGCCGGAGCGGCCTGCGGCATAGCCTCCAGCGTCGCTCGCAGCGACTTCGCGACCGTCGTCGACAGCCCCAGCTTGGTGGAGATCACCGAGTTGGGGCTGTTCGGCATCCCCAGCAGGATGGCCGCGGCCAGGCGCTCGGCGCGGTTCAGGTCACGCCCGTCACGCAGCGCCAGGGCCCGGTCGATGGCGAACTGGTCCACCTCCTGGTCCCCGCGCGGCGCCGTGGGGCGCTCGGGCAGTGCCGCCTCGTCATCGGGGGCCTCCCAGGCCAGCGGGGAGTGCCAGGCCTGCTCGCGCGCCCAGGCGCGCAGGGCGCCGTCCGGGCCCGGCAGCGCCACCAGGGTGCGGTAGGCCCGAGCGATGACGGCGTCGGCCGAGGGGCCCATCGCCAGCTCGCCAGCGCGCGCGGCGCCCAGGTCGGCCTCGGTCAGCCCCGTGCGCGCGGCCACGGCCCCCAGGTCCCAGCCCATCACGGCCAGGCCCTGCAGGCGACGAGTGGTGCCGACGGCGGTGTGCGTGCTCATGCTGTGGTGCGCTCCAGGTAGGAGGGGAGGGTGATGGCCGAGACGACCTGCAGGTAGCCGATGACGTTCTCGGGCTCGGGCTCGGTCCAGGTCTCGGCGTGGGGGTCGCAGTAGAGGCTGGCGTCGTCGCCGTGGACGACCGCGGCGTGGACGGGCTGGCTCATGAAGCGGCCCGACTCCGGGTCGCGCGCCGGGCCCTCGTCGCGGTGGCGCCCGGCGCCCGACCCGGCGCGGTAGACCAGGATCAGCTTGCCGGCGCGGGGGGTCCACTCCAGCGGGCGCTCCCAGTAGGCCAGGGTGTGCTCCCCGCTCCAGAGCTCCACCGCGCGCGTGGCGGCCGCGACGTCAGGGCGCTCGCCCATGACTGCGGCCACCAGCGGCGCGCGCAGGCCCACCAGGGTGGCCACCGCGGCCGCCAGGCAGCCCGAGCCGCCCACCGAGGGCTGGCGGTAGCCCAGGTGGCGGGGGTAGCGCGGAGCCGAGCCCGGCGGGCCGCCCACCATCGAGGGCACCGCGTCGGTGGGCCCGGAGAAGTTCCAGTCGGCCGGGTCGATGCGCGTGGACGGGCTCACCAGACCACGAGCCGGTTCAGGTACAGCGAGGCGTCCCCGGGGTCGGCCTCCAGGCCCACTGCGTACACCCCCGGCGCCAGCTCGGCGCGCACGGGAGACTCGTAGCCGTTCGGCGGCGCCCCGGCCGGGTGGAAGAAGGTCTCCAGGCCGTACTCACGGGCCACGCGGGCCTCGGTGCAGGCGGGGGTGGAGCCCATGACCCAGGAGGTGCCGTGCTGGATGCGCAGCGGCACGCGCGGGCAGGTGTGGGGGTGCTCCAGGGACATCGCTGCGGCGGGGTCCTCGGGCACCAGCAGCCAGTGCTGGTCGGTGCTCACAGCGCCTCCTCGCGCAGGTGGGGGGCGAAGTGCAGGGCGGTGGCCAGCATCGCCGCGGCCCCCGCGATGTCCCCGCGCGCCATGGCGTCCGCGGCGTGGTGGAGCTTCTCGGCGGCCGCGGCCTGGCGGTGCAGGGCCGCGGCGCCCAGGCCGTGGACCCACACACCGGTGACGCGGGTGAGGTTGATGATCTTGGGGTGGGCACTCAGGGTGGGCTGGATGTGGACGGTCTCGGTGGAGATCGCCACCACCTTGCCCATGGTGGTCGTCGTGCGCATCGGGTCCGCCGAGCTCACCCACTCCACCGTGACGTCGTTGCCGGTGATGAGGTGCTCGACCGCCGCGATCGGCAGTGCGAGGGCGGTCATGCCTGCGTGGCCCCCGCGGCCTTCTGCATCATCATGGCGTGCATGTGCATGCTCATCTGCTCGGCCACGGCGGGGGTGAAGCCGCCCTTGACCAGGGTGGCCCGGTAGCCCGAGACCACCTCGGCCACCTGGGTCATCTCGTCGGCGATGACGGCGGCCTTCTCGGCATCGCTCATCGCACCCAGGTTCGTCGCCACCGCGCGCGCAGCGGCGATCTGGCGGGCCGAGCGCTCGACGTAGTCGCTGAGGGTCTTGGTGGCCGCGTCGCGCTCGCCGTGGGCGCCGTAGACCATCGTGTGCATCAGCATGGGCAGGCGTGTGGCCTCGTCGGGCTTGGGGCCGGCCAGGATGTCGGCGAGGTGCTCGGACGTGATGCCCGGCACCGCCGTGGAGGTCGCGCTCATCGGGCCATGGTCAACGACTCATCAAAGTCTTGTCAAGTCATCGTGCCGTGCGCAGCAGACGCTGGGCGGGCGGGCGCTCGTAGTAGGCCACCAGCGCGCGCGCCGCGGCCAGGGGGGCGGGCAGGGAGTCGAAGCTGGCCAGGATCGACCAGTTGCACGTCCAGCCGCCCGAGGAGGAGTCCCCGCCGCACACCAGGCCGCGCACCTCGCCTGAGGCGTGGTCGTGGTCGATCGTCAGGCGGTTCTTGGTGCGTCGCCCACAGATCGCGCACCGGTGGCCCTGGCGCGCAGCCAGGGCGTCGTAGTCCTCGGCCGTGAAGGGACGCCCGTCGAGGACGTAGGTCGACTTGATCCGGCTGGCGTGGGCCGCGGTGGAGGCGCAGGTGGAGCAGCGCGAGCCGGTGCAGTCGACCAGGCGCGCGAAGCTCTGGCAGCCCGAGCACCAGCGCCGGCCCACCGGCCAGTCCCGCTCGGGCACGCGAGAGCGCCGCAGCTCCTCGGGGGCCGCGGCGAGCCTGCGTGCGCGGACCTGGCTGCGCACCGCGATGGGCTGGCGGCGCAGCCAGTCCTCGTCGCACCACTTGGGGTGTCCGGCCCGCTTGGGGTGGACCTGGCAGTCGACGCAGGGCTTCGCGGCGGGCACGCACAGCAGTGTGCCCCGCCTCCCCCTGGCGAGGAAAGCGGGGCACCGCTGGTCTCAGCGACCCTCGGGCGCCACGACCGGCCGGGGCAGGTAGAAGTCGCCGTTGGGCGCCGCGAACACGCGCGCCACCGACTCCCCCTTGGCCCAGAAGTTCCAGTTCTTGAGCAGCATGTAGAGATGGTTGGCTGCGGGCAGGGTCTGCTTGGTCTCGCGCATCGACTGCACCCGAGCACGCAGGGCGTGGATCGGCGAGCCCGCGGGCTCGTCCACCGGCGTGGCCAGGTGGGAGAAGTACCGGTCCACCACCTCGATGTCGTTGCCCGCGTCAGCGATGAGGCGGTGAGCCACGGCCAGGGGCGGGATGCGGAGCTTCAGGCCGCCAGGAACGCGGTTGGTCTCCATGGCCACGTCCACGCTGTGCATGAAGTCGGGCTCGTCGATGAACATCTGCTCGACTTCGGTCACGGTGACGTTGATGTTGTTCAGGTCACGCGTGAGGTTGGTCATGAAGCGCCGGGTCTGGAACAGCAGTCGCGCGCAGCCCGCGGCGTTGCGTGCGTTCGCGTAGCCCTGTGCGGTGAGGTAGTCCCCCGCGGTGCGGATGATGGGGGTGTCCATGTTGCGGAAGGCCTCGGTGGGCACGTTGCGCTTCACGCCCATCATCACCGCCGTCTTGGACAGCGTGACCGCCGAGAGGCGGTGCTGACCGTTGAGCAGCGTGCCGTCCGCGGCGATGCAGACGTCGTCGTTGCTCACGGTCCAGTTGCCCGCGGCCATGTCCCGGGCCAGCGCGGCCACCTGACGCGGACGCAGGCGCCGGTTGGAGGGGTTGTTCTCCAGCATCTGGCTGGCGAGCTCAGGGGTGACCAGCACGTACTCGTGGGTCAGCGGCGCGATGGCGGGGGTCTGGTCGGTCATGGTCACGATTGTCTCCGTGGTGGCCGTGGTGGCGGGTGGAGCCCTGCCGGGCGGAGTGGGGCTTCCCCTCCCCGGAACCGCCCGACAGGACGTGTGTGGCCCGGCGGGCGCCGGGGGTTGTGAACCGCCCGGCGCCCGCGGGAGTCAGCCGATCAGAACGGGGGCTCGCCCGAGAAGCCGCCCGAGGGCTGGCTCGGCGGGGTCGAGGGCGCCCACGGGTTGGCTCCGCCGGTGTTCTGCGGCGCAGGCGCCGGGGGCTGGGCCGCGGCGGCCGAGCTGGCCGGCGCGTCGAACTCGCTGGCCGCGGCCGGCGGGGCGTAGCGCGCCTCGAAGAGCTTGGCGGGGTTGCCCTTGTTCGTCGGGCGCAGCTCGGACAGCTTCACCTGCAGGCGGGCGCCGACCTTCGGCGCACCGCCCAGGCCGGCGTCCTTGATCGCGCGGCTGATGGCGGTGAAGAGCGCCTTGGACCCCTTGCCGGTGACGTTGGCGTAGAGGTTGCGCAGGCCCTCGTCCTCGGAGGGGGGCTGGGCCGTGCCGTCCTGGTTGGTGGGCAGCTTGGCCACGCGGTCCCAGTTGCGCAGGTCGGTCTTGAGGGTGATCGCCATCTGGCGCGCCGGGGAGCCGTCGGCGAGGAACTCGGTCTGGGCCGGGTTGGTGCCGTAGACGGTGACGTCCATCCCGGTGACCGAGACAATCTCGCCGGTGATGGTGTCGCCCACCCCGTCGAACTTGTAGCTGGGCCCGCCGATGCCTCCGGTGGCGGCGTTGTCGGCAGCGGTGTCGAACTCGTTGGTGACGGTCACGATGATGCGTCCTTCCGTGTGGGGTGGTGAAACTCTATCAGTCGTGGATGAAGCCTTGTCAACTCCCTCCGCGCAGCGTCTCCCGCAGGATCTCCACCACGCTCGCGGCCTGGGCGGGGTTGAAGTAGACGGTGCGGGTCCCCTTGTCCTCGTCGTGGGTGGACATCCAGGCGATGTCGCCATCACTGTCGGGGCTGTCCAGCCTGCACGCCAGGTTGCGGTTCCCCTGGGAGTCCGTCCAGCGGAAGCGCCAGGGGGTCTCGACGGTCTCAGCGGTGGGCCCGGAACTGATCGGCGGGGCGATGGGCTTGATCTCGGGCTCGGGAGCCTGCAGCAGCCATGCGGCCGCGGTGATGTGGTCGTGGAGGTCGCCGTCGGGGTAGAGCTGCTTGGCCTGGCTCAGCGCCAGCGCGCGCACGTTGGCCGGGGTGATGGGCTCGACGACGACCAGATCCTCGACGAGCTCGACGGCGCTGCCGTAGCGGCCGCCGGTGCCGTTGAGCTCGCGGACGACCCAGTGCTGGTCCGGCGCGGTGCCGTTGCCCTCGGAATCCCACTCGGACAGGCCGATGAAGCCGATGTGGTCGGGCCAAGCGCTGTCGGTGATGCGCACCTTCCTGTTGATCAGCAGGCGCTGGGCGCGGGTGGGCTCAGTCATCGTGGTCCTCCGGGGTGGTGTTCTGGGCAGCGATCATGCGCTCGACCTGCTCGGCCGAGAAGCGGCGGTGACCGCCGAGGGTGCGCTGACAGGTCAGCAGGCCGGCGTCGGCCCAGCGCGTGATGGTCTTGACGTTGACGCCGAAGCGCTCGGCGACCTCGGCCGGGGTCAGCAGCGCGGTGCTCACAGCGGCCTCGCGGTGGTCGTCTCGACGGTCACCTCGGTGGTGTAGCCGGCGTGCTGCAGCCCGGTGGCCATGGCGCCGATTGCCCGCTCGTGCTCGGCGTCCAGGCTCGCATCCCAGGAGTCCATGCGCAGCGTGAGCAGGAAGTCCGGCACCTCGGGGCGGCGCGCCTCCATGCGGTACTTCGTGCTCACCGCGAGATCCTCTCGATCTCGCGGTTGATGTACCAGGCGGCCTTGCGCAGGTCTTCGATCTCGTCGCCCTTGCCGCCCGCGCGCCAGATGTACTTGATCGCGTTGCCGCGGTTGAAGTTGAACTGCTCGGTCACGTCGATGCACTCCACCCCCGCGGTGCTGGTGTAGTGGCTGGGGTGATCCACGGGGTCGTGCACGGCCGCCTCGGCCTCGGCGCCGAGCTTGGCCTGCAGGTCGGGCTCGCCAGCCTCGACGGTGGCCGGCTCGTCGATCAGGGCGAACTTCCTGATGCCGTCCACGAAGTAGCGGTCGCGGTCGACGAACCGCTCGGGCATCACCGGCTCGACGTCGCTGACGTAGCCGTAGTCCTCGTTGTCGTTGGAGACGTTGACGTCGTTCGGGTTGGGGTCGCTGTCCACGAAGAAGCGCAGCCTGCTCTCGGGGGGGTCGATCTCGTCCACGTAGAGCTCCTTGCCGACGAGATTGGGCCTGTCATCGGACTCGGCGATCACCCTCACGAGCTGGCCGTAGCTGATCTTCACGCTGCCTTCTCCTTCCAGAGCTTGCGCAGGTTGTTCTTCTGGGTCTTGGTCATGAAGCGGCCGAGCATGCGCACGATGGCCACGCAGTCCTCGGCGGTCTGGACGTTCTCGACCAGCCAGGTGAGCTGGACCTCGAAGTCCATGTGGGCCTGGCGCACCCACGGCGGGATGTCGGGGGTGATAGCCGAGGGCAGCCCCGGTGCGGCCTCCAGGGAGGCCGCGGTGGCGATGGCGCTGAGCTTGGCGTCCGGGCGCAGGTAGATGCCGTGCGGGCCGTTGGTGCGCGCGGCCACCGGGGTGGCGTTGAGCATGGCTCGGCGGTCACCCTTGAGCAGGGACTCGATCTTGGCCACCCAGGTGGCCTTCTCGATCTTGGCCGCCTTCTCCGCGGCCACGGCGCGGGCGTAGGCCAGCGCCACCTCGCGCGGGATCTGCACGTCCCCGCCCTCCAGTGCGGGCTCCCACATGGCCTGGACTGCGTCCTTGTCCACGAAGCCCCCGGTGACCGGCGGCTCGACGCCGTCGCGCACCGACTTCATGAAGGCCTCGCCGTGGCTGCGCAGATACAGCGCGTCAGCCAGGTCGAAGGGGATCTTGTACTCGCGGTAGTCGTTCCCGCCGATGAGCACGCACAGGATGGCGTACTCCGCGCCCATGACGTCCATGTACCACTGGCACTGGCAGCGATAGTAGAGCGGGATCTCGTCGGTGCCGTCGGCGCCCCAGGCGTGGCCGTAGGCCGCCGTCTTCACCTCGCCGATGACCGGCCGCGGCTGGCCGTCGGTGTCGGGCAGATCCGGGTCATCGCCCAGCAGGTCGGGGTTGGCGAGCTGCCAGTCCCGCTCGACGTGGGCGAAGGTGCCGGGGCTGGCCACCAGGGACAGGTCGGGGTGGTTCTCGATCAGCTTCTCCCCGACGACCTCCTCCAGGCGGTTGCCCCACTCGATCATCGGGGAGTCGCCGATGTCCTCCTCGGGCAGCAGCGGGTGCCCGTGCCTCATGCCGGCCTTGCGGTGCCACAGCGAGTAGGGCGTGGCCCACTTGCTCAGCCCCACCACCGCGGCCACCTCCGAGCCGCCCAGGCGCGTGGCGCGCAGGTAGTCCCAGGCCGGGCTGTTGGGCTCGTGCTTGCCCAGCAGCACGGTGCCGACGGTGCCGCGACCCGCGGCGAGCGCCTCGGGCTCGGGCTCCCAGTCGTCGGGCCGGATGCGCGTGCGGATCTCGGGCTTGGCCGGGGCCTCCGGCGCCGCGATGGCGGCGTCGAAGAAGGCGTCGAACTCGCTCATGCGCCCACCGTGCCAGGAGGGTCGGACAGCCCGGCCTGACCTGCACGTTCGGCGTCGGCGGCGGCCTCCTCGGCGGTGATGTCGAGGTAGTTGATCCAGGCGTCCTGAAAGTCGGAGCAGCCCGCGAGCAACTCGGTGACCTCCTGCTCGGTGGCCTCCTTGGAGGTCACGAGCTTGTCGACGTCCTCCAAGAAGACGTCGATGGCCCGCTCAATGGAGCGATCGACCTTGCCGCGCAGCAGGTGCTCGCGCAGGTTGTCGCTCACAGCCAGCCGCCCTCGGGGCCATCCAGGCTGCGCACCCACTCCGAGGCCTCGGCCAGGGTGGCGAAGCGCCAGCGGGCCACCTGGCCATCGGGGGTGGTGAGCCTGCACTCCACGCGCAGCCCCTCGTTGCCCTTGCGTCCCCACGAGCCCGCGCCCACCAGCGCCCGGTCGTGGGCGTAGTCCCACTCGAAGGCGCGCGCGACGGCGTTGGGGACGTAGCTCGCCGCCAGGTCCGGCTCGGACTCGCGCAGGGCCGCGGCCATGGGCTTGCCCGCCGAGAAGGCCTTGGCGAGCACCGCGACCCGGCGCGCCTGCAGCTCGTCGTCGCCCCCGCGGGCGCGCCCCGCCTTCATCCGGTCGAGCACGGCCTGGCCGCGCTGCTCGTAGTACTCCTGGTCCTCTCCCGACAGGTCGTCCCAGGAGTGCCCCTCGGCCGCGGCCAGCTCGGCGGCCAGGATCTCGACGTTGCTCACGCGGCCACCGCCAGCGTCTCCAGCGCGCTCATGTACGAGCGCTTGCCCGACTCGTCCAGCCCGTAGGTGCCCGCGCGCTCGGTGAAGTCCGCGGTCAGCGCCGCCATGACCTCCTGGCGCGTCATCACCGGCAGGTCGGCGAAGACCGTGTTCTCGAACGGGGAGGGGCGCGAGCAGCCCGAGTCGCTCGCCATGGCGTAGGTGCCGTCCTCGCGGCGCCACACGACGGTCATGTCGAAGTCGTAGCAGGGCTCACGCCAGTCGATCGTCGCCACGGTCGTCACACCCTGGTGCTCGGGGTGGTAGTAGGGGTTGCGGTCGTAGTGGTCCATGATCAGTTTCCTCCGGTGGGGATGGCGGCGCCCATGCGCGTCAGCAGTGCCTGGGCCTTCTCGCGGTGCAGGTTCTGGGTGGTGTCGTTGAACTGGGCGAACTCGTCGTCGTCGGCCTCGGCCAGCGCGGCAGCCAGCATGTCCAGGGGGGCCACCCTGCGCTCGTCACGGTCGATCTTCTCGATCCAGGCGATGGCCACAGCGGCCACCTGCACGAGCTCAGCGCGCAGCAGCGCCGGGTCGGACTCGGCCAGGGCCTCGTAGACCTCCTCCAGCAGGATCAGGTCCCAGGTCAGGTGCTCGTTCCAGGTGGCCCGATCGCACTCGGTCTTGGCCTGAGCGGCCTTGTCGTCGTAGTCCTCGCCGGTGCCGTTGGGGTGGTTCTGCTCGCCCCACTTCCTGTCCTGGTTCTCGCGCTCCTGGGCGATCTCGTCCAGCACGTTGATCGTGGTCGTGGTGGCCATCAGCTGAAGCTCCTCTTGTCGAAGTTCGGGTCGTGCCAGTGGGTGACGGTTCCGGGCTTGGGGTTGCCCGCGGCGATGTCGTGGTGCAGCGCGCGGTGCTCGCCGTCGACCTGGCTGTAGGTCGACTCGCTGCCGTCCACGTTCTTGGTAGCGGTGGTGGCGTGGAAGAGCAGCAGGTGCGCGGCCAGGTGGCCCGCGTCGGTGAACACGGCCGGGCAGGCGTGGCCGCGCTCGTCGCCGTCATCGGCCACGGCCACCACCTCCCCGCCGAGCTTGACCTGCACGATGGCCAGGGCGCGCTCGCGCATCTGGGCGCCGGTGGCCACGCGACGCACCACCCCGCGCACCCGGATGTTCTTGTGGCGCACGGCCTGCTCGTCCAGCTTCACCAGGTTGACCAGCCGCGAGCCGTCGGGCTGGTCGGTGGGGGTGCCGTCGACCTGCCACTGGGCGCCGTCACGCGCACCCAGGACGACGTCGCCGTCCTTGATCATCGACCAGCCCATCGAGACGGTGCCGACGGGCTCAGTCTCCGCGAGCATCGCGCACCTGCTGAGCGATGTTGGTGGAGGCGATGACGACGAGGTCGTCGATCGGGAGCAGCCTGGCCTCGGGGTCGTTCATGATGCCCACCAGGGCCTGGCCCTCCTCGAAGTCCAGCACGAAGCCCAACTCCGGCACCGGACCGAGCTGAGCGGAGAGGATGACCACGACGTCGAACTGCTTCACGCGCTCGTCGATGGGCTCGGTCAGCATCTCCACCGGCGCAGTGCCGACGATGATGGGGCCGTACAGGGCCTCGACGGCCTGGGCGATCGAGTCGCTCACTGCTCGGCCCCCGCGTCGAAGATGACGTCGAAGTCGTCCAGCGGGTCGGTGACCCGCAGGCCGGACATGGCCGTAACCCAGTTCAGGTCGACCCGGCGCACGGGCTGACCCTCGTCGGTGACCGCCTGGCGCGTGGTCGGCACGCGCATCTGGATCACGTTGACGTCGGGGTGCTCGCGGGTCGAGGGGTAGTAGCGGATCAGCGAGCCGAGCGCGGTCGGCAGCAGGTCGCGCAGCGGCTCGACGGTGACCTTGCAGTCCTCGCGGTCGTCGACCCAGGCGGTGCCCGCGTCGCGGAACTCGACGGTGGCGCCGTGGTCCTGGGTGTCGGCGCTGTTCACGATCGTGCCCTCGTAGGTCAGCACGGTGCCCGACTCGTAGGTCTCGACGACGCGGTAGCGGCGTCCACTGATCAGTTTCACGACTGCTCCTCCTTCTGCGGCAGCGCCGCGATCATCTTCTTGACGAGCTCCAGGGCGCCGTCGCCGTAGCGGTGCTCGACCGACGCGCTCTCCAGCACCGGGGTGAAGCCGGGCTCGCCCAGGGGGACGTGCCAGGCGTTGACGCTGTACTGGCCGATGCTGTCGGGGTCGGTGGTGCCGGCCATGCGCGTGGCGGCCAGCACGGCCACCGTCGGCGCGTCGTTGATCGAGACCTTCACGACCAGGCTCATCGACTTCCTCCGTTCTGTGGTGGTTCTGACACCGAGGAGACTGCCCGAGTGGATGACGCGTTGTCAACTGGTCATCGAGTCACGTACTGTGACCTGGACATCGACCCGAGAGGAGGCCGCCGTGGCCGTCGAAGCGAGACTGACCAAGCAGATGCCGTGGGTGGGCACTCCCACCCAGCGCGCCGCGGTGGAGTCCGCCAGCGCCGCCGCCAAGATCTCGCGGGCCGAGGTCGTGCGTCAGGCCCTGGACAAGATCTTCGGCCTGAGCAACGGCGAGCTGCCCCCCGGGCAGACCCTGGAGGACGTGGTCGAGACCGGCCTGGACGCGCTCCGCTCGCGCTAGGGTCAGGGTCCCGCAACGAAGGAGCCCCCGCGCCACGCTGCGAACGTGGCCGGGGGCGATGAGCGAGATGAGGTCGCTATGGAAGAGGCTAGCGCAGTCAAGGTCGACTGGCCGACGTGCAAGGTTGAAGGCTGCACCAAGAGGTCGAAGCGTCGCGGAGGAACGGTGCGCCTCTGCAACACCCACGCCTCCTACGCACGGCGAAACCGCACTGACAAGATCTGCAAGATCGAAACGTGTTCAGCAGGCATGTACGCGCGCGAGTGGTGCTACAACCACTATCAGATCTGGAAGCGCCGGCACACTGACCCGGCGATCTCGCAGGTCCCGAACCGTGGCACGAGGCGCCATGTGACGGCTGACGGCTACGTGCTGGTCCTGCGACCCGACAGCCCCATGGCCAAGCGGAACGGCTACGTCGCTGAGCACCGGCTCGTGATGTCCGAGGCGCTCGGCAGGATGCTGACCGCGAACGAGAACGTCCACCACATCAACGGCGACCGCGCCGACAACCGCCTGGAGAACCTGGAGCTCTGGAACACCGCGCAGCCCGCGGGCCAGCGCGTCGAGGACAAGGTGGCGTTCGCGTTGGAGATCCTCGCCCTGTACCGCCCGGAGGCCCTCGCGTGACCACTGACACCACCCCGATCTACATCCCCGAGATCACCGCCGAGGACGACGCCATGTCGGCGGCGATCAAGTACGCCAAGGCGGGGCTCTACGTCGTGCCGGTGAAGTCGCACACCAAGCACCCCGGCTCGGTGCTGGGCGACGGCTGGCAGATGAAGTCCACCCGCGACGTGCAGGAGATCGTGGCCCTCTGGGCCGGGACCGACCACGGCGTCGGCATCCACGCTGGCCGCAGCGGCCTGGTCATCTTCGACATCGACCACCCCGAGGTGCTGCCCGAGGCGCTGCAGCGCGCCGCGGTCGAGGAGGCCCCGCCCTTCCAGCAGACCCGCCGTGGCCAGCTCAACCGCGGCCACCTGATCTTCCGGGTGCCGCCGGGGCGCGTGCTGGGCAACGGCCGCGGCCAGCTCTACGACTCCGGCCAGGAGCCCGGGGAGCGGCGCATCACCTGGGGGGAGGTGCGTGGGCTGAACGGCTTCGTCATGGCCGAGCCCAGCCCCCACCCCGACGACGCGGGCGAGTACCACTGGTACAGCGACGGCCAGGTGCCGCTGCTGCCGTCCTACGTGGACGCGCTGTTGCCCCAGGGCGCCGAGCGCGACGCCCCCGCCAGCGACGACATGATCGCCGCCTTCAAGGCCGAGCACGTCGACAACTACAAGCTCGGCGCGCTGGACCCGGTGCTGGAGCGCTTCGCCCGCGCGGTCAAGGACGGCGCCAGCCGCCACGAGGCGCTGGTGGAGGCGGCCTGCTGGGCCATGCGCGAGGCCCGCAAGGGCTTCTACCCCGCGGCGCTGGCGATCGACACCCTGCAGGGCATGTTCATGGAGGCCATGGCCGAGCGGCCCACCCCCGGGCGCCACCCCGCGAGTGAGTTCTCCGGCGTGGTCGCCTGGGCCATCGGGCAGGCGATCAACGACGACTCCCTGGTGGCCCCGCCGGGCTCGGGCGTGCTGGACCCCGCCGACCCCGTGGCCGCCATCGAGGCCCTGGTGCGCGCCGAAGCCCCGCGGGCCCCGAACGCGGAGATGGAGGTCACCAGCGCCAGCGCCCCCGAGCCGGAGGTGGCCGTCGACAGCGTCACGCTGGGGCCGGTGCGCGACCCGGGGGACTACTTCCTCGACAAGGCCGCCGGGGTGGACGTGCGCATGCTCTCCGACGACGTGCTGCGCCTGGGCCCGCTGGCCTTCGGGCGCGACCACAACTTCTGGGCCTACCGCGCGGGGGTGTGGCGCTGCGAGCCGGACGTGGTCGAGGGGCGCGCCACGCGCCTGCTGCAGGGCCGCTTCCGGGGCTCCATCGTGACCAACGTGGAGGCCTACACCCGCCACCGCGTGCCGCGGCTGGACTTCGACCCCACCCCCGCGATCATGAACTGGCGCAACGGGCTGCTGGACTGGAAGACCGGCGTGCTCAGCGCGCACAGCCCCGAGGCGCGCACCACCATCCAGTTCCCCCACGACTGGCGCCCCGAGGACGACTGCCCCCAGTTCGACGCCTTCCTGGCCAGCATCGCTGAGCCGGAGACCGTGGAGCTGATCTGGGAGGTGCTGGGGTACATGCTCTATTCGGGCAACCCCCTGCAGAAGGCGATCCTGTTCGTCGGCGGCGGCGGCAACGGCAAGGGGACCGTGCTGCGGGTGCTGTCCACGATGCTGGGCCGGTCCAACATCGCCTCGATCTCCCTGGACGACCTCAACGGGGACCGCTTCGCGCCCTCGGGCCTGTTCGGCAAGATCGCCAACATCGCGGGCGACATCGACGCCACCTACCAGGAGTCCACGGCGAGCTTCAAGATGCTCACCGGCGAGGACCAGTACCGCGCCCAGCACAAGTACGGCCAGCCCTTCGACTTCGTCTCCTGGGCCACCCCGATCTTCTCGGCCAACAAGATCCCCGGCTCCTCGGACACCTCCGACGGCTACACGCGTCGCTGGATCGTGGTGCCCTTCAACCGCAAGATCGCCGAGACCGACATGATCGCCAACCTCTCCGACCGGCTGGAGAGTGAGATCCCCGGCATCGCGGCCAAGGCCGTGGTCGCGCTGCGGCGCCTGCTGGAGCGGCGCAGCTTCGAGCGCAAGGGCGCGGTGGCCGAGGCCTTCGACGCCTTCGTGGAGGACATCGACCGCGTGCGCGCCTGGGCCAAGGAGTGCTGCACCACCCAGGAGGGCCACACCGAGAAGTCCTCGGTCGTGTACCAGTCCTTCAAGCGCTGGTGCGAGGAGAACGGCATGGGGCGCATGTCCGCCCCCGAGCTCACCGAGCGCCTGGCGCGCATCGGCTACCCCACCAAGAAGGTCAAGGGCGACCGCCAGGTCGTCAACCTGCGGGTCATGCTGCTGCGCAGCGGTGACCCGATGATCCCGGGAGGTTCGTGGTGATCGAGGGCCTGACGCTGACCAAGACCCACCTGAGGCTGCTGAACGCGCTGCTGGTGGAGGCTGACGAGGAGGAGGGGGTGGCCATCCTGTTCGGCGCCCCCGACGAGGACCCCCAGCACTGGATCATCGAGCCGCTGTTCAACGAGGCCGCGGCGCACGAGGCTCACAAGCGCTGCGAGGTGACCATCGAGCAGCTCCAGCCGGTGCTGGAGCGCCAGCGCGCGGCCGGGCGCGACATCCAGGCCTGGTGGCACTCCCACCCCAGCGGCGCGGCCATCCCGAGCGAGACCGACCACGCCAACGACGAGGTGCCGCTGATGCTGATCTCCTCGGGCGCCACGCTCAAGTACGAGTCCCAGCGCCACCGCGCCTGGTGGGTCGAGCCCGGCGAGCGCGCGGCCGAGGTGCCCATGGGCTTCGGGAGCCCCTCGTGATCGCGACAGGTGGCGCACTGGCCATCGTCTGGGGCTGGTGCCTGGTGGTCTGCTTCCTGCTGGTTGCGGCGCAGGCCGTCCTGGCCTGGCGTCGCCTGGGTGGCTGGGAGCTGCTCGCGCTCGCCGTCGTCGGCGTGGCCGTCGCCAGCTTCGTCGGCTACCTGACGGTGACGGGCGCATGATCGTCCAGACGCCGAGTCGGCCCTCCTGGGAGCAGTGGGCCATCGGCATCGCCACGGCCGTGGCGATGCGCGCGGACTGCACCCGCCGCAGGGTCGGCGCCGTCGTGCTGGACGCGGACCGCCGGGTGCTCTCGGTGGGCTACAACGGCGCACCCCCCGAGGCGCCGGGCTGCCTGACCGCGGCCGGCTGCCCGCGGGGGTCGATGACCCACGCCGACCTCGCGCCCGACAGCGCCTACACCGGCCCCGGCGTGGCCCACCCCTGCGTGGCCATCCATGCCGAGGAGAACGCGATCATGTACTCCGACCCCGTCCGGCGCCGCGGCGGGTGGATGGCCATCACCGACGCGCCCTGTCCGGGGTGCCAGCGCCTGCTCAAGGGCTCGGGGCTGGCGGCAGCCTTCTGGTTCAACTCCAGCGTCGAGGCCACCCACGGCGGCCAGGTCGCGCCGATGCTCAACGTGCTGCACCTGGGGGGCTGAGGTCATGAACGAGGTGGCGCAGTGGATCTCGATCACGGCCCTGGCCGTCTACGTCTGGGCCGACCTGATCGAGAAGCGGCTCAACGACCGCCAGGGTCCACGGTGAGGGACTACGAGCTCTTCGAGAGCCGGGAGATCTTGATGGACATGCTGGCGGCGGCGGCCAAGCGCTCCTGGCTGAGCGACAAGATCGAGCAGACCGAGCGTGAGCGCCAGATGGCGCGCGAGGGTGGCGCCTTCGGTTACCGCCACGTCATGGACGACGGCGAGGATGAGGGGTTCATCATCTATCCGATCCACCGCGAGCCTGCTCAGGCGCGCGACCAGGGCCCCGCCGTGCTCGGTGAGGTCATCAGCGTCACTGACGAGGAGATCCTGTGAGCAGTCTGATCATGGCCGTCGCCGTGCCGGTGCCGATCGCGGCCATCGAGGCCGAGGACCGCACCCCCTTCGAGCAGGCCGCGCTGCCCACGGCTATGAAGCGGATCACCGAGGGGCTGCGGATCGGCTCCTACCGGCGCGTGACGAAGCTGACCAAGGTCTTCGCCACCCGTGCCCAGTACGAGGGCATGTTCCCCGCCGGGAAGATGCCCGAGCTCATGCCCGAGGTCGAGGCGGTCCTGATCGCCTCGTGCTCGGTCGAGCCGCGCTGATGTTCGTGCTGCAGCTCACGCTGCGCGCGGGGCGCGAGGACCGTGGGGAGTGGCCCGACTACCGCGAGGTGGACATGGTCACCCAGGTCGAGCGCGCCGAGGACGTCACCGACGAGCTGGGCTTCCCCCGCGACCTGGACTGGGTGGAGGATCTGGGACGCCGCCTGCGCCGCCATGGCAGGTAGACATCGACTGGAGACCCCCGTGAACGCAGCCCTGGTGTGCCTGTTCATCCTCGGCGCGTTCATCGAGCTGGTCGGCATCGCCACGATCGCGGGCGGTGCCGACCAGCGTCACTGGGGCGCAGTGGGCGTCTTCATCGGCGCAGTGCTGTGTGTGACCGCGGCCGTGCTGATGGACGGCCTGACATGAGCGAGGAGTAGTGGCAGACGTGGAGCGACAGCGAGGCGAGCGCGTCGACTACTGGTGGCCCGACTACCGCAGCCGCACCGAGAGGCGAACGGCCCTGGTCATCGGCGGCGACCGGAAGAAGGCGCGTCTCCGCACAGCGGAGAACGAGGTCATCACGAAGCCCTGGGGCGAGGTGCTGACCCACGACGAGGTCTGACCAGAGCGACCGCTACTGGCAGGACTCGCACTCGGGGTCGACGTTGCCGTCGGCGTCGAGCTTGCAGGCCGCGGCGACGTCGAGCCAGTCCGCGTCCTCGCCAGCCTGGACCTGCAGGGGGACGGAGGTGGTGATAGCCATCCGGCCAGGCTACCGCCGCGGGCGCTCCTTGCGGTGCCCGACGTGCCAGTGCCCGCACTCGCACTCATACGGCGCGACCTTGCCCGCCTGGCCCGCGGCCGGGCCGCGGTGGCGCGCGCTCTGGATCGCGCGCCGCGCGGCGAACTTGGTCGGGTAGACCGCCTTGAACGGCGTGGGGCAGGACTCAGAAGACATCGCGGTAGCGTGCCGCGGCCGCGGGCTGGCTGGTGGTGGGGAAGAGCTGGTAGTTGCCCTCGTAGCCGCCGATGTTGAAGACGATCTCGTAGAGCATCTGGCCCGGCCCCGAGCCGCCGTTGGTGCGCAAGAAGGCGTTCATCTGGGTCATGAACTCCGGGTCATCGCCCTCGGAGGCGCGCCCGGACCACTCCGAGATCGCCAGCGGCAGGCCCACCGAGGCCGCGAAGCGCCGGTGCTGCTCCAGGCCGATCGGGGCCCCGAAGCGGTCGGTGCGCTCGATCTCGCTGCGCCACTCCGCGGCCGTGGAAACCCCGGCGAAGTTGTAGTAGTCCACGCTCATGACGTCGACCTGGCCGGGCCCGGGGAACGTGGTGCGCCAGTCGATGCCCGAGCCCACGGACTCGCGGTTGACGCTGAACACGAGCTTGGCCTGGGGGAAGATCTCCCGCTGCAGCGCGCGGTAGCGCTTCCAGGCGGTGATGAAGTCGGCCCGGTTGGAGGCGTTGACGGCCCAGGGGTACCAGTTGCCGTTCATCTCGTGGGCGAAGCGGATGTAGGTGGTGCCCTTGCCCGCGCGCGCGTCGCGCATCACCGTCAGGGACTCCCGCCAGCGGGCGTCGTTGGCCCCGCGCGCCGCGGCGGCCCAGGTCTCCCCGCGCACCAGGGCGCCGACCCCGACGTCGATCGGGCCGGCGAAGCGCCCCGAGCCGCCGGTGACGGTGTAGATGCGGCGCTGGTTGGCCTCGTCGGCGTCGGCCCAGGTGCCCACGATCTCCACCGGCGTGCCGCGCCAGGTGCCGAAGCGCCCGTCGGTGTCGCCGGTCCCGGCCACGCCCGAGAGCCAGTCGCCCGCGCCCACGGCGGGAGGGGCTGTGGTCGTCGCTGCGGGGCTGGAGGTGGCCGGGGGTGCCGGAGTGCTGCTGGCGCTGCGCGAGGGGCTCTGCGTGGCGCTGGGGGCCGCAGACGTGGCCGCCGGGGGCTTGCCGGTCGGGGCCGCCGAGGCGGCGGTGGTCGCCGAGGGGGCTGCGCTGGACGCTGAGGCGCTTGCGGAGGCCGAAGCACTCGGAGTGCCGGTGGCCGTGGCCGAGGGGCTCAGCGTGGCGCTGGGGGCCGCGGTGGACCCGTCCGGGACGAACTCCAGCCGGGTGAGCTTGCCGTCCTCGACGGTGGTGACGTACTTGCCGCCCGCGGCCGGAGTCTCCGACGTCGAGCGCACCCCGGGCAGGCCGCCGGTGGCAGCCAGGCCTGCGGTGGCACCCAGGCCGACCACGGCCAGGGTGCCGATCAGGACGCCCCAGTGACGCGAGCGCAGACGACCTCGCGGACGAGGGGTGGTGGCGTGTCGGCCCATGGCCAGAGCGTAGATCTGGAGGCCGTCGGGGTGGTGGACTCGCAACCCTCAAGCAGTGGTTGAGGGGGCGAGGGGGCACGGGTTTACACCCTTTCCCCTGCATACGCGCGCGACAGAGGGTGTACGCCCCTGCCCCCGTGCCCCCCAGAACGCTCTGACCTGCGGTTATGCCTCGGGGGTGGGGGGCATGATCTTGGAACGCCTCGTGGGGTGCTTCGCGCGGCGTGCCGCGGTGCGCCCGCGCTGGGGTCCGTTCTGGCCGCCCCAGACCCCCCAGCGCTCCTCGGCGCGGCCCTGCTTGTCCTGGCCCAGGCCGAGCTCACGACACTCGGCCTCCACCGGGCAGCCCCTGCAGACGGCCTTGGCCGCGGCCTGCCCTGCCGGGTCGCGCACCGAGGGGAACATGTTCGTGCGCAGGTCCGCGCAGGCTGCGCGATCCATCCACTCGGCAGGCTGACCCAGCAGGGTGATCACGCGCGGTGCTCGCCGCGGCCGCGCTGGAAGACGGCCCCGATCTCGCGCAGGCGGTCGGGGGTGATGTAGCCCGCGGCGAACGTGCCGATCACGGCCACGGCCCCGATGACGGCGTCGGGCACGTCCAGGCCGTAGTAGCGCAGGATGAAGCCCAGGGCCAGCAGCGCCGCACCCGCGCCGGTGCTGGAGTAGACCTTGGGGCTGACCGGGGTCGGGATGGTCTTGGGGTCGTCGGTGCTCATGGTCGTCCTTTCAGTAGGCCCGCGTCGCGAGCAGGGTGCGGGTGTCGGAGCCGACCACCGCGTCGGGGCTCAGGTCGCCCCAGGACTGCACCGCCCGCAGGCGCGCCGCGGTGCCGCCGCCGAAGTCGCGGTCCAGGTCGGCGCCGCGCATGCCGAGGAAGTTCTGCAGCACCTCGACGCCGGGGTGGCCCTTGGCCATGCCCTGGCGCAGCGGGTCGCCCGCGTCCTTGATGAAGGAGGCCCACGTCCAGCCGCCGCAGACCGCGTCCACGGCCAGCCCGCGCGCAGCCTGGTACTTGCGCAGCTCGCGGTCGGTCTGGGCTCCGGGCCTGCCGTCGCGGCTGAGCGCGTGCCCGGCGCGGATGAGCGCCTCCTGCATCAGCCAGGCCCAGCCGGACTCGGCCCCGTCGCAGCGCAGCACCGGCAGCCCGTAGGGGCCGCGGCCTGCGGGCATCGGGACCGGCACCGCGGGCACGACCACGGGGCTGCCCGCGCCGCCAGCCAGTACCCGAGCGCGCTCGATCACGGAGTCCATGAGGTGGTCGGCGAACCACTGGCCGCAGTCGGCGTGGGAGCCCTCGCGCCAGCCGCGCGTGATGTCGACGTGCATGGCCACGCCGCGCCCGGACTTGGTTTGGGCGTCGCGCAGGCGCACCAGGGGGATGTCGTGGTAGCGCGCCGCGGCCGCCAGCCAGCGGGCGGCGTTCTCCAGCATCGAGTCCTGGGCGCCCCACTCGGCGCCCTTCCACTTGGCCCAGGCGCAGAGCTCGGCCTGGGAGGCCACGGGGTTGGCCGAGCGCGCGGTCCAGGCCGAGTAGGCCTCGGGCACGAAGCGCACCACGCTGTCGGCGTCGATCCCGACGTGGCTGGAGGCCTTGGTGGACTTGCGCCCGAACCAGGAGCCCAGGGAGGCGTTGGTCCGGCTGCCCTCGGCGGTGTGCAGCAGCAGCAGGCGCACGTCCTTGCCGCCGCGGCTGGAGTAGTTCGGGGAGGGGATCGCGCGCTGCACGACCTGATCGAGGTTCAGGGCCATCAGGACTCCAGACGCTGGGTGGCGGCCACGGTGGTGTCGGTCACCGCGCCGGGGCCATCGCCCAGGCGCTCGCCGAACTCCGAGCCGTCACCGTCGGCGGCGTCAGGCTCGGGCCAGGCGCTCCAGTCGATGTGCTCGCCGGTGGGGTGGGTGTAGGTGGCGTCGAGCTCGCTCACGGTCAGTCCTCTCGGATCTCGGTGGTCTTCTCGGCCCGGTCGCCGGGGCCCTGACTGTGGTCCATGGGGTGGTAGGGGTCGTTGGTGACCGGGGGCGTGCGGCTGAACCCGCCACCCACGGCGCGCAGCCCCTGGGGGTCGGTGTTGTGGCGCTGGCGCAGGTCGCCCACCTGACGCAGCAGGTTGGCGATCTCGCTGGACATCTCGCGCAGCTTGGTCTCCAGCGCCTGGATCTCGCGCAGGTGCTGCTGGCGCTCGGCCTGGCGCTCGGTGCGCTCGGTGGAGAGCATGTCGCTGAGCTCGCGGTTGGCCTGGCGCAGGCGCTCGTTGTCGTCCTCAAGCTGGGCGTTGGACTTGCTCATCACCAGCAGGGACTGGTCCACGAACTTCTCCTCCTGGCTGGCCGGCTTGGGCGCCTCGGCGCGCTTCTTGAGGAAGTCGCGCGCAGCGCCCACCAGGTACTGCAGGAAGCCCGAAGTGATCAGCAGACCCAGCAGCCACAGCCAGGGGTTGCTCAGCACGTTCGGCGGCATCAGGACCCACCGCCCTTCGCGAGGTAGCGCAGGATCTCCTCGCGCTTGTTGAGCCACCAGGCGCGCAGCCAGCACAGGATGGCGATGGAGAACAGCAGCGGGCCCGCAGGCACCGCGCGGTCGATGCCGCCCCAGATGAAGATCGAGATCCCGTAGACCAGCGCCGCGGGCGCCAGCAGCGACAGCCCCCGGGCCACCAGGGTGCCGTACTTGCGCAGCGCCAGGCCGATGCCGATGGTGGCCCCGGACAGCGTCAGCGCGGCGCCCCAGGCGACCTGCAGCCCCTCGGGCAGGGTCTCGGTGATCGAGACCGGGTCGGAGACGCCCGCCAGCAGCGCCAGCCCCGAGACCGAGGCCCACACGCTCAGCACGAGCTCCAGCGGGTACTCGATCACCTCGGTGGGCATCCGCTTGAGCAGCAGGGAGTGCATCGGGTCCTTGCGGGTGACGACCACCAGTCGTCGGGGAGCACGTCGGGCCACCGCGATCACCGCGCCTTGATGATGTAGGGGAGCACCTGGAAGGGGGGCATGTTCTCGTGGGCCTGGCCCGAGCCTCGGGAGTCGGTGTTGGCCGTGACCTGGTGGCTGTGGCGGGCCAGGCCCGCGACCGTGGCTCCCGAGCCGGCCTGCACCGTGGCGGTGCCGCCAGGCTCGGTGCCGGTGGTGCCCGAGTCCAGGTAGTGGTTGTGGCTGGGCATCTGGGCCTGGGACAGCGTCACGCTCTCGGCGCCGCCGGTGGCGCCGCGCTGGCGCGAGCCCGCGCCGAGGGCGAAGCGGTTCACGAGGTTGGGGATGTTGAAGGTGGTCGAGCCGTTGCCGCCGCCGTAGCTCGTGCCGATGACGGCGAACAGCGCGGCGTAGTCGCTGCGCGAGACGGCCGAGCCGTCGCAGACCAGCCAGCCGTTGGGGACCACCCCGCCCGCGTAGGGGTTCACGACCCCGATCGGCACGGTGGAGCCGCCCCCCGACAGCCGGCCCACGACCACGAAGGCGCTCTCCTGCTTGAGCATCAGCACGCGGTCGCCCACCCGCAGGCTGGCGTCCAGGCTGGCGCACCAGAAGGAGGAGCCCGTGGCCGAGGTCTTCACGCGGTAGTCGCCGGAGTTCTCGGTCTCGGTCACCAGCGCCACGCGCAGCTCAGCCCCGGTGACGGTGTTGGCCAGGATGCGCTCGACGAAGTCGTCCGCGGCCGAGGTAGTGGAGTCGAAGGAGGCGGCGGGCGTAGGGCCTGCTGCCTCCGTCGTCATGCCGCCTCCAGCGCCGTCAGTGAGATCGAGCCGATGCGCAGCGGGATGCGCGCACCGGTGATGACGTAGTTCCCGTTGATGCGGCTCAGGGGGTGCTCGACGTGGATGACGTCCCCGATGTCGTGCCCGGGGTGCCCCACAGTGCGCACAGTCACCTTCTGTCGCATCTTGGTCACTCTGCGCAACAGGGTAGCCGCCGCAGCGTTCGCCATGGCGGCACTGGTGATGAGGGGGGAGTTGAACCCGAACGGGCGAGCCCCGAAGGGGCCCTGGTAGTAGGTCGGGCTCTTGGGGTCGTTGTCCCAGGCGACCACGCGCACCGGGGTGTTGTCGGGGTGCTGGCCCGAGACGACCACCCCCGAGTAGGTGGTGTCGGCCGACATCGAGCGCCCGGCCTCCAGCATGAAGCTGTCCGGGCCGGGGTTGTAGGAGATCCCCGTCGGCACCTCCTCATCCCGCGCCACCACCAGCGTGCCGAGCTGGTCGAAGTAGGCCGTCAGCCCGTCCGCCTCGGCGATCTTCTGCACCGCGTCCCACGGGCTGGTCAGGTCCTCGAAGACGGTCTCGGGCACCGTGGAGCCGGTGACGGTCACGCGCACCGGCACGTTCAGGCGCGAGCGGACGATGTCGATGATCGCCTGGTGGGTGGGCGTGCCCGCCTTGACCGTCCAGGGCTCGGCGAAGCGGCGCGAGGCCACGGCGTCGGAGCGGTCGGCGCCGCTGAGCTGGATCAGCACCGCGCCGTCCAGGGAGTCCACCGTGGGGTCGATGACCCCGAAGGTGCCCAGCGGCACGTACTCCACCGCGCCCCCGGCCAGGCGCAGGCCGCGGCTGATGCGCACCTCCGACTGCAGCGGGGCCAGCAGGTCCCGCGCCGAGGTAGGGGTCAGCGTGCCGCTGGGGTCCACCAGCGTCAGGTCGCAGGTGCGCCGCGTGGAGGTCTCGGCCAGGGTGACCGAGCCGTCCGCGACGGTGTTCAGCGTGGCCAGCACCTGGTTCTGCTGCATGATCTCGACCTGGGTGAACCAGCGGCGCCGGTCGGAGGCCAGCGCGGTGTTGAAGGCCGCCGAGGTGGGCCACAGGCTCACCGCTCCACCTCCACGTAGTCGGCCGTGATGGTGCGCGCGCCCACGACCTCGGGCTCGTACTCGCGCCGGGAGAAGCGCGCCATGAGCACCCGGCCCAGCGGGGACTGCATCAGCAGCGCGTTGCCGGAGGTGAGCAGGCGCGTGGTCTTGGCCACCAGCGCCGCGGGCACGTAGAAGGTCATCGAGCCCGAGCCGGCGTGCTCGCCCTCGGAGTCGACCACGGGGTAGAAGCGACCCGTGGGCTTGTGGATCGCGACCTCCTCCTCGTCCTCCTCCTGCCAGTCGGTCACGAACGCCAGCACCTCCCCGTCGTCGGACTCGTTGGTGAGGTCGCGCATGATCCAGGTGGGCCCGGCCAGGTTGATGGCCGCCACCGGGGAGATCACCGAGCGCAGCGTGGAGACCCCCGAGGCGCCGTAGACATCGACCACGGTGGAGGCGCGGTAGAGCACGCGCCGCCCCATGGGCATCGAGCGGTCGCGCGTGACGGCGCGCTGGTAGACGTCGGGCTTGATCCGCTCTCCGACCTGACGCCAGGCCTCCCCGTCGTCGTCCGAGCGCTCCAGCACCAGCACCTGACCGCCGGTGTAGCCGCCGGGCTGCCAGGCCGTGCTCGCGCCGGGCTGGACCGCGAAGCGCGACAGGTACACGACCTCCCCCGCTGCAGCCACGCCCAGCACCTCCACGACCACGCGCCCCATGCGGGCCGTGGCCGGGGCGCGCGCGCTGAGGCGGGCCTGGTTGTAGGCCGCGGCGCCGATGTTGAACTGCTCCCCGGCTGCGGTGGTGATGTAGCTGGCCGAGCCCGGCAGCGCGCCGTCGGCGGCGGTGTCGTCGGAGAACCAGTGGATGCTCACGCGCAGCGCGCGGTTGTTGTCCGGGCTGCGTCCGTGCGCCATGGCCGTGTAAGTCTGGCCCGGCACCGCAGGGAAGAACAGCGGCCCCAGCGGCTGGGGACGCCCCGGCGGCGCGGCAGGCGGGGTGCCGAGCGCGCTCAGCATGCTCATCGCACCCCCGGCCGCGCTCGTCAGCGCCACGCCGTTCTCGGTCTGGCTGGTGGTGTTGGCCCCCACCGGCGCCACGCTGGCGTTGTCGGTCAGCCAGCCCGCCTGGCCCAGCGCCTGGTCCTCGCCCATGAGGTTGGAGCGCGCCAGCAGGTCCAGGCGCACGCGCGGCACCTCGGTGCCGTAGGCGACTTCGTCGACGACCTCCACCAGCGGCCCGTTGGGCGGGTTGAGGTTGAGCAGGAAGGGCGAGGAGACCCAGGCCGAGGCGATGCCCGCGGTGGAAGTCACGCGCACCCAGGCGCGGTAGGCCACGTTGGGGGTGAGGTCGGTGCCGACGACCACGCGCCGCGCGAGCGCGCTGGCGATGACCCCGGAGTCCCAGATCGCAGGCCCGGGGTCGTTGGCGTCCACGTTGGCCGCGTCCGGCACGATGCGTACGCGGTAGTCACGCTGGGGGTCGGGCCCACCCACGGTCCAGGCCACGGCCGGGGTCGTGGTGCCGAAGACGATGCCGAGCGGCTCGGTGATCGTCAGCGCCGGGGCGGTGGTGGCCACCACGGTGCGCGGGGCGGAGTAGGGCGAGACCGAGCCCGTCAGCGAGCGCGCGGCCACCGACCAGGTGTAGGTCGAGCCGTTGGACCACTTGCCCGGCGCGAAGCTCACCGCCGAGGTCTCCCCGGTGTTCAGCACCGCGGTGCTCGACCAGGACTGGCTGGCCGCGTTCCACCACTCGGTGATGGCCGAGCCGCCCGAGGTGTACTGGCGCCGCCAGTAGTAGCCCTGCTGCTTGTCGCCGGGGCCCACGGGCTGGTAGCGGTGGCGGAAGGTGTACCCGGCCGCCAGGTCGCGCGTGGCACCACTGGGCGGGTCCAGCAGCACCGGCGCCTGGGGGGTGCGCACCAGTGCGGTGAGCTGGCTGGCGTACACGTCCCAGCCCGCCCCGCCGGGGGTGGCCCAGGCGAACTGCACGCTGTCGCGGCTGGGGTGACGCACGGCGTTGACCTTGCCGTCGGCGGTGGAGGCGGGCCGGGTCACCGCCGTGGTCCAGGCCGAGTCCCAGGTGGCCGAGGCGCGGTTCAGGCGGCAGGCCATGATGTCGCCCTGCGTGGAGCCGTAGGCCAGCAGGTAGATGTCGTCGGTCGCCGGGTCGTGGCTGATCGTGATGCCCGGCACCACCCCGCGCCCGGAGGGGAAGGCCGGCGGGTTGCGGAAGGTGACCGCACCCGAGCCGGACCACTCCGCGAACCGGATGGTCGAGGAGTTGTTCAGCACGTAGGCGATGCACAGCCGCTCGCCGTCCCACACCGTGGTCATGGCGGTCTGGTTGACCGAGACGTTGGTCTCGACCACGACCGGGTCCTCCCAGGTCCACACCCCCGCGCTCTCGAAGCGCGCGCGGTGGACGTACAGCGGGTTGTTCGAGGCCGCCGTGGTGCAGAACAGGTGCGGGGCCGAGCTCGGCGTCTTGCCGTCGCCGCTGTGGGCGAACTCCAGGCTGCCCATCTGGATCAGCCCGGCCACGCGCCCGCCCTTGGTGCCGTGGCGCAGGCTGGTCACGCGCATGGTGCCGTCGCTGGAGACGTCCACGCGCGCGACGTAGCCGCCCTCCATGGCCGTCCAGTAGACGAAGACCACGTAGCCCGCGCCCTGGCGGAAGACGATCAGGTCGGTGTCCACGCCCACGCGCCCGCCCGGGGCCAGGGTGATCTCGCTCCACTGCCAGCCCGTGGAGGTCTGGCGGCCGCGGCGCAGCTTGATGACCTGGGGGTCGCGGTTCCACTGGCAGTAGGAGACGAAGGCCGTGCCGTCGTCGCCGATGACGAAGGAGGGCACCGCGGTGTCCTGGCCCAGGTCGAAGGAGGAGAAGGGGTTGAAGACGCTGCCGCCGTCGACCGAGCGCAGGAAGGTGGCGCGGTAGGGCGCCACCACCAGCAGGTGCTCACCACCGTCGGGGGCGATGTCGTAGCGCTTCTCGGGGCTGCCCGAGAGGGAGTCGTGATGCGGGGCGGATGCGACCTTGGGCACTGCTACCTCACGAGGTCCGGCGCCGGAGCGCGGCGTTCAGGATGTGCGCCAGCTCGTTGCCCGCGTCACGGAAGTCAGCCTTGGCGGCGTCGCCGGTCGTGGTCACCTTGACCGCGTCGGCGCTCACGTTGATCGTGATCCCACCACGGCTGCCCGACAGCGAGCCCGAGAGCGTCTTGGCCGTGCCCAGCGAGCCCGAGCCCGACAGCGACAGGCCGCCAGCGATGTCCGAGCCCAGCGCGCGGCTGGCCGCACTGGCCAGCGCGCCCGAGGCCCCGCGCACGTCGCGCACCTGGGAGAGCAGGCCCGCGGTCAGATCCTCACCGAAGTGCTCACCACGGATGCGCGTCCAGCCGTTGCCCGACAGCGGCCCGACCTTGGCCGGGGAGCCCGGCATCGGCGCGGCCGCCGCGGCCGCCAGCGCCGCCGAGGCGGCCTGGACTGCACCGACCTGGGACTGCAGGCCCGCGGCCAGGTCTGCACCTGCGGCCGCGCCCGCGGCCCGGAAGCGCGCGCCCATGCCGTTCAGAGCCGCCACGGCCGCGTTCACGAAGCTGTTGACCGCCGCGAGCGCCTGGTTCATGCCCGACTGGATCGCGGCCACCATGCCCGCCACGGCCGACTGCACCGCGGCCTGCGCCTGGGCGAAGCCGCTGGTGAAGGCCTGCACCATCGCCTGCACGCTGGTGGTCACGGCCTGCAGGGCGGTGGTCATGCCCTGGGTGATCGCCTGGACGATCGCCGTGATCGACTGCGTCACCGCGGCGGTGATCGCGGTGAAGCCCGCGGTGAAGGCGGTCTGCATGGCCGTCACGGCCGCCGTCACAGCCGCGGTGGCCGCCGCCATGCCTGCGGTGATCGCGGCACCGATGGCCGTGATGGCCGCGGTGACCGCCGCCTGCATGGCCGCGAAGCCGGTGGTGAAGACCGCCGTCATGGCAGCGACTGCCGCTGCCACGGCCGCCTGCGCCGTGGCCAGCCCCGCGGTGATCGCCGTGCCGATGGCCGCCATGGCCGTGGTGGCCGCGGTGGTCATGCCGGTGAAGCCGGTGGTGAAGGCCGCCGTCATCGCCGCCATGGCGGCCGTCACGGCCGCCTGCGCCCCAGCCAGGCCGGTCTGCATGGCCGCGGTGATCGAGGCCATGGCGGTGGTCGTGGCGGTCGTGGCCGCCGTCAGGCCCGTGGTGAGCCCGGTGGTGAAGTTGGTGCCGATGGCCGTGCCCGCGACCGAGGCGGGAACCGCCGCGGCACTCATGGCGTTGGTCACCATCATCATCGAGCCCTGCACCGCGGTGGCCGCGCCGGTCAGGCTCGTGGTCAGGCCCTGGGTGAAGTTGGTACCCACCGCGGTGCCCGCGACCGAGGCCTGGACCGCCCCAGCCGACATCGCGTTGGTGATCATCATCATCGAGCCCTGCACCGCGGTGGCAGCGCCAGTCAGGCTCGTGGTCAGGCCCTGGGTGAAGTTCTGCCCCACCGCAGTGCCAGCGGTGCTGGCCTGGATCGCCCCGGCGCTCATGGCGTTGGTGATGAGCATCATCGAGCCCTGCACTGCGGTGCTCGCGCCCGTCAGCGACGTGGTCAGCGAGTTCGAGAAGCGCGTGCCCATGTCGGTGCCCTGGAGCTGGGCGTTCACGATCTGCGCGCTGATGGCGTTGGAGATCAGCATCATGGCGCCCTGCACCGAGGCCACGCCCGCGCTGATGCCCGCAGCCATGCTGGTCGGGATCTGCGCACCCTCAGGGGTGAAGTCGCCGCCGCCACCGAAGGAGGTGCGCGCCGCCGCGGGCAGCGTCGCCGCCGCCGCACTCACTGCGCCACTGGCGCCGGTCATGCCGGTGCCGTAGCTCGTGCCCGAGGCCAGGCCCTCAGCGGTCAGGGTGCCGCCAGCGATGAAGCCCATGCGCGCCTGGTCGGTCACCGAGATGGCCGCAGCGTGGGCACCGGCGCCACCGGTGGTCAGGCCCGCATTGTACTCCGCGGCGCCCTTGGCGCCCGAGGGGTTGTACATGGCCGAGCCGGAGTCCAGGGCGCCCTGCACCGCGGTGGTGACGGTCGCCGCTGCAGCCCCCGCACCCGCCGCGCCCGAGGCCAGCCCCGCGTTGTACTCTGCGGCGCCCTTGGCCCCCGAGGGGTTGTACATGGCGTTGCCCGCGTCGAGCGCGGCCTGAGCCTGCGTGGTGACCTGCTGCACGGCACCGGTGACCGCGGGCGCGCCCGAGGCCACGCCCTGGCCGTAGGCCTCCATGCCCAGGCGGCCCTGCTCAGTGTTGGCCACGATCGCGTTGGTCAGCGCCGCGGTGATCCCCGGGGCGATGGCCTCGTAGGGCGCCAGCGCGGCGGCCAGGTTGGCCTGCGCCTCGGCGCCGAAGCTGACCATCGTCGCCCCGCCCATGGGCGCGATGGAGTCCACCGTGGCCATGACGACCGCGGCGAGCTGGGGGTTGAGCTGCTGGAAGGGGGTCAGGGCGCTGGCGATGTTCGCCTGCGCGCCCTCGCCGAAGCCCGCCATGGCGCGCTGGCCACCGGGAGTCGCCGCCAGCGCCGCGTTCAGCGTGGCCGCGGTGATGCCGGGCTGGAGCTGCTCGAAGGGGGCCATGGCGGCCGTGAAGTTCTGGATCGCCCCGGCCGAGAAGTTGCCCATGGCGTCCGTGCCCGCGGCCAGCGTGGAGGTGGCCACGTTGGCCACGGCCTGCTGGATGCCGGGCTGGAGCTGCTCGAAGGGGGCCAGCGCCTGGGGCACGGACTGGCTCGCGCCCGCCCCGACCCCGGCCATGGCCTGCGCACCCGCGGGCTGGCCGATGGCCGCCAGGCCCGTCAGAGCACCGCTGGCCTGGGTGCCCAGGCCGGTGAAGGGTGCGATGGCTCCGGGCACGCCCGCGGCCGCGCCGGTGCCGACGGCGGTCATGGCCTGCTGGCCCGCGGTGTCGAAGCCGGTGAGGTTGGAGCCGAAGGCCTGCGCGAGCATCGAGGCGTGGTTGGGCATCTGCCCGCCCACCAGGCCTGCGCCCGCGTCGAAGCCCTGGCCGACCTCGTCCATCGAGCGCTTGCCGTACTCGCTGTAGTCCTGGCTGGGCGCCTTGAGCACGTTCTTGACGTTCTGCAGCGCGCGGTCGATGGCCTGGCGCGGCGCGTCGTCGTTGAGCGCGTCCCACACGCCCTGCCAGTCCCGGTTGGCCGCAGCGGCCAGGCCCGAGAAGACGTTGGAGAAGGCCTCCACGATCGAGGTGAGGATCTCGATCACGGCCGAGGCCGACTCCGCAGCGATGGTGACCATGGGCCCGAAGAACTGACCCCAGGAGCCGCCCAGGGTCACCACGGCCTCGGACACGTCGTTGAAGGCGCCGACCATCTCGCCCAGCGCGCTGAACAGGCCCGCGAAGGCCGTGCCCAGGCCGGAGAAGGCCGTGCCGATCGACTGGAAGCCGTCCACGATCGTGTCGCGGAAGCGCTGGCTCTCGGCGATGGCCGTGATGAAGCCGCCACCGAACAGGGTCAGGATGCCCAGCGTCGACTGCAGCAGCCCGCCCGCGGTACGCACCGCGGTGCCGACCGTGGTCATGACCCCGGCGAAGCCCGAGGCCGAGGTGGTCGTGCCGGTGAAGCCGCCCGCGGCGATGCCGAGCGCGCCGCCGAGCTCGCCGGCCGCGCCCGCCATGGTGATGAACAGGGAGATGACCGGCGCCACGGCGCCCGCGACGCCCAGCACTGCCGGGGTCAGCAGCGCGACCGAGGCCACGACGGCGGCGAGCTGAGGGTTGACCTCCTGCAGGCGACTGAACGCCTCCAGCACCCGGTTGACCGCGTCCAGCACCGTCGAGCCCAGCGGTGCGGTCGCCTGGACGAAGTCGACGATGGCCTGCACGGCGTCAGCGATGAACTCGCGCACCCGCGGCATGTTCTGCTGGATGTAGTTGATGAAGTTCTGGAAGCCGGTGTTGTTGGCCAGCCCGGCCGACCAGGTCGCGAAGGCGGCCGTCATCTGCTCGAAGCCCTGCACGAAGCCGACCGACATCGGGGTGAAGGCGTTGACCAGGCCGATGATCCCGGTGACCACGTTGCCCAGGCCGCGCACGAGCGCACCGAAGACGGGGCCGGCCAGGTTGTTCATGTTGTTGATGAAGGTCTGCCAGACCGGGTTGCCCAGAGCCGCCGCGGCGCTGTTCGCCAGGGAGACGACCTCGTTCGCCACGCCGGTGATCGCAGGACTCATCTGCTGGAACAGGCTGGTGAGCGTCTGCAGCACCGTGGCCGTGGCCTGGAAGATCTGCGGCTGGATGCTGGTGACCAGGCCCTGCCAGGCGTTCTGGTAGGCCAGCACGCCCTCGACCGCGGCGCGCTGCTCGGTGCTGAGCGCGTTGTAGGCCATCTGGATCTTGAGGAGGGCGGCCTCCTTGGCCGGGTCGGTGACGGCCTCCTTGTACTGCTGCTCGCCCTGACGGATCTGCTCGACGGCGTCGGCCACCGGACCCAGGGCCGAGACGGCCGCGAAGCCGAAGACCGTGGCCGCGCCGCCCGCGACGGTGAAGGCGGCGCCCAGCGCGCCGACGGAGCCGACAGCCACCGCACCCAGCGGGATCAGCGCCGCCCCCAGGCCGGACACGGCGATGCCGAGCACGCCGATCTGGCCACCGGCGTAGCGCGCCTTGTCGGCCAGGTCGGACAGGTTGCGCGTGTCGACGCGGATGTTGATCTCTTCGGGCAGGCTGGCCAGCGCCGCCTTGCTCGCCGCGACGCCAGCCACCAGGTCCCCGATGTCGGCAGTGATGCGGCTGCGGACCTCCTTGGGGATGGAGTCCAGCAGGGCCTGCGCCTGGGCGATGCCCGCAGCGTCCACGTCAGCGCGGATCTGCGCAGTGGCCACTCGGCCGTCGAAGGCCTGCAGGTCAGCGATGGCCATGGCGATGGCCCCGCGTGCGGCGTCGGCGTCGGCGTCCAGCTTGGCCTCGGCCTGCTGGGTGGCGTACTGCTGCAGCAGCCCGTTGGCCAGCGCCACGGCCTGCTCGACGTTGGTGGTGTCGCCCTCGAAGATCACGTTGGCCTTGAGGTCACGCACCATGGCCTCGACCGCAGCCACCGTGGCGCGCACGCCCGCGTCGTCGCCGTCGAACCTCACCACCTGGTCGCGCAGCCGCGAGGTCAGCGCGTCGACCTGCGCCACCTTCTGCTCGACGTCGGCGATGTCGGCCAGCATCTTCACGGTGGCCTTGCGGTCCGTGATCGAGTCGATGACGGCGTCGATCTGCGCGCGCGCTGCGGAGGTGTCGGCGTCCACGCGGATGTTGCCGTCGATGGCGTTGACCGCGCGCTGCAGCCCGGCCAGCTTGGCCATGGCCGCGGCGTCGTCGATGTCGACGTCCATGCTGACCTGGTCGGCCAGGGCCGCGGCGGCGGCCTCGACGGCGGCCAGGTCAGCCAGCGCCTTGGCGTTGGCGACCTCGACCTCCAGCCGCATCTTGTTGTCGGCCAGCGTCGCCGCCTCGGCGCGCACGCGCTCCAGGGCGCGCAGGGCCCGCTCGTTCTCGACCTCGATCTCCTTGCGGACATCCTGGTCAGCGAAGCTCTGCGCGGCCTGGTTGGCGGCCTGGATGTCGGCGAGCACCTGGCCCACCCCGTCGACTCCGAGGTTGGCGTCCGCGTCGCGACCGTCGAACTGCTCCAGCAGCCGGTTGACGGCAAGGAGCTGAGCGGTGGCGTTGTCACGAGCGTCGAGGTCGATCTCAAGCTCGGCGACCGTGGGCACTGGGCTTGTCCTTCCGGTTGCGAGCGGCGTTCTCAGCCTTCATGGCGGCAAGGGCCGCGCGCTGCCAGAAGAGTGGCTGATCGGCCAACTCCCACGGGGGCACCTTCATGTACCGTGCGGCCTGGAGCGTCTCGTACCACTCCGGGACCGCGCCGACCTGACCTCCAGTGGCTAGCGCGCGCTGGAGGTCTTGTCCCCCCCCGGCTGCTGGTCCTCGTTGATCTTCTTCATGATCTCGGTGAACACGACCGACGGGACGTCGCGCAGCGGGTCCTTCTCGTCGTCCAGCTTCGCGTCGAGCGCGATGACCTTCTCGTCCTCATCGGTGAGGTCCCACTCCAGGATGACCCGCTTGACGGTCTCCAGGAGCTGACGGGTCGGCTTGCCGTCGCCCTTCTTCTGCGCCTCGGTCAGCGCGTCGAGCTCGCGGATGGTGAACGAGGCCGGCCGGTAGGTGACGTGCAGGTCGTCACCCTCGAAGGGGACGGTGATGTCGCGGGCCTTGGCGATGGCCTGGGAGAGCTTCACGGGTGGGGGCTCCTTGGTGAGATCCGACGTGGTGCCCACACCGTAGCCTCACGGTGTGCCACGGCCCGTGACGCTGTGCTACGAGACAGAGCAGCGCCCCAGCCGCGGAGTAGTCGGCTGGGGCGCTGCGGGTCAGGTCAGAGCTGACCGTGGTTGGTGACGACCTCCACGCGGTAGGCCTTGTTCCACGTCGGGTCGTGGACCACGCCGAAGGTCCAGCCGATGGCGTAGACGCCGTCCTCGTCGTCGAACTGCTCGACCTCCTGCACCTGGCCAGCCATCTCGATGACGAACGAGTGGCGGATCGGCGTGGTGCCGGAGTAGATCGTCGGGCCCTGGGCCTGGAAGCGCAGGAAGCGCGTCTGGCCACCGCGCATGGCGGTCAGGTTGGCCATGGCCTGGGCGTCGGCCATCTGCAGGATGGAGAAGGAGAGCTCGGCCTCGTTGCTCTCCAGCGTGGTCACGAAGGAGGGCTGAGAGGCGTCCACCACCCACAGCGGCGCGTAGCGGGACTCGATGTCGATCGAGCCGCTCAGCGCGCGGTTGAGCTTGGTGGTGCCCAGCTCCGCGGCCGTGGCGTCCAGGAAGACGCTCACGTCCTTGGGCAGCACCGGCACCTGGTCGCGCATGGTGGCGCCCGGGGTCAGCGTGATGCCGTCCTCGATGGCCTTGGCGAGCATGGTGCCCTCGATGGAGAGCTCCTCGCGGTCGAACTCCAGGGTGAAGTCCGTGATGATGCCGTTGCTCACGCGGTGGGCGCGGAAGGAGGAGCCCTGCTCGATGGTGAACGTCTTGGGCGCGTCCTCGCCGAAGGAGTTGGACTCGAACACCCAGCGGAAAGCGCCGGTGGCCGTGGTCGCGTCCATGATCTGCGTGACCGTGGCGGCGTTGATCAGCGAGGAGAAGATGTAGGGCAGCTCCGGGTAGACCGGCGCACCCTCGATGTCGGCCTCGGTCCACTCCTGACCCAGGGTGACCAGGGAGTCGTACTTCTGGCCGGTGGGACGGCGGTTCTGCGTCTCGGTCTGGACGCCCATCTGGAAGCCGATGGAACCCAGGCGGCGCGTCGCGGCGACAGCGGTGCCCGGGGTCGCCTCGGTGCCGATGGCGACGGTCTGCGAGGTAGTACTGCGCTCGGGCACGGCCGGGCTCCTCTCGGGTGCGGTTCTCGGTCAGACGCCAGTGTGGTGAACGATCAGTCCCAGCGAGGGTGGGATGACTCAGGAGGTGGTGTTGACGTTGTCGACCTCGGCGTAGGCCGCGGCCCCGGCGTCCTTGTAGGCCACGAACTGCATGAGCTGGTTGTTGGTCGCCGTCAGCCACGAGGGCGTGGCCAGCGAGCGACGCGTGGTCCAGTTGTTGCCGTCCGAGCTCGTCTCCAGGTAGACCGTCCCGCCCGCCTCGCGCCAGCGCAGGAAGGCATGCGCCGTGGCGTCGTAGGTGAGCTGGACGGCGTTGGCGTCGTAGTAGCCCGAGTCGCTGGCGATCGTGAGCTTGCCGGTGAAGGTGTTGACCTCGGCGTTCAGGCGGGTGCCGTCCGCGGCCGCGGTGGAGCGGATCAGGAACTGCACCGTGGCCGCCTGGGTCGCCCCGCTGGCCGACGGCGGGAACAGCCGGGCGTAGACCGAGGACTCCTTGAGCGTGTACGAGCCCGGCGTGGAGATGTTGGCGTAGGAGGTGTCCGCGGTCAGGCGCGCGCGCCCGCCCACCAGGCTGACCCCGGCCGAGCGGTCGCTCAGGCCGCCGTAGTTGCCGTCGAAGGTCGTCACCACAGCGGAGAAGCCGGTGTTGGCCGGGGTGCCGCTGCCGCCACTGGGCTCGGTGCCCGCGAGCATCTTGGCCTGCACGAGCCAGAAGGCGCCCGCACTGGGGGCGTTCTCGCCGTAGTAGGTCGAGTTCGACGTCGAGGGGAACGTGCCGTCGGACTCGCCGGGGTTCTTGACCCACACCAGGCCACGGCAGTTGGGCCGCCCCGAGGGCACCTGAGGCACCGGGCCCAGGCGGCGCTTGGGCGGGTTGCACCAGGCCTGGGAGGTGTCCAGCCAGGGGTTGGCCAGCGGGCGATCGGCGTCGGTCAGCGGGCCGACCCCGTTGCGCCCGGAGTCGATCATGTACTTCTTGCCGGTGATGCCGCGGTTGGCCAGCTCGGACAGGACCGCCTCGCCGTAGGAGTAGCAGGAGTCCATGGAGTCGTAGCCCGAGACGTTCATGACGATGCCCGAGACCTTGGCGATGTCGACCGCGGCCTGCAGCCCGGCCTGGTCCGACGGCGAGATCCACTTGGAGGCGTCGATGTAGGTCTCGGCGTTGGGGATCGTGGCCAGGATGTCGATGCCCTGGCGCAGCGTCTCGATGCGCTCGGCCTTGAGCGAGGCGCTCAGGCCGTTGGTCAGGCCCAGCGCGTCGGGCTCGAAGAAGATGAAGGCCGACTTGGTGCCGATCTTGGTCTTGACCGTCTGCAGGAAGTTCAGGTAGGAGGCGCGGTCAGGGAAGCCGCCAGCGCTGTACTGGCCGTTGTCGCGCCCGGGGATGGCGTAGATGCAGATCAGCAGCGTCTTGGTGCCCGCAGCGCTGACCAGGCCGCCCATGTTGTCTGCGTCGCCCTGGGTGTTGATCCACCGCGCCTGGGGCTGGTCGGCGATCACCGACAGGCTCGGGTTGGCCGAGACGTAGTTGTCCACCTGCTGCGAGGCCTTGTAGAGGTTGGACATGCTCGGCGGGTTGCTCGCACCGGAGCCACTGCTCGCCAGGGAGACCCCGAGGGTGGAGCTCGCACTGAGCGCGGCCTGCGTGGCGATCGTGGCCGGCTGGCGCTTCTCGGTGGAGGGGGAGGCGTTGGAGCCGCCGCTCCACGCCACGGTCGAGCCCGCCGCGGAGTAGCCGCCGTCGAAGTAGGGGCCGACGTTGGAGCCAGCCTCGATCATCATGCCGTCGAACCAGACCGTGCCCGCGCTGGTCGAGCCGTAGGAGCCCAGGCCCACGAGCATCTGCACCGTGGTGGGCGCGCTCAGCGTGAAGGTGTTGGAGTAGCGCGTCCAGTCCTTGGTGCCGCTGAGGTGCGTCTGGCTGCCGATGTCGTTGAAGCCCGGGTCGCGCAGGACCATGCAGGCGTTCGTGACGTTGTCGGTCTTGATCCAGACCGAGGCCGTGTAGGTGCCTGCGCCCAGCGCCATCGACTCCCACTGGCCGGAGTCCACGGTGCTGGTCGCGGTGAGCTTGAGGGAGGCGGCGCCGACCTGCTTGACCGTGGTGTCGCGCGAGAACGTGCCCCCGCCGTAGCGCTGGCCGTCCGGGGAGCCCGGCACGTCGCTGACCTCGAAGGAGGGGTTGGGCACGTAGTTCGTGCGGTAGCCCGGAGCGCCGGGGGCCACGCCGGTGAGCAGGCGGCGCAGCGCGCCGATGGCGCCGCGGCGCGAGACGCGAGCAGTCACGAGGTGATGTCCCCCTCCAGCAGCCAGGCGGTGGAGTTGATCGCCGTGACCACACCCCCGCTGTACTGCCCGGCTGCCTTGTTCGCCCCGCCGCGCGCCAGCAGCGAGCCACCGCTGGCGGCCACGAAGGTCACCTGACCCTGGCCGAACTGGCGCCACGGGATCGCGATCTCCGTGGTCAGCCCCGTCGGCAGGGTGATCGTGATGGCCGAGTTGGCGGTGACGTGCAGCACGGTGTCGATCAGGTCGGCTGCGATGACGGTGTAGTTGGCCGTGATCGGCTTCTGCGTCAGGCCGCGACGGGCCAGCGCGGAGGTGTCGATCGTGATCGTGTCACCGGCGTCGTCGCTGGAGGTCGTGGCACCACCGGTGGCCCGGATGGCCGCGGCGACGGCATCGCGCGCGAGCTCGGGCACGTCGCCCTCCAGGGCGAGCCCCGCGTTGCGCAGCTCCAGCACTGCGGCACGCAGCCGCTGGTGGTGCAGCAGGTGTCCGGAGCCCTGCGCCGTCTGGACGTCGTCGGGCGCCGCGGTCGACGCAGAGAAGGCCATGGTGGACAGCATGCTCCACGCGGGTGATCCTGGTGGGCACGACCGGTGATCTACCACCGATGCGCGCACCACACCGCACCATGGACTGGTCCGGCACCCCGGACGCCACCCGCGACCCAGGACGCCACCATGACCAGGAACGCAGCCCGTCACCGCGTGGCCGACGCCACGCCCGTCCTCGACACCCTGGCCCTGCACAAGACCGACATCGCCCGCGCCGCGGCCGTCACCGGCGCCCTCGCCGTGGTGCCGGTCATGCTCGCCACCCCGGCCATGGCCCAGGCGCCCGCGGGCGCCGCGCCGCGCCCGGCCAGTTCGCCGGCCCTGACCGGCGACACCGTCACCGTGCGCTCGGGCGACACCGTGAGCGTGCTCGCGCGGCGCGCCGGGGTCTCGACCTCGGCCATGCTGGCGGCCAACGGCCTGGGCGCACGCACGCTGATCTTCCCGGGCCAGACCCTGGTGATCCCCGGCCGCGCGCAGCCCGTGGCAACCCCGGCCGAGGAGGCCAGCGACATCGTCCAGCGCGAGCAGGCGGCCCCGGCGGCCTCGCGCGCTGAGGGTGTGCTCGCCCTGGCGCGCCAGCAGATCGGCATCGACTACGCCTACGGCGAGGAGACGCCGAGCCGCGGCTTCGACTGCTCGGGCCTGATCCAGTACGTCTACGGCAAGGCGGCGGGCGTGGCCACCCCGCGCACCACCGGTCAGCTCCGCACGTTCGGCACGCGGGTCCCGGCCGCCGAGGCGCGCCCCGGCGACCTGGTGCTCTTCGACGACTACGCCCACGCCGCGATCTACGTCGGCAACGGCAAGATCATCGACGCGCCGCGCACGGGCAGCGAGGTCAGCGAGCGCAAGCTCTGGACTGATGAGGTCGTGTTCCGTCGCGTCCTGTAGCATCCAGACAGCCTCCGTGGTGGGTGGCTGATTGGCGAGAGCCCCGGAGACCCTCAGGGTCCGGGGCTCTCGTCATGTCCGGGTTGACTAAGACTTGTCCACTCGTCATCATCTCTACATGCCCGGAGGAGCGCCGAACCCGAACCGCCAGAAGCTCCAGAGCTGGAGCCAGTTCGACGGCGGCGTGGCCGAGCGTCTGCGCACGCTGCGCACCGGCCTGGGCATGACGCGGGTGGAGATGGCCGCGCTGTGCGACCTCGCCGCCGACCAGTACGGCGCCATCGAGCTCGGCACGCGGCGCCTGCGTTTCGAGGAGGCCATCCTGCTGGCCCACCACCTCGACATCGACATCTACGACCTGGCCCCGAGCCCGGGGTGCGACCACGTCTGGGAGCGCTGCTCCTGCGCGAAGCCGCAGTGCCGCCGGGACATCTGCGTGCTGTGCGAGGCCATCCTCGTGCGGCCGCGAGTGCAGCCGTGAGCGAGGTCAACTGGGCCATGGTCGACGCCTACGCGCACTCCAGCGACCGCAGCACGCGCCGCGCCGCGGAGGACTTCGTACTGAACGAGCTCGACGAGAAGACGGAGTAGCAGCAGGCCATGACGGATCGCCTCGTCCGCCGGAACGGCAACAAGCCGCACCGCTGTCCGTCCTGCCACGCGGTCGTCACCTCAGAGACGCGCTGGTGGCGGACCTACAGCTGCCGGGACTGCAACGTCTGGTGGTTCGGCGGCATCCGACGCCGCCGGGCGTTCCGCATCTGACCCGAGCGACCGTCAGGGGATGTAGGCCCGGACGTGGTACTGCGCGCCGAGGTGGCGGAACTGCACGCCCTGCACCATCTCGGGGTAGCTGATCAGCCGCTCGCGCCAGATCTCCAGGTTGCCGCCAGCGGTCTGCACGACCTCGCCCTGGCGGTCGAACAGCTCGTCGAAGCGAGCCGCGAGCGGCTGCATGGGCTTCCAGCTCGCCGTCTGCATCACAGCCTTGACGTCGTAGACCGCGTCCACCCACAGGCGCACGCCGCTGACCATGCGGCGGTCACGGATCTGGGCCTGGGCGAAGACGATGTAGGGGTCGTCCACTCCGGCCGCGGCCAGGGTGTTGATGATCCGGTCGTTGACCCTGGAGGCCAGGTAGGGGTCGCCCGCGAGCGTGGAGTACAGGTACGGCTCGATGACCTCCAGCGGCTCGTGACCGTGGCTCATCGGACTGCCCTCCTGACTGCGTCGGCGATGTGGGACTGGAAGGCGGGCATGAAGGCCAGCCCGGTGCGCTGCACGGTGTGGTCACCGGCCTGGGGGCCGATGCCGTAGCGGTTGGGGTTGTGCCAGCCGAACTCCCAGAAACGGATGTAGAAGGCGGGCCCGCCGCGGATGCCGACGCCGACCGTGGCGTGCAGCTCACCCGGCTCGTAGTTCTTGGTCGAGGCGGCCGTCTCGCCGGTGTTGAAGCGCACCGCAGCCTCGACGTCGTTGGCCAGGTCGTCCCCGGCGCGGTCGACCTCGCGGTCCATCTCCGGCTCCAGGCGCCGGGCGATGCCGGGCAGGCGGTTGTTGCGCACGCGCACCTTGCCCATCAGGCCTCCCGGATGTAGAGCCGGCGCACCACGGCCAGGGTCGACGGCGCGGTGAGTTCGCCGAGGATCACCCAGATCCGCCCGGTGCGCACGTCGCGCACCCGGTCGTTCTCGGCGAACTTGCTGTCCAGGGGGGCCAGCATGATCCCGCCCGGCGCCCCGTCGAGCTGACCCGCGGCCGGGCGCACAGAGCGTCCGGCCGAGTCGGCCTCCGACAGGGCGCCGAAGCGCACGGGGACCTTGGGGCCGACATCCTGCCAGCCCGACCAGGAGCCACCGATGCCGTCGCGGGTGGTGACCTGCTCCTGGCGCACGGCGCGATCGAGCAGCGTCGTGGCGACCAGTCGGCGCCCCGCCGCGACGATGCTCGTCACGCCCACGGGTCAGGCCTTCGGGCCCGAGGTGTCCCCGCCGGTGGCGTCAGCGACGGGGGCGTCGGCGGCCTCCTGAGCGGTCTGCTCGTCGCTGGGCTCCTGGCCCAGGGCCTTGAGCAGCTTGTACTGCTCGGGGGTGACGGCCTCGCGGTAGGAGCGCTCCACGACCTTGCCGTAGACCTCCTTGTCGGTCAGCGGGTCGGAGTCCTTGTACTTGCTGGCAGCCATGATGGTCCTCTCGTGGTGCGGATCGGGCAGGCTCAGGATACGGACGACTCGATCACCTGCAGGGTGACCTCGCCGACCGCGTCGACCACGCCCGCACCCTCCCAGCGGAAGCCCCACAGGCCAGCCTCGTCCACCACGACGTTGGCCTCGTACAGCCCGATGTCGCGCTTGTTGATCGCGTCGTCGGGGACGGTGATCTGGACGTGGCGCCCCGAGGGCGTGCGGATCTTGAAGATGAGCAGCGTGGGGTCCGTCGGCACACCGCGGGCGCGGATGTCGCCCTCGATCAGCACGCGCGCGCCGACGTAGGCGACGGCGCCGCCGATGCTGCCGGTGAGCTCCTGGGCCATGGCTACCTCCTCCTGACGCGCGCGCGGATCTCACCCGCGAGGCGGACGGTGATGTCGACGATGCCGGGGGTGCCGAACAGGCGCCCGATGTTGGAGTTGACGAAGGTGGCCACCGGCGCGATCGTCGCGCGGAAGACCCTGATGATCACGCGGCGCGAGGTGCCCGTGATCGCGATCGAGGCCTCCAGCACCTTGACCGTGACCTTGGCGTAGCCGCCGTAGGTGACGATCGAGCGGTCGAAGGTCTTGACCGGCACCTTGGCCAGGGTCGCCGACAGCGTGCTGGCCGTGCCGCCCGCGGTGGCGAAGGAGTCGGTGAAGGCGTCGGTGAAGTTGTCGTCGGTCGAGCCCGTGCCGCCGATGCTGCGCGAGAACAGGCGCACCACCACGCGCTGGCGCAGGCTGTCGCCCGCGGCGGTGATCGAGCCCCCGAGGATCTTGGTGAAGGGCCCGCGCACCAGGTCCCGGTTGGGCGTGATCGAGCGCGCGATCGAGACGACCTGGCCCGAGGCGATCAGCAGCGAGCCGATGACGTGGTTGTACGGCGAGCTCGTGAGCGTGAAGGTCGAGGCAGCCGTAGTGCCCGCGGCCACGGCGCGCCCCGCGATCAGGGCCATGTTGTTGGCCGTGCGCGGGTGCGGCGTGCTCCACCCCGAGGGCAGGTTCAGCGTGATGTCGCCAGCGGCCGCGTAGGAGACGAGGGCGAGCTGCAGGGCCCCGCCGGTCGGCGCGGTGCGCTGGGGCACCGACAGCGACGTCGTGGAGCCGTTCGCACCGTTCCAGGCCAGCGGGGCCGCGATGGGGTTGGACGAGGGCGCGCCGGTGACGCGCGCCATGGCCACGCGGTAGGCGTTGCCCGAGCTGGACGTGAAGGTGTAGGTGGCCGGCTCGGCATTCGTGGCGACCTTGTACCAGACACGCGCCGTGCGGTTGTAGCCCGTCACGTTGCCGAGGTCGACGAAGCCCCCGGGCGCGCCCAGGGTGATGTTGTCCCCGTCGGAGGAGACCATGGCGACCAGCAGGTCGCCAGCCTCCACGCCGGTGGGCCGGTCGACGGTGAGGGTGTAGCTGTTCGGGGCGTTGCCCGAGGCGATGACGGCGACCACGGGCTACCTCCTCACGACGACGACAGGCGGGCGAGCGGGGAGGCTCAGCCGCCCGAGGGGAAGGTGAGGCGCCAGGTGGCCTGCAGGCTCTCGCCGGAGGCCAGGTTGATGGCCGCGAAGACCGAGCGGTCCATGAGCACCCCGCCGCCGGTGGCCGCGCGGGAGAACAGGCCGTGCTCGGTGATGGCCACGCCCGCGGAGACGGTGATCGTGGCACTGGACTCGAAGGCGTTGGCCACGCCGGACTGCTCCCCGAGCGTGCCCTGGGGGCGCGAGTTCGAGGTGGAGTACTGCGTGGTGAGCTCGGTGACCAGCGCGGTCTGCGTGGCGGCCTCAGCCGTGGTGCCGGTGCCCACGCCGTGGTAGCGCATGTCCTCCAGCTCGACCAGGTTCTGCCAGGCGTCCACGATGTAGTTGACGCCCGCGTTGGTCACCACGCGGCAGGAGACCAGCCCGAAGTCCGTGCGCACGCCGTCGCCCGCGACCTTGGTCAGCCAGAGCTGGCCGAGCGCGCGAAGCTGGCCGGACTCGAACTTGGCCATGTCGGCCACCGAGCGAGCGATGGCCTCGAAGTTGGAGCGCTTGAAGTCGGCCACCTTGCGGTTGCCGAACGCGCGGTAGCGCCGCGGGCTCATGGCCTCCACGGCGGCGGCCACCGTGGTGATGGCGGGGCGAGCGGCGGGCGCGGCGAGCCGCCGCACCGACAGGTCGCTGACGGGCTGCAGGATCTCGGACACGTCGGACTCCTCGGTCACGGCAGGGGCAGGATGGACATGCGGTTCACCGGCTCGTCGTAGGCGAGGAGCCGGACGGAGCGCACCCGGCGACGGCCGGTGCCTCCAGCCTCCGCGGCCAGCGCACGGTCCAGGTCCACCAGGTCGGCGTCGTCGATGTAGACGCCGTCGATCACCTGGGTGCTGGTCGTGGACAGGCCGTAGCTGATGGAGACCGTGCCGTCCGCGCCAATGGTCTGGCCACGCACAGCGTCAGGGTTGGCCAGCACGCGCTTGACCGCGCGCACCAGCACCATGCGGATCAGGGGCAGGAACAGGCCCGGCTTGAGCGCGTAGGCGGCCGCCAGGACCGGGCGCTGGTTGTCCAGCAGCACGGCGGCGTCCTCCAGCAGCACCTCGGCCAGGGCGGCCTCGTCCGCATCGAGCGCGCGCCAGCGCACTGCGATGTCGTCGGAGTCCACGGGGTAGGCCACGTCACGCAGGGTAGCCGGGTAGGGCGATCACCTGGTGGGACTCAGGTGACCGTCAGCAGCCCCGCCTTGCGCAGCGCCAGCTCCGGGCCCGCACCCACGCGCACCCACACGTTCCAGCGCCCGCGGGCCGTGGTGCCGTCGAGCAGGTAGCGCGCCAGCACCTCCCCCTCGCTCACCAGGGTCTGCGTCAGGTGCCAGGTCACGCCGGGAGCACTCGGCTCCACGCCGTCGGCCAGGATGGCCACCTCGATCTGGACCCCGGTGAGGTCCACGGCCACGGAGTCGTCGTCGCGGGTGATGGGGACGTGCAGGTACTCGATGCTGCCGAACGGGAGCTTGGCGCTCGCCATGGCCGCCTCCTAGTCCACGTAGGGGGAGTCGATCTCCCGGTCGGTCTGCAGACCAGCATCCCAGGCCAGGAGGGTCCGGAGGTTGTAGTCCGCCAGGACCGGCGACCCCACGATCCAGGCCAGGTGGGCCGGGCCAGCGTTCCAGGCCTCGCGCAGGTCGGCGGTGAACTGCAGGTCGGTGGCCGGGCGCGCCTCGATCAGCCCGGCGTCGACCACCATCGTGGCGGTGCTCGCCAGGGCCGCCGCGCCCTGGACCGCCGCGCGCGCCGCCGCGCTCAGGGTGCTGGCCGCGCTCAGGCTTGCCGCGGCCGGGCGGGCGCGCACCACCGCGGTGCCCAGAGTGCTGGCCGCGCTCAGCGCCGCGGCCGCGGGGCGGACCCGAGTGGCGCTGGCGCTGAGCACCGAGGCCGAGACCATGGCGACGGTGACCTGACCCGCCTGCACCGCGGCCACGCCCATGACCGAGCTCACGCTCAGCGCCGCGGCCGCGGGGCGGACCCGGACGACCGAGACCGCCAGAGCCGAGGTGGCCGCCAGCGTGGTCCCGGCGGCCACCTGGGCCTGGACCGCGACCCCGAGCGTCGAGACGGCGGCCAGGGCCGCGGCGACAGGGACGGTAGCGCTCGCACTCACCGCGGTGGTGGAGGAGTTGATCATCTCCACCGCGCCCGGCGCCTCGATGGCCGCGGCCGGCCCCAGCGCGGACATGGCCTGCAGCGCGGCGGCCGCCTCGACGCTCGCGCGCGCGGCGCTGGCCAGAGCACTGGAGGCCACCAGCGCGGCGGCCGCGGGGACCGTCTTGCTCGACGTCGTGCTCAGCGTCGAGGCCGTGCTCAGGGCCGCGCGGGTGATGACGGTCTTGCGCGAGCTGGTGGTGAGCGTGGAACGGGTCTGCAGCGCCGCCGCGGTCGGGACGGCCTTGGTGGCCGCGCTGTTCATGGCGCTGGAGGCCACCAGCGCCGCGGCCGTGACCACGACGCGCTGGGCCGCCACCGCCAGCGTGGAGGTGGTCACCAGGTCCGCGCTGGCGCTCTGAGTCGCGATCGTCGTGGCGATCAGGAAGGAGGTGCTCTCCAGCGCCGCCGCGGCGGACACGCTCGCGCTGGCCGCCACCTCCATCACGCTGGCCGCGCCCAGGGCCGCCTCGACTGCCGTGATGCGCTCGGCGCCCACCGCCAGCGTGCTCGTGGCGCTCAGCGTCGCACTGGCCTGCGCGGTGACGGCAGGGGTCGCGGAGAGCGTCGAGGCGGACGACAGCGCGACCGCGGCGCTCGCGGCCGCGGCCGGGCTGGCGCTCAGCGTCGAGGCTGCACCGAGGGCTGCTGCCGCGGGCACCATCTTGGTCGAGGCCGCGCTCAGGGTCGAGGACGCGCTCAGCGCCGCGGCCGGGCTCACGGTCTTGGTGCTGGCCGCGCTCAGGGTCGAGGTGGCGCTCAGCGCCGCGGCGCCGGGGACGGTCTTGGTGGGCGCAGCCGCGAGGGTGGACGTTGCCGCCAGCGCTGCAGCCGTGGGCTGCGTGCGCACCGCGGCGACGCTCAGCATAGAGGCGCTGGCCAGCGTCGCCGCGCCCGAGACGGCAACTTCGGGCGCCGCCGCCAGCACGCTGGAGGCCCCCAGCGCCGCGCTGGCGACGACGGCGATGTCGAGGGTAGCCGACGTCGTGCTCGACGCCGACATGGCCACCGCGGCGCTCGCGGCGCCCGCGGGGGTGACGTTCGTCGTCGAGGTGCTCGTCAGCGCCGCGCTGGCCGCCACCGTGGTGGTCTCGTCTGCCGACAGCGTGCTGGTGGCGCTGAGCGCGGCGGCGGCCGCCACGGCCTTGCTCGATGCGGCCGTCAGCGTGCTGGCCGAGGTCAGGGCGGCGGACGGCAGGACGGTGGAGCGCTCGTCGGCCGTCAGGGTGCTGGAGGCGCTCAAGGCCGCCGCGGCGCTGGTGGTGCGCACCGGCGCCGCGACCAGGGTGCTGGAGGCGCTCAGGGCCACCGCGGTCGGGCGGACCACGGTGGGCGTGGTGCTCAGCGTCGAGCTGCTGGCCAGCGCGGCCGCCGGGAGCACCAGGACTGCGGGGCTCGCAGCCGTGACGACCGTGGCGTTCAGGGCGACCGCGATCGGGACGGCGGCGGCGCCAGCCACGGTCAGCGTAGAGGATGCCGCCAGCGGGGCGCTCGCCACGACGGCGCGCGCGGTGCTCGCGCTCAGGGCCGAGGACGCGCTCAGCGCCGCGGCGGCGGGGACCGCCGCGGCTGCAGCCGCGCTCAGGGTCGAGGAGGAGCTGAGCGCCGCCGCGGTGGCGACGTCCACGGCCGGCGCGTCGCTCGTCAGCGTCGAGGTGGCGACCAGCGTCGCCGACCCTGCGGCCGTGGCAGCCGCGGCGGTGCTCAGCGTCGAGGAGCCCGACAGGTCCGCGGCGGCCGAGACCGACGCCTGAGTAGTTGCCGCCAGGCTCGACGACGCCACCAGGGTAGCGCTGAGCGACTGCGTGCGCGCCACGCTGGCGCCCAGGGTCGAGGTGGCGCTCAGGGCCGCTGCGGCGCCGGTGGTGCGCATCGGCGCGGCCGCCAGGGTGGAGGTGGCCACCAGCACGGCGGCGACCGGCACGACGCCGACCGCGGACGCACTCAGGGTCGAGCTCGCGCTCAGGGCCGCCGCGGCGCTGGTGGTGCGCACGCCGTCGGCCGCCAGGGCCGAGCTCGCGCTCAGGGCCGCCGCGGCGGGGACCGCCTTGGTCGAGGCCGCGCTCAGCGTGCTCGTGGCGCTCAGGGCCGCGGCCGCCGGGACGGTGGAGCGCTCGTCGGCCGCCAAGATGCTGGAGGTGCTCAGCGCCGCGCTGGCCAGCACCGTCACGCCCGGCGACCCCGCGGCCAGGGTGCTGGAGGTGCTCAGCGCCGCAGCGCCAGCGGTGGCCGCGCTGGCGGCCACGCCCATGGTCGAGGTGGCGCTCAGGGCCGCCGCGGCCTGCTGCGTCGTGCTCGGCGCGGCCGCCAGGGTCGAGCTGGTGACCAGGTCCGCGGCGGCCGAGACCGCCTTGCTCGACGCCGCGCTCAGCGCCGAGGTGCTCGACAGCGCCGCCGAGGGCAGCACGGTGGAGCGCTCGTCGGCCACCAGAGTCGAGGTGGCCACCAGGCTCGCGGCCATCTGGCGCACGGCCAGGGGGGCGGCGCTCAGGGTGGAGGTGGTGACCAGGTCGGCGCTCGCGGCCACCGTGGCGGCCGCGCTGGCCTCCAGGGTGCTGGTGGCGCCCAGCGCGGCGCTGGGCAGCACGATGGAGCGCTCGTCGGCCACCAGGGTCGAGGAGGCGCTCAGCGCCGCGGCGGCGGGGACCGCCTTGGTCGAGGCCGCGCTCAGCGTGCTCGTGGCGCCCAGGGCCACGCCCGGCGTCACCGTGGCGGCCGGGGCCGTCGTGCTCAGCGTGCTGGTGCTCGTCAGTGCCGCGGCCGCGGGGACCGCGGCGCGCGCGTCGGCCGCCAGGGTGGAGGTGGCGCTCAGCGCCGCCAGCGGCTGCACGATGGGCGTGGCGCTGGCGCTCAGGGTCGAGGTGGCGCTCAGCGCCGCGGCCGCGGTGACCGTGGCCACGGTCGACGGCGCGAGGTTGAGGTCGTCGATGGCCGCGTAGGTGGCGCGGTCCCCGGTGTAGTCACCGGCGCCGATCTCGACGCTGGTGGCGTACAGGTCCCAGGGCGCGGCGACCGTGGCGATCGGCGCCCAGGCCAGCCCGTCCGGGGCGGCCTCGACGCGGATCGAGCCCCCCTCGCCGCGCAGGCGCAGCCAGCGGTGAGCGGTGGAGTCCCAGGTGATGCTGACGGGGTAGGTGTCGGACTGCCCGCTGACGTGGGCGACGACGTTGAGCCGGACGCCGTTGGCGCCGTCACCGACGACGGCCACCTCCACGCTGGTGTTCGCGTTCGAGGCGCTGCGCGCGCGGGCGTACAGGCCGGGGTTGGCCCCGGCGATGTTGCCCGGCGGGGGGTTGGTGACCCGGAAGCTGAGCCAGTCCCCCTCGATGCTGTAGTTCCCGCCGGACTGGATGCCGTGGTAGGTCGGGTCCAGCGGCAGGCGCAGCTCGCCACCGGTGACCGCGGGGGAGCCGTAGGTGCCCCAGCGTGAGGTGTCCAGCGCCTGGGAGAAGTCGGTGCCCAGCAGGGCCAGCGAGCGCGCCGAGTCCACGGCGGTGGTGCGCGAGTTGTGGGGCGCGCCCGTCCAGCGCGTGGTGCGCCCGGCGTTGGCGATCGAGCCGTCGATGTAGGGCCCGGCACTGCTGGCGGCCTCGACCAGCAGCGCGTCGAACCAGACCGTGCCCGAGCTGGCCGGGCCGTAGGAGCCCAGGCCGACGAGGAAGTCGACCTCGCCAGCCTGGGACAGGGTGAACGTGGTGGCGTAGCGCGTCCAGCCCGTGGTGCCCGTGACGTGGTTCTCGGTGCCGAGGCTGCCGTAGTTGATCGGCTCGCGCACGCAGAAGACGGCGTTGGCCGAGACCGCCTCGGTGCGCATCCACATCGAGGCCGTCCACGTCCCCGCGGGCAGGCTCAGGCGGGTCCACTGACCCATGTCGACGACGTCGGCCGAGGCCAGGCGCAGGCTCGCGCCGCCGACCTGGCTGGTGTCGGTGACCCGGATGTGGGTGCCCGCGGCGACGCCGTACTGCTCCCAGGCAGTGGTGATCGACTGCTCGAAGGAGGGGTTGGGCGCCCAGTTGGTGCGCGCACCGGTGGGTGCGGCCGAGCGGGCCAGCAGCAGGAGGGTCATGGCTCAGCCCTCCGGGGTCAGTACTCGAAGCCGACGATGCTGACCGTCAGGGCCACGCCGGTGCCGCTGGCCTGGCTGACCAGGGCGAAGTTGGCCGCCGAGGGCAGCTCCAGGCCGTCGGGGAAGTCGGCATGGAAGCGGTCGACGTAGCCGGTGGCGGCCACGTTCTGGCTGGAGAGCTCCATCTGCCACACGATCGGCGAGGTCGTGGCCACCGTGGTGCCGCTGGGGGTGGAGCGGATGGCGAAGCGCGACCAGGCGGCCGTGGCCGCGGTCAGACGCATCGACAGCGTGATGCTCTGGATGCGGAAGCGCTTGCCCGAGGTGACGGCGAAGGCCGTGGCCGCGGTGCCGTTCACGCCGTCGCGCACCGGGGTCATGCTCGTCAGCGCGTCGGTGGTCGCCGCCGAGGGGGCCACCTGGTTGGCGTTGAGGGTGACGGCCACGCGGCCCGCGTCGCGCAGCGGCTGCACGGTGAAGCCGGTGGACGCCTGGGTGGCCTTGGTGATCGAGGGGGCAGCCACGGTGCCGACGGCCGAGCTGCCCGCGGCCAGGGTGACCGCGGGGATGCCGGTGAGGGTCATTGACGGGCTGAACGCCATGCCGCCAGCGATGATGGTGGCGAACAGGGTGCCGGAGCTGGCGTTGGCGGTGGGGCGCACGCGCACGAAGGCCACGCCCTCCAGAGCGGCCTCGAAGGCCAGCCCCACGCCCGCGGACAGGGTGCCCGACCAGGTCGAGACCGCGGCGCCGGTGTCCGAGCGCACGCACAGCAGGGGCGACCAGTTGGTGTTGTCGACCGACTGCTCGAAGGTCACGCTGCCGGCGGTGACGGCAGCCGTGGTGGTGGTGGCCGTCCCGGCGAGCCAGAAGGTCACGTTGCCAGCGGTGCTCACGGCGAGCGCGAGCGCGCTGTTGGCGCTGGTGCTCTCGATCTGCGTCGGGCCGATGGCACCCGCCGAGCCGCCAGTGGCGGCCACGAGCAGGCGGCCGTTCGCGTCGACTTCGGCCACGCGCGCGTTCGTGCTGGGCGAGCCCAGCACGACGACCTGGCGATGGTCGCTGCCGTCGGCGGGGATCTGGGTGTCGATTGGGGTGCCGCTACCGGCCGTGATGGCGACGTTGCTGTCGGCCACGGGTCACCTCACTTCTTGGTCGGTCGAGCAGGCGGCGGCCTGCGCCGACTGGGCAGGCGCCCCGGCTGAGGGGACCGGGGCGCCTTGCCGCGCGCAGGGTGCTGGGCGGGATGAGCGCCCAGCCGGATCACTGCAGGGCGGAGGTGATCGAGCCTGCCGAGAACGACAGGGTGTCCCCGGAGTTGGTCGACTTGGGGCCGCCGGTGATGGCGCCGAACTCCAGGCGCACGGGGGTGCCCGCGGCGTCGGTGAGCTCGATGGAGGCGACCGAGCCCCAGGCCGGGGTGTTCGTGATCGAGACGGCCGCGTTGGCCGAGACCGACGGCGTGGCGGCCGTGGCGGCCGAGTAGGTCACCGTGACCCCGCCCGCGGTGTAGCCGCCGCCGGTGGCCACCTCGGTGCCCGCCGTGGTGCTCGTGCCCGTGTTCGAGCAGAGCTTGAGCTTGCGCGCGTTCGACAGCGTCGGCGCAGCGGCCACGTTGTGGATGTAGTCGTTGACGCCCTTGGCGAACGTCTGGTCGAGAGCCACGGTGAGTCTCCAGTCTGCGCGAGGGCGTCAGGGGGTGTCAGGGACAGCATCGGGGACCTGGCAGGTCCCCGTGGGGCACCCTGCGACCGCGCAGCACTCGATGTGCCGGATCTGCAGCGTGTCGTTCTTGAGGCTCTCCATGGCGGCGAGCTTGTCGTCGTTGGAGGCGTCGGAGTTCAGCACCGCGTTGTAGACCTTCTTGGACGCGTCCTCGATCTCGCCAGGGGCGACGCTGTGGACGTGCCGTCCCTTGTCGTCGATCTTGCCGCAGTAGTCGCACACGCGCAGTGCCATGGGGATCACTCCAGGTAGTCGAAGGCTGGTGGAGCGAGCGTAGGCCGGGCCACCGTCGGGTGACCCGGCCTACGCGATGCGGTCAGCGACCGCGGGGGGTGAAGACCTGGGTCTCCGGGGTCGGCAGCCCGCGACCCACGCCACGGAGGGTGTAGTTCTCGTTGGGGGTGCTGTCGACCTGCACGCCGCGGAAGCCCTGCTCGGCCTCCTCGTTGGCCACCTTGACCGCGTGCTCCTGCAGGGCGGCGACGCCCTCGAAGCCCTCGGCCTTGGCGTCCGCGGCCGGCTCGCCGACGCCGCGCGGCACGCGCGTGGTGACGATCTCGCCAGCCTCCCCCGCCTGCAGGCGCCCGGCGGCCGCGTAGGCCCCCGAGGCGTTGTCAGGCGCGGACTCGGTCTTGGTCTCGGTGCTCTCAGCCGCGGTGCGGCTCTGGCGCTCGGCCATGGTGGTCTCCTCGTCCGTCGTGGGGATCAGGCGTACTGGATGACGCCGACCGGGTAGCGCTTGGTCGCGTCCGGCTGGTCGTTGTTGATCCGGTTGGTGACCTGCCATCCGACACGGAAGGTCAGGCGCACCGCCGTCATGTCCTGCTGAGCCAGGTTGTAGATGATGGCGCCGGTGTTGTCGGTGATGACGGCCTCCGTCAGCACCTTGAGCTGGATGTCCTGGCGGACACCCACGACGAACTCGCTCCAGTCGCCGCCGATGAGGCGCACGCCCTTGGAGCCAGCCCCGGCCGAGCCCGCGGTCGGCCACAGGCCGCGCATCGGGTAGACCAGCGGGTTGCCGTCGAGGCTGTCCAGCGCGCCCGAGACGCGACCCTCGTCGAGCTTGCGCCCGGTGGTGTCGCGGACCGTGCGGAGCTTGGACTTGGCCGAGGTGGCACCGATCCAGCCGGTGACCTCGAAGCCGTCGTCCTCGATCTTGGAGTAGAGCTCGTCCACGTCACCGAAGAAGCCGCCCTTGTCGGCGGTCGCGGTGCCCTCGGTCACGACGTTGCCCGCCGCGGCCACGGCCGCGAGGATGTTGGTCGGGAAGGAGGCGGGGGCGTTGGCGCCGAAGAAGACGGCCTGGTCCAGCACGCGGCCGAAGGCCTCGACGATCAGCGGCTGGGCCTCGTCCCAGATGTCCGCGTCCACATCGGCCATGACGTTGTCCGGCACGGGGAGGATCGTGGCGATCTCCTCGACCGTCATGTACTTGTTCGACCAGCCGATCTCGGTGGTCTGCTTGAGGCCCGTGTCGCCCTGGACCCAGTAGGCCATGGGCAGCGCGGTGAGGATCGGGAACCGGATGGCCGCGCGGGCCACGGGGATGGAGCGGAAGAGCTGGAGCACGGCCGAGCCCTGCGTCGCCTTCCCGAGCATCTCCTTGGAGACCTCCTCGGGGATGAGGGCGGCGACGTCGGAGCGCGACGTGACGTTGTCGTAGGCGCCACCGGCGAAGGCGAGGCCCCTGGTGAAGTCGGACACGGTGTGTTCCTCTCGGGTTCGAGTGTGGGTCAGCGGCGGGCGTTGCGGATCAGGTCCGACATGCCCTTGGGCTTGGGGGGCGTCTCGCGAGCTCCCCCGTCGGGACTACCGCCCGAGGTCTGGGTCGTGCCCTTGCGCTTGGCCAGGTACGGCCGGTCCTTGAGCACGTCCTTGAGGGCCTTCTTGATGGCGTCGGAGTCGACCTCGCCGTCCTCGTCCACCTCGAACTCGTCGAGGTTGAGGAAGATCGCCGCGTCCCTCGGATCAGCGAAGGTGTCAGCCGCGAGGGCCTTGACCTCTGCCCTGATGATGCGCTGGTTGGCCCTGGCGTTCGCCTCGATCGCACCCTCGCGGCGTGCGGCCTCGATGTCGGCCTTGGTCACCTGCTCACCATCACCCGAGCCGCCGGAGTTGCCCCCGCCGGTCCCGCCGCCGATCAGCCGCTCGCGGATCTGATCGAGCGTGAGCCCGGTCTCGCGAGCGAGGGCGTTCCAGGGCTTGAGCTTGTCCCGCACACGCTGTGCGGCCTGCCGCTCCCTGTCGATCGCCTGGCGACCCGCGTCGGTCAGGCCGTCGCCGGGGTTGTCTCCCCCGTCGCCATCCTGACCACCCTGGCCGCCCTGGTCGGCGTTGCCACCGGCACCGGTGTCGCCGCCACCGTCACCGCCGCCCGTGTCGTCGTCCGGCTCAGCGCCCACGAGCCCGAAGGGCTGCGCGAACCACCGGTCGATGATCGTCTCGACGCTGTCAGTGCGCTCCATCAGTGCCACCTCTCCTGAGCGACCTCGCGCCGCTCCCTGCATCCACCGGGCCTCGCGCCTGGTGATCGAGAGCAGCACACACGGTGTGGGGGTGGTCTGTGGGGCAGGATCGACAACTTCTGGTCAGCGGATGTAGCCGAAGCGCTTGAGCAGGCGGACGACCTCGGTCTGGTCGCCCCCCGCGGCGCGGATGATCGTGGTCGGCGTCGCGCGACGCGCTCCAGCCTGGCCGCCTTCGGTCTTGGGGTAGAAGCCGCGCTTGGTGGTGCCCTCGGAGGTGTACGTGTAGCCGTCCACCGTCGACAGCGAGCCCTTGCGGTAGGCGTTGACCACCCGGGCGATGTCGGCCCCGCTGCGGATGGCCTCGGCGCCCGCGACCCCGAAGGTCTTGTTCTGCTCGGCCTCGGTGAGGCTGGCGAAGTACACGTCGGGCTCGGTCACCATCGGCTGGGCCTCCTTGGCCGAGGCCGCGGGCACCTGCAGGCAGTCGCAGTTGACGTGGCGCTGGAAGTCATCGCTCCAGCGGTACCAGCGCCCGGCCAGGGCCACGCAGCGCGCGCACGACGGCGGGGTCAGGACCCTGATCCAGCCGAGCTGGACCCGCGGGGTGCGGTCGGCCTCGCGTGCCTCCTCGCGCGCGGCGCGGCGCGTGATGCGCTCAGCCTCGCGGATCAGCTCGCGCGCGGCCTCGTCCTGCAGCACCCGCAGCGCGTCGCGCTGCACGAGCAGTGCGGCATCCTCGTCGTCGAGCTGGCGGTTGATCCGGTCGATGATCTGCTGCACGCCGCGCTCGAAGTCGTCCTCGTAGGCGTCGATGTCCTCGGGGTCCAGGTTGATCGAGCGTCCGGCGGCCAGGTGCGTGGCCACGGCCTCGCGCGCGGCGTCCATGATCTGCGTGTGCAGGATGCGGTCCATCGTCAGGGCCGCCGCGGCGCGCGCCTCGTCCGGTGAGGCGCCCGCCTGGCGCGCGCCCCAGGCCGACCAGATCGGCTGCTCCAGCAGCTTGTCGATGTCGCGCCCGTCGCTGGCGGCCCCGGCCAGAGCCAGGGGGCGCAGGTCCGGCAGCGCGACCAGGTGCCCCTGGGCGGCCATGACGTCCACGACGTACTCGCGCGCGGCCGCGGCGGCCACCTCCTGGGCGGTGGCCAGTGCGATGAAGGCACGGTTGGCCGGCGAGTTCGAGCCGCCGGAGTACCACCAGGTGAACGGGTTGACCATCGGCATCCCCGGCAGGCCGGGGATCACGCCAGCGATGGCGCCAGCCACCGCCGCCGCCAGCACGAGCTGGTAGGCGGTGACGGCCTGCTCCACCGTGGGCGGGGCGCTCGCGGGCAGCCCCGAGGGGTTGGGCGGAGCGACCTGGTCGAGGGTGGGCGTGCTCACCGGACGCGGTTGGAGCGCTCGTCGACCACGCCATCGCCGTCCTGGTCACGGCGCGGCCTGTTCAGCGGGCTGGAGCCGCCGTTGGAGGAGCCGCGGTCCTGGCGCGTGCCCGAGCCCGAGGCGGGCTGGTCAGCCCCGGCGGCGACGCCGCCCTGCTCGGCGCGGAAGCGGTCGGCCATCATCGCGAGCACGTCCTGGCGCGCAGCCTGCTGGGCCTGCATCTCC
>Ga0182232_1000014_pt1 | contig 78462 bp, 83 predicted proteins | sample G6R1MG_30_FD_155484 | JGI IMG/M metagenome (GOLD analysis project Ga0182232, IMG submission 155484) | Phyllosphere microbial comminities from miscanthus, Michigan, USA - G6R3_NF_07NOV2016_LD2 MG | ecosystem: Host-associated > Plants > Phyllosphere > Phylloplane/Leaf | place: USA: Michigan... | reverse complement strand
GGATGAGGTCCTCGGCGATGGGGCCGCCGCCGACGATGGCCGTGCGCCGGTCGAAGCGGCCCTCCCGCATCTGGGCGCCGATGATCCGCGACAGCACGAAGCGGCCCGTCAGCAGAAGCCCGAGGCCGATGCCGTACAGGGCCACGAGCCAGGCCCGGGTGCACGGATCGGCGGCCTCTGCCAGGACGAGGTAGGCACCTGCGGCGAGGCAGGCCGCCGTCCAGGCAAGGGTCAGCCGCAGGGCCGTGCCCGGGAACCGGCGCACGGCGTCGATCCGGTAGGCGCCCGCGGCCTGGAACACGAGGACGGCCAGGATCGCGAGGCTGCCTGCGGCGGCCACGGTGCGGAACGCAGACGTCACGAGGCAGGTCGACGTCAGCCCTCGAACCGCCACACCGAGGGCCAGGACGAAGAGGAACTCGCCGACCCGGACGCAATCGGCGAGCACCACGGGGGACATCGCCTCCCGCCGCGGCGCGGCGCCCTGCCCCCGCACCGGCGACGCGGCGACCTGCCGGTCCGTCTCGCCCGCCGCTTGCAGCAGATCGCGGACGTCGAAGGCGGGCATCGAAGCCTCCAGGCTCGAGGGGCGGTTTCCACCGTCGCGACGGCAGGCATGGCCCGGGACCCTGGCACGGCCTCCTGACGGAACGTTTAACGTGATCCTGCGCGGGCGGCCCGGTTCCGGAGGTTGCGTTTTTCGTCGAAATCGCGGCCGCGTCCGGGTAAGAGGGCCTCGCGAGACGTCCGGTCACCGTCGGCCCCCGCACCGGGCACTGCGGTGCCGAGAGCGTTTCGCGAGAGACACCGAGAACGGGCGGCCCGGCGACGCGATGGAGCGCCAGCCGCTCGCCTGCGGCTTGCGCCGCCAAGGGGGGATCAGGATGGAACGTCGGGACTTCATCACCGGGCTGGGAGGCGCCGCCGCGCTCATGGCCGCTGCCCCCGCCATGGGGCAGACGGCGGATCATGCCCACATGCAGGGCCACGACCAAATGGGGGCCGCTCACGACCATCCGCCGCAATTCGCGGCCTTGAAGGCGTCGAGCGCGCGGTGCGTCTCCACCGGCAACGATTGCCTGCGGCATTGCTTCGGCATGCTGGCCATGAACGACACGAGCATGGTCGCCTGCATGCGGTCGGTCCACGACCTCGTTCAGTCCTGCGCCGCCCTGGAATCCCTTGCCGCCGTCAATTCCCCCCACACCCGCGTCCTGGCGAAGGCCGTGGGCGAGATCTGTTCGGCCTGCGCCGTGGAATGCGCCAAGTTCCCGGCCATCGCCGACTGCCGGTCCTGCCAGGAAGCGTGCCTGGCCTGCGCCGCCGAGTGCAAGAAGGTCGCCGCCTGAGACCGTTCCCGCTCGATCGAGGCGGCCCGTTCCCCTGGCGGGCCGGCCGCCTCAGAAGTAGCTCACCCAGCGTGCGGGGCTCCGGCGCTTGAAGCGGACGGCCCAGCGACAGACGGGATAGAGCGCGAGACCGAGGGCCGCGGCGATGAGCCAGAGGTGGACCGGGCCGGGCGCCTCGATCCGCCCGGATGATGCGGCGAAACCGGCCGCCTTCAGCCCGTCGTCGAGCAGGCGCAGGGCGTAGAGGTGCGCGACGTAGAAGAACAGCGGCACGCCCCCGTAGGTACAGAGCCAGCCGAGGCTGCGCGGCGGCACCGCCTCGAGGGCCGCGAGCAGGACGAGGCCGAGGCCGAGGGTCGCAAGGAGGAAGGCGGCCGAGGGCGGATATTTCGTGAGATTCAGGAACGCCCTGAGGGTGGCGTCCCAGGAGGTGCCTGCCTGCCACGGAACCGGTTCGCCGTAGCCGTTGAGACCGCGCAGGAGCAGGAACCCCGCCAGCGTCGCCGCACCGAGGCCGAGGAGGCGGTGGCGCCGCGTCCGCGCCGGCATCTCACTGGTGAACCATGGGCCCAGGGCGTAGCCGGCCGCCATGACGCCGATCCAGGGCAGGACCGGATAGGAGGTGCGCGCCACCCCCCACGGCAGGTCGATGAGCCCGCGCTGGTGCAGGATCGCCCAGAGCGTGTAGCCGCCCTCCCCCGGCGCGAGCACGACGGGGGTCAGGAGGTTGTGCCCCAGCATGATCGCCAGGGCGACGCCGATCAGGGCGGGGCGCGGCAACCACAGCAGCCCCGCCAGGGCGATCATGCCGAGGCCGATGGCCCAGATCACCTGAAGGTAGAGGATCGGCGGCACCGGGCTGCCCGTCCAGGCGATGTTCACCAGGGTGAGTTCGAGCAGCACCAGGATGAGGCCGCGCCGGAGCAGGAACAACGAGGCTTGGGCGTGGTCGCCGTGCCGGTCGGCGTAGAGGCTGGCCGAGAGACCGGTGAGCAGGACGAAGACGGGCGCGCAGAGATGCGCGGCCGTCCGGGTCCAGAACAGGCGCGGGTCCGTCGTCGCCAGGTTCATGGGATCGGCGACCTGGGCGTGCACGTAGAAGAAGTCCCGCACGTGATCGACGAGCATGAGCAGCATCACGAGGCCGCGCAGGGCGTCGATGGAAGCGATGCGCGCGGTCGTGCGCGCGGCGACCCCGTCGGTCTCTCGGAGCGTCAGGAGCGGAGCCTGCGTTCCCGCCATCAGAACCGCACCGAGACGGTGCCGGTGAAGCGGCGCGGCGCGCCGGGATAGACGCGGAACACGTTGAGCGAACTCTCGTAGATCTCGGAATCGAAGATGTTCTCGACGTTGAAGCCGAAACGGATGGCCTCGTAGCGGTAATAGGCCAGCGCGTCGGCGACGACATAGGCCGGCAGGGTGAAGCCGGTGCCGCCCGCGTCCCCGGCCCGCTCGCCGACCCCGCGCACGCCGCCGCCGATCCCCAGACCTGCGTAAGGCCCGGACTGGACCTCGTAGACGGCGAGCAGGCTGCCGCTGTGCCTGGGGATGTTGATGAGGGGCGCTCCCACCGGCAGGACGTTGTCCTTCGTCACCACGGCGTCGGCGTAGACGTAGCCGCCGATGAGGCGCAGCTCTGGCGAGATCTGACCCGTGGCCGTGAGTTCGAATCCCTGGCTGCGCACCCCGCCCGCCGCGAGCGAGAACCCGCTGTTGTTGGGGTCGGGCGTCAGCACGTTCTCGCGTTCGATGTGGAAGGCTGCCCCGGTGAGGCCGAGCGCCCCGCCGTAGAGGTCGAGCTTGGCCCCGACCTCGTAGCCGAGGCCGGTCTCCGGCGCGAACGGCACCCCGCTCGAGGCCGCCGCCGCATCGGGGCCGATATTCGGCCGGAAGCTTGTGCCGACGTTGGTGTAGAGCGAAAGCTCCGGCAGCGGCTGGTAGACGAGACCAGCGCGGGGCGTCGCGGCGGCGTAGGTCTGCTCCACGTCGCTGCGCGGGATGCGCTCGCGGAACGACTGCTCGAAGAAATCGAACCGGACGCCGAGCAGGGCCTTCCATTCGGGGCTCAGAGCGATCTGATCCTGGGCGTAGAGCGCCGTGTTCGTCACCCGTTCGAGGTTGTTGCGCGGGATGGTGAGGGGCGGCAGGGGCTGACCGTAGCGCGGGCCGTAGATGTCGATGGCGAACGGGTTCTGGCGAAAATTCGAGCGCAGGTAGACGACGCGGCTGTCGGTGCTCTCGCGTTCGAAGCCGAGGAGCAGGGTGTGGGCCAGGGGGCCGGTGGCGAAGCGCCCGACCACCTCGGCTTGGCCGATGGCGGTGTCCCAGCGGTAATCGCGAAAATTGCGGTCGCGGGAGACGGTCCGGTTGTCGGCCGCGATGGCGCGGATCTCGGCGGATTCGCCCTCGAGCGTGCCGGTGTTGAAATGCGCGCCGAGGCGCATCTGCCAGTCGGCATCGAAGCGGTGCTCCAGGCGCACCTGCAGGGTGTTGGAGGTCTGCTCGGTGCTCTGGCCGGGCTCGCCGAGGAACCGCGAGATCGGCAGGAGGCCGAGCTGCTTGTTGATGGCGATGACGCCGCGATCGAACACGATGCGGTTGCGCACGAACTCGGTCTCGACGGTGACCTTGGTGTCCGGCGTGATCTGCCAGCTGAGGGACGGCGCCACGAACAGGCGGTCGCCGTCCACGAAATCGCGAAAGCTGTTCTGGCGCCCGCCCGCGAAGTTGAAGCGGTACTGGACGGTCTTGTCCTCGTTGAGGGCGCCCCCGGCATCGACGGTCCCACGGAACTGCTCGAACGAGCCCCACAGGCCGCCCATCTCCACGAACCGCTCGGCGGTGGGCTGCTTCGTGATGATGTTGACCACGCCGCCCGGATCGCTGCGCCCGAACAAGGCGCCGCCCGCCCCCTTCAGGACCTCGATTCGCTCGACGTTCTGGGTATCGGGCGGCGGCGGGTAACCCCGGTTGATGGCAAAGCCGTTCTTGAAGATCTCGGACGTCGTGACCCCGCGCACGGCGTAGCTGAACACAGTCAGGCCGCCGAAATTGTTCTGCTGCGCGACCCCGGGCGTGTAGTTGAACACCCGGTCGACCCGTGTGGCGTTGAGGTCGGTGATCACCTCGCGCGAGGCCACCGTGACGACCTGAGGCACGTCGCGCTGGGGGGTATCGGTCTTCGTGCTGCTCACCGCCCGGGCGGCGCTGAAGCCCGGCGTCGGTCCGATCAGCCCGATGGCGCCCTCCGGCACGTTGAGGCCGATGCCGGTGCCCTCCACCGTGAGGGTCTCGAGCGTCACCGCCGCCTCCTCGGCGCGGGCGACCGGCGCGAGGGAGAGGACCGTGAGGGCGGCGCCGAGGCGCAGGCCGTTTTCCAGGAGCATCGTATCTGGTCTCGGGTGGGATTGGCGCCGGTCCGGCCCGACGGGCAGGGGGAACCCCGCCCGTCGCCCGTGACCTGAATTGATATACTGTTGCATATCCAGGCTTGGCCGTACAAGCCAGAGGCGAGGCGGGTCACGCCGGCCGTGACCGGCGTGCTCTGGAGCCCGGCCGCGTCTTCAGGCAGAAAGCGGCGATGGAACGGTGCTCCCCTCTTCCCGTCGGCTCGATCCCGCAACGCCGTGCCCTCACCGCCGCGCGCGCCGCACCGGGTCGAACGGACCGGTGCGCGCGGGCATGAGCGAACGCGCCGCCCTCCTCCTCCGTCGTGCCGCCGCCCTGGAAGAGAAAGCCGCGCGGTTGCGCGGTCGCGCCTTGGCGCTCACCGAGTCGCCCGAGACCGGTGAGCAAGCGCCGGCCACCCGCGACGGTTTCGGCCGGCTGGCCATCATCGGAACCGATCGCGACGGATTCGTCACCGACTGGAATGCCGGCGCCGAGCGCGTCTTCGGCTGGTCCGCCGAGGCGATGCGCGGCCGCAGCATCGCGAATCTGTGCGCGTCGGAGGACCACGGCGCCGATGACGGGCGCTGGCACCTGCGCGCGGACGGATCCCGCTTCTGGGCCTCGAGCGAAACGATGCCCCTGCGCGACGCGGGGGGCGAGACGATCGGCTCCGTGAAGGTTCTGACCGACCGCACCGAGGAGCACCGGACGGGATACGCCCTGCGGGCCGCCGAGGACCGCCTGCGCCGCGCCCAGGAAGCCGGCGGCATCGGCCTGTTCTCCGTCGGCATCGACGACGGCATTCTCTATCCGACGCCAGAATTCTGCCGCCTCTACGGCCTGCCCGAGCGCGAGAGCCATCCGGCCACGTCGTTCGAGGCCCTGGTTGTGCCCGAGGACCAGCACCTCGTCTCGACGGCGGAGAGCCGCAGGCGAGGCGAGCCGCCCCGGGATGTCGAGTACCGCATCCGCCGGCCCGATACGGGCAAGATCCGCTGGATCGCCCGCAGGGGCGAGATCGAGCGTGATGCCGACGGCCGTCCGGTCCGGTTCGCCGGGGTGGCGCGGGACATCACCGAGCAGCGCGCGGCCCGCGATGCCCTGGCCCACAGCGAGGCCCGCTACCGCGCCCTGTTCGAGGCCGTCGACGACGGCTTCTGCATCATCGAGTTCGTCGACGGCCCGCATGGTCCCGCGAGCGACTACATCCATGTCGAGGCTAATCCCGGCTACGAGCGGCATACGGGCATTGCCGGCGTCGTCGGAAAGACGCTCCGCGACATCGCACCCGCCGAGGCCGACGGCTGGCTCAGGCTCTATGGCGGCGTGCTGCGGACCGGTGAGCCGCTGCGGTTCGAGCGCGCGTTCCCGGCCGCCGGGCGTCATATCGAGGTGTCCGCCGCCCGGATCGAGCCGGCGAGCCGGCGCCAGGTCTCCGTGCTGTTCCGGGACATCTCGGCGCGCCGGCAGGCGGAGGACGCCCTGCGCGCCAGCGAAGCCGTGGCCCGGGAGAACATCGAGCGCGTGCAGCTCGCCCTGGCGGCCGGGGCGATCATCGGCACCTGGTTCTGGGACCTGCCCACGGATCGGTTCAGCGTCGACGAGGCTTTCGCTACGAGCTTCGGGCTCGACCCCGCCGTGGGGCGCGAAGGCCTGAGCCTGCTCCAGGTGATCGAGACCGTCCATCCGGACGACCGGGCCGGCCTGACGGACGCGATCGCGGCGGTGATCGCGCGCGGGGGAGCCTACGCCCACCAGTACCGGACGCGGCGCGCCGATGGACGCTACTACTGGCTGGAGGCCAACGGGCGCGTGGACCATGCGCCGGATGGCACGCCCCTGCGCTTTCCCGGCGTCCTCATCGACGTGGAAGAGCGACGGGCCGGCGAGGCGGAGCGCGAACGCGTCACGGAACAGCTGCGCAGTCTCAACGAGACCCTGGAGCAGCGGGTCGCCGAGCGCACGGCCGAACTCATGCACGCCGAGGAAGCCCTGCGCCAGTCGCAGAAGATGGAGGCCGTGGGGCAGCTGACCGGGGGGCTCGCCCACGACTTCAACAACATGCTCGCCGGGATCGTCGGGTCCCTGGAGCTGATGCAGTCCCGCATGCTCCAGGGCCGGACGGAGTCCCTCGAGCGCTACATCACCGCCGCGCAGGGCGCGGCGCGGCGCGCGGCGGCCCTCACCCACCGCCTCCTCGCTTTCTCGCGCCGGCAGACCCTCGCGCCGAAGCCCACGGACGTGAACCGGCTCGTCGAGGGCATGGCCGACCTCGTGCGCCGTACCGTCGGGCCGGCGGTGTCCGTCGAGGTCGTCGGGGCGGGCGGCCTCTGGTCGACCCTCGTGGACCCGAGCCAGCTCGAGAACGCCCTCCTCAACCTCTGCATCAATGCCCGCGATGCCATGCCGGATGGCGGCCGCATCGTGGTCGAGACCGGCAACCGCCTGTTCGACCCGCAGGGCGCCCGCGAGCGGGATCTGGAGCCGGGGCAGTACGTCTCGCTCTGCGTCTCGGACAACGGCACCGGCATGACGCCGGACGTGGCCGCCAAGGCCTTCGACCCCTTCTTCACCACGAAGCCCATGGGCGAAGGCACGGGCCTCGGGCTGAGCATGATCTACGGCTTCGCCAAGCAGTCGGGCGGCCAGGCCCGGATCACCTCGGAGCCCGGGCGGGGCACCCGGGTGTGTCTCTACCTGCCGCGCCATCTCGGCGAGGCGGACGGGGCGGAGCCGATTCCGGATCTCTCGGAGGCGGCCCGCGCCAAGGTGGGGGAGACCGTGCTGGTGGTCGACGACGAGCCGACGGTGCGCATGCTCGTCACCGAGGTGCTGGAGGATCTCGGTTATGCGGCCATCGAGGCGGCCGACGGGGCCTCCGGGCTGAGCGTGCTGCAATCGGACATGCGCATCGATCTCCTCGTTACCGATGTCGGCCTGCCGGGCGGCATGAACGGGCGCCAGATGGCGGATGCCGCGCTGGTCTCCCGGCCCGATCTCAAGGTGCTGTTCATCACCGGCTACGCCGAGAATGCCGCCCTCAATCACGGGCACCTCGCCCCCGGCATGCAGGTTCTCGTCAAGCCGTTCGCCCTCGAAGTGCTCGCGACCCGCATCCGCGGCCTGATCGAGGGAGCCTGAGGCCGGCGCGAAGCGCCGGTGCGGGCGCGAGGCGCCGGTGCCGGCGCTGGGGCGCCGGCCCGGATCGACGGTCGGCGTCAGGCCGGACGGCGGCCGTCGGCGGCGTACTGGTCGATGGCCGTGGGAAGCTCACGGGACAGGCGGGACAGGAGCGCCGCGCGGCTCAAGCCCGTCTGCTGCGTGAGGTGGTCCAGGGTGTCGGAGCCGATGGCCCGTTCGAGGTCGGCTTCGGGAATGTCGCGGTTGGGGCCGTGATTGACCCAGGAATTCGCCGTCTCGCCGTGCCCGCCCTTGGTGAAATGATCGACGAGTTCGCTCAGGCCGCTGGCGATCAGGCCGCCGATGCCGGCCGTGCCGACGCCGCTGAGGAGGTTTCCGAGGCCACCGGCCCCCGACGGGGTCGACGTGGTGTTCGGGATGGACGGAACCGGAGACCGTGACTGCGCGCCGTGGCCCTGCAGCAGTTCGGCGAGCTTGTCGCGGTTCTGGTAGCCGGCCACGGCCAGCAGGCCCAGGAGCGCCGTCATCGAAGGGTAGCCCTTGCTCATCGTTCGTTCTCCGTCGTTGTGGTGCCACTCGGTCCGGGCGGCCATCCGCCCGGGGTTTCGCCGTCAGCCCGCCGCGGCGGCTTCCGTCGATGCCGTGCGCGCGGCCAGGTCGGAGATGTCCGACACATGCTGGCTCGCCGCGATGGTGCGCTTGACCGTGGAGCGGGCGGCATCGATGGCGATGGCCGCCGCCGACATGGTCCTGGCCTGAGTCGGCCGCTCCAAGGCGTGGCGGGCGATGTCGCCCGCGAGGTCGTCGATCTCCCGGGCCAGCCGCTCGAGGTGAGGGCCGGCGGGGCTGTCCTGGGCCTCCCTGCGGATTTCCAGCAGGCGGTCGGTCGCCTCCTCGATGCGCTCGCGGCGCAGGCGCGACAGGCGCTGCCCGACCCAGGCCACCGCCGAACCGATGCCGCCGCCGAGGAAGGCGACGAGGTAGATCCAGGTCTCGTAGCGCTCGATGAAGCCCTGCTGCTCGCGCTCGAAGAAATCGACGGCGCCCGGATGGTTGGGAAGCCGCGCGCTCGTCGCCTCCGCGGTGCTCTCGTATTTCGGGGCCTGAATGTAATCGGCGGCGGGCGTGACGTTGGCCATCCCGCTGCGCAGCTCGAACAGGTGCTGGGTCACGTCCGCCGCGACGGACCGCGACAGGGAGGTCCGGGCCATGAGGCGGTAGGAGGCGCCCACCGTGTGAACGTCCTCGCCCGGAACCTTCGGGCTGCCGCCGAAGGTTTCCGCCGGCATCGTCACGGACTGGAGGCGCGGCAGGCGCGCCACGATGGCGTCGGCGTTCTCGACATCGACGAAGGCGACCTTCCTGTTCCGGCTGATGCCCTGGACGATGCCGACGATGCGCTGGGCCGTGGGCGAAGTCGGTGCGATCACCGACACCACGGCGTCGATGCGCTTGGCCGTGAACGCCGCCGCGAGGTCGGATTCCGCCATCTCCACCAGGGCGACGTGCCGGGGCGGCACGGGACCCGGAACGTCCTTCTCGAGGAGCGTCAGGCCGTAATGCTCGACCATGGCCTTGATCAGGGTCTGGTCGGCGTCGCGATGGGCGAGGATGGCGAGGCGCTTGCGGTCGAGGTCGGGAAAGCGGGTCAGGCCGGAGGCCTCGGGCGAGGCGATAATCATGGCCTGGTCGCGCAGGATCGCGAGGGTCAGGCCGTTGTCGGGGAGGTCGACGTCCGGCCGGACTACGGCGAGGTCGGCCCGGCCTTCCTGCAGGGCGGCGGCGCTGTCGCGCACGTCGTCCAGAAGGAGAACCTTGAGGCGGATTTCCTTGTGGCGCCGGGCGAGGGCGTCGGCATAGGCCTGGATCAAGGCCGGTTCCGTTCCGTCGCGCGGGGCGACGGCAACGGTCAGGACGGTGGCGCGGGACACCCAGTAGGCGGCCCCGGCCGCCGCGGCCAGGAGGACGGTGAGCAGAAGGAACACGATTTCCGGACGCAGGAGCAGCCTGGCGAACTTCATGTTCTCTCGTTCACCCCCTCTTGCCGTGCGCCGCGAGTGTCACGGTGCCGGACTGTTCTGCTGGCCGTCCGTCAGCGCGTGCGGCGCGCCGGGGTCGTGCCGCGCCCGTTCAGGCGACGCCCGACGAGGGCGATCACCTTGGGCAACAGGTAGGCGGTGAGGAGTTTGCGGATCATCGGTTCTTCTCCGGAAGGGTGGGGTCAGCGGCTGGGGCGCGAGAGCCAGCCCACCGCGAAAGCGATGGCGGCGAGGCCCACCAGGGTGGAGGCGCGGTTGCCATCGGCGTAGCGGACGGCCTGGCGGCCGTAGGCCGTGCCGCGCGCGCGCACGTCATCGACGAGGTCGCGACCGTCGTCGAGGAGGTGTTCGGCGCGGCTGCGCGCCGCCCGGGCGAGGTGACGGCCGTCTTCCGCGAGGTCCTCGGCGCGGTCGCGGGCGCGGCCATAGGCGTATTGCGCGCCGCCGGCCACCTGATTCACGGCACCGCGCACCTGACGGCCCGGATCGCCCGTGAGGCTGCCGAGGGCGGTCTCGGCACGGCCCTTGAGATGGCGGGACGCGCCCTGAAACTGATCGCGGTTCATGGAATTCTCCAGTGTTCTCGGGATGATGCGAGGGCCGGCGAGAGCCGCTCGCGCGGATCCCGCCGTTCCGGGCTCAGTGCTTTCCGGTGACCTTGTCGACCACGGAGGCGACGCCGTCCTTGGCTTCACCCACGGTGCGCTGGGCCTCGCCCTTGAGTTCCTGGGCCTTGCCCTCGGCCAAGAGGCTGTCGTTGCCCGTGACCTTGCCGGCGGCCTGCTTGACGTTGCCGACGGCCTCGTTGGCGAGGCCCTTCAGTTTGTCCGTGGTGCTGCTCATGGGAGACTCCCGATGTGGTGGCGGCCGGTCGGGATGATCGGCTCGAGGGGGGGACCGGCCGGTCGGAGCGACCGGCCGGGGATCGGTTCAGATGCGACGGGCGTCGTAGCTGTCGGCGAGGGTATGGGGCTTCGGGGCACCGAGGCGGCCGCCGAAGAACCCGGCGAGGGCGCCGAGGATGAGGGCGAGCGCGCCGTAGAAGGCGCCCTGGGTAGCGGCGGACTTCGTGGCGATGGCCGCGGCCTCGGCCTTCTGCTTGGCGGTGGCGACCGCCTCGTCATACTGCTTCTTGTAGTCCTGGATCTGGGTCTTGGCCTGATCGACCGGGATGCCCTGCGCCTTGGCCAGGGCATCGGCGGCGCGGTTCTCGGCCTGGGCCTTCTGGGCCGGATCACCCGTGAACAGGGCGCGGATGGCGGCGACGGCGGCGTCCTTGGCGGCCTGCGGGTCCTGGCCGGCGGCCTGGTTGCGGACCGACTGCTCGATGCCGTCGAGGGGGTTCGAGATCTTCGACAGGGACGGCGCCGCGGCCTGGGCCGCCGTCTGCACGGTGCCGCCGACGAGGGAGCCGGCGCCGCCCAGCGTGCTGGTCACGCCCGAGAAGGCGCCACCGATGAGGCCGCCGGCCGCCGAGGTCAGGAGGTACAGCACCACGAGGGTGGTGACCGCCCAGGACACGAGGCCGTGCAGGCCTGCCGCGCCCACGACGGGCTTGCCCGAGAGACGCCCGGCGATGAAGCCGCCGGCCAGCGCCGCGACGATGCCGGAGCCGACGAACCAGATGCCCGCGCTGAGGGACAGGGTCGAGGCGGCCGGGTTGTCGGCGGCCGTGGTGCCGACGCTGGACAGGCCGACGCCGACGCCGACCATGTTCAGGATGACCTGGGTCACGAGCGCCGTGACGGCACCGGCGAAGATGGCACCCCACGAAACCTGGTTCAGCAGGACGGCGCGGGTGTCGGCCGAGGCCGGGGCGATGAGAGGGGAAGTGGACACGTGACGGAACTCCAGGGGATCGGCCGAGACGTCGTGTCGGCCGTAAAGTCGGAAAATCGAGACGTCGGAAGAGGATGTCGAAGCGGGCGGTTGAGGTGCCTCGCGAAACGCCCGGTCGCCGCCGATTCAAGCTGCCGACACGGCGGCGCGGCGGGAGGTTCGCGACAGATCCTCAGTCGCGCCCGTGGATGAGCAGGCCGACGCCGTAGCCGAGGAGGCCGGCGATCAGCAGGGCGGCGATGGGATGCTCGCCGACGCGGTGGGACACGTCGCGGCCGCCCTGGCGGAGGTAGCGGCCGCCGTTCTCGTAGGCGTCTTCGGCGCTGTCGTAGACCGCGTCGGCGGCGTGCCGCACGGAGCGCTCGGCCCGGCTGTAATAGTCCTCTGCCGCGTCCCGGGTCTGGCGGGCTCGCTCGCCGACCTCGTTCGAGCTGCCGAGATCGTCCACGGCGTCGCGGACCTTTCCGCCGACGTCGCGCGCGGTCTGTGCGACCCGGTCGGCGGCATCGTGCACCGTGTCCTTCGCCTGCCCGTAGAGGTTCTCGGCGGCGCCCTGGGCTTCGCGCGCCCGGCCCTCAACCGAGTCGTGCTTCGAGCCCGTCAGATCGCCTAGAGCGCTCTGCACCTTGCCGCCGATCTCGCGCGCGGCCCCCGTGATACGGTTCGTATCGACCATTCTGCTTCTCCGTTGTTGATGTTGGTGTGGTGCGACGTGTCGTCGACGCTACGAGTTCGGCGTGGTCTTCGGCGACACGTCGGACTTCGATGATTTCCGTTGATCTCGGCCCTCGGTCTCGACTTTCCCGTCGCCGATCAGCTTGCCGATGGCTTCCTTCACGGAGCCCTTGAGCTTGTCGGATTCGGGGGAAGTCTTCTGCGTGCTCATGAGGACTTTCGGAAATCGAGGTGGGTCATGATCGTTTGTGAGATGGGAGAGGATTCCGGATCATCAATGGTACAAAAGTACTGGTAGGATAGTTTTTATGATCCAGACTTCGTGAGCGGGAACCCGTTGTTGCGCCCCCAGACGATGGCCTCCGAGCGCTTGTGGACGTCGAGCTTGCGGTAGAGGGCCGCGGCGTGGTTGCGGACGGTGTTGCGCGACAGGCCGAGGCGTAGGGCGATGGCCTCGTCGCCGAGGCCCGAACAGATCAGGTCGAGGATCTGACGCTCCCGCACCGTCATGCTGGGCGCGTGGCTCTCGGCGTGATCGCCGCCGGGCTGGCGCAGGTTGGCGAGCTTCTCGATGAGGCCCCGGCTGAACCACGAGGTGTCGGCCATCACGGTCTCGATGGCCTCGAACAGGTCGCGCTCCGAACGCTTGCGCTCGGTGATGTCCTGCAGGACGAGGAGCGCGAAGGTCTCGTCCCCGATCTCCACGCGCTCGGCGGAGACGAGGCAATCGAGGTTGGTGCCGTCCTCGTGGCGCAGGCAGACCTCGAGGCCGAGCACGTAGCCCGTGCGCGCCACGGCCGTCTCGAACCGGGTCCGGGCGGCCTCGTGCACCCAGAGGCCGAAATCGTCGGGCGAGCGTCCCGCGATCCGCTCGGTGGAATACCCGAAGACCCGGCCGAACGCCTCGTTGACGGCGGTGAGCGTGAAGGTGTCGGCCCGGGCCAGCACCGTCGGCACGGGGGTCAGCCGGAACGCCTTGGCGAAGCGTTCCTCGCTCTGGCGCAGGGCCGTCTCGGCCTTGCGGCGCAACTCGAGGTCCGCGAAGGTGAACAGCATGCAGGGCTCGTCGCCGAGCTCGATCGGCTGGCCGGCGACGATGACGAAGCGGGTGTCGCCGTTGGGCAGGTCGAGGCAGGCCTCCATCTGCGGGATGGTGCCGCCCGCGTTGAGCCTGGCGATGGCGAGATCCCGGCTGCGGGCGCCGGCCAGGACGTCGACTTCGTAGACGCTGCGGCCGATGACGGCGTCGCGCGTGTAACCGGTCATCTCCAGGAAGCCGAGGTTGACCTTGACGTGACGCAGGTCTGACAGCCGGCTGATGACGGCCGGGGCCGGATTGGCGTTGAAGGTCTTCTCGAACCGCTCCTCGGCCTCGAACTGCTCCGAGACGTCCTTGAGGATCAGGGCGAGGCAGCTCGGGCTGCCGTCCCGGTCCGTCGCGACAAGGCTGCGCAGGGAATGAACGAAGGCGACGTCCGGCTTGTCGGTGCGCTTCACCTCGACGACGACGTCGTGAAAGCTTTCGCCGGAGACGACCCGCTCGATGGGATACTGATTGGGCGCACGGTTGTTGCGATAGCGCAGGGCGAAACGCTCGCGATAGGCGTCCACGGTGTGCCCGAGTTCGTCGAGGTCCTCCGCGCCGTGCATGGCGAGCGCCGCCGCGTTCGCGTAGGCGATGGTCTGATCGGGCTCGACCAGGATCACCCCCTCGCTGAGGCCGGCGATGATCTGCCGAAGCTCGTGCCTGTCGACGCCCACCGTCACTGTCGAACCGTCTCCCGTCCCCTATCGAACGAGGCCGTAACCGGCGCGCGTGAGGACAGTTCCGGTGCAGTTCGGGGAAAGACTGGTATATTCGGATTAGTGACGTGAACGTGATCGACTAGGACGGTGGCTGTGCCTACCTCGATTGCGGCCTCTCCTCCCGCGAACGTCGGTCAGGCGCACGTTCGGACGGCCGGGAGCGGTGCCGTCCGCGACGCGAATGACGGGAGACAGGGGTGGTCTGTCGCGTGGAGCGATGGACGCCCGACCGGACGCGCGCCCCGGCGGGATCAGTGGGACATCAGGCAGCAAACCGGCGCCTGGGCCAGGAGGTCGCGCGTGACCCCGCCGAAGAACCACTCCCGCAGGCGGCTGTAGCCGTATCCGCCCGTGACCACGAGGTCGGCATCGCGCTCGCGGGCGGTCCACAGCAGGCCCTCGGCGACGCTCCAGCCCGAGGTTTTCCTGACCTGCATGGTCGCGTTGACGTTGTGAAGGGCGAGATACGCGACGACGTCCTCGATCTCCGGACTGTCCTCGCCGTCGGCGACCCGGGCGACCGTGACCACCTCGGCCCGTTGCAGAAAAGGCAGCGCGTCGGCCGTGGCCCGGCGTGTCTGGGCGGTGTTCTTCCACCCGAGGACGATCCGGCGAGCTTCGAGGTGTTCGAGGCCGGGCGGGACCACGAGGACGGGACGGCCCATGCCCATGAGGGCATCGCCGATGCCGACCGCCATGCCGGGGGAAACGCCTTCGTCATCGGCGGGACGGCCGATCACGACGAGGTCCGCGCCCCGCGCCTGTCGCTCGAGGAAGGCCACCGGCCCGGTCAGGTCGGAGCGCCAGACGACGCGGTCGTTGAGGCAGGAAGCCTGCCTGAAGACCTCTTCGCTGCCCGCGAGCCTGTCGAGGGCCGCCCGGCGGATCTCCTCGATGGCGAAGCCCGCCGGGACGATGGTCTCGCCGAAGCCCTGGGGGTATTCCGGCAGGCAGGCCGCGGCCCCGATCAGGCGCGCGCCGAAGCGGTGGGCCAGCTCCGCGGCGAGGCGGACCCGTCTCGCCGCGTTGCGTCCGTCGTCGACCGCGACCATCAGGCTTGCGTAGGACATGGGACCCTCTCCTGCGTCGACGGCCGAAGGCGCTCACCCTGCCGTGGCCAGGGCGGGCGGGCCTTGATCTGCCTCAACGCGGCGCCAGTCCCGGGAGGGAAACAGGAAGCGCGCGCCATCCCGCACGAGGGTGGCGAGGCCATCGATGGACGGTTCGGGGCGTGAGATCACGAAGCGGGGGATGCCGCGCATCGCGTCCCGGAACGGCGACTTGTCCTCGAAGGCCGCGTGGAACCCCGGGGTCCGCAAGGCCGCGATGATGCGCGGCGCGATCCCGCCCGCGAGGACGACGCCGCCCGTGGCGGAAAACACGAGGGCCATGTCGCCCGCGAACCGGCCCAGCAGATGCGTGAAGTGGCGGACCGTCTCGCCCGCGACGGCATCGGTTCCGGCCACGGTGAGAATCTCGGACGGTGCCTCCCACGCGGTCGGCAGCCCCCGAGCCGCCCCGATGGCCCGGGCCAGCCTGACGAGTCCCGGACCGGAGAGAACCGCCTCCGCCGTGAGCCTGCCCACGGCCGGCAGGAGGCCGGACCACGGCAGGTCGTCGTCGCGCGCACAGGGACCGAACCCGATATGCCCGGCCTCCGTAGTCTGGATCAGGAAGCGGTCGCCGGCCGGGATCAGGGCGGCCGCGCCGAGGCCGGTGCCCGGGCCGATCACGAGCCGTGTGCCCGTTCGCTCGGCCCCCCCGCCGATCCGGACCAGATCGGCGGGGGCGGCCTCGTCGAGGACCGTCAGGACGGCGGCCAACGGGACGTAGTCGTTGACGAGTCTCACGGCGTCGAGCCCGATTGCCTTCCCGATCTCGCAGGGATCGAACTGCCACGGCGCGTTGGTCAGGCGCGTGATGGCGCCGTCCACCTTCCCGGCGACGGCGAGGAACGCGGAGCGCGGCCGGATCGTGGCCCTCCGGTCGCCATAGGCCCGAATGGCCGCGGTCGGACCGGTGAAGTCGGCGGTCTCGACCTTCCAGAGGGGGGACGGGGCCTGCGCCGGGTCCGCCAGAACGGCGAAACGCACGTAGGTGCCGCCGATATCGGCCAGCAACACCGGGCAGGGCAGCATCGCGGCCCGTCCTCCGGCGCCGGCGTTCATGGGGGGCTCAAGAGGGCGCTCACGGGGTCGTCGTCCCTTCGGGCCTGAGGCTGAGGATGTAGTCGATGACGGCATCCATCTCGTCGCGGTCGAGCCTGATGCTCGGCATCCACTGGCGATGGCTCTGCAGGAAGACGTTGAGGGCGAGACCCGTGGTCGACGGCATGGCGGCGATGGTCGTGAAATCCGGTCCGATGCGACCGCCGGCCTGCGGTTCCCGTCCGACGACATGGCATCGGCTGCAGAGTTCGACCGCGACGGTCAAACCCCGGGGACGATGATCCGCGTTGCGCTCCACGGCCGCGGCCGGACAAGCCGAGGGGGCGATCGCCAGGGTCCCGAGGACGAGCGCGACGATCCGACCCGACGTCGCGTCGGTTCGCCGGACGTCCGTAAGAGCGGGCCGTCGCGCCGGGGTCACGACCTGTCCCCGGTCCGGTCGGCGGCCAGGCCTTGGACATGGACCTCGGCGATGATGCATCCCGGATCGACGACCTCGTTGGCCGGGGCCATGACTTCCAGGCGTCCCCCGACCGGTGAGACGATGTCGTGAAGGGCCTCGCCGATCCGGACGGCCGCCACGGCCTCGCCGGCCCGCACCCTGGCGCCGTTCTCCACGAACCACCGTTCGAGGACGCCCTCCGGCAGCATGCCGGTGGTCCACAGATCCTCGGCGACGCGAATGTCCGCCATATCCGCCTCCCGCGCGCGAAGGCCCGGTTGCCGGGCCGCAGGATCAAGTGACCCATGGACCACGCGGCGGCCTTGATCTGGATCACGTCGAGGGAGCGGCCGGCACACGATGCTGCTGCGAAGACCGGGCCGCCCGAGGGTGGGATCCGGTCCCCACTCGGGCCGACGCCGTTCGATGGACAGGGCCATGCTCCTCGCCATGACCGCCAGCGTGGTCCTCGTCGTCGGAACGATCCTCGTGCTGTACGAGGTTCTGCGCCTGACCTCGGAGCATCTGGCGGGGCTGCCGATCCCACCCCGGGCACGCATCCTGGTCGTCGTGCTCGCGACGTTCGTGGGGCACACGGTGGCGGTCTGGATCTACGCCGGGGCCTACTGGGTGCTGATGCTCCAGCTCGGGAGTGACGCCTTCGCGGGCGTGCCCGTCACCACCTTCGAGGACTGCCTGTACTTCTCGGTGGTGACCTACACGTCGCTGGGCTTCGGCGATCACTTCCCGATCGGTCCGACGCGGCTGATCTCCGGCGTCGAAGCGCTCAACGGCCTCCTCCTCATCGGGTGGTCGGCCTCGTTCACCTACCTCGCCATGGAGCGGTACTGGCCGCTTCACGGCAAGGCGCACGCCCACAGGGAGGCGAGGGTCTTCGTCGACGCGGCCGCCCCGGAATCCAAGCGCGCCCGCTTCTTCCCGCCGGCCGGCGCACGGGTTGAGGCAGATCAAGGCGCGCCTGCGAATTCGGGAGCCCCTTCCCCGACCGAGGGCGGGACACCGTCTTGCCAAGGCAGAACGGAGGCGGCCCGATGAGGCAGTTCCTGGTCACGTTTCACAAGCAGGTCAGCGACGACATGGGCCACGAACGACGCGTGCGCCAGCATCAGGTTGTCGTTCCGGCCGCGTCGGAGGCCTCCGCCCTCGCGGCCGGGCAGGCCTTGTTCTGCGAGGCCGAGGGCATCGTCGACTGGCGGCTTCGCGCCGACGCGTGCGAGGCGGCGGAGGTGCAGGACGAACTCGCGTAGCCGTTCGAGGGAGGGAGCGATCATGAGCTACGACCTGACCGAGCCGGTGCACTGGCAGGGTCGGCAATGGGCGGTCACCGCCTACGGCATCGAGGCGCTCGACGGGATGTACCACGTGGCGGCCGCCGAGATCTGGCCCGGCCCGGACGGGACGCTGCCCTGGTTCGATGCCCTCCGCCGCCGCTACGGCACGGACCACGACGACCTCGAGGCGGCCCTCACGGTCGCCCGCTCGCTCTGGCCTTGCCGCGCCTCTTACGGGCGGGTCGGCGATCCTCATGCCGCATCGAGCACGGTTCGGGCATGACGGGCACGCCGGTCCCGTCGGGCATGACCGGCGTGCCCGTCGCGCCGGCCTGCGTCGACGGGCCGCCCTCCGACGACGACCCGGAATACCCGAGCGCCGCCGTCGGGCCATCGAAGCCGCGCCTCCTCGGCATTCTCGGGCCCGGCCTGATCACCGGCGCCTCCGACGACGACCCGAGCGGCATCGCGACCTACGGTCAGGCGGGGGCGCAATGCGGCTACGGCCTGTGCTGGACCATGCTCTACAGCCTGCCCCTGATGGCGGCGGTGCAGATGGTGTCGGCCCGGATCGGCCGAACGACGGGCCGCGGCATCGCCGGGGTGCTGCGCGAGCATTATTCGAACGGCCTGCTCCAGGGCGTGGTGCTTCTGCTTCTCATCGCCAACATCCTCAATCTCGGGGCCGATCTCGGGGCCATGGCGGATGCGCTGAACCTGCTGCTGCCGGGGCCGCGCTGGCTCTATGTCGGCCTGTTCTCGGGCATCTGCGTCTACATGCAGCTCGTCCTACGCTACACGCGCTACGTCGCCGTCCTGAAGTGGCTGACGCTCAGCCTGTTCGCCTATCTCGGCGTGGTGGTCTTCGCCCACGTTCCCTGGGCCGAACTCGGCCTGGCGATCGCCGTGCCGCGCCTCGATCCGGGCGGCGCGAGCCTGACCACCCTGGTGGCCATCTTCGGCACGACGATCAGCCCCTACCTGTTCTTCTGGCAGGCGGCGGAGGAGGCGGAGGACATCCATGCCCACCCGCGCCGCCGCGACCTCGCGCACGCGCCCGAACAGGGACAGGCGGCCCTGCATCGGATCGAAATCGACACCCTGGTCGGCATGACGTTCTCGAACGTCGTCGCCCTCGCGATCATGGTCACCACCGCCACCGTGCTGCATGGGCGCGGCATCACCGACATCCAGACCTCGGCCCAGGCCGCCGAGGCCCTCCGGCCCTTCGCAGGCCCGCTCTCGGCCGGCGTGTTCGCCCTCGGCATCGTCGGGACCGGCCTGCTCGCCGTTCCGGTGCTCGCGGGCTCGGCGGCCTACGCGGTGGGAGAAGCCCGGCGCTGGCCCGTCGGGTTCGGCCGCCGCCTGCTGGAGGCGCGCGCCTTCTACGGGACGGTGGCCCTCGCGACCCTCGTCGGCATGATCATCAGCCTGGGCGCCGTCGATCCCATCCATGCGCTCTACTGGAGCGCCGTCGTCAACGGGATCATCGCGGTGCCGATCCTGTCGGTGATGATGCTGGCGGCCGCGCGTACGGACATCATGGGAGCCTTCGCGATCCGCGGCCCCCTCCGGTGGCTCGGGTGGGCCGCCACCGCCTGCATGCTGCTCGCCGTCGCCGCGATGCTGATCACCGCCCTCCCGTCCTTGCGGTAGATCAAACCCCTCCGGCCTCCCCTCCCCGATCCTCCCCGAACGGGAATCGGAAGGGCACGCCATGTCGGGATCCAGTCGAGCGGCGAGACCGCTCGTGCTCGTGGCCGAACCGCAGGCGCTGCCGGCCATGTGGCTGGAAGACCTCCTGGAGGACGAAGGCTACGACGTTCTCGGCCCCTACGCGACCTGCGAGGCCGCCGTGGAAGGCCTCGAGCGGAACGCTCCGGTGTTCGCGGTGATCAGCGTCGATCTTCGGGAAGGCCCCTGCTTTCCCCTGTCCTGCGCGCTGCGCCGCCGCGGCATCCCGTTCGCGATGGTCTCGGGCTCCCTCCCCGTCCCGCCCCCCTTCGCGGACGTCGCGATCCTCGACCGTCCGTGTCTGGCCGAGGCCATCGCGCAGGCCCTTTCGGCCGAGCGACTGGCGGCCGGTCGGGATGCCGAACCGCTGGCCTGTCCGATGGACGCCATGATCCGGTCCGGCGAGGCCGTTGCGCTGGATCAATGTCCCCCCGCCTGCGGAGGCCAGGATGCCGAGCGCGACCCGGGGCACGGCGATCTGGCCCGGGCTTCACCCTCGAAGGGAGATATCCCATGAGTGACAAGATCCTTCGCCAGGACATCATCGACGAGCTCGACTTCGATCCCAGCATCGGCGCGGCCCATATCGGCGTCGCGGTGGACGACGGCATCGTCACGCTGACCGGGCATGTCGGCAGCTACATGGAGCGCGTGGCGGCCGAGAAGGCGGCCCGGAAGGTTCGGGGCGTGCGCGGCGTGGTCGAGGAGATCAAGGTCCGCTTCGCCGGTGAGGCGCCGCCCCGCGACGAGGACCTGGCGCACCGCGCGGTGCAGATGCTCGACTGGTCCGCCCTCGTGCCGAAGAACGCCGTGCAGGTGAAGGTGCAGAACGGCTCCGTCACGCTCACCGGTCAGGTCGAATGGCAGTACCAGAAGGAGGAGGCCTATCGGGCGATCCGGCGGCTCGCGGGCGTCGCCGGCATCGTCAACATGATCGAGGTCAGGCCGAAGGCGAGCGCGGCCGACGTCCGCTCGAAGATCGAGGCGGCGCTCAAGCGCAACGCCGAGGTCGAGGCGGACCACATCAAGGTGTCGGTCGAGGGCGACACGGTCACCCTCGATGGCTCCGTCCACGCCTGGTACGAGCGCAAGCTCGCCGAGAACGCCGCCTGGTCCGCCTCGGGCGTCCGGGCCGTCGAGGATCGCCTGACCCTCGCCTGACCCGTGAACCGGGGCCGGCCGAGGCGCCGGTCCCGGTCGGTCCATTCGATCTCCGCCGCGAAACGCCCTGTCCGTGTGAGGTCTTCCATGTCCTACGCAAGCATCATGGTCGCCGTCGACCTCGGCGAGCAGTCCCGCGGCCGCGTCCGTCTCGCGGGCCATCTCGCGGACGATTTCAAGGCGCGCCTCATCGGCGTCGCGGCGGAGATGCCGGCCTATGAGGCCGTGCCCGTCGGTCCGACCCTGGGCGGGGGCTACTGCATGGCCTCGGTGCAGGAGGCGGTCGTGAACGACCTCAGGCTCGCGCACGAGAACTTCAAGGAGGCCGCCGGTGTCCGAAGCCGGGTCGAGTGGCGGTCGAACCTCGACGTCCCCCTCGCCTTCCTGACCCGGCAAGCCGCCGCCGCCGATCTCGTCGTCATCGGCCGGGGCGATGACGGGAACCCGCTCCTGTCCGTCCACCCGGGCGACGCTGTCCTGCAGCTCGGCCGACCGGTTCTCGTGGTCCCTCCCAACATCGACCATCTCGAGGCCCGCCGCATCGCCATCGGATGGAAGAACACCCGCGAGGCGCGCCGCGCCGTCTGGGACGCCCTGCCGTTCCTGAAGCGGGCCTCGCATGTCGTCGTCCTGTCCATCGACGACGGGCGCGGAGCCGCCGACAGCCAGGCCCTCCTCGGCTTCCTCCAGGCCCACGACGTCGAGGCCACCGCGGTCCAGAAGGATGCCTACGGGGCCGGGACCGCCGAGGCGCTGGTGGACGCGGCCTCCGAGCAGGCCGCCGACCTGATCGTCACGGGGGGCTACGGCCACGGCCGCCTGCGCGAATGGGCCTTCGGGGGCGTCACCCGGGATCTCCTCGCCAGCTGTCCCGTCTGCTGCCTGATGAGCCATTGAGAGGTAATTCCGGGTGAGAACCGTGGCGCTGCGGCGCTCGCGCGACGCCGAGATCCGCAGGGCCAAGCACGCGGACAGGGATGACCGGAGCCGGACGATGAGCGAGAAGCCCACCATCATGATCCCGCACGACGGGTACGTCCTCGTGGGCGACGGCCGGAAGGCCCTCATCCTGCGCAACGAGGGAACGGCCCTGGAGCCCCGTCTTCGCGTGCAACGGGTCTTCGAAGCGCCCCCCAATCCACCGACCCACGAGCAGGGAACGGAACGGCCGCCACGGGTCCGATTCGGCGACCGACGCAGCGCCCTCGAGCAGCCGGATTGGCACGAGATCGCCGAGCACCGGTTCGCCGCGACGGTCGCGGCGGCCCTGGACCGGATCGTGGACGAAGGGGCCGCGCTCGTCATCGCCGCCCCGCCGCGGACGCTGTCGGAGCTGCGGCACACGCTCTCCGACCGGGTCAGGGCCGCCGTCATCGCGGACGTGGACAAGGACCTGACCCGGCACACGGTCGACGAGATCCAGCGGCATCTCTGCGGCGGATAGGAACGGATCGCGGAAGGTGCCGGGTGCGTCCCGGTATCAGTGCGCCATGAGAACCGGCAGGCGGGCGTTCTCGATGACGTGGCGGGTGACGCCTCCGAGGAGGAATTCGCGCACCCGGCTGTGGGTGTAGGCCCCTAGGGCCAGCATGGACGCCTTCCGTTTCTCGGCCTCCGTGAGGAGCGCGGCCCCCGCGGGCATGCCTTCGACCGCCGGGAGGGTGACCGCCTCCGCCACGATGCCGTGCCAGCGCAGGTAGCCGCACAGGTCGGCCGCCAGGGTGTCCTCGTATCGATCGGGGCCCGTCCCGGTCTTCGCGTGGATGACGGTCACCCGCGTGGCTTCGCGCAGGAGGGTGATGGATTGCCCGACCAGGCGCGTCGCCTCGAGGCTGCCGTTCCAGGCGATGACGACATGGTGCAGCGGATTGAAGGTCACGGGCGCGCCGATCATCAGGGTTGGGCGTCCGACGGAGAATAGGGCGGTGTCGAGGGCGCGCCCGGTGAAGGGCTGCGCGGGATCGGGCTGGTCGACGATAACGAGGTCGTTGACACGTCCGACGCGCGTCAGGATGGGCTCGACCTCGCCCGCAAGCTCGCCCCAGCTCACGAAGGTGGCGTCGAGGCGCTCGGCCGCCGGCATGAATCCCACCGCCCGGCGCTCGCACCAGGCCTGGACCGCCGACCGGCCCGTGGCCGCGGCCTCCTGCACCCCTTGCTCGATGGCCGTGATGGTCGCGCCGTCGACGGGCACGAGGCTCGCCATGCCGGCGAGGACATGCTGCGGACCGGGCGCCATGAAGCTCACGTTGATGTGCGCGTGCAGGCGTCGGCTGAGATGAAGCGCGGCATCCAGGCAGCGCTCCGGGTCGAGGCCGGGACCCGTGGGGACGAGGAGGCAGCGCAGGAACATCGCGGGTTCCCTTCACGGCTCAGCGTTCGAGCGACTTGAGATAGGCGATCAGGTCGTCGGCCTGGTCGGGTTCGAGACGAAACTCGGGCATGGTCGGATGACCGGTGACGATGCCCTCCGCCAGCGCCTCCGCGAGGGACTCGACGGGGTAGCGGGCGTGCAGGTCGCGGAACGGGGGCGCGTCCCGAAAGGGACTCTCGCCCTGCCGTCCGATGGCGTGGCAGCGGGCGCAGTTCGTCCGGGCGATGGTCTCGCCCTGCTTGACCTTGAGGTCCCATGCGGTGGCGGGGCCGGATGCGCCGAGCCAGAGGAGCGCGACCGTCATGGCCGCGCGGGGACCCGAGTGGCAGGAAGCGCGCATCAGTGGCTCATCAGGCAGCAGACGGGCATGGTCTGCAGGATCTCGTGCGTGGCGCCGCCGAAGATCCACTCGCGCAATCGGGTATGCCCGTACGCGCCCATGACGATCAGGTCGGCTCCCTCGCGCTGCGCGAAGCGGAGGATCTCCTCGGACGCGCTGACCGCAGGGCTCGGCAACAGGTGCGTCGTCACGCTGACCCCATGCCCGGACAGGTAGGCGGCGACGTCCTCGGCCCCCTCGCGGTGCGCTCCCGGTCCCACCACCACGACGGGGACCGCATCGGCCCTGCTGAGGAACGGCAGGGCGTCCTGGACCGCCCGGCGCGCCTCGCGGGTGTCCTTCCAGGCCACGACCACCCGCTTGGCCGCGAGGCGCTCGATTCCCGGAGGGGCCACGATGACGGGCCGCCCGATCTCCATCAGGAGCGCGCCGGTGGAGACGCCCATCAGGCCCGGGTCACCGTCCGCCGGACCGTGACGGCCCACCACGACCAGGTCGGCCGCGCGCGCCTGCTCCACGAGGTAGGCCGTCGGTTCGGTCAGGGCCGAACGCCACGCCGTCTTGACGCCGCGCTCGGCTCCGCGCTCGAACACCGCCTTCGCCTCGGCGAGCTGCTCGTTGGCGCGACGATCCTCCTCCTCGTAGACGTGCTGGGCTTCGCGGACGTCGCTGACGGCGATGAGGCCGGGCACCTGACGCGCCGCGACGCCGATCAGCCGCGCATCGAAGCGCCCGGCGATGTTCGCTGCGAGCTGGACCCGGTCCGCGGCGGCGGCCCCCAGATCCAGCGACACCATCACGTTGGAGATCTTCATGATGCGCCCCTCGCTCGCGGGCACCGGCCCGGCGCGGAGACGTTTGCCCGACTCAGGGGCCGCGACATTGATCCATCTCAAGCGACGCGGCGCGGACGGTGGAATGGTTCGATCGCGCGGGCGGACGCCATAACGCTTCGTCGAGGCGCGCCTGCAACGCGACCTGCCGCGAGCCGAATCCCTTGCTCGAGACCGCCTGCACGAGGACGAACAACGCACCGATATCCAGCGGACGGGATGCGTCCGCGGCGCAACCGCGCTCCCGACCGGCCGCTTTCTTCTGCTTGGCCAGCTTCAGTTCCATCCAACGGGTGGCGAGGTCGCCGCGCTTGCGTCGCGGTACCCAGAACCCCTGCTTCGTCGTCGTCATCTGGAAGCCCCCATTGACCCGGATGCGTGAAGGACCGGGCGTCGGCCCGGATCGAGCGCACAACCTTTCGCGCTGGGCTGGCCAGCCTTGATCCAGCCGGCCTTCAGTCAGCCCTGTCTCGACCCGGACCCGCCTCGGCCCGGCCGTGATCCCGCGCAAGGCGCGGGTTCGATGCCCGCCCGAACGCTACCAGACGAGGCAGAGGCGATCCTCGACCGCCCGGACCCCCGGGGCGGACCACGCCGCACGCTCGGCGCGTTCGCGCTCGCCCCAGAGCTCGACCGTCCCGTCGAGAATGACCGTGTCCCCCTCGACGCGGACCGTGATGGCCTCGGCGTCCTGGACGGTTCGCTTCAGGGCCGCGAGCACCTTCGCCTTCACGTCCGCCGCGCTCACCGGAGGTTTGACGGCGAGGAGGTTCAGCACGCCCCGGACGCCCGAGAGCTTGCTCAAGGCGGATTGGGCCGCGGCCCGCTGATAATACCAGGGCACGGAGCCATCGAGGGTGACGTAACCGTGCTCGACCTTGACCCTGATCGCCCCGTCGGGGACGGAGACGTTCCAGGCCAGGACTTTCACGACGCGCGCGGCGAGCTCCTCGTCGCCGGTCTTCTCGTCGGCCGGATAGCGGACCTCGATCGCCTCGACGACGGCCCGAACGCCGCGGACCCGCTGCGCGATCCCCTCCGCGGCGATCTTCTCGGCATAGGTGGCCACGTGGCCGGACAACGTCACGATACGATCCCGGACGGCGACGCCAATATGGGCGGCCTCCACCCTCGGGTCGAAATCCAGCTCCTCCACCACGTGCCGTCGCAAGGTCCCGTCATCCATCGCGTGTCTCCCCCCTGTGGGTCGGCTTGGTTTCAGAGCACGAGCCACAGCATCGCGCAGGTCACCACCGAGGCGACGATGGCGAGGCCGAGGGCCTGCAGGCTGCCGATGCTGCCGTAGCGGTGGCCGTCCGAAACAACGGAGCGGACATCGACCGGGACATCGACATTGTCCGCCCGGACGGTGATCGGCACCCGGATGTGCCGGATCGACCGGATGGAGGTGGAGGTCACGATTAGGGGCATCACCCGCTCCCGTTGTCGATTGTGCGCGCCATGATGCCCATCGAATCGGCGCCCGCCTTGAGCTGGATCAAGGCGGCCCGTCCGGCGCGACGCATCGTCGGGCGGGCCACGGAATTTCGGGCCACGGAACTCGGGACGCCGACATGAACGAGCCGTCAGCAGACGACGTCCAAATCGAGGAAGGGCCCGTCCCCACCGGATGTGGCCGGCGCCCGCCCGCCCCCTTCGTGCCGGGCCCCCTCGGTCCGGACCAGTTGCAGGACATCGATGCCTATTGGCGGGCGGCGAATTATCTGTCGGTCGGGCAGATCTACCTCATGGACAACCCGCTTCTGCGGCAGCCCCTCGATGTCGCCCATCTCAAGCCACGCCTCCTCGGCCATTGGGGGACGACCCCGGGCCTGAACTTCATCTATGCCCATCTGAATCGGGTCATTCGAGCGCGCGATCTCGACATGATCGGCGTCTGGGGGCCCGGTCACGGCGCGCCCGGCCTCGTCGCCAACGCCTACCTGGAGGGCACCTACAGCGAGGTCTATCCCGACGTCGCGCGCGACACCGACGGCCTGTGCCGCCTGATGCGCCAGTTCTCGTTTCCCGGCGGCATCCCGAGCCACGCCTCTCCCGAGCTCCCCGGCTCGATCCACGAGGGCGGTGAACTCGGCTATGCCCTCGCCCATGCCTTCGGCGCGGCCCTCGACAATCCCGGCCTCATCGTCGCCTGTACCGTGGGCGACGGCGAGGCCGAGACGGGCCCCCTCGCCGCCGCGTGGCATTCGGCGAAGTTCCTCGATCCGGCCACCGACGGCGCCGTGCTGCCGATCCTGCACCTCAACGGGTACAAGATCGCGAATCCGACGATCCTCGACCGGATGCCGGAAACGGAGCTGCGCAGCCTCCTTGCGGGCTACGGCTACGAACCGGCCTTCGTCGGGGGGAGCGACCCCGCCCACATGCATCAGGCCATGGCCGCCGCCCTGGATGGTGCCCTTGACGACATCGCGAAGATCCAGGCTTCGGCGCGCGGCGACGAGACCGAACGTCCCCGCTGGCCGATGATCGTGCTGCGCAGCCCGAAGGGATGGACCGGACCGAAGACCGTCGACGGCAAGCCCGTGGAGGACACCTGGCGTTCGCATCAGGTGCCCGTCGCCGCGGTCCGCGAGAACCCGGAGCACCGGGCCATCCTGGAACGATGGCTGCGCTCCTACCGGCCCGAGGAGCTCTTCGACGGGCAGGGACGCCTGATCGGCCGCCTGGCCGCCCTGGCTCCGGAGGGCGAGCGGCGCCTTTCCGCCAACCCCCAGGCCAATGGCGGCCGGCATCCTCAGCCGCTCCGCCTGCCGGACCTGCGCCGGTACGCGGTCGCGGTGCCGGGCCACGGAGCCGCGGCGGCCGAGGCGACCCGGGTGCTCGGGACATTCCTGCGCGACGTCATCGCGCTGAACGCCGAGGCCCGGAACTTCCGCCTCATGGGACCGGACGAGACCACCTCGAACCGCCTCGACGCGGTCTTCGCGGTCACGGACCGGGTCTGGCAGGAGGCGATCCTGCCCAGCGACGACCATCTCGCGCGGCAGGGCCGGGTAATGGAGATCCTAAGCGAACATCTTTGCGAGGGCTGGCTCGAAGGCTACGTACTGACCGGGCGGCACGGCGTGTTCGCCTGCTACGAGGCCTTCATCCACATCGTCGATTCGATGGTGAACCAGCACGCCAAGTGGCTGAAGGGCGTGCGCGCCCTGTCATGGCGCCGTCCGGTGCCCTCGCTCAACATCCTGCTGTCGTCCCATGTCTGGCGCCAGGACCACAACGGCTTCAGCCACCAGGATCCGGGCTTCATCGACTTCGTCGCCAACAAGGGCGGGGACACTCAGCGCATCTACCTACCGCCGGACGCCAACACCCTCCTGTGCATCATGGACCATTGCCTGCGCACCCACGACCGCATCAACGTCGTGGTCGCCGGTAAGCAGCCCGCCCCGCAATGGCTCGGCCTCGACGAGGCCGCGCGGCACTGCGCGGCCGGCGCCGGGATCTGGGACTGGGCCTCGAACGAGGGCGAGGCGGAGCCCGACGTGGTCATGGCCTGCGCCGGCGACGTGCCGACCCTGGAGACGCTGGCGGCCGTGGATTGGCTGCGGCGGCACGTCCCGGACCTGCGGGTTCGGGTGGTGAACGTCGTCGACCTCATGACCCTGGCGTCCCGCGCCATGCATCCCCACGGCCTCGACGATCCGACCTTCGACGGCCTGTTCACCCGCCACCGGCCGGTGGTGTTCGCCTATCACGGCTATCCGTGGCTCATCCACCGCCTGACCTACAAGCGGGCGAACCACGAGAACCTCCACGTCCACGGGTTCATCGACGAAGGCACGACGACGACCCCCTTCGACATGTGCGTGCTCAACCGGCTCGACCGCTTCCATCTCGCCCTCGCCGCCCTCCAGGCCACGCCACGGCTCGGAGGACGGGGCGACCACGCCCAGCTCATCCTCCGCGAGGCCCTGGACACGCATCGCGAATACGTCCGCCGCACCGGCGATGACCTGCCGGAGGTGAAGGCATGGGTCTGGTCCGGCGGGCAAGCCCCCGATCCACGGGGAACCGGCGTGGACATCGGGCCGCGCGGTCCTTCGGAGCCGGTCCGGCCGGGCGAGACCGTGGACGGCTGGACCATCGTCTCCTGAGGCGGAGCGATGATCCTCGTCCTGAATGCCGGTTCGTCCAGCCTGCGGTGCGCCCTGTTCCGGCCGGGCGAGCCGGTGCCGGCCTGGCGCGCCCACGTCTCCGATATCGGAAAGGCCCCGCGGGTCTCGATCGACGGTGAGGCCGACGACGGCGCGGGGCCACCGGCCCGCGACCATGCCGGGGTGGCGCGATGGCTGTTCGCGCGGCTGCCGGCGCCCCCGTCCGTCGCGGGGCACCGCGTCGTCCATGGCGGCCTGCGCTACGCCGCGCCGGCGCGGGTGGACGCGGAGGTCGTCGGCGCGCTGGAAAGGCTCGTCCCCCTGGCGCCGGCGCACCAGCCCCAGGCCCTGGCCTGCCTGCGGGAGGTCGAGGCGACCTGGCCAGGACTGCCGCAGGTCGCCTGCTTCGATACCGCCTTCCACCGCAGCCAGGACCGGCTCGCGCAACTCTATCCCCTGCCCCGCGACCTCCTCGACGCGGGGCTCGTGCGCTTCGGCTTCCACGGCCTGTCCTACGCCCATATCGCGCGGAGCTACCCGCAGGGCCGGGTTCTCGCCGCCCATCTCGGGCATGGAGCGAGCCTGTGCGCGATTCGGGACGGGCGCAGCGTGGCCACGACCATGGGGTTCACCACCCTCGACGGGCTGATGATGGGCACGCGCAGCGGCGCCGTCGATCCCGGCCTCGTCCTGCACCTGATCCGTGAGCGCGGTCTGTCGCCGGGCGCGGTGTCGACGCTCCTGAACGAGCGGTCGGGCCTTCTCGGCGTCTCGGGCATCAGCGACGACGTGCGGGATCTCGAGGCGAGCGATGACCCTTCGGCGCGCGAGGCCATCGACCTCTTCGTCTATCGGATCGTGCGCGAGGCGGGCTCGCTCATGGCGGCGCTCGGCGGCCTCGACGTCCTCGTGTTCACCGGCGGCATCGGCGAGCACTCCGCCCGGGTCCGTGCCGGCGTCTGCGCCGGCCTCGTCTTCGCCGGGATCGCCCTCGACGAGGCGGCGAACCGCGCGGGCCGGGCGAGCCTCGGCACGCCGGCGACCAGGGTCCTCGTCCGCATCGCGCCCGCCGACGAGGAGCGCGAGATCGCGCTGTCGGTGGCCGATCTCGTCGGCGAGGCCGCCCCGAGCCGGATGCGTCTTGATGTGCCTCAAGGCGGGTGACGGCGCCCGCGCTCAAAGGTGAGGACCGTATCGACAGCATCTCGGGAGGGTGGGATGGCGGAGGTTCTTGTGGCCTACTACTCGCGCACGGGGACCACGGAGCGGCTCGCCCGCGCGCTGGCGGACCGCCTCGGGGCCGAGTTCGATCGCATCGAGACGCCGACCTCCTATGCCGGGCCCATCGGCTTCGCGAAGGGGATCTGGCATTCGCTCCGGGGGGTGAGCCCGCCGATCCGCAGAGGGCTCGACCCGAGACGGTTCCGCGTCGTCGTCGTGTGTTCCCCGGTTTGGGCCGGCAGGCTCGCGGGACCGCCGCGGACCTACATCCGGCAAGCGGGCAAGATTCAGCGCCTGTGCGGCGCGGCGGTGTCCGGTGCCGGTGGCCGGCAGGAGCGGTTTTTCCGGGAGATGGAACGACTCGGCGGGCAGGACGGCATCCCCAGACTGTCCCTGGCGCAGCGCCAGGTCGCCGGGGGCGGGTTCGAAGGGCTGCTCGACGCCTTCGTCGAGACGATCCGGGGCGGTTACACCGCAGCCGCCTGAGGGCACGCGACGCTGAACCCCCGCCAGCCCGAGAGATGCCCCCGGATGGTGCTTCGAAGCCGGCCGGGTCAGCCCAAGATGTCCCCGGAGACGTCGCCGCAACCGAGGCCGAGAGCGACCACTTCGGCCGAGGTCCAAGACGCGTCGGGCAGATCTGAGCCGAGCAATTCCCGGTCCGGCAGGTCTCGGCGGACGGTCCCCCGATCGCTGCCCGGCGGCAGCCACCAGGACAGGGATCGGGCCATGGTGTCGGCCCAGGCGAGAGGCAGGTCGAGCCAGATCGTGCGCCACAGCGCCAGCCAGGCCGGATCGTCCATGGGATGGTCCACGCGTGGCGGGGGCACGCCCCGAGCCGGTTCGCCTAGTCCCTGGGGCATGACAAGAGGCATGGCGGTTCTCCTTCAGCTCAGGGCGACGATGCGATCCTCGACGGCGCGGACGCCGGGCACCGACCAGGCCGCCCGCTCGGCGGCATCGCGTTCCGCCCACGCCGTTACCGCGCCCTCCAGTGTGACCTTGTCGCCCTCGACGCTGACCTTGATCGCGTCCGCCTCGAACAGGGCGCTGCGCCGGAACGCCTCCAGGATCCGGTCCCTCACCGCCTTCGGCTGCACGTCGGGCCTGACCGCCACGAGATTCGTGACCCCGGCCACGCCGGACAGTCGGCGGACGGCCGCCTCGGCGCCCATCACCTGGTACTGCCACGGCACCGTGCCGGTGAGCGTGACCCAGCCCCGCGCGACCTTCACCTGGATGGCATCCCCGGGCAGGTGGACGGACCAGGCGATGATGGCGAGCGCCCGTGCGGCGATCTGATCGTCCTCGAGCTTCTTGGCTTCGGGAAGCCGGACTTGGATCTCCTGGGCGATGGCCCGGACGCCCTTCACCCGTTTCACCGCACGCTCTGCCTCGATCTTCTCGGCATAGCTGCCGACATGGCCGGTCAGGGTCACCACGCCGTCCGAGACGGCGACGCCGATGTCGGCGGCATCGAGGCTGGGATCGAAGTCGAGTTCGTCGAGCACGTCGCGGCGAAGATCCTTGTCGGTCATGGCGTCTCTCCCGTTTGCCGTCGTGGTGGGGGCCGAGCGGACGTTCGAGCCATTCGCGCGCGGGCGCCTTGATCCAGCGCAAGGCCGATGCGGGCCTCTTGGCGAGGGCGACGCCGCCACGGACCGCTATGGGACGGAGGCGCGCGCGGGGGCGTCCGGGACCCCGGCATCGTCGCACGGAGGGGCCTGCCCTTCGAAGGGTTCGCCGAAGGCGATCCGTGGGAGCAGAGTCGCGCGAAGCGTCTCCGGGGGGCGTTCGGCGTCGAGACGCCACCACGTGATGGGTCCGCAATCCCGTTCCGCCTGGGCGACCAGAACCTCCACGGTGGCGTCGGACGGGTCGAGCCGCCGCCCCTCGATCCGGGAGGAGAGCGTGGCCGTCGGGGCTTGCAGCCAGACGCCCTGGAACGGCCGGCCGAGGCCGCTCGCCACCCTCTCCATCGCGCTTCGCTCCGCCGGCCGGTCGAAGACCGCGTCCGCGATCGCGCAATGCCCCGCCTTCAGGACGTTGCCCGCCTCCCGGCGAAGCGTGGCGTAGACCTGCTCCGAGACGGACGCCTCGTAGGCCGCCGCCGGCAGCCGCGTCGTCGCCGCCACGCCGTGCATCCGTTTGCGGATGCGGTCGCTGCTCAGGATGCGGGCCCCGGGCGCGGCGCCAAGCCACGGCGCGAGGAGGGTGGCCACGGTCGACTTGCCCGAGCCGCTGAGGCCGCCGATCGCGACCAGCCCGGCCTGGGCCTCGTCGAGCAAGGATCCGGCGAGATCGAGATAGTCCCTGGCCTCCGTGAGCTTCTCCGCCCGCTCCCCCGCGCCCGCCCCTTGCGCCTGCACGGCCGTGACATGCGCGCGGATGGTGGCGCGCAGCGCCATCAGGACCGGCAGCAGGCCGATGCCGTCCGCCTCGTCGGCCTCGTCGAGGTAGCGATTGAACAGGAGGTTGGCGAGGTCGCGCCGCTCGCGGTGCCAGAGATCCATCAGCACGAAGGCAAGGTCGTACAGCACGTCGATGGTGGCGATGGCCTCGTCGAACTCGATGCCGTCGAACGGGGTCGGGACTCCGTCGAACAGGCAGATGTTGCGCAGGGTGAGGTCACCGTGGCAGCGGCGTACCTTTCCGGCGGCGCGCCGGGCATCGAGCAGCGCCCCGTGCCGCAGCAGGGCGTAACGGAAGCGGCTCGCGAGGTCGTTGGCTTCGCCGTCCGTCGTAAGGCACGACGCGCGCAGGGCCTTGTCGTTCAGGTCGACGAGCGCGGCCATGGCGGCGGCCCCGCCGTGCCTGTGGCTGATCTCTGCCTCGGCATGGAAGACGGCGATGCGATGGGCCAGCGTGGCGACCAGCTCCGGTGTCAATCGGCCGGTCCGAACCATGGCGTCGAACAGGTTCTCCTGCGGAAACCGGTGCATCTCGACGACGGCGTCGACGAGGGGGCCGGGGCCGTCGAAGGCGAGGCTTCCGTCCGGCTCTCGCGTGATCGCGCGAACGCCGACATACAGGGAGGGCGCCGTGCGGCGGTTGAGGTCGAACTCGGCCCGGCACATCGCCAGCCGTCGTTCGGCCGACGAGTAGTCGAGGTAGGGGAGGCGCACGGCCGTCTGCAGCTTGAAGGCGCGTCCACGGCCGAGAAACACCCGTGAGATGTGCGTGCGGATGACCGTGACCGCCGGTTCGCCTCCCGCGAGCGCCCGCGTCAGGAAGTCGGCGACCTCTGCTTGATCCTCGCTCGACATCATCGGAACTCAGCAGCACCAGATCGTGATTCCGTGCCTCAGAGTGTCTCACAAGACTTCCGTCTCGCCGTCGTGTTCGCTGCGTGCCCGATGGCGCGACGGGTGTCTCGTGAGAGACACCTATGCCTCCACCACCCGGCCGATGCGGGATCGGCGCAGACTGACCTGGCGGCCGCCCGTGCGCAGCAGGGCACCGTCCTCCTCCAGTTGCGTAAGGGTGCGCGACACGGTCTCGATCGTCAGCCCGAGATAGTCGGCGATGTCCCGGCGGGTCATCGGGAGGACGAAGGTGCCGGTCCGGCCGAGGCGCTCGTCGACGTCCATGAGAAAGGCCGCGACCCGTTCGACGGCCGAGCGTCGACCGAGGAGCAGCATGTGGTCCTGGGCGTAGCGCAGGTTGCTCGCAGCCATCCCCCAGAGCTGGCAGGCGACCTCGGCGCTGCGGAGGGCGGCGCGCTCGACGCTGCGCCGCATGAAGATCACCACCCTGGTCTCCGACAGAGCCTCGGCGGTGTGCCGGTGGGCCTCGCCCTGCTCGAAGCCGAACAGGTCTCCCGGCAGGTGGAAACCGGTGATCTGGCGACGACCGTCGCTGAGCACCTTATGGGTCCGGACGGCACCCTCGACCACCTTGTAGACGAATTCGGCTTCCTCGCCCTCGCCGTAGATCTCCTCCTCGCGTCCGTACGAAAAGGGCGTTCCGACAAGGTCGGGGCATCCCGGGAAGAGGCCGATGCCCTGGGAGGTCGCGGCGGAGGCGCGAAGGCCCGGGACGGGATGAGGCGGTGTCTGCAACGCGCTGTCGGAGGCCATCGGTTCGCTCCTCGTCCAAATCGGATCCGAGGAGATTGGCCAGGAAGACGGCGGGGCGAAATTCTGGGTTGTCTCTTAAGGAGAGTTCCGTAAGGGCAACCCCGTAAGGCCCTTCCTGGACGCTCCGCACCGCCAACCGCCATGGACATCCATGCCCCGACGGGGCGGGCGCCACGACGCGGGCGAGGCCCGCCGCGAGCGCACCGGCACGGGCGTGCCTTGCGACGGGTGCAGGCGATATCAGACGGAGTAGGCTTCCGGTGACCGGTAGAGTCGCCACAGCTCGACCCCGGCCAGGATCGCGACGAACAGGCCGATCACCAGGTGCGCGCCCATGGCGTACTCGGAATCCGTGAAACCGAACGTCCAGGGGGCCGCGGCTACCCAGAGGCCCAGGGCGAGGTTGAAATACTCCTCCCAGTCGTAGGACTTGCCGAGGGCGAACATCGCCACGACGGCGATCGCCGCACCGCTGATGAGGGCGTTGCGGGCGGCCGCGGTCTCGACGCCCAACGCGAGGTACCAGGGTGTCAGGAACAGGAAGATGCCGAGAAAGACGTTGAGGCCATTCAGGACCGCGTCCTCGGCTCGGTTCTCGATGGTGCGCATCGACTTCTCCTCGGGCAGGCAGGGATCGGCGGCGGCGGCAGGTGGCCCGCCACCTCACCCGCGGAAGGATGCTGCGCGTAAGGGGGCATCACCTTGATGCATATCAAGGATGCTTCCGATGCGATGTGGAGATTTCGTTCAGGGTGGAGACAATAAGGCCAAGTCGTCTATCTTTATTCTTCCATAATAAATCGCTCGATTTGATTTGGGTCAACGCGTCCCTGTCGGGTATCCGCACGGTTGCCTGCGAGGCCGAACGCGAAGACTGGATCGACGCTCCGGACACGCCGCGCTGGGTCGCCTTGCCACGACTCCGACGGTGGCCCCAGCGTCCGGCGTCGGGGCTCGTGCGTGGCACGCCACCGGTGCCGAGGCGGCGACGTTTTCGCCGGACATGACCGAGGCGGCCTCCCTCGAGGCGGCTCGATGCGGTGAAGCCGGGGTCCTTGGCGGCTCCGGCATCGCCTTCCCGCCCGCGCCTGCAGGACGCGTCAGATGCCGGACACATCGCTCACGCCGATCTTCTATCGCGTGTTCCAACGCCGACATTACCCGGGACTGTGCTGCGCCGTCCGGGACAGCATGCCGATCCCGTACTTCGTCCGCCCCGTCGCATGGAATTTCGGCACGACCGTCTACGAGGGCGAAAGCCTTCCGTTCGGCTTTCAACCCGCCCCGGCAAGGGAGGCCAGCGCGGCGTTCGGCTACTATCTGTTCCATCATCCCTGTGAGACCCTGACGCCGCGGCACTGCCGGCCCTGGACCGGGATGGACCGGACCCACGGGGATCTTCGACCGACCACCTCACCTGCCGCATGAGCCGACTTGCCCGCGCCCAGGGACACGACCCGTTTCGAAATGCGCTCGCCTCGGAAGCCGAGCCGGGTGTCCCGCCGTCCGGCCGAGTGGGAGACTCCTTCGCCGATCGATGACAACCGACATCCCCGCCCAGGTCCCGCCCGCCCAGGTCCCGCCCGCCCAGGTCCCGCCCGCCAGCGCACGCACGTGAGGTTCCGCTGGCAAGGTTCCGGGGCCGCCCTCCCTCAGGACGGGACGGCGCGTTCCCCGGAGCCGGGGGGGGCCGCGAGCAGTCCGAGCAATGTCTCGTAATCGAACGGTTTCTCGATGAGCGGAACCCCGGCTGCGCGTGCCCGCCTGCGGATTCCGGGGGCGGGGTGCCCCGTGATGAGGATCACGGGAATGAGCGCGTCGAGGGCGCGCAGCCTGCCGGCGACATCAAGGCCGTCGAGGCCGGGCATGACCTGGTCGAGAAGCACGCAGCACGGCTTCGGACCGGGGAACGACGCCAGCAGATCCTCGCCATCCGTGAAGGCCTCGACCCGGTGGCCCCTGCTCTCGAGGAGGAAGCACGTCGAGTGCAGCGTCGCCGGATCGTCGTCGACGACGACGAAGAGAGGAGCGGATCGATCCTGGGACATGGTGCCTGCGAAGTGGAGCGCATCTCGAAAGGGGTCGCGACGGCATCATCGGCGCGAGACAGGGCAGCGCATTGAGATGCCTCAATGCCGACGTCCGCGGGCGCCGCTCAAGCAAGGCCCGCCAGCACGGACCACCGCACCAGTTCCTGTAGGCTGGCCGCTTGGGTCTTCGCCATGAGCTTGGCGCGATAGATCTCGACGGTGCGGGGACTGATGTCGAGCGTCCGGCCGATCTCCTTGCTGGTTCCGCCGGCGACCAGATGGTCCAGCACCTGGCGTTCGCGTTCGCTCAGGGTCTCGACGCGGCGGATGAACTCCTGAATCGTTGGATCGACCGTGCCGACGGGGCCGCCGCGCCTCAGGGCGGAGCGGAGTGCGTGGAGGAGCGTCTCGTCGTCGAATGGCTTCTCGATGAAATCGCAGGCTCCGAGCTTCATCGCCTCGACGGCGAGCGGCACGTCGCCATGCGCCGTCATCATGATCACCGGAGCCGCGTGGCCCGCCGCCCGCAGGCGGCGGAGAAGTTCGAGACCGTCGATGACGGGCATCCGGATGTCGGTCAGGATGCAGCCCGAGGCCGGCTTTTCCAGACGCTCGAGAAAGTCCACGCCGGAGTCGTACTGCCGCACCGCGAAGCCTTCGGTGCCGAGCAGGAAGGCGACGGAATCCCGCATCGCGGCGTCGTCGTCGATCACGTGCACGAGGTCAGGCGTCATGGATGGGGTTCCCTTCCTGCGCGGCCTGAAGGACGAGCCGGAAGGTCGCGCCGCCGGCACCGTTGCGTTCGACCGTCAGGCGCCCACCATGTGCCTCGACGATGGTGCGGCAGATCGAGAGCCCGACGCCCATCCCGTCCGGCTTCGTCGTGACGAAAGGCTGGAACAAGCGGTCCGCGACCTCGTCCGGGATACCGGGGCCGGTGTCCGACACCGCGATTTCTACAGCCTTCGATCCGTCGGGGCGTGCCTCGATCCGCAACTCGCGGCGGTCGTGGTTGCGCATGGCCTCGCGGGCGTTGCGCATGAGGTTGATCAGAACCTGCTGGATCTGCACCCGGTCGACCAGGATGGGGTTGGTCTCGGGAGCGACGGCGATGCGGATCGTGATCCCCTGTTCGCGGGCACCCACCATGGCGAGGGCGCTGGCTTCCTCGATCAGCCGTGCGACGGGCTCGACCTGCTTTTCCGTCTCGCCGCGGGCGACGAACTCGCGCAGGCGGCGGATGATCTGGCCGGCCCGCAAGGCCTGCTCCGCCGTCCTGTCGAGGACCTCGATGGTCTTGGCGACGGCGCCGGCATCCGGCCGGGCGAGCATGCGACGACAGCCGCTGGTGTAGTTGGCGATGGCGCCGAGGGGCTGGTTCAACTCGTGCGCAAGCGCCGACGCCATCTCGCCCATCGCGCTGAGGCGCGAGACGTGAACGAGTTCCGACTGCAGTTCCTGCAGGCGCGCCTGCATCCGGTGGTGCTCGGTGAGATCGTTGATGAAACCGGTGAAGTAGACATCGTCGCCGGAGCGCATCTCGCCGATGGCGAGTTCCATCGGAAAGGTCGTGCCGTCCCGCCGCAGTCCCGTCACGACCCGGTTGGTCCCGATGATGCGATGCTCGCCGGTGCGCCGGTAATGGTCGAGGTAGCCGTCATGTTCGGCCCGCATCGGCTCCGGCATCAGCATCCGGACGTTCCGTCCCACCGCCTCGTCGGCCGCATAGCCGAACAGGCGTTCGGCCGCCGCGCTGAACGAATGGATCAGGCCGGCCTGATCGATGACGACCATGGCTTCCGGGACGGTGTCCAGGATCGAGCGCAGGTGCGCCTCGCGCGCGCGCAGCTCCTGCTCGGCTCTTCTCTGGTCGTCGATGTCGAGGACCACTCCACGATGGCGGGCGGGCCTGCCGTTCGCATCGAGGGCCACCCGGCCACGTGAGCGAAGCCAGCGGACATGCCCGTCCGGCCGGACCACCCGGTAGTCGACCTCGTAGCGTCCGCCCTCGCGCAGGGCATGCTGGATGGCGTCGGCCCGGGCCTCGCGATCGTCCGGGAGCACGAGGGCTTGCGAGGCGGCGAAGGTCGTCAGCCGCTCGGGGGCAACGCCGAACAGGCGGCCGCAGGTCGGCGAGACGGTCGCCCGACCGGTCGGGATATCCAGCGACCAGATGCAGATGCCGACCTCGTCGAGGGTCTGCCGAAGGTCGTCGACGGCCAGCGCGCCATCGGCGCCGTGGTGTGGAGAGGCGGTGGGGCTCGTCATCGTTCACCCCCGGAAAGACTTTCAGGTCACGGCCACAGTCGACGGTGCCGCGAAGGGCGCGTCCGGATACTGTCGACCGATGTAGGCCTGGCTGACAAGAAGGTCGGACTTGCGTCTGCCATCGCCTCACTGGACCGCGATTTGTCAGTTACCTGCTTTGCCCGGCTCCGAAAAGCGGCTCGATGGGGTGTCCTTTCGCGGATGCTGGCGGTCGATTGAGGTGGATCAAGGCCGATCGCCGGCGCCGGGGCACCCTGAGACGGTGTCCTCCGGAGACGGCCCATGCCCAGGACATCCCCATCCGCCGTGGCGGCGCGACGCGACGTCCTCGTCGGAACGACGGTGTAGGGGACACGCGAGGACGCCTCGTCCGCCATCGGCTACGGGCTGGCCAACGCCGCCGGGGGCCACTTCATGCTTCAGTCGGCCCCGCGGTTTCTGGTGCATTGAGGGGAGAGTCGATCATGATTCCGAGACGGCGGTCCGGCCGCAACGTGGTGGCCAGGGTGGCGCGCATGAACAATCAGCCCCGACCGGGAACGCGACGCGGCGGCGAGCGGGTTGTGATCCGAACGAAACCCGTCGAGCGGCCTCGGCCCGAGGAGACGGACTGGATGGAGCCCCTGGGCGAGGACGACCGGCATGCGCTGGAAGCCGCCTGGAGCTTCGTCGAGTGACCCGACCGGGCAGCCCATCCCGTCTCTTCCAAAACTCCTGTCGGGCCGCCATGCGCAGAGCGCGCATCGACACGGGCCGGGAGTTTCGCGAGGCACGCTAAGGCGCGGTCCTGGCGAATTCCCGCATGAAATCCACCAGCCGTTTCAGATCATGCGCGGTGGGCTTTTCGGAGCCCCCCGTCGCGAGGGCGCCGATCAGGCGGTCGGCGAAGACCGAGGCGCCTGAATAGGCCAGCGTCCAGTGGGAGAATTGCCGTGCGGCGACGCTGCGGTCCTGGGCCACCTCGACACGCTCATGGCGGCGATCGCGACGGATACTGTCCATGAGTTCGTCGATGGCGCCGCGCGGTCCCTCCAGGATCTGGGCGAACCGCGCCTCGGTGGCGATCAGCGCGCCGGTGACCTGCAGCCGGGCGTTCCTGATCCGTGAGATGTCCACGATATCGGCGACGTCGGCGGCGGAGGCCCGCCTGTGGCTGACGTAGATCAGGGATCGCTCCATCGCCTTCTGCTCGTCAGTAAGAACCTTGAGCCGCCGGATAGCGACTCCGGAAAGGCCTGTCATCGATTCGGCCTCTTCACGCCCGCCGTGGGGCGGCGGCTTCCGCTGGCGTCCCGTCGGACGCGATCTCCAGGCCGTCCTCTGGGGCCGATCTTCGCTCGCCCGACGGGACGACGGGATCCGGCCCTCCGAGGACCCGCATGGCGTTGAGGATGACGGCGACGTCGATGCCTTCCTGGATCAGGGCGCCCTGGAGCGGGGAGAGGTATCCGAACGCCGCCGCGACCATGCCGATGAGCGACAGGCCGAGGCCCGCCACCACGCTCTGGAGCGCGATGGCGCGGGCGCGCCTGGCGATGCGGATGGCCGGCGGCAGGGGCGCGAGGGTGTCGGCGAGCAGCACGATGTCGGCCGCCTCCGCCGCCGCCGCCGCGCCACGCGCGCCGAGGGCCACCCCGAGGTCGGCGGCGGCCAGGGCGGGCGCGTCGTTGACACCGTCGCCCACCATCATCACCGCGCCGGAGGCGCGTTCCTGTAGCACGATCCGCGTCTTGTCCGCCGGATCGAGGTCGGCCTCCACCACGTCGATGGGCAAGCCGACGACCAGCGCTTCCGCGACCCCGCGCCGGTCCCCCGTCGCCAGGACGACACGCGCGATCCCGCACGCCCGCAGCTCCGCGAGCGCGGCGGCGCCGTCCGTCCGGACGGGGTCGGCGAATTCCAGGGTCGCCGCCGGCTTGCCATCCACGGCGACCATCACGGAGGCGGCCGCCACGGCGACGACGGCTCGGACCGGTCCGGGCGCCGGAAAGAGCAGGCCGAGGTTGCGCATCAGGCGGGGACTGCCGACCCTGACGGCCCGTCCCGCGACGAGGCCCGCGATGCCCTCGCCGGGCGTCTCGGTGACCGCGCTCGGCTGCGGCAGGGCGAGGCCGCGTGCCAGGGCTTCCCCCACGAGGGCCCGGGCCGTCGGGTGGCCCGACGCGTGATCCAGGGCGGCGGCCAGGGTGAGGACCTCCGCCTCCGCGAAGGGGGGCAGAACGTTCGTGGCCGTCAGGCGGGCCGTTCCGTGGGTGAGGGTGCCGGTCTTGTCGATCACCAGGACGCGCACCCGCGCCAGCATTTCCAGGGCACCGCCGCCCTTGACGAGCACGCCGATGCCGGCCGCCCGCGAGAGACCGGACACGAGGGCGACGGGCACGGCAAGGATCAACGGACACGGCGTGGCGACGACGAGCACGGCCAGGGCCCGCAGGGAATCGCCCGTGGCCGCCCAGGCGCCTCCGGCCAGGAGGAGCGTGACGGCGAGGAAGGCGAGGCCGTAGCGGTCGGCGAGGCGCGCCATCGGCGCCTTCTGCGCCCTAGCCGCTTCGACGAGACGGACGATGCCCGCGTAGGTGCTCTCGGCGGCGCGACGCCCGGCGAGGAGCGTGAAGGGCGTTCCGACGTTGACCGTTCCGCTCAGGACGGCGGCGTTCGCCTCGAACGTCACCGGCCTCGCCTCCCCCGTGAGGGTCGACTGGTCGAGGATGGCGCGCCCCGAGGCGACGCGTCCATCGACGGGAAGGATGTCGCCCACGCGGACGAGGATACGGTCGCCGGGGACCAACTGCGCGATGGCGACCTCCCGCACGGTGCCGGCCTCCTCGCGCAACGCCGTGCGGGGTTGCCGGGCGAGCAAGGCCGTCATGGCCCGGCCGGCGCGTCCGGCGGCGTAGGCCTCCAGCGCCTGCCCCCCGGCATACATGAGGGCGATGACAACGCCGGTGAGCCTCTGCGACAGGGCGAGCGCGCCGGCCATCGAGAGCACGGCGACGAGGTCGAGCCCGACATTGCCCCGGGCCAGGCTGACCACGACCTGGATCACCAGGATGGCGAGGACGGCGAGCGTCGGCAGCATCCAGGCCCATGCCGCGATGCCGGGCTCGTCGAGCGCCTGCGCCGCCAATCCGATGCACAGGCCCGCGAGGGGCAGCGTCGCCAGCCATTCGCGCAGGCGAGCCACCCGGCCGGCAAGGGCGATCCATCCGGACTCGATCGCGGGCAAGGCCGCCTCTGCCGTCGTCATGCGCGCGCTGATCCCGTGTCGTGACCGCGCCCTCAACCTCGCACGGGGCGGTCGAACCGCATTGCGCCGGATCAAAGCCGCAGCGTGGGCCGTAGGGCTTCCCGGGAGCGTGTCGTCCGGGGGCTGCCCGATCGAACCGCTTCGCCTGGGTGCGCTCACACGACCTTCAGCAACCAGCGCAGGGGGAGGGCCACCGCCGTGAGGCCGGCGATGCCGCCGGCCCAGAGCGCGACGAACCAGGCGAGGCGACGCGCAACGCTCGGGATGGGCATGCCACGTCCCCTCAATGGTAGCCCGGTGTACCGGCGGTGACCTTCCCGCGGAACAGCCAGTAGACGTAGGCGGTGTAGGCGAGGACCATCGGGAGCAGCACCACCGTCCCGACGAGGAGGAAGCGCTGGCTGCTCGGGTGCGTGGCCGCATCCCAGATCGTCACCGCGGGCGGCACGATCATCGGGAAGAGGCTGATGCCGAGCCCGACATACGACAGCAGGAACAGGCCGAGGCCGCAGAGGAAGGGCGCGACCTCCTCCCGTCGGTCGAGGGCGTCGCGCAGGCGGCGGCCGAGAAGTGCGACCAGGACCGGGACCGGGGCGACGAAGATCACCGCCGGCCAGGTCAGCCAACGGTCGCGGAAGGCGGGACTGAGGAACGGCATCGCCAGCGATACGGCGACGATGGCGGCGAAGGTCGCCGCGCCGAAGCCCCGCGCGAGGCGATAGGCCCGCAGTTGCAGCGCGTCCTCGGTCTTCCAGATCAGCCAGCCCGCGCCAAGAAGCCCGTAGCCGGCGACGAGGGCGAACCCGGTGAGAACGGAGAACGGCGAGAGCCAGTCCCACCAGCCGCCGGCATAGGCCCGGTCCTCGACCCGAACGCCCTGCACCAGGGCGCCGAGGCAGATGCCCTGGCACGAGGCCGCAACGATGCTGCCGGCCGAGAAGGCCATATCCCATGCGGTCTGCGACAGGGGACTGGCCGTCCGGAAGCGCATCTCGAACGCGACGCCGCGAAACACCAGGGCGAGCAGCATCAGGGTGAGGGGGATGTAGAGCGCCGGCAGCAGCGTGGCGTAGGCCAGGGGAAACACCGCGAACAGCCCGCCGCCGCCGAGGATCAGCCAGGTCTCGTTGCCGTCCCAGACCGGCGCGACGGTGTTCACCATCACGTCCCGGTCCACCTTCTCGCGGATGGCCGGGAACAGGATGCCGATCCCGAGGTCGAAGCCGTCCATGACCACGTAGAGGAACACGGCGGTGGCGATGAGGAGCGCCCAGATGAGGGTGAGATCGAGGGTCATCGGCGCTATTCCGCGGGCTGGAGGGCGGGACGGCTCTCGCCGTGGGCTGGGGCGTCGAGGGCCGGCGCCGGGGTGATGCCGGCGGTGCGCGTCGGCACGCCCGTCGGCGGTCCCGCTTCGTGGACGTGGGGGGCTTGGTTGAAGAGGTGCAGGAGGTACCAGATGCCCGCGCCGAACACGGCGAGGTAGACCACCGCGAAGGCGGCCAGGGAGGCGGCGACGGCGGGGGCGGCGACGGGCGAGACGCTGTCGGCGGTGCGCAGCAGGCCATAGACCGTGAAGGGCTGGCGCCCGGTCTCGGTCACGGTCCAGCCGGCCGTGACGGCGATCAGCCCGGACGGACCCATGGCGACCGCCAGGCGGTGGAACCAGGCGGCGTCGTAGAGCCGGCCCTTCCAGCGAAGCCAGAGCGAGGCGAGCCCGAGGGCGATCATGAGGAGGCCGAGCCCGACCATGACCCGGAACGACCAGAACACGAGCGGCAGGTTGGTCGGCCAGGTCGCGCGCGGCATGTCGTTGAGCCCGCGCACGGTGCCGTTCAGGTCGTGCGTGAGGTAGAGGCTCGCCAAGCCCGGGATGCCGAAGGCCCCGCGCGTCTCCCCGGCTTCGGCGTCGGGCCACCCGAACAGCAGGGCGGAGGCGCCGCTCCGGGTCTCGAAGTGCCCCTCCATCGCCGCGACCTTGGCGGGCTGATGCGCGTAGGTGTTCGCGCCATGCATGTCGCCGATGACGAGCTGCGCCGGCGCGACGAGGGCGGCCATCCACATGGCCATGGAGAACATCGCCCGGGCGCGGGGATTCTTGCCGTCGCGCAGGAGGTGCAACGCCCCGACCGCGCCCACGATCATCGCCGTGGTCAGGTAGGCGCCCGTCACCGTGTGGGCGAAACGGTACGGGAACGACGGATTGACGATGATGGCCCACCAATCGGCCGGGGCGAACCGACCGTCGGCCCCCATCGTGTGCCCGGTCGGGGTCTGCATCCAGGAATTGGCCGAGAGGATCCAGAAGGCAGAGGTCAGGGTGCCGAGGGCGACGAGGCAGGTGGCCGCGAAATGCAGGCGCGGGCCGACGCGCGCGAGGCCGAAGAGCATGACGCCGAGGAAGCCGGCCTCAAGGAAGAAGGCGGTGAGCACCTCGTAGCCCAGAAGCGGGCCGAGGATCGGTGCCGTGCGGTCGGCGAAGACCGACCAGTTGGTGCCGAACTGGTAGGACATCACCAGACCGGACACGACCCCCATGGCGAAGGCGACGGCGAAGACCTTGAGCCAGTAACGGTAGGTGTCGAGGTAGACGGCCTTGCCGGTGAACAGCCAGCGGCCTTCCAGGACGGCGAGGAAGCTCGCCAGACCGATGGTGAAGGCCGGAAAGAGGAAGTGCCAGACGACGGTCAGGGCGAACTGCGCGCGGGCGAGGTCGACCGCGCTCGGCAGGGGAAGTGAAGGCATCGGGTTCTCCGGGCGTCCCGGACACGCGCCCGGATCGTTCCCGGGAATGCTGACCCACTCCGTCACCCGCCACTTTGCGCTGGATCAAGGACGACGCGTCCCGACATGCGCAGCGATCCGTCCCGGTCGGGGGCCGTGGAAAACGCGGGCCGTCGTGGGGGGGCGCCGCCGGATCATGCACGACGAGGCGACGGGAGATCCCGAACAGCCGGCGCGGACGTCCTCCCGGGCGATGGCGAACGATAAATCCGGTCGTCTCAGGTTTAATTTCCTGTCTTATAAAAGATAGCTATTATATTTACAGGAAGGATCGTGCTTGGTATCCAGGGAGTGCGACGAACGATTCCGCCCCTGCCCGGACCCTGGGCGCCGGTGGAACAGGCGTCCGATCGAAAAGCGGCTCAAGACCGCTCGTAAAATCAGCATCGCCGCCATGCGCGTGGCTTAAGGGAGGATGTAATGAGCTTGGCAACAGGCTTGCCATCGAACTTCGCTGAGCCTCTGCTTGAAGTCGATGGCGTCACGCTGCAATACAAGACTCCCCATCACCTCGTGACGGCGACCTACCGGGTCAGCTTCAAGGTCTTTCCGAGCGACCGGTTCGTCCTCCTCGGGCCCTCGGGATGCGGGAAATCCACCCTCCTGAAGTCCGTCGGCGGGTACATGGCGCCGACGGAAGGCCAGATCCGCCTCAAGAACCAGGCCGTCACCGAGCCCGGCCCGGACCGGATGATGGTGTTTCAGGAGTTCGACCAGCTCCTGCCCTGGAAGACCGTGCGCCAGAACGTGGCCTTCGCCCTCGAAGCCTCGGGGCGCCTGACGGGCCGGGCCGCCGACGAGCGGGCCATGCACTATATCGACAAGGTCAACCTCTCGGCCTTCGCCGACAGCTATCCGCACATGCTTTCGGGCGGCATGAAGCAGCGCGTGGCCATCGCCCGGGGCATGGCGATGGAGCCCGACATCTTGCTGATGGACGAGCCCTTCGCGGCCCTGGACGCGCTGACGCGCCGGCGCATGCAGGACGAGCTCCTGGCCCTGTGGGAGGAGACGCGCTTCACGGTGCTGTTCGTCACGCACTCGATCCCCGAGGCGATCAAGATCGGCTCGCGCATCCTGCTGCTCTCGCCCCATCCCGGCGAGGTGAAGGCCGAGCTCAACACCGCTGGCTCGCCCCAGGAAACCCTGCTGCTGGAGCAGCGCATCCACCAGATGCTGTTTTCCGAAGAGATCAAGGAGGCGGAGAATGTCTAGGACCGCGAAGGTGCTTATGTCCCCCCTCATCCTCCGCCCCGCCCGCCCCGAGATCGTCCGCGAGACCGGGGGCGCCTATGGCGGCGCCATCGTCGAAAAGCCGCTCTCGACGGTCGAGCGCCTCTACAACCACGCGTGGCTGCGTAAGCTCGTGATCCTGTCGGTGCTGGCCCTGATCTGGGAGGCCTATGGGCGCTTCCTCGACAACGACCTCCTGTTCCCGACCTTCTCCGCCACGGTGACGGCCTTCGCCCACGGCGTCGCGGACGGGACGCTGGTGCTGCGGGCCTGGGGCTCGATCAAGGTCCTGCTGATCGGCTACGCCCTCGGGATTCTCCTGGCGACCCTGCTTACCGGCATCGCCATCAGCTCGCGCATCGGCACCGACTTCCTCGAGACGATGACGTCGATGTTCAATCCCCTGCCGGCCATCGCGCTCCTGCCCCTGGCGCTGATCTGGTTCGGCCTGGGCAACGGCAGCCTCATCTTCGTGCTGGTCCATTCGGTGACCTGGGCCATCGCCCTGAACACCCATTCGGGCTTCCTTTCGGTCAGCCGAACCCTGAAGATGGTCGGGCGCAATTACGGTCTGCGCGGCAGCCGGCTCATCACCAAGATCCTGATCCCGGCGGCCTTCCCGAGCATCCTCACGGGCCTCAAGGTCGGCTGGGCCTTCGCCTGGCGCACGCTCATCGCGGCGGAACTCGTCTTCGGCGTCAGCTCGGGCTCGGGCGGCCTCGGCTGGTTCATCTTCGAGAACAAGAACATGCTCGACATCCCCAACGTCTTCGCCGGACTGCTGACGGTGATCCTCATCGGCCTGTGCGTCGAGAACCTCATCTTCCAGACCATCGAGCGGCGCACCCTGCAGCGCTGGGGCATGCAGGCGTAGGGGCTCTCACGAAACGCCCGCGGCACGGCCGGGCTCAGGGCGAGCACCGATCGTGACCGGGCGCTTTGCGAGGCACGCGTGGTCCGGTCGGGTGTGCTCAATCGAGGTCGGAGCGGTAGGCGAGCGCCGCCGTCCAGCTCTGGCGGTACTCGATCGGGGCGCCCGTCAGGGCCACGGCGACCCGGCACACGAGGAGCAGGGGCGTCTCCGGCGGGCAGCCGAGGGCCTCCGCGATGGCCGGGCTCGCCCGGTCGGTGGCGATCGTGTCGCGTGCCCGTGCCACGGTCTGGCCGCAGCGCGCTTGGTAGAGCACGTAGATCTCCTCCAGCATGTCGGTGCCCGGCTCCGCGTTCAGGGCCGCGAACGGTTCCGCCGGCAGCGCGATGCGCTCGTAGATCAGCGGCACGCCGTCCTCGCTGCGGGTGCGCAGGAGGACCAGCACCTTCGCCCCCGCTCCGAGCCCAAGGGCAGCCCGGTCCCGCGCGTCGGCGCGTGCCGTTGCGGCCGCGAGGACGTGGGCCACGGGGCGCAGCGGCCGCCCGTCGCCATGGACGAAGCGCAGGAAGCGGAAGCGCGAGCGGTCGCTCGAATGGGGCACCACCTGCGTGCCGCGCCCGTGCTGGCGCTCCAGCAGCCCCTGCCCGACGAGGTCCTCCATGGCCTTGCGGATGGTCCCGATGGAGACGCCGAGGTCGAGGGCCAGCTGCGGCTCGCTCGGTAGATAGCCGCCGGGCTTCCAGGTCCCGTCCACGATCCGGCGCAGCAGCAGGTCGCGCGCCTGCAGGTAGAGCGGGCGGCTCGCCAAGGGTCCGGCCGGCACTTCGGGAGAGTTGTGGGGTTGGGCGACGCTGGGGGAACGGCTCGACATGATGAACTCATATATATGACATATGACCATTGACAGGGGTCGACGCGAGGCTATCGTGGCCCTCGGCACCGGACCAGAGAATTCGGGCGGACGAGGAGGAACACATGGCGCTCGGTCGTCTCATCCGGCTCTGCGGAGCCGCGGCCCTGGTCTCTGCGGGCCTTGTGGCGAGCGCGGGCGCCGCCCGGGCGGAGGCCTCGGTGGTGCGCCTCGCCAAGCAGTTCGGCATCTCCTACCTGCCGCTCACCGTGATGGAGGAGGAGCGCCTCCTCGAGAAGCACGCGCAGCGGCAGGGCCTGGAGCTGAAGACCGAGTGGCTGCGCTTCACCGGCGGCTCCGGCATGAACGAGGCCCTTCTCTCGGGAAACCTCGACTTCGCCGCCGGCGGCGTCGGGCCGATGCTGACGATCTGGGGCCGCACCCAGGGCAACCTGAAGGTCAAGGGTGTGGCGGCGCTCAACGCCATGCCGCTCTGGCTGGTCTCCGTGAACCCGGCGGTGAAGTCGATCAAGGACTTCACCGACAAGGACAAGATCGCCCTGCCCACGGTGAAGAGCTCGATTCAGGCGATCACCCTGCAGATGGCCGCCGAGAAGGCTTTCGGGCCCGGCCAGCAGGGCCGCCTCGACCCCTTCACGGTCTCGATGGGACACCCCGACGCGCAGACGGCGATGCTCGGCGGCCGTTCCGAGATCACCGCGCATTTCGGCGCGCCGCCGTTCCAGGAGGTCGAGCTGAAGGATCCCCGCGCCCGCAAGGTCCTCGACAGCTACGACGTGCTGGGCGGCCCCCACACCTTCAACCTCGTCTGGGCGAGCAGCCGCTTCGTCTCCGCCAACCCGAAGATCGTGGCGGCCTTCCGGGGCGCCCTCGATGAAAGCCTGGCGCTGATCAAGGCCGAGCCGGCCCGGATCGCCGCCCTGTGGATCAAGGCGGAGAATGCCAGGCTGAGCGAGGCCGAGGCCATGGAGATCATCCGCGCGCCACAGACCCAGTGGACCAGCGCGCCCCTGAACATGCTGGCCTATCTCGACTACATGAACCGCGCCGGCCTCGTCTCCGCCAAGGCCGCGGACCAGGGCGAGCTGTTCTTTCCCGGCGCCGCCAAGGCGGAGCGCTGAAGCCATGAACGCGCCCTTCCCCGCCCCGTCCCCGACGGAGTCTACGGTCGACGCCGCGCCCGGCGCGATGCTGACGGTGCGCATCCGGCGAGACGGCGGCTTCCAGGCCTTCACCGTGGCGCGCCGCCCGGCGCAGACGGTCCTCGACGTCGTCACCGAGATCCAGCGCGAGCAGGACCCGACGCTGGCCTACCGCTTCGCCTGCCGGGTCGGCATGTGCGGCTCCTGCGCCATGATGGTGAACGGCCGGCCGCGCTGGACCTGCCGCACGCGGGTCGCGGCGGTGGCGGAGGGCGACGGCCTGACCCTGGAGCCCCTGCGCAACCTGCCGGTGGTCAAGGACCTGGCCGTCGACATGGAGCCGTTCTTCGCGAAATGGACGGCGGCGCACGGCGCCTTCGAGCCCGGCGCGGTGCCGGCCGACGACTTCGCCGTGGTGGCGCCGGAGTCTCCCGAACGCCGCGCCGTGGATGCCGGCATCGAGTGCATCAATTGCGGCGTCTGCTACGCCGCCTGCGACGTGGTGGCGTGGAACCCGGACTATCTCGGCCCGGCCGCCCTCAACCGGGCCTGGACCCTGGTGAACGACGTCCGCGACCGGGGCCAGGACGCGCGCCTCGCGGCCGTGTCGGGGGATGCCGGGTGCCAGTCCTGCCACACCCACATGAGCTGCACCGAGCATTGCCCGAAGGCCCTGGCGCCGACCTTCGCCATCGCGGGCCTCAAGCGCGCCACCGCCCGGGCCGCCCTGAAGCGGTTCGGGGCCCAGGCTTTCCGGGGCCCGTCCGGCCGGAGGCCGTCATGAGCCCAATGCTCTACCTCGCCCAGCGCGGCACCGCCGTGATCCTGGCCGTGGCCGTGGCGGTCCATCTCGGCACCATCCTGTACGCCGTGCGCGGCGGCCTCACCGCCGGGGAGATCCTCGGGCGCACCCAGGGCAACGGCGCCTTCCTGGCGTTCTACGGGATCTTCGTGGTCGCCGCGGCGATCCATGCGCCCATCGGCCTGCGCAGCATCCTGCGGGAGTGGACGCCCTGGCGCGGCCGATCCCTCGATGGGGCGATGCTTGCCGTCTCGGCGCTCCTCGCCGTGCTCGGCCTGCGCGCCGCCCTCGCGGTCTACCTCGCATGAGCGCCGGGACCCGAGCCTCCCCCCTGCCCCGGCGCGTGGCCGCGCGTCCGCACGCCGGCTTCGCCGCCGCCCTCCTGCATCGCCTGTCGGGGATCGCGCTGGCGCTGTTCCTGCCGATGCACTTCATCGCCCTCGGCACCGCGCTCCAGGGCGCCGACCGGCTCGAGAGCTTCCTCGGGCTGACCCATAACGGCTTCGTGCGCACGGCCGAATGGGGCCTCGTCAGCGCCCTGGCCCTGCACATGGTGCTGGGGCTGCGCGTGCTCGCCCTCGAGTGGTTCGCCACCGCCGAGCGGACGGCGCTCATCGTCTCGACCTGCGTGGCGACGGCGCTCGCGGTGGGACTGCTGTTCCTCCTCGGCGGCGCCTAAGCCCCGACCCCTCACACGGAGACCGGCATGGACCTCGACCTCACCGAAGTCGAAGCGGTGTGCAAGGACCTCTACGTCCGCGCCCTGAAGCTGCTGCCCCCCGACATCAAGGCGGGTTTCGCCGACCTCGCGCGCGCGGAGACCAGCGCCACCGGCCGGGCGATCCTCGGCACCATGGTCGAGAACATCGCGGTGGCCGAGCGCACCCGCAACATCCTGTGCCAGGACACCGGCATCCCGATCTACAACGTGGTGATCGGGCGGGGCGTCCGCGTCGAGGGCGCGGACCTGAAGGCCGCGATCCGGCGCGGCTGCGCGCGGGCCACCACCGAGCATTCCCTGCGCTCCTCCGTGGTCCATCCGATCACCCGCGTGAACGAGCAGACCTCGTGCGGCATCCGGGTGCCGATCATCCATGTCGATTTCGACGACCGGCCCGACACGCTCTCCATCGAGATGATCCCGAAGGGGTCGGGCTCGGAGAACGGCTCGTTCCTGCAGATGCTGCTGCCCTCCGACGGCATCAACGCGGTCAAGCGCTTCGTCATCGACCGGGTGATCGAGCTCGGCGGCCGCGTCTGCCCGCCGACCATCGTGGGCGTCGGCATCGGGGGCACATCGGACCTCTGCATGCACCTCGCCAAGGTGGCGGCGACCCGCAAGCTGCGCACCGCCTGTTCCGACCCGGAGGGCGCGCGGATCGAGGCCGAGCTGTCGCGCGCCGTCAACGAACTCGGCATTGGCCCACAGGGGCTCGGTGGCCGCTCCACGAGCTTCGCGGTCCATGTCGAGGTCGCCGCGACGCACATCACCCAGAACCCGGTGGCGGTGAACATCCAGTGCCATTCGGCCCGTCGCGCCAAGGCGACCTTCACCCCGGGCGGCATCGCCTTCGAGTGATCCATGCGGCGTCCGGGAGGGCAGAGCCATGCACCACGTTCTCGACATGCCGATCGACGCCGCGCAGGCCCGCGCCCTGCGGGTCGGCGACACCGTCACCCTGCGAAGGACCCTGTTCGGCATCCGCGACGCGACCCTGATCCACATGTTCGACCGGGCGCGCCGGACGCATCTCGCTCTAGCCGGCCACGCGGTCATCCACACCGCGCCCAACGTCCACCGCGTGCCGGTCTCGGCCGAGGCTCCCGTCGGCTACGCCCCGTTCTGCATCGGCACCACCACCTCCATGCGGATGGAGCGCTTCACCGACGCGCTGATGCGGCGGGAAGGCGTGCGCCTCATCGTCGGCAAGGGCGGCATGGGCCCCCAGACCCTCGCGGCCTTCGCCGAGCAGGGCGGCGCCTACCTCGCCATCGTCGGGGGCGCCGCCGCCCTGGAAACCACCTGGATCGAGCGGATCGACGACATCGACCTCGACGATCTCCATCCCGAGAGCCTGTGGAAGTTCGCGATCCGCGATTTCGGCCCCCTCCTCGTCGGCATGGATTCCCACGGCGGCTCGCTTTTCGCCGACGTCCAACGCGACGTCGCCGGCCGGCGCGACGCCGTCATCGCGAGCCTGGGAGCCGCCTGATGCGCGCCGTACCAATCACCGTCGAGACCGATATCCTCATCCTAGGGTCGGGGGGCGCCGGCCTGTTCGCGGCGCTGCACGCCAAGAAGGCCGCGCCCGACCTCGACGTCACCGTCGCGGTGAAGGGTCTGCTCGGCAAGTGCGGCTGCACCCGCATGGTCCAGGGCGGCTACAACGTCGCCCTCGCCCCAGGCGACTCGGTCGAGCGCCACTTCATGGACACGATCGAGGGCGGCAAGTGGCTCAACAACCAGGAGCTGGCCTGGACCCTGGTCACCGAGGCGCAGGTCCGCATCCGCGAACTCGAGACCGAACTCGGCTGCTTCTTCGACCGCAATCCCGACGGCAGCGTCCACCAGAAGGCCTTCGCCGGGCAGACCTTCGACCGCACCGTGCACAAGGGCGACCTCACCGGCATCGAGATCATCAACCGCCTGTCCGAGCAGGTCTGGCGCCGCGACGTCCGGCGCCTGGAGGACCACCGCGCCCTCGAGCTGATCCCGGCGGCGGACGGCTCCGGCCTCGCCGGGGTCCTGATGCTCAACATGCGCACCGGGGACCCCGTCCTCGTCCGCGCCCGGGCGACCCTGCTCGCCACGGGCGGCGGCCCGACCATGTACAAGTTCCACACGCCGTCCGGCGACAAGACCTGCGACGGCCTCGCCATGGCGCTTCGCGCCGGTCTGCCGTTGCGCGACATGGAGATGGTGCAGTTCCATCCCACCGGCCTGCTGGCGGGCGCGGGCACGCGCATGACCGGCACGGTGCTGGAGGAGGGTCTGCGGGGCGCGGGCGGTTACCTGCTCGACGCCTCCCGCGAGCGCTTCATGCATCACTACGATCCGCGCGCGGAGCGGGCGACCCGCGACGTCGTCAGCCGCTCGATCATGCGCCGCATCCGCGACGGCCATGCCACCCCGAACGGGGGCGTCTACATCCAGATGAGCCATCTCGGCCCCGAGGACGTGCGGCGCAAGTTCAAGGGCATGGTCGAGCGCTGCGCCGATTGCGGCTTCGACCTCGCGGGCGGCCTCGTCGAGGTCATCCCGACCGCCCATTACATGATGGGCGGGGTCGAGTTCCGCCCCGGCTGCGGCACCGAGCTGCCGCGCCTCTACGCGGCGGGTGAGGATACCGGCGGGGTGCACGGCGCCAACCGCCTCGGCGGCAACGGCGTCGCCAACTCGACGGTGTTCGGCGGCCTCGCCGGCACGGCCATGGCCCGCGAGGTCCGGGGCGTGGGGGCTCTCGCCGAGCCCGATCCCCACGCGGTCGAGGCGGGGCTGGCCCGGGCCTACGGCCCCCTCGGACGCCCGGCGGGAGATCTCGGGGCGATCCGGGAAGCCCTCTACGCGACGATGTGGGACGATGTCGGCATCCTGCGCGACGCGGCCGGACTGGCGCGGGCCGGCGAGCGCCTCGACGCTCTGGCCGCCGCGGTGGCGCAGGCCGGCATCCCCGACGGCGACCGCCGCTACAACCTGACCTGGATGGACCGGCTCAACCTCGAGAACCTCGTGCTCGTCAGCCAGTCGATCCGCGCCGCGGCCCTGGCCCGCACCGACAGCCGGGGCGCGCATTTCCGGGAGGACTTCCCCGACGCCTCGGATCTCGCGACCTCGCACTACACCGTGGTGCGCCAGGGCGGGGACGGCCTCGACGTCGCCATGGAGCCCGTCGCCTTCACGCATGTGCGCCCCGGCGCCTCCCTGCTCGACGCGGCGGCCTGAGCGCCCCCCGCGGGGCTCCACCCCAACGGAAGGTTCGCACGCGACGTTCCCGCGTTTCGTCGCCGTCATGGCGCGCCCGGAGACGATCCGCCGGCGCCCGGGACCGGCGGGAGCTGTTCCTCGCCGAGGTCCACGCCAAGCCGTGCCGCCGCCCCCCCCCCGCCCGGCACCTCAGCGCAGCAGGCCCGGGAGCGCCAGGGCGGTTGTGGTGAAGCCGATGGCCGCGAGCAGCGCCAGGACGACGGAGCGGAAGCGGTGCTGGTCGATACGCGAGAACAGCGACAGCCCGGCCAGTACGCTGACGAGAACGATGGGCAGCCCCAGGGCGAGGTCGGCCATCAGTTCGGGCGGGAACGGATTGAACAGCGCCAGGATCGCCAGGGACCAGACCTGCAGGACCAGGGTGAAGCTCTGGTAGACCGCCCGTTGCATGCGCGGCTCCCAGCCGCGCACGAGGCTCCAGGCGGTGGGCAGCGCGCCCGACAGCCCGGCGATGCCCCCGAGGATGCCGCCGAGGAAGCCCACGGCGCCGTCGCTCCAGGCGTTGCCGAACGAGACCCGGTAGTCGCTGCGCAGCCGCGCCACCACGGCGCTGTAGAGAATCAGGAAGATCCCGATCAGCACCTTCACCACCTCGGGATTGAGATCCTTGAGGAGGTGGATCCCGATCGGCGCCCCGAGGAGACCGGGGCCGATCATCGCCAGGGCCGTCGCGCGCGGCGGCAGGGTCCGCAGCCGCATCACCGACAGGACCTGCGAGAGGATGCTGCAGGTCAGCACCAGGGCCGTCGCCTCGATGGGCGCCCGGATCGACAGCAGGGTGCCGGAGGCCACCAGCGCGAAGGCGAAGCCCGTCAGCCCTGAGATGAGGCCGGCACAGCTCAGGCACAGGACGATCTGAAGGGTTTCGCTCAACGTGCGTCTCGGTCTTCGGGCGGATCGGCGGGGGCAGGATCGCGCCGACGGGCCGGGATCCATCGCCGATCGCTTTGTCTTATATAAGATTCATGACTGGGCAAGCGCCTTGGCACGCCCAACCAGGCGCCCGGCGCCCTTTCTGCGAAAAACCGAACGGATGCATCTGGAATCCAAGCCTTCGTGCTTTCCGGTACGAACCGCAATTGACTGTGGAAATTATGATGTCTTATACAAGACTAAGTCGCCGCAAAGAGCCGACGGCTTCATCAAGGAGGATCCCGGAATGAGCAGCCACGCCGGATCGGGTGGGGGGCGGACGAAGCCGCACCTTCTCGCCCACAGCCCGCTGGACAACGTCGCCGTCGCCGTCATCGAGGGCCTGAAGGCCGACACCGATGCGTTCGGCGTCATCACCGAGGACGATTCGACCTTCGCGGTGAACGTCCGCCACGACATCCCCATCGGCCACAAGGTCGCCCTCACCGACCTGAAGGCCGGCGATACGGCCATCAAGTACGGCCAGGATATCGGCAAGATCATCAAGGACGTCGCCAAGGGCGAGCATGTCCACGTCCAGAACCTCAAGACGAAGCGCTGGTGAGGTCGCGATGCCCGGAGAGTCCATCATGAACGCCCCCGAGACCACCTCCCCCTTCGTCGGCGGAGCCCCCGACCAGTTCGCCACCTCGGCGCTGGGCTCCAGCCGCGCCTCCGTGGACACCAAGGCCGCCACCTTCATGGGCTGGCGCCGCGAGAACGGCCGCGTCGGCGTGCGCAACCACGTCGTCCTCCTGCCCCTGGACGACCTCTCGAACGCCTCCTGCGAGGCGGTCGCCAACAACGTGAAGGGCACGATGGCCCTGCCCCACGCCTACGGCCGGCTGCAGTTCGGCGAGGATCTCGAACTCCACTTCCGCACCCTGATCGGCATCGGCTCCAACCCGAACGTCGCGGCCGTGGTGGTCATCGGCATCGAGGACCAGTGGACCAACCGGATCGTCGAGGGCATCGCCAAGACCGGCAAGCCCGTGGTCGGGTTCGGCATCGAGGGGCACGGCGACATCGCCACCATCGCCAAGGCCAGCTACCAGGCCAAGCGCTTCGTGCAATGGGCGACCGAGCTGCCCCGCGAGGAATGCCCGATCTCGGACCTGTGGATCTCGACGAAGTGCGGCGAGTCCGACACCACCACGGGCCTGTCCTCCTGCCCCACCGTGGGCAACCTCTACGACAAGCTGATCCCGCAGGGGATCTACGGCGTGTTCGGCGAGACCTCGGAGATCACCGGTGCCGAGCACCTCTGCCGGGAGCGCGCGGCGACGCCCGAGATCGGCGACAAGTGGTTTTCCATGTGGAAGTCCTACCAGGACGACGTCATCGAGGCGCACAAGACCGACGACCTCTCGGATTCCCAGCCGACCAAGGGCAACATCCTCGGGGGCCTGAGCACCATCGAGGAGAAGGCGCTCGGTAATCTCGAGAAGATCGGCCACGATTGCCGCTACATCGACGCGCTGCAGCCGGCCGAGGCGCCCGCCAAGGGACCGGGCCTGTACTACATGGACACCTCGTCGGCGGCGGCCGAATGCATTACCCTGATGGCGGCGGCGGGCTACGTGGTCCATACCTTCCCCACCGGGCAGGGCAACGTCATCGGCAACCCGATCGTCCCGGTGATCAAGATCACCGGCAACCCGCGCACGGTGCGCACCATGGGCGAACACATCGACGTCGACGTCTCGGGCGTACTCACCCGCGAGATGACCATCCCGCAGGCGGGCGACGCCCTGATCGACATGGTGGTGCGCACCGCGAATGGCCGGCTCACGGCCGCCGAATCCCTCGGCCACCGCGAGTTCGTCATGACGAAACTGTACCGGAGCGCCTAACCGGCGACTTCTCCCGCCGCGTTCCGGCCTGGGACGCGGCGTCTCACCCCGACGCCATCGGGGTTTCGCGAAGGCGGAAACTTCGCCGAGGCGGACACTTCCAGGGGATGAAGACCGCGTAGGCGGCGCATCCCGTTCGAAGCGCGCGTGAGGAACGCCCATGAGAGTTCTGCGATCGATCTACGGCCAGGTCCTGATCGGAATCGCCCTCGGCATCGTCGTGGGCGTGCTCTTTCCCGAGTTCGCCGTCGGCTTGAAGATCCTCGGCGACATGTTCGTCAACCTGATCAAGATGGTCGTCGGTCCGGTGATCTTCTGCACGGTGGTGGTCGGCATCGCCCATGTCGGCGATATGAAGAGCGTCGGCCGCATGGGCCTGAAGACGCTGGTCTATTTCGAGGTGTCGACGACGGTGGCGCTGGCCGCCGGCCTCCTCTTCGTCAACCTCCTGCGGCCCGGCGACGGCATCAACGCCTCCATCGAGAGCCTCGACGCCAAGAGCGTGTCCGCCATCGCCGGCAAGGCCCACGCCCAGAGCGTGATGGAGATCATCGCCAACATCATCCCGCACAGCGCCGTCGACGCCTTCGCCAAGGGCGACCTCCTCCAGGTGATGTTCTTCTCCGTGCTGGTCGGGATGGGGCTGGCCGCCATGGGGCCGAAGGGGCAATTCCCCTCAAGGTGATCCATGCCTTCGGCGATATCCTGATGAAGGTCGTGGGCATCATCATGCGCTTCGCCCCCATCGGGGCATTCGGCGCCATGGCCTTCACCATCGGCAAGTTCGGGCTCGGCATCCTCGCCCAGTACGGGATGCTGATCCTGTCGCTCTACCTGACCTTCTTCGTGTTCATCGTGCTGTTCCTCGGCGGCGTGATGCGGTTCTATGTGGGCCTGAGCCTGTGGAAGCTGTTCCTCTACGTCCGCGAGGAAATGTTCATCCTGCTCGGCACAACCAGCACCGAATCGGTCCTGCCGCGCCTGATGGCCAAGCTCGGCGGGCTCTCCGTGGAGAAGGGCGTGACCGGCCTCGTAATGCCGGCGGGCCTGTCGTTCAACATGGACGGGTCGTGCATCTACCTCACCATGGCGATCGGCTTCATCGCCCAGGCGCTCAACATCCCGCTCACCTGGGAGCAGGAGCTCGGGCTCCTCGCCATCGCCCTCGTGACCTCGAAGGGGGTGGCCGGCGTCGCCGGGGCGATCCTGTTCGTGCTCGCTGCGACGCTCCAGGCGTCGCAGCTCCTCCCCGTCGCCGGCATCGCGCTGATCATCGGCGTCGACCGCATCCTCAACGAGCTGCGCTGCATCACCAACGCCATCGGCAATATGGTGGCGACCCTGGTGATCGCCCGCTGGGAGGGCAAGATCGACCTCGCCCATGCCCGCGCCGTCCTCGACGGGCGCATCCAGCCCGACCTCGACTCCCTCGACGAGCCGGATGAGGCGATCGAGGGCACGCCCGCCCCCATCGCCGCCCCGAGCCCGGCCCGCCACCGGGCGCTGCCCGCCGTGATCCCGGCCACCTGACGGATCGCGTTCCCCAAACCGGAGCCCCAGGGCCATGCCGACATCCCACGCCCCGACGGGCCGCCCACCGAAAGTGGTGATCGCCGAATTCATGGACGAGGCCGCCATCGCGGCCGAGCTCGGCGGCTTCACGACGCTCTACGACCCGGCCCTCGTCGACCGGCCGGACGACCTCCGGGCGGCGCTGGCCGACGCGGACGCCCTCGTGGTCCGGAACCGCACCCAGGTGAACGCGGCGCTCCTCGCCGCCGCGCCCGATCTCAAGGCGGTCGGGCGCCTCGGCGTCGGCCTCGACAACATCGACCTCGCGGCCTGCGGCGAGCGCGGCATCGCTGTCTACCCCGCCACCGGCGCCAACGACGTCGCGGTGGCCGAGTACGTGATCGGCACCGCGATGCTGCTCCTGCGCGGGGCCTACGGTGCCACCGCCGCCGTGGCGGCCGGGTCCTGGCCGCGCAACGCGCTGATGGGCCGGGAGATCTCGGGCAAGCGCCTCGGCCTCGTCGGGTTCGGCGCCATCGCCCGCGAGACCGCCCACCGCGCCCTCGCCCTCGGGATGCGGGTCTCGGCCCACGACCCCTTCGTGCCGGCCGACGATCCGGCCTGGCGGATGGGCGGCGGCACGGTCGCGCGGGCGCCGGACCGCGTCGCCCTCATCGCCGACAGCGACGTCCTGTCCCTACACGTACCGCTGACGCCCGAGACCCGGGAGATGATCGATGCGTCCGTCATCGCCCGGATGCCGGCCGGGGCGATCCTCATCAACGCCGCCCGGGGCGAGGTGGTGGACGCCGCTGCCGTCGTCGACGCCCTGCGCTCCGGGCATCTCGGCGGGGCCGCCCTCGATGTGTTCGCGAAAGAACCCCTCGATGCCGCGGCGGGCGCCCCGTTCCGCGACCTGCCCAACCTCATCCTGACGCCGCATATCGCCGGGGTGACGCAGGAATCCAACGTGCGCGTCTCCCGCGTCACGGCGCAGGCCGTGCGCCGCCACCTCTCCGAGGGCTGAAAGCCATGCCGACCCTGAGCCTCGCCGCCGCCCACACCCTCGTCACCGACGCCCTGGTCCGCTGCGGAACGCTGGCGCCCACGGCCCACAGCGTCGCCCGCGCCCTCGTCGGGGCCGAAGCCGATGGGCTGAAGGGACACGGGCTCTCGCGGGTGGCCTCCTATGCGGCCCAGGTCCGGGCCGGCAAGGTGGTGGGCGATGCCGCGATCGCGGTGACGCGGCCCCGGCCCGGTCTGCTGGCCGTCGACGCCGCCCACGGCTTCGCCTACCCGGCCCTCGACGCCGTGCTGGAGCAGCTTCCGGCCCTGGTCCGGGAGCAGGGCGTCGCGGCGGCCGGCATCCGGCGCTCGCACCATTGTGGCGCCGCCGGCCGGCCCGTGGAGGCCCTGGCCGAGGCCGGGCTCGTGGCGATCCTGCTCGCCAACACACCCGCCGCCATGGCGCCCTGGGGCGGGTCGCGGGCGGTGTTCGGGACGAACCCCCTCGCCTTCGCCTGCCCCCTGCCGGGCCGCGCCCCCATCGTCGTCGACCTGTCCCTCTCGAAGGTGGCGCGTGGCGCGATCATGGCCGCCCGCCAGCGCGGCGAGGCCATTCCGGAGGGCTGGGCCCTCGACGCCGCCGGGCAGCCGACGACCGATGCCGGCGCGGCCCTCAAGGGCACCATGGTGCCGCTCGGCGACGCGAAGGGTACGGCGCTGGCCCTGATGGTGGAGCTCCTCGCCGCCGGCCTGACCGGCGGGCGGTTCGCCGGGGAGGCCAGCTCGTTCCTCGACGCCGAGGGCGATCCGCCGGGCACCGGGCAGCTCGTCATCGCCCTCGCGGCCGATGCGTTCGGGCCCGGGGCCCTGGCGCGGTTCGGGGAACTCGCTGGCTCCATCGAGGCGCAGGACGGGGCGCGGCTGCCCGGTGCCCGCCGCCTCGCCCTGCGGGCCCGGGCCGAGGCCGAGGGGCTCAGCGTCCCGGACGCCCTCGTGGCCGAGATCGAGGCGCTGTGACCATGAAAGCCGCGATCCCGGGCGGGATCCGCTTCCGACCCCCGGCTCTGCGCATCGACCGATTGCCCGGAGCTGGGCTCGGGCTTAACGAAGGGCGGGACACCGTGCTGGGAAACCTCTCCTTTCCTCCTCCCACGCCCGGGGAGCAGCGGCGCACCGACATGGAACGCACGGGTAGCAATGCGGTGGGCTTCCGCCCCCTCTATCGACAGGTCTACGACACGCTCCTGCGCCGCCTCGCCGACGCGGTCTGGCAGCCGGGCCAGATCCTGCCCAGCGAGGGCGTGCTCGCGGCCGAGCTCGGCGTCAGCCAGGGCACGGTGCGCAAGGCCCTCGATGCCCTGACCGCCGACAGCCTGCTGGTGCGCCGGCAGGGGCGCGGCACCTTCGTGGCTGAGCACGACGACAAGCAGAGCGTCTTCCGCTTCTTCAAGCTGCGTCCCGACGGGGCGGTCGCCGGCACCCCGACGAGCCGCGTCGTCTCTGCCACGGAGGCCGCCGCCACCCTCGACGAGCGCGACCGCCTCGCCCTTCTGCGCAACGCGCGGGTGGTGCGGATGGAGCGGGTGCGCGCCCTCGACGGCCGGCCCTGTCTCGTCGAGACGATCGCCGTCCCGGCGACCCTGTTTCCCGGCCTCGCGGCCATGGAACTCCCGAACACGCTCTACAGCCTCTACGCCACCCGGTTCGGCATCACGATCGCCACCGCGCACGAGCGCCTGAAGGCGATCGCGCTGCCCGCCGACAAGGCCGAGCTGCTGGGCAGGCCCGCCGGAACGCCGGTCCTCGAAGTCGACCGCGTCGCCGTCGATCTCGAGGACCGGCCGGTGGAGTGGCGCCTGTCGACCTGCCTGACCGAGGACATCCACTACGCCTCCGTGCTGCGGTGACCGCGCGGACGGGGCGGGCGACGCGGCCGGTCGAGGAGATGCCGGAATGCCAGACACCGATCGCAGAACCCTCCTCCGCCAGGCCGGGGCCGGCCTGATCGCCGCCACCGGCGCGGTCCTTGCGCCCTGGTCCAGCCGGGCGGCCCGGGCCGGCGAGGCCGTCACCCTTCCGTTCGGCAACGGCGAGCGCCCCCTCGTGGCGTATCCGGGCAAGCGTCCCCTCCTGCAGATGACCGCGCGGCCGCCGCAGCTGGAAACGCCGTTCTCCGTTTTCGACGAAGGGGTCATCACCCCGAACGACGCCTTCTTCGTGCGCTATCACCTCGCCGATATCCCGACCGTCATCGATCCCGAGGCTTTCCGCCTGACGGTGTCGGGGCATGTCGGAGCGCCGGTCGCCCTGTCGCTCGCCGAACTGAAGGCGATGCCCGCTTCCGAGATCGTCGCGGTCAATCAATGCTCGGGCAATTCGCGCGGCTTCGTCGAGCCCCGCGTCGCGGGCGGCCAGCTCGCCAACGGCGCCATGGGCAATGCCCGCTGGACCGGCGTGCCCCTGAAGGCCGTGCTGGAGCGGGCCGGCGTGAAGGCCGGGGCGGTGCAGGTGATCTTCGAGGGCCTCGACGGCCCTGTCCTTCCGGAGACCCCGGACTTCGCCAAGGCGCTCGGCCTCGATCACGCCCGCGACGGCGAGGTGATGCTGGCCTGGGCCATGAACGGGGAGGATCTACCCTGGCTCAACGGCTATCCCTTACGCCTCGTGGTCCCGGGCTTCTACGGCACCTATTGGGTCAAGCACCTGAACGCGATCACCGTGCTGGACAAGCCCTACGAGGGCTTCTGGATGACCTCGGCCTATCGCATTCCGGACAACCCCTGCGCCTGCGTTGAACCCGGCCAGGCCCCCAAGACCACCGTGCCGATCAACCGCTTCTCGATCCGCTCCTTCGTCACCAATCTCGCCGACGGGGCCGCGATCCCGGCCGGGCGGACGGCCCTGCGCGGCATCGCCTTCGACGGCGGCTCGGGCATCCGGGCGGTGGCGGTCTCCACCGATGACGGGCACAGCTGGACCGAGGCGCAGCTCGGCGCCGATCTCGGCCGCTACGCCTTCCGGCCCTGGACCCTGTCGGTCGATCTCCCCGCCGGCCCGCATGCCCTGCGGGTCCGGGCGACGGGCAACGACGGCGCGACCCAGCCGATGGAGCCGCGCTGGAACCCGCCGGGCTACATGCGCAACGTCGTCGAGAGCGTCCGGGTGCAGGCGGCATGAGGAGGATCACGATGCGGACAGCCGGAATCCCGTTCGGCCTCGTCGCGGCCGCCCTCGCGGGGGCCGGCCTCCTGGCGGGTCGCCCCGCCCAGGCCGAACCGCGGCGTTACGATCTGCCGGAGCCGACGGCGCAACTGCGTCCCGCGCCCGGCCACGAGGCTGGCCTGTCGGCGGCGGAGGCCAATTGCCAAGCCTGCCACTCCGTCGACTACATCGCGATGCAGCCGCCCGGAAAGGGCGCGGCCTTCTGGACCAGCGAGGTGACGAAGATGCGCAAGGTCTATCACGCGCCGATCAGCGAGGCGGACGGCAAGGCCATCGCCGATTATCTTGCGGCGGCGTACTGAGCGTCATGTCCAATATCGGGCACCGCGACGGGCGGCGCCGGGACACTCTGAAGGCGGGGGTCTTACAGGATGGCGGTGATGAAGGCGGCGACCTGCGCATGAGCGTTCGCGACCATCTGCGACACCGGCTCGTCGGCCAGATAGACGCGGCTCGCCGTCAGGGTCGCGGCGATCAGCCAGAAGCCGATCACGGCGACGTTGCGCGCCCGACGGTCGCCCGCATTGGTGGCGTCCTGGCACACGATCTCGACGGGTTCGCCGAAGGGATCGTAGGCCATCGCCGGGCTGCTGGAACGCTTGCTCATGAGCGTGAATGTCGTGCTTCGACCCTCCCCGATCAATGGATGGGTTTTGCGAAGATTTCCTCCGAGCGAGAGCGTTGTTCTCCCGTACGCGCTTGGGGTGGAAGTTCCTTCCGATTGCCTCGCGGAAAGGCCGCATGAGCGTCAAGAGCATCACGACGGCCCCCTCCGGAGCGGGCCCTGGGGCCGCCAGCGGCCGGATCGCCTCGCTCGTGCCCGGCCTCCTCGTCTGTCTCGTCCTCACGGCGGCGGCGCTGGGCGTCCAGGCCCTGGAGGAGCGGGCCACGGGCCATCCCTACGTCGAGGCCCTCGTCATCGCGATCCTGCTCGGGATCGCGCTGCGCACCCTGTGGAGCCCCGGCGAGCGCTTCCGGGCCGGGATCGCGTTCTCGGCCAAGCAGGTGCTGGAGCTCGCCGTCACGCTCCTCGGCGCCTCGATCAGCCTCGGCGCCATCGTGGCCTCCGGGACGAGCCTCCTCGTCGGCATCGTCGCCACGGTGGCGCTGGCGATCGTGGCCAGCTACGCCATCTGCCGGGGGCTCGGCCTGCCGCCCCGCATGGCGATCCTGGTCGCCTGCGGCAACGCCATCTGCGGCAACTCCGCCATCGCCGCCGTGGCGCCGGTGATCGGGGCCGACAGCAAGGACGTGGTCGCCGCCATCGCCTTCACGGCGGTGCTCGGCGTGCTGATGGTGCTGGGCCTGCCCCTTTTCATTCCCCTCGTCGGCCTGTCCGAGCACCAGTACGGCACGCTGGCGGGCCTGACCGTCTACGCGGTGCCGCAGGTGCTCGCCGCCACGGTGCCGGTCGGCATCCTGGCGACCCAGGTCGGCACCCTGGTCAAGCTCGTGCGCGTCCTGATGCTCGGGCCCGTCGTGGTCGCGTTCTCGTTCATCGCCCCGTACCTGCCGGCGGATGGCGGCTCGACCAAGGCCCGGCCCGGTCGCCTCGGCTTCTTCAAGATCGTGCCCTGGTTCATCCTCGGCTTCCTGGCGCTGGCGACCCTGCGCTCGGCCGGGCTCGTCCCGGAGACGGCCTCCCAGCCGGTGACGCGCCTGGCGAGCCTCCTCACCGTGGTGTCGATGGCGGCCCTGGGCCTGGGCGTCGACGTGCGGGTGCTGGCCCGGGTCGGCGGCCGGGTCACCCTGGCGGTGACGGGCTCTCTCGTCGTTCTCCTCGTCGTCAGCCTGTCCCTGATCTGGGCCCTGAAGATCGCCTGATCCTCTTTTGCTTCCCCGAGGGCGTGAAGTTCTTGTCGTCTGCTACGCCGTTTCATGGGCGTCGGGCGGCGCCCGCCCCTCTTTTCCAGGGAGCGCCGAGCTTTCGTGACGTCATGCTGTGGTGATTCCGTGCGGGCGAGGACTATGATCCGCGGACACCACCTTCCGGGCCTCGCTCGACCGCGCCGGTGGACGGGTCAGGGCGGCATTCCGTCGCCGGAAGGACAGCCATGACGCGCATCGCCACCCTCACGGGCCTCGTCCTTTTTCTGGCCCTTCCCGCTGCGCCCGCGCTCGCCACGGGCGAGATCCTGTTCGAGAAGGCCAAGGGCTGGGACATCGAGCGTCCCGCCCCGAGCGCCAAGGCCCAGACCTGCATGATGAGCAAGTCGTACAAGGACCCGGCCGACGACAACGCGGAAAACGCTCTGATCTTCGCGCTCGCGGGCGACCAAGCGCTCATGACCTTCGTCTACGAGCACTGGACCTGGGACAAGGACGAGAAGATCCGCGTGCCCTTCCTGCTGGACAAGCGCGTCGTCATCGCCAAGTCCACCTGGACGGGGGATGGGAAGGTACTCAGCACGGTCCTCCCGGACAGCATCGTGCCGAACATGCTCGCCGCCAAGAAGATGGTCCTGAAGCTCGACGGGGCGGATGCCGACTTCGACCTGGCCGGCTTCCCGGAAGCCTACGAGAGCCTGCGCCGCTGCGACGTGACGCCTGCCAAGGCGGCCCCGGCCGCCCCGCAGCCCTCGGAGACGCGCATCAAGGCGTTCTTCCTCGGTGCGATGTTCGAGGCCGCGATGAAGGAATGCGACGTTCCCACCACGGGCAAGCAGCGCACGGCCTTCGGGGAGAAACTCGGCGTCCTGCGCCAGGAGATGGGTCCCCTCGAGGCCGAACTCCAGGCAGGCGTCGACAAGCGTTCCGAACCCCGCTGCCCGCCCGCGCAGGACGCCCCGAAGCTGCAGCGGAGCGTCCAGGACTTCATCGACAAGACACCGGAGGATTTCATGGTGGCGGTGGAGACCCGCGCCGCAGAGGCCGAGAAGGCGGAGCCCAAGCCCTGATCCCACGGACCACGCGGGATATCGCCCCGGAACGAAAAAGCCCCGGCATCCTGGCCGGGGCTTCGCTTCACGTCACTGAATTCAATGGTAGCGAGGGAGAGATTTGAACTCCCGACACAAGGATTATGATTCCTCTGCTCTAACCAACTGAGCTACCCCGCCCTATCGCCGCCACTGCGAAGATTGCGCTGCGGCGGCGAGATCGGCGGAATAGGAAATCCGCCTGGCGGTGTCAACGGGGTTTTCGCGGAGGGAGACCGAACTCACTCCCGGGCACCCGTCGCTCAGAGGCGTGTGCCGAGAATCTCGGCCACCTGCGGGATGTCCTTGTCGCCGCGACCCGAGAGGTTGAGCACCATCAGGTGGTCGTCCGGCTTCTGGGGGGCGATTTCCAGTATCTTGGACAGGGCGTGGGCGGGCTCCAGGGCCGGAATGATCCCTTCCAGCAGGGAGCACAGCTTGAACGCCTCCAGGGTCTCCGTATCCGTCGCCGAGAGGTAGGTGACGCGCTTGGCTTCGTGCAGCCAGGCGTGTTCGGGGCCGATGCCGGGGTAATCGAGGCCCGCGGAGATCGAGTGCGCGTCGGCGATCTGGCCGTCACCGTCCTGCAGGAGGTAGGTGCGGTTGCCGTGGAGCACGCCCGGCTTGCCGCCCGACAGGGAGGCCGCGTGCAGGCCCGAAGCGATGCCGTGGCCGGCGGCCTCGACCCCGTAGATCTCGACGCTGGAATCGTCGAGGAACGGGTGGAACAGGCCCATGGCGTTGGAACCGCCACCAATGCAGGCGATGAGCGAATCCGGCAGGCGCCCTTCCATCGCCAGCATCTGTTCCTTCGTCTCGCGGCCGATGATCGACTGGAAGTCGCGCACCATGGCCGGGTACGGGTGCGGGCCTGCCACCGTGCCGATGCAGTAGAACGTGTCGGCGACGTTGGTGACCCAGTCGCGCAGGGCCTCGTTCATGGCGTCCTTGAGGGTCTTGGTCCCGGATTCGACCGGGATCACCTCGGCGCCGAGCATCTTCATGCGGAACACGTTGGGCGCCTGGCGCGCCACGTCCACGGCGCCCATGTAGACCACGCATTTGAGACCGAAGCGGGCGCAGAGGGTGGCGGTCGCCACGCCGTGCTGGCCGGCGCCCGTCTCGGCGATGATACGCGGCTTGCCCATGCGGCGGGCGAGCATGATCTGACCCAGCACGTTGTTCACCTTGTGCGAACCCGTGTGGTTCAACTCTTCGCGCTTGAAGAACACGCGGGCGCCGTGGCCCGGCGCCGCCTTGGCGCGCAGGTACTCCGTCAGGCGCTCGGCCTCGTAGAGCGGGCTCGGCCGACCGACATAGTGGGTCAGGTGGCTGTCCATCTCGGCCTGGAAGGCCGGATCGGCCTTGGCGGCCTCGTAGGCCGCCTCGAGGTCGAGGATCAGCGGCATCAGGGTCTCGGCCACGAAGCGTCCGCCGAAGATACCGAAGCGGCCGCGGGCATCCGGGCCGTTACGGAACGAGTTCGGAGGGGGAGCGAGGGTCACGGGCGGCGTCCTTGGATGATCGGGCGGGCCGCCCGGGATCGGGCAGCCGGAAGAGGGTTCGGAGGGACCGACCGCCTCGGAAAGCGGGATCGGCCCGGCCGTTCGCCTGCGGCGAAACACCCGTCTGATCTAGACCCGCTCGTCGGGAGCGACAATGCGGCCAACCCGCCGCCGCGTGAAATCGTCAGGCGGCCGTCATTGGCCGGCCCGCGCCGCGGCGACGAAGGCGGCGATCCGGTGGGGATCCTTCGCACCGGGGCTGCTCTCGACGCCGGACGACACGTCGACGGCGCGAAGGCCGGTGCGGGCGAGGGCCGCTCCGACGTTCTCCGGGGTGAGTCCCCCCGAGAGCAGGGTCGCGTCCGGCAGATCGGCCCCGGCGAGGAGGTCCCAGTCGAAGGCGTGTCCGTTGCCACCGGGCAGGGCCGCGCCGGGGGGCGCCTTGGCGTCGAGGAGGAGGCGGTCGGCGACGGCCGCGTAGGCCGGGAGGACCGCGAGATCGGGCCGTGTCGCGATGCCGAGCGCCTTCATCACAGGACGCCCGGCGAGGCTGCGGATGGCGGCGACCCGTTCGGGCGTCTCGCGCCCGTGCAGCTGGATCCAGTCGGGATCAGTGGCGGCGATCACCGCCGCCAGGAGGGCGTCGTCGGGATCGACGAGGAGAAGAACGCGCTGCGCCCTCCCCCGGGCCAGGGCCGACAGATCGCGCGCCGTATCGAGATCGACATGACGCGGGCTTTTGGGGAAATGCACGAAGCCGACGAGATCGGCTCCCGCGTCGAGGGCCGCCGCGAGGGTCGGCCCGGTGCTCAGTCCGCAGATCTTGACGGCGACGGCGGACATGGGTGCAGCCCGGGTTCAGCGCGGCGCCGGCAGGGCGACGCGGTCGGAGGCGTTCCGGTAGATGCCGTTCGGGCCCTCGTTGGCCGGCGGGGGCGCATAGGCCTTCAGCCGGGCGGTCTCGCCTTCGAGGCGGCGGATCTCACGGCGGCGCTCGGCGCTGGTGCGGCGGGTGCCGGACTGGCCGAGCCACGCGCCGCATCCGCCGAGCAATACGCCGAGACCCACGGCGATGAACAGGAGCGCGTAGAGCGGCAGGGTCACGCTGAGGACCGGCATGTCGGGCGAGAACGGATCGAACGACAGGCGTACGGCCTCCCGATTCGCCACCGCCAGGGCGACGACGATCACCGCGATGGGAAGCAGGACCAAACCCTTGAAGAAGCGGATCATCGAAGCACTCCGAGTCGTATCTATCGTCTATCGGCTCAAGAGGCGGCGGCGGCCGCCTCCTCCGCGCCGATGCCGGCCTCGTTGAGGCGCAGGCGCATCTCCTTGCCGGTCTTGAACACCGGAATGGCCTTCTCGGAAACGGCAACGGCCGCACCCGTGCGCGGGTTGCGTCCGCGCCGCGCATCCCGCCGCTTCACCGAGAAGGCGCCGAACCCACGCAACTCCACCCGGTCGCCCCGAGCGAGGGCATCGGAGATGGTGTCGAGGATGGCGTTGACCAGGGTCTCGACGTCGCGCTGGTAGAGGTGGGGGTTCTGCTCGGCGATCTTGAGCACGAGCTCCGACTTGATCATGCTGCAGCCTTCATGACGTCATGAACGGTTTTCGCACGGGATACGCCTCACCGGGCGGCGTCGGCCGAACCGGGGCGCCAGACGGCGAGGAGGCCGCCCTCGGCCGCGTGTGCCGTCTCGTCGCCCAGCTGGCGCAGGCGGGCGGCGAGGCCGTCGAGGCCCACGAGGTCGGCCCCGAGGCCGAGGGCCGACCAGAGCTGGAAGCCGCTCCGGGCCTTCGGCTTCCAGTCGAGCACCGGCAGATTCTTGGCGACGCCGCGCTCGGTTTCGAGCCAGGCGATGGCCTGGCGCTCACCGCCGACGCCGTCGACGAGCTTAAGGGGGACGCTCTGGCGGCCGCTGAACACGCGCCCGTCGGACACGGTGGCGAGTTCCCTGTCGGTCATCTTGCGGCGCTCGGAGACGAGGCCCTTGAACCAGGCATAGGTGTCGCCGACCACGGCGGCGAGGGCCGCGCGGGCCTCCGGCGAGGTCGGGGTGAAGCCCGATGGCTCGGCTTTGAGGGGCGAGGATTTCACCGCTTCGACCTTCACCCCGACCTTGTCGAGGAGGCCGGAGACGTCGGGATACTGGAACAGCACGCCGATGGAGCCGACGAGGGCGGTCTCGCGCGCAACGATGTGGTCGGCGGCGATGGCGGCGATGTAGGCGCCGGACGCGGCGGTGCCGTCGACGAAGGCCACCATGGGCTTCTTCTCGGCCAGAGCCCGCAGGTTGCGGTAGAGTTCCTCCGAGCCCGTGGTGGTGCCGCCCGGCGACGAGATCGAGACCACCACGCCCTGAACGGCGTTCGCCTCGCGCACGCGCTCGATGAGCTTCGTGGTGGACTCGGCGCCGGCGATGAAGCCGCCGATGGAGATGCGCGCGATCTGCGGCTTGACCGCCCCGAAGCCGAGGGGCTCGGTGCCGCTGCGGACCCGCAGGCCGACGGCGCCGACGGCGAGGACAAGGCCGCCGATGCCCACCACCCGCCACAGGGAGAGCTTGCGGCGCAGGCGTCGGCGATCGATCAGGAGTTCGGCGTCAGCGGCCATGCGATGGTTCGCTCCCTCGCGCACCGACCGTTCCCGGCCGTGATGGATTGCCCGGGCTGGCGGCGCCCGGCTTCGACGCGGCGTGAAGCCGGATCCAAGGTCCCGCACCATCCGTAGCCGGATGGCCTCAAGCCCTTGCCCCGCCTCGCATCCTCGGCGTGGGTGTTCTAGCCTTGCCCGCCACGGACCGGCAAGGGGGCACGACGGCGGCGGGGCAGCAGAATTCCCAAGTCTTCACATCGGGATACGACAGTCCCGGGAACCGTTTCCAGCCGTCAGACGCGAAAACGCCCGCGCGAGGCTCGATCCCGGCGCGGGCGTCTTCAGATCAGGGCTCCGGGATTCATCGAAAAATCCCGGAGGTCTTGCGCTTGGACACTTAGTCCTGAGCGTCGTCCTTGTCGTCGCTGGTGCGGGCCTTCTTGAAGGCCGCGCCCAGGATCTCACCCAGCGAGGCGCCGGAATCGGCGGAGCCGAACTGAGCCATCGCCTCTTTCTCCTCGGCCATTTCGAGGGCCTTGATGGAGAGCTGGACCCGGCGCGCCTTGCGGTCGAACTGGATCACGCGGGCATCGAACTTCTCGCCGGCGGCGAAACGCTCGGGGCGCTGGTCGCCACGGTCGCGGGCGAGTTCGGCCCGGCGGATGAAGGTGGTGAGGTCGGTGTCGACGATCTTCACGTCAACGCCCGAATCCTTCACTTCCGTCACTTCGCAGGTCACGATCTGACCCTTCTTGAGCTCACCGGCTTCCGTGAAGGGGTCGCCGCCGAGCTGCTTCACGCCGAGGGAGATGCGCTCCTTCTCGACATCGACGTCGAGAACCTGGGCGCGCAGCATGTCGCCCTTCTTGAACTCCTCGATGACCTGCTCGCCGGGACGGTTCCAGTCGAGATCCGACAGGTGGACCATGCCGTCGACATCGCCGTCGAGGCCGATGAACAGGCCGAACTCGGTCTTGTTCTTGACCTCGCCCTCGACCTCGGAGCCGACCGGATGCTGCTCGGCGAAGGCCTCCCAGGGGTTCTGGAGGGTCTGCTTGAGGCCGAGCGAGATGCGGCGCTTGACCGGATCGACCTCGAGGATCTGCACTTCCACTTCCTGGGAGGTGGAGACGATCTTGCCCGGATGGACGTTCTTCTTCGTCCAGGACATCTCGGAGACGTGGATCAGGCCCTCGATCCCCGGCTCCAGCTCCACGAAGGCGCCGTAGTCGGTGATGTTGGTGACGCGGCCCTTCAGCTTGGCGTCGACGGGGTAACGCTGGGCGATGCCCTCCCACGGATCGGCGAGCAGCTGCTTGATGCCGAGCGAGATGCGGTGGGTCTCGTGATTGATCTTGATGATCTTGACCTTGACCGTCTGGCCGATGGTCACGACCTCGGACGGATGGTTCACGCGGCGCCATGCCATGTCGGTTACGTGGAGCAGGCCGTCGATACCGCCGAGGTCGACGAAGGCGCCGTACTCGGTGATGTTCTTGACAACGCCGTCGATGACCTGACCCTCTTCGAGGTTGGCCACGAGCTCGGAACGCTGCTCGGCGCGGCTCTCCTCGAGGACGGTGCGGCGCGACACGACGATGTTGCCGCGGCGGCGATCCATCTTGAGGATCTGGAACGGCTGGGGCGTGCCAAGCAGGGGCGTGACGTCGCGCACGGGGCGGATATCGACCTGCGAGCGCGGCAGGAACGCCACGGCGCCGTCGAGGTCGACGGTGTAGCCGCCCTTGACCTGGTTGAAGATCGCACCGGTGACGCGCTCGTTGGCCTCGAAGGCCTTCTCGAGCTTGACCCAGCTCTCCTCGCGGCGCGCCTTGTCGCGCGAGATGACGGCCTCGCCCAGCGCATTCTCGATGCGGTCGACATAGACCTCGACCTCGTCGCCGACGGCGAGTTCGCCTTCGCGGCCGGGGCCGTTGAATTCCTTGAGGGCGACACGGCCTTCCGTCTTGGCGCCGATGTCGATGACGGCGACGTCCTTCTCGATCGCGACGACGCGACCCTTGACGACGGAGCCTTCGGTGATCTCGTGCTGGAGGAAGGACTCCTCGAGCAGGGCCGCGAAATCGTCGCGGCTCGGGTTACGCTGCAGGGCGCTACCAGCGGTCATTCTGTCTCCTGACAGGCCTCATCGGAGGCCGGCGTCGGCGGTTCGTGTGACGGGGCACCCCCGGCGATCGCCGCCCACGATCCCTGCGAGGACCTGATGGGCTCACCCCCCGAGGAGGGCCGACGCATTCTGGAGCGATGGTCGAGGGCCATTCTCCAACGGGGCGGAGCCGGGAACAGGCCCGCGCTGCGTCGATTCCGATTCGAGAACGGCGTTTGCTTACCGGATTGCGCCGTTCCCGGCAAGATGGTGCCTGCGGCCGGGGAGCCGCGGCGGATCACCCCGGAGCCCGGCCGGATCGCCCGGTGTTGCGTAGCCAGATGGCGGAGGCCACCGCCAGGGGTTCGAGGGGCAGCACCACCGGCCCGTGCCGCTTGCCCAGCAACTCGATGCCGGTGAACCGGATTTCGCGGATCGTGAGCCAGGCACCGAACGGAAAGGTGGCGTCGGTTCCCTGCCGGGGACCGAAGCGGTCCTCGAACGCCAGGGGATCGACCATGATCTGATCGTAGCGCGACAGGTGGTCCGTCATGGAAACCTTGGTGCGGAACAGCAGCCGGTCGCGGTGGAACGAGGAAAAGCACGGTTCGAACTCGGTCAGCGTCACCCAGAGCTTGCCGCCGATGCGCAGATAGGGTGGGTTCGGGCCGTCGCCCCCGAAATTCGCCTGGCTCCAGCCGGCCTCCGCCATGAGGGATTCGGCCAGCGTCACGGGCTCGGTGGCCAAGGCACCGCCGACCGGTCCGAGATCGTCCGCTGGGAGGTCCGAGACCGAAACCTCCCGCGGATCCGATGCCGGTCCCGTCTCCTGTCCGGTGCCCTGCACGGTCATCGTCGTCCCTGGAGAATGCGCCCTCGTCGGCCGAGGGGAGGCAATATTACGCATTTTCTCCGGGTTTGCGACCGGGGATCGGAAGGATCTCCCATTATGTCGCCACTTGGCGACGCCCCGGGGGCGAGACGGCGCCCCGGGGCCCCAAGACGACCGAGTGCTCGCAAAGGAAAATCCGCGCCGGGGCTCCGGCGCGGATCGGATGGTCTCGGGAGATACGGGTGTCGCGCCGCGAGGATCAGTCCTCGTCGTCGTCCGCATCTGTGTTGCGCATGCCCTTGAGCTTGGCGAACACCGAATCGGCGTTAAGCTTCTCGTCGCGCACGCTGCGATGATGCTCGTCGGTCTCGGTGTAGTCCGTGGCCGTGGAGATTTCGGTGGGCAGCAGGGTGGCGCCGCCATCCGTGGGGAGCGTGGCGGGCCGGTCCTTGGCCGAGCGCTGAACCTCGAAGTCGAGGTCGATCTGCGTGCACAGGCCCAGCGTCACCGGGTCCATGGGCTGGAGCGAGGCGGAGTTCCAGTGGGTGCGCTCGCGGATCTGCTGGATCGTCGACTTGGTGGTGCCGACGAGGCGGATCACCTGCGCGTCCTTGAGTTCCGGATGGTTGCGCAGGAGCCAGAGGATGGCGTTGGGCCGGTCCTGGCGGCGCGACAGCGGCGTGTAGCGCGGCCCCTTGGTGGTGCGCTTGACCTCGGGCAGCTTCACCTTCGAGACGGCGACCTTGAGCTTGTAGTTCGGCACCCGCTGCGCCCGCTCGATCTCGTCGCGGGTGAGCTGGCCCGTGGTGATGGGGTCGAGACCCTTGATGCCGGCCGCGACCTCGCCGTCGGCGATGCCCTTCACCTCGAGGGGATGGAGCTTGCAGAACTCGGCGATCTGCTCGAAGGCCAGGGAGGTGTTCTCCACCAGCCAGACGGCGGTGGCCTTCGGCATCAACGGGCCTTGAGTCATCGGGCAACTCCAACGGTTGGGGCGGGACGGGCGTCGGGGCGCCGCCGACGTGGCGCCGCTCGCTCCGGCCTGGGACTGGCCGGCAGCATCCCGTCTCAACGCTGCAATAGGGGAGTTGCGTCTATACAGCTTGCGATGGGGAATGCGCAATTGCGATCGCGCGCATCATCCCTCGTTGCCCGGCGGCCCGTCGCCGAACCGCCGTCGCTCCGTCGAACCGCCGAGCGCCCCCGGGGCGCTGTCCTCAGGTGAAGAGGCTCGACACGCTCGATTCCGTCGCCGTCCGGCCGATGGCCTCGCCCAGCAGCGGCGCGATGGTGGCGACGCGGATGTTGCGAGCGAGCTTGACGGCCTGGGTCGGCTGGATCGAATCGGTGATGACGAGTTCCTTCATCCGCGAGGCTGCGATGCGCGACACCGCGCCGCCCGAAAGCACGCCGTGGGTGATGTAGGCCGACACGTCCTTGGCCCCGGCATTGAGCAGGGCTTCGGCCGCGTTCACGAGGGTGCCGCCGGAATCGACGATGTCGTCGACGAGGATGCAGGAACGGCCCTCGACCTCGCCGATGATGTTCATGACTTCCGACTCGCCGGGGCGCTCGCGGCGCTTGTCGACGATGGCGAGGGTGGCGTCGATGCGCTTGGCGATGGCGCGGGCGCGAACCACGCCGCCGACATCCGGCGACACCACCATCCAGTCCTTGGGATCGAGGCGTTCCTTGATGTCGCGCACCTTCACGGGGGCGGCGAACAGGTTGTCGGTGGGAATGTCGAAGAAGCCCTGGATCTGGCCGGCATGGAGATCGAGGGTCATCACCCGGTCGGCACCGGCCTCGGTGATGAGGTTGGCCACGAGCTTGGCCGAGATCGGGGTGCGCCCCGAGGTGCGCCGGTCCTGGCGGGCATAGCCGAAATACGGGATCACGGCGGTGATGCGCCGGGCCGAGGAGCGCCGCGCCGCATCGATCATGATGAGCAGTTCCATCAGGTGATCGTTGGCGGGAAACGACGTCGACTGGACGATGAACACGTCTTCGCCGCGGACGTTCTCCTGCAGCTCGACGAAGATTTCCATGTCGGCGAAGCGCCGGACCATGCATTTCGCCAGCGGCAATTCGAGATACGCCGCGATGGCCTCGGCGAGGGGGCGGCTGGCATTGCCGGCGATGATCTTGATCGAGGACTTCATGCCGGGGTTTTCTTCTCGCGATCCTCGGCCCGCCGAACCCTCAACCAAGTTGTTGAAACCGGGAGCCGTTTTCGGATTGGGTCCATATCAGCGCACGGGGGGGCGTCACAATGCCTGCACGCAGTCTGCCCCTGCACAGATCACGGCTCGAGCAGGCGGTGCAAGTGCACGATGAAGTAGCGGGTCTGGGCGCTGTCCACCGTGGATTGCGCCTTGGCCTTCCAGGCGGTCTGGGCCGAGGCGTAGTCGGGAAAGATGCCGACGATGTCGAGGCCCTTCACGTCGCGGAAGTTCACGCCGTCGAGGCTCTCGAGTTCGCCGCCGAAGACGAGGTGGAGCTTCTGGGCGCTGTCGATCGTGGTGGTCATCGCGGCTCCTTCGAACGTTGCGCGCACCCCCCGGTGCGAAGGGCGTGCCGCCGTTCGCAAACGCCGGGCCGTTCGTCAACCCGTGGGCGCGGCATGCCCGGTCGGCGCTGAAGATCGGCGCGCCTCATCCCTCGAACAGCGAACCCTGGACCACGGGCTTGACCGCCGACTTTCGCGGCGCGCGCCGGGGACGGGCCGGGGCGGGTGGCGCGGCCCCCTCCCCGTCCGGCCCGGCATCGGCCGGCCCGACCCGGGCCGAGAGGACCCCGTCGGCGAATTCGAGGGTCAGGCGTTCGGCCGCCGTCGCAGCGGCGGCGGTGCGGATGGCCGCACCCGCATCGTCGCGTACGAGGGCGAAGCCCCGGGCGAGGATCGCGCGGTAGCTGAGGGAGCCCAGCAGGCTCCCGAGGGTCCCGAGGCGGTCGCGCCGCCGCTCCGTGAGGCGGGCGCCGGCCCGGTCGAGGCGGCCCTGGAGGGCCTCGAGGCGAACGCGGCTGCGCGCGCCCTCGGCGCCGGCTCGCGCCAGGGTGGCATCCCGGGCGACGACGAGGCGACGGCCGAGATTGGCCAGGGCCTCGGCCCTGCGGCGGGTGCCGTGGCCGAGGGCGGCCGCCGGCCTGTCGCCGAGGCGGGCGAGGCGACCGCGGGCGTTGGCCAGCGCCAGGGTCGGCGGGTGGCGCACGAAGCGTTCCACGAGGCGCGAGACCCTGAGGCGATGGACGCGGGCATTGCCGGCGAGCGCTGGCCCGAGGCGGGCTTCGGCGAGGTCGAGGCGCTGGCGCTTGCCGGCCAGGAAGGCATCGACGCCCGGCATTGCCCGGACGAGGGCGCGCAGGTCGCTGCCCTCCCGGTCGAGCTTGCGCTCCACGGCCTCGCGCTGGCGCCGGCCGAGGTCGGCCACCTCGGCGAGGAGGTCGGCGCGCACCGGAACCGCCATCTCGGCCGCGCCCGTGGGGGTCGGCGCCCGCCGGTCGGAGACGAAATCGATGAGGGTGGTGTCGGTCTCGTGCCCCACCGCCGAGATCAGGGGAATCGTGGATTCGGCGGCGGCGCGCACCACCGTTTCCTCGTTGAAGGCCCACAGATCCTCAATGGAGCCGCCGCCGCGCGCCACCAGGAGTACGTCGGGGCGTGGGATCGCTCCGCCGGGAGGAAGGGCGTTGAAGCCCCGGATGGCGGCGGCGATCTCCTCGGCCGCCCCCTCCCCCTGGACCCGCACGGGCCAGACGAGGACCGGCCGGGGAAAGCGGTCGGCGAGGCGGTGCAGGATATCGCGGATCACCGCTCCCGTGGGCGAGGTCACGACCCCGACCACGCGCGGCAGGTAGGGGATCGGCCGCTTGCGTTCGGGAGCGAACAGGCCCTCGGCGGCAAGCACCCGCTTGCGCTCTTCCAGCAGGGCCATCCAGGCGCCGATGCCGGCGGGCTCCAGGGTCTCGATGACGATCTGGTAGGAGGACTTGCCCGGAAACGTGGTGATCCGCCCGGTGGCGACGACCTCCAGCCCCTCCTGCGGCTTCTGGCGCAGGCGGGCGAAGGTCCCCTTCCACACCACGGCATCGATGCGGGCGGTGCCGTCCTTGAGGGAAAAATAGGCATGGCCGGAGCCGTGCTGGCCGCGAAAGCCCGAGATTTCGCCGCGCAGGCGCACGTGACCGAACGCATCCTCGAGGGTGCGCTTCAGAGCCGAGGCGAGATCGCCCACGGACCATTCGGCGACGTTCGAAACCAGGGGAGCGCCGGCCTTTGCGGCGGGAGGCGGGGGAGGAACGGCCATGGCGGCGGACGCTAGTGAAGGCCGCCGGGCGGGTAAAGCTGCGCCGAGGTGACGCAGGCCGGCCGTTCTAGAGGAAAACCGAGAGAAGCAGGGCGACGCACATGGTGGGCAGGACGCCAACGGCGAGGGCCCAGTACCAACCGGGTGCGTTCTGAGAGCGACGGTTATCGTTCGATGCCCGCATGGGCATCCGGCCGTGCACCACATACTGCCCGGCGCTCACGCCCCGAAGCCTGGGCCGGGCCATCGAATACGGAAGGGATTTGCGACAGCCTGGCATGATCCCTTTCAAACAACGCTCCGGCCATCCGGTTCCCGCCGGCCGCAAAGAAATCCTCCGTCCCGGCGACGGAACGTGTTTCGTCCCAAGCAAAGCCGGGTGCGGCATCCGAATCCTTCTTTTCAAGAGCCTGCTTTTGGGGAAGAGCTTGACCCCATGAACATCCTCCTCATCGGTTCCGGGGGGCGCGAACATGCCCTCGCCTCTGCCCTTGCCAAGAGCCCCCTGTGCGAGCGCTTGTTTTCCGCGCCGGGCAATCCCGGCACGGCGGCGTTCGGGCAGAACCGTCCGGATCTCGATGTGGCCGACCACGGGGCGGTTCTGAACTTCTGTGCGGAGCAGGCCATCGGCCTCGTGGTGATCGGGCCCGAAGTGCCGCTGGTGGCCGGCCTCGTGGACAGCCTCGCGGCGGCGGGGATCCGTGCCTTCGGGCCGACGAAGGCTGCAGCTCAGCTCGAAGGCTCGAAAGGCTTCACCAAGGATCTCTGTGCCGAGTACGGCATCCCCACGGCCGCCTTCGCGCGCTTCACCGATCGCGAGGCCGCCCTCGCCTATCTCGCGGAACGCGGCGCGCCCATCGTGGTGAAGGCCGACGGTCTCGCCGCCGGCAAGGGCGTGGTTGTCGCCGAGACCCTGGACCAAGCGCAGGTTGCGATTCGGGCGATGTTGAGCGAACCCGGCGCCGAGATCGTCATCGAGGAATGCCTGTTCGGCGAAGAGGCGAGCTTCTTCGCCCTGTGCGACGGCACCCGCGCCGTGCCCGTGGGGACGGCCCAGGACCATAAGCGCGTGTTCGACGGGGATCGCGGTCCCAACACCGGCGGCATGGGGGCCTATTCTCCCGCGACGATCCTGACCCCCGCCCTCGAGCGCACGGTGATGGAGACCATCATCGCGCCGACGCTCGCCGGCATGCGCGCGCGCGGCACCCCGTTCACCGGCATCCTCTATGCCGGTCTCATGCTCACGGCCGAGGGCCCCAAGCTCATCGAATACAACACCCGCTTCGGCGATCCGGAGGCCCAGGTACTCATGCCGCGCCTCGCCGGGGACCTCGTCCCGGCCCTCCTGGCGGCCTGCGACGGCGACGTTTCGGGCATCGCGATCCCGTTCGACGAGAGCCGCGCGGCCCTGACCGTGGTGATGGCGGCGGCGGGTTATCCCGGCGCGGTGATGCGCGGCTCGGTGATCCGCGGCGTCGCCGAGGCCGAGGCGGACGAGAACGTGATCGTGTTCCAGGCCGGCACGCGGGCGGAGGACGGGAGGCTCCTCGCCGATGGCGGCCGGGTGCTCACGGTGACGGCCCTCGGCACGTCGATGATGGAAGCCCAGGCCCGCGCCTACGCGGCGATCGCCCGCATCGACTGGCCGGAGGGCTTCTGCCGCAGGGACATCGGTCGCCGTGCCGTCGCCCGCGAGGTGGCCGGCGGGGGCATCTAAGTGCATTTTACAAAAGTCTCGATTCCCGGTGATTCCCGCTCAGAGCATGGCGGCGCCGCGGAGAGTTTTGTGAGAGATACGAAGCCTTCCTCCTGAAACGCTGGGGCCCGGCGGGGGCCGCTTTGAGCAGGACGGCTCAGCGGGCGTTCTCCAAGGTACGCCGGGACGGCTTCGACGAGACGCCAGCGGCCGAGGGCCGGACCTTATGTCGGGGAACGCCCCCCCTCTCCGAACCCGCGAGTCCCATTATGGACAATGCGCCGGTCACGGCTGTTGAGGCTACGGCACCCTGACCGATTGGCCGGTGGCAAGGGGCGCGCCGTCTTCGTCGCCCTCAAGCTCGAGACCTTCGAATCGGGATCCGGGGCCGAACGCGCACCCGGGGACAGCCGCCCGACATTCTGAGCAACATCTGGCGCAGTTCCAGCACGCGTCCCAGGTTATGTCCGGAATGGCGGACCGGTCGGGACATCGCCATCGCACAAACAGCGACACCCCGAGGATTTCTCCTCGGGGTGTCGCCTCGACTCGAGCGGCCAGGTGATCGGGGCTGGGGACGCTCAGGCCGAACCCGGAAGTCCCATAGGACCCGGTAAGTTCCGAAGGTCCTAGTAGGAGCCGAACTTGTAGTTCAGGCCGGCGCGGACGACGGCGAACTCGGTGTTGCGGATCTGGTTGCCGCCGCTGGCCAGGACGACGCCCGGGCTGGAGGTGGTGATGGTGGCACCGG
>Ga0182232_1000012_pt1 | contig 80949 bp, 76 predicted proteins | sample G6R1MG_30_FD_155484 | JGI IMG/M metagenome (GOLD analysis project Ga0182232, IMG submission 155484) | Phyllosphere microbial comminities from miscanthus, Michigan, USA - G6R3_NF_07NOV2016_LD2 MG | ecosystem: Host-associated > Plants > Phyllosphere > Phylloplane/Leaf | place: USA: Michigan... | reverse complement strand
TCAGTAGCGGTAGTGGTCGGGCTTGAACGGGCCGTTCTCGGAGACGCCGATATAGGCGGCCTGGTCGGGGCGCAGCTTCGAGAGCTTCACGCCGATCTTCTCGAGGTGGAGCAGCGCCACCTTCTCGTCGAGGGCCTTGGGCAGGGTGTAGACCTGACGCTCGTACTTGCCCGGGTTGGTCCAGAGTTCGATCTGGGCCAGCGTCTGGTTCGTGAACGAGGCCGACATCACGAAGGACGGGTGGCCCGTGGCGTTGCCGAGGTTCACCAGACGCCCCTCCGACAGGAGGATGATGCGGTGGCCGTCGGGGAAGGTGATCTCGTCCACCTGCGGCTTGATGTTGGACCACTGGAGGTTCTTCAGGCCCGCGACCTGGATCTCGTTGTCGAAGTGGCCGATGTTGCAGACGATCGCCCGGTCCTTCATCGCCCGCATGTGGTCGAGGGTGATGATGTCCTTGTTGCCGGTGGCCGTCACGAAGATGTCGGCGCGGGGCGCGGCGTCTTCCATGGTGACGACCTCGTAGCCTTCCATGGCGGCCTGGAGGGCGCAGATCGGATCGACCTCCGACACGAGGACGCGGCAGCCGGCATGGCGCAGGCTGGAGGCCGAGCCCTTGCCGACATCGCCGAAGCCCGCGACCATGGCGACCTTGCCGGCCATCATCACGTCGGTGCCGCGGCGGATGCCGTCGACGAGCGATTCACGGCAGCCGTAGAGGTTGTCGAACTTCGACTTGGTGACGGCGTCGTTCACGTTGATGGCCGGGAAGAGCAGCTTGCCCTCCTTGGCGAGGTTGTAGAGGCGGTGCACGCCCGTGGTGGTCTCCTCCGAGACGCCCTTGATCGACTCGGCGAGACCCGCGAACCAGCCCTTCGGCTTCTCGGCGAGCTTCTTCTTCAGGAGAGCGAAGAAGATCTCCTCCTCCTCCGACTCAGGCTTGTCGAGGAAGGCGGTGTCGCCGTTCTCGGCGCGCAGGCCCAGATGCACGAACATGGTGGCGTCGCCGCCGTCGTCGAGGATCATGTTCGGCATGCCGCCGTCATGCCAGTCGAACAGCTTCGACGTGTAGTCCCAGTACTCCTCCAGGGTCTCGCCCTTGATGGCGAAGACCGGGATGCCGGCGGCCGCGATGGCGGCGGCGGCGTGGTCCTGCGTCGAGTAGATGTTGCACGACACCCAGCGGATGTCGGCGCCGAGCGCCTTGAGGGTCTCGATGAGCACGGCCGTCTGGATCGTCATGTGCAGCGAGCCGGCGATCTTCGCGCCCTTGAGGGGCTGCGACGGACCGTACTCCTCGCGCGTCGCCATCAGGCCGGGCATCTCCGTCTCGGCGATGGAGATCTCCTTGCGGCCGTACTCGGCGAGCGCGATGTCCTTGACGATGTAATCCTGGGCCATGGGAGCTCCGTGTCTCTCTGCTGCGTGTTGGCCGGGGCTATAGCAGGCGACGGGACGCGAGGCAATCAAGACATAAAGATGTCTTTATGCGACCCGCGACCTACCCCTCGGCGCATGCGGGCGTCGTGGACCCCTACGGGCTTCGGACCCGGCCCCACGCCTCGAACCAGACCTCCGGGTGCCCCCGTCCGTTCGGGCGGCCGCAACGATCGACCCAAGGCTAGGCACAATCGAGGCCGGCGCATCCGCGCCACACGTTTCCGAGGCGAGCCTAATCCCCGACGATAGTGTTTCATGATGAGAGGGATGATCTTCCCTAAGTCGTCCGTTTTTCGAAACTCGGTCCTCCCCGATCTGGATTGCCCCGCCCGGAGAACGTCCCTAAGGCTATAACCAAGACGCGCGCCCCTCGAAGCCAACGCTCTTCTCAGTGGCGGGCGCGCCCAAACAGTGACCCTTCTCGGGTTGGACGCCACGGGATGGGGCATGATGCGGGGACGGACTGGCCTGATCGCGGGCATGGTGGGGCTGTTCGGGGTTCCGGTCGAGGCGGCGGACGAGCCCGGGGAGCACAGGAAGAAGGCCTCGGACGGATACGTCCGGGTCTGCACCCCCTACGGCAAGGGCTTCTTCACGATCCCGGGGACGGACACCTGCCTGCGGGTGTCGGGCCGGGCACGGTTCGAATACGCCTATCAGAACGCCTACAGCCGCACCGGCGCCGGCGACATCAGCGGCTACCAGAGCCGCGCCCGCCTGAACTTCGACGCCCGGACCCAGACGGATTACGGCGTGTTGCGCGGCTTCACCCGCATCGACATGGGCAGCCGCACGGGGTTCGCGACCATGCATGCCGGGGCGCTCAACCGCATCGGCAACACCTTCCCGGCCACCGGAATCGATAGCGCCGGCCGGGTGCAGCAGCAGATGACCCTGGACAAGGCCTTCGTGCAATTCGCCGGCCTCACCGCCGGCCGGGCCTCGTCGTTCTTCGATTTCTACGCCCACGATTTCGAGTTCATCGTCGCCTCCATGGGCTCGGACGTCGCCTCGACGAATCTGGCCGCCTACACCGCCAGCCTCGGCAAGGGGCTGTCCGCCACCGTCTCGGTGGAGGATCCGAATTTTCGGCAGACGGCGGTCTATTCTTCGCAGACCGTTCGGCCCCTGGCGCCGAACCTCGACGGCGGACCGGCCCTGCGGCCGGTGGCGCCGCTGTTCATCGGATACGCCGCCGACGGGACGCCGACGGGCATCGGCTTCGTCGATGCCGCCCAGCGCAGCCGTGTGCCCGACCTCGTCGGGGTGCTGCGCTACGACGGCAGCTGGGGCTCGGCGCAAGGGTCGGCCGCCCTTCACGAGATCAGCCCCGGAACCCTCGGCAGCGACGCGTTCATCGGCACGAATCTCGGGCAACCGACCACCCTCGCCAACAACCGCGACATGGGGCGCGCGCCCTCGGCCTATGGCTGGGCCGTGCAGGGCGGCGTGAAGGTGAATCTGCCGGCCCTGGCACCGGGGGACACGTTCTACCTCCAGGGCGCCTACGGCGAGGGCACGGCGCTCTACACCGGGCTGCCGGCCTATGTCGGCCCCTATGCCCAGTCCGCGACGGCGATCCAGGGCGCGGCCTTCCAGCAATTCCTCAACGACGCGGTGCTGAACCCCCTCACCAATCGCCTCGAACTCTCGACGAGCTTCTCCGCCACGGCGGCCCTGCTGCATTACTGGACGCCCTCCGTCCGCTCGGCAGTGTTCGGCTCCTACGGCCGCATGACCTTCGCCCCCGGCGCGCGGGTGGCGCAAGGACTGCATTTCAGCCTCACCGGCACCGGGCCGGGCACGCCCGGCACCCGGTTCTTCGAGCTGAGCCAGGTGCTGCGTGATTCCTACCGCTTCCTCATTGGTGCCAACCTCATCTGGTCGCCCGTCAAGGAGTTCGATATCGGCGTCGAGGCCATCTACACCCGCTACGGCATGCAGGAGGGTCGTGTCCTCGACCTCAGCCGATATCCGACGCAGACCGCCGCCTACGTGAACGATCCGGCCAATCCGGTCGCCACCGTGACCAGCGTCGACGCCGTTCAGATTCGGGCGCGGGTGCAGCGGGATTTCTGAGACCGCCTCTTCTTGTCGCTGACCAATCCTTCCCGGCGCTCACGGCGCCGTGACTTGAATACACTTTACCTGCGACATTCTCTGCAAGTTCGTCTTCCATGCGATCCAGCACATCCCCCCGGGAACCGATATTCGTTCCATAGGTTGTGCAAGCATCATCGAGGCGGACATCGGGTCTGTTCTTGAACCGGAGCTTGCAATTCAAATGAAGACGCGCTTGTCCGCCCTCGTCGCCGCCGTCGCACTGGGTGCAGCCGCCCTGACGCCGGCCCTGGCCTTCGACGGCCGGATCGAAGGTCAGGCCCGTTACATGGGCCTGATGCCCAGCGACGCCGAGGCACCCGTCATCCTGATGGACGAGACGGGCCCGAACCCGTTCGGCTGCCCGATGAACTCGGCCGCCGAGGGCAATGCCAACCAGCAGACGCGCCCGGTGCCGCAATACGGCCAGACTTCCGGCGGCTCGGCCTGCTGAGCGGGATCACCCCGATGCTCAAGGCATTCTCCTACGGGATGATTGGCGTGTTCGCCCTGGGGCTCGCCTTCACCCTGGCCGGTTCGGTCGATACGATCTTCAAGTTCTGAGAAATTTTAACAAGTCTTTCGCCTATTTATCGGCGAAGATTTGCGAAGAACCGACGAACCGAACAAGATTTCATTCTGGCCGGGCCCATGTCCGGCCGCTTTTGCGTTCAGCCCTCGTCGCGCAACTGCCGCCGGATGATCTTGCCCGACGTGGTCATCGGCAGGGAGGCGCGAAACACGAGGACGCGCGGATACTCGTGGGCCGAGAGCCGGGTGCGAACATGGGCCTGGATCTCGGCCGCCAGGGCGTCGGAGGGTGCGAAGCCGTCGCGCAGCACCACGAAGGCCTTCACGATCTCGGTGCGGAGGGGATCGGGCTGGCCCACCGCCGCCGCCATCGCCACGGCGGGGTGGCCGCACAGGCAATCCTCGATCTCGGTCGGGCCGATGCGGTAGGCCGCCGAGGTGATGAGGTCGTCGTCGCGGCCGACGAAATGAACGTAGCCGTCGGCATCGCGCCGCGCGGTGTCGCCCGTCAGCATCCAGTCGCCGCGAAATTTTTTGGCCGTGGCGTCCGGCTGGTTCCAGTAGCGCAGGAACATCACCGGATCGGGGCGGGCGACGGCGATCTCGCCGGGCTCGTCCGTCCCGGCCTCGGTGCCGTCGGGGCGCTGGATCATCACCCGGTGGCCCGGCACGGGCCGTCCGGTAGAGCCCGCCCGCGCCACCCCGGCCGAGGGGCAGGCGGCGAGCACGAGGTTGCACTCGGTCTGGCCGTAGGCCTCGCCGATGGTGAGGCCGAGGGTGTCGCGCGCCCACCGGAAGGTCTCGGGGCCCAGCGCCTCGCCGGCCGAGGCGATGTTGCGCAAGCGCGAGAGATCGAAGCGCCCGCGCGGATCGGGCACCGTCTGCAGCATCCGGAGCGCCGTGGGCGGCATGAACGCGACCGTGACGGCGTGCTCGGCCATGAGCCTGAGGGCCGCCTCGGGCTCGAACCGGACCGAGGGTTGCGCCACCACGGGCACGCCGAGGCTCAAGGCCGGCAGCGTGGCGTTGAGGAGGCCGCCGGCCCAGGCCCAGTCGGCGGGCGTCCACATGCGGTCGCCGGGCCGGGGCGGGAAATCGTGCATCATGAGGAAGCCCGGCATGTGGCCGAGGAGCACCCGGTGGCCGTGCAGCGCGCCCTTGGCGAGGCCCGTGGTGCCCGAGGTGTAGATCATCAGGGCCGGATCGTCCGGGCCGGTCTCCACGGGGGTGAACCCGAGGGGGGCCTGGGCCACGAGGTCGGCATAGGCGAGCGCCCCCTCCCCCGCCCCGTCGAGGCTCACCACCAGGGTGAGGGCGGGGAGCCCGGCGCGCAGGGGCGCGACCTTGGCGAGGCCCGCCGCATCGGTGACGAGGGCGCGGGCGCCCGAATCCGCGAGGCGGTAGGCCAGGGCGTCGGGGCCGAACAAGCCCGCCAGCGGCAGCGCGATGGCCCCGAGCTTGTAGGCGGCGGCGTGGGCCACCACCACGGAGGCCGATTGCGGCAGCAGCACCGCCACCCGGTCGCCGGGCCCGACGCCCCGCCGCCGCAAGGCGGCCGCGAGGCGGTCGGACGCGGCCTTCAGATCCCCGAAGGTGGTGGTGGCCACGCCCGCCGCCGTGACCTCCTGGATCGCCGCGCGGTCGGGCTCGCGCGCCGCCCAGACATCGCAGACCGCCACGCCCATGTTGAAGCGGGCGGGGATGTCCCAGGCGAAGCCGGCAACGAGGCCGGCATAGTCGGAGGCTGGCGCGAGCACGGAAGGCTCAGAGCTTATGGCCGGGAAAGCCGCCCGCGTGGACGAAGTCGGTGATGGGGCGACGGCCGTTCGGCACCTCCTTGGCGCGCTGCTCCTCCGTCAGCTGGTCGCGCGGGGTGGCGCGGCCGACGGCGTAGGCGGCCTCGACGTGGTTGCCTTCCGGCACCGCGAGGAGGGTCGCGGCGCGCGGCTTGTCGAACCCGCCCATGCCGTGGACGTGCCAGCCCTGGCGGATGGCCTGGAGCTGGAAGTTGGCGGACGCCGCGCCGGTATCGAGGGAATGGCTCGGTGTGGGTTTGAGAACGTCGCCGACCTTCATGTTCTTGTTCGACACCAGGATGACCAGCGCCCCGGCATCCTTGGCCCAGGCCTGGTTGCCGGGCACGAGGAGATCGAGGAACGGCGCCCAGTGGGGCGTGTCGCGCAGGGCATAGAGGAAGCGCCAGGGCTGGGAATTGTAGGAGGACGGCGCCCAGCGCGCGGCCTCAAACATCCGCAACAGCTCCGATTCCGGCACGGCCTCGCCGGTGAAGGCGCGGGGGGACCAGCGCTCGATGAACAGGGGGTCAATGTCGTGGTCGGGCTGACGCGGATTCACGGTGAGGCTCCGGGTGCGGGACGTGCCGTTTTCGCCTTGCACCGGATGGGAGCGGTACGCAAATCCCGCCCCCTCGGCCTTTGGTCGCAAGTCCCGACGTTCGCGCCTCGCGTCCGTCCGGGAGAGAACGCCTACTCGACGACCTTCGCGACGGGGCGGTCGTTGCCCTGCGCGGTCTCGTCGTGCCAGGCGCCCGCGCCGTCCTGGTAGCGGATGCCTTCGGTGGAGCCGGGCACCTGCTGCTCGGCCGCCGCGGCCTGGGCCGCCTGGAGGGCCTCGTCGTGGCTGGGGAAGGTTTCGGAGAACACGTCGCCGACCTTGTAGGCGTAGCCGCCGTCGTGCTCGACGATGCGATAGGTGACGTCCGACATGCGTTTCGTCCTCGGTTGACTGTGCGGGGCGAACCGCCGCGACGGGCGGGAGGTTCCCGATCCGGGCCCTGGTCCCGTCCGTTCGCGCCCCCGCGGAACCACGGGTGGATCAAATCGCCCCGAGACGGTCTTCCCGCGCCGACGCGTCCTGGTCGAGATCTCGACACACTTCGAGAACCGTACCGATGCGGCCTTCACGGCATGACCGGCATTCGCGCCGTTCTGCCGGGTGACGGCTCCGGATCCATGATGACCGGAACCTTGCTTGTCCACGCCGACGATTTCCCGTGACGGCGAGGCGAACGAGACGCGCATGGGCGTTTACTCATGGCACGAAGACACCCCAGAAGTTCGATATCGTACAGATCGCAATTTTTCGCCCTCGTTGCGGCCGACGATCCGCGAGCATTGGTCCTGCATCCAAGCTTAATTGATTTCGTGGAGGAAGATATTTGCCAATATTAGAAGTCTCTGCACCGTGATCGTCTGGTCCAACGACGATGAGGTGCTGCCAGCAATCAGCAACGGAGACGGATAGTTAAAGAAATTGTGCGAGCTATCGAGCCATCGCCTTCGGAGTTTTGATCGTGCAGTTCGGCATCCGCTCTCGCCTTTACGCTGGCTTCGGCAGCCTCATGGTCGTGGCAGCTGCCCTCGGTGGCATTTCCTACCATCAGCTCAGCGACGTTGCCGCCCAATACGAAACGCGCGGTCGGTACGAGAGCATCGCTCGCATGGTCTACATGGAAAATGCCCTGGCGGCTCAGCTGACGGGCGACGCCGAGCAGTATCGTCTCGTGCCCAAGGCCGAGCAGATCGCCCCGATGGAGCAGACCCGGCGCGAGATCGAGCACATCGGCGACACCCTGATCGCGGACGACCTCTCGGACGAGCGCCGCAGGTTCTACGCGGAGATTCGCGACGGCGCGCGGGCCATGAAGCCGGAACTCGAACGCCTGGCAGAGGCCGGCGCAAGCTTGAAGACATCGAAAGACAAGCTGTTCACGGGCGGCGACGACCTCACGCGCGCGACGGCCGCTCTGGTGGCCGAGGTCCGGGCGCGGGCCGACGAATCGACGCTCAGCCGGGCGCAGAGCGTCGAAAGCGCCATGCTGCTGGTCCGCGTTGCCAATTGGCGCTTCCTGGCCACCTTCGATCCGAAGGGGCCCGCCACGTTCGCGACGAACGTCGCAAAGGCCGAGGCGGCCTCCAAGGCCCTGAGAACCACCGACGGCAGCGCCCCGTTCCTGGCGTCAATCAACGCCGTCGATGCCGCGCTCGCTGCCTACTCGACGAATTTCCACGCCACGGTCGCGGCGCTGGCGGTGTCGAACAAGGCCATCGAGACCGGCATCAAGCCGCACACCGATGCCATCGCGCGGTCCGCGACACGGATGCGTGAGACGATCAAGCGGGCCGTCGACGAGATCACCGAAGCCACGACCGCGTCCGTCGCGAACGCTCGGCTCGTTCAGATGACCCTCGTCGCCCTCGCGCTCGCCATCGGTGGCGGGCTGGCCGTCCTCCTGGCCCGGGGCATCATCGCGCCCATCGCCGGCATGACGGCGGCCATGAAGCGCCTGGCGTCCGGCGACAATGCCGTGGAGGTGCCCTCGCGGGCGGCGCGCGACGAGATGGGCGAGATGGCTCAGGCCGTCGAGGTGTTTCGCCAGAACGCCCTCGCACGGGTCGAGCTGGAAAACGCGCAGGTCACCGAGCAGTCGGCGCGTCAGCGCCGGGCCGATCGTGTCGACGCCCTGATCAAATCGTTCCAGCGGCAGGTCGCCAGTTCATTGGAGATCGTCACCGGGGCGGCCACCGCGCTGGATACCACGGCCCGTTCGATGACCGGCGTGGCCGACAGCACCAACAGTCAGGCCCTGGCCTCGAGCGCGGCCGCCGAGGAGACATCGGTCAACGTCCAGACGGTGGCGGCGGCGGCCGAGGAGATGGTTTCCTCGCTGCAAGAGATCGAACGGCAGGTGATCCGCTCCAACGAGGTCGCGGTCATCGCGGCGAACGAGGCGGCGGCGACGGGCACCGCCATGGCGGCCCTCGGGTCGGCCGCCGATCAGATCGGGGCGGCGGTCACCACGATCTCGTCGATCGCCGCCCAGACCAACCTGCTCGCCCTGAATGCCACCATCGAAGCGGCGCGCGCCGGGGATGCGGGCCGTGGCTTCGCGGTGGTGGCCGCCGAGGTCAAGGAACTGGCCGGGCAGACGGCTCGGGCGACGGAGGAGATCGGTGGCCAGATCGCCGCCATCCAGGGGGCGACGGGTCGGGCGACGGAGGCGATCCAGGGGGTCGGCCGGACCATCGCCTCGATCAACGAGATCGCCAACATGATCGCCTCGACCGTGGTCGAGCAGACGGCCGCGACGGGGGAGATCGCACGCAACGCCGGCGAGGCGGCGCGCGGCACGCAGGACGTGTCGGCCAACGTCGCGCGGGTTCTGTCCTCGGCGGGCGAGACCGGCAGTGCCGCGACCCAGGTGCTGGGGGCGGCAGGCGAACTCGCGACGCAGTCCCTGCGCGTCAAGCAGGACGTCGACGCCTTCCTGCGCGACATCCAGGCGGCGTGAGGGGAACCGGGTTCCGGTCGTAGCCGAGCCCGGCCGTCACGCCTGTGCCGCGCTCGGTATGGCCGGCCCCTTCGGGGGATGGGTGATGCGGTCTTCTGGATTGGCTCGATAACGCGTCGGAACGCGGGCCCCTCCCCAGTAGGGAGAGGAGCCCGTCGCACCCGTTCGACCCGAAACGGTCGAACGGGTCATGCGATGCCCGGCCTCAAAGGCGATCAGGCCGCCATCGGCCCGTAACGGCGGTGGCCCTTCACGTCGTAGCGGTCGAGCATCATCACCTTGTCCCAGACCCGGACGAAGTCCGTGACGAACCGCGCTTGCCCGTCGCTGCCGGCATAGACGTCGGCAAGCGAGCGCAGCTGCGCGTTGGCGCCGAACACGAGGTCGTTGCGCGAGGCGTGGAAGCGCACCGCGCCGCTGGCGCGGTCCTTGAGGACGAACCGCATGGCCTCGGGGTCGGCCTTCTCCCAGACGAGGTCCGTGTCGGTCAGCGCCCGGAAGAAGTCCGTCGTCAGCACGCCGACGCGGTCGGTGAACACGCCCGTGTCCGAGCCGTCGTGGTTGGCGTTGAGCGCCCGCAGGCCGCCCGTGAGCACCACCCATTCGGGGGCGGTGAGGGTCATGAGGTTGGCCCGGTCGAGGAACAGCTCCTCCGGCGAGAGGCTCGGCGCGATCTGGCCGTACCCGTCGTCGACGTAGTTGCGAAACCCGTCGACGACGGGTTTCAGCCACGTGAACATCTCGATGTCGGTCAGCTCCTGGGTGGTGTCGACCCGGCCGGGCGTGAACGGCACCGTGACGGCGGTGCCGGCCGCGCTGGCCGCCTTCTCCACGGCGACGCAGCCGCCGAGCACGATGAGGTCGGCGAGCGACACGGCCGTGCCGTCGCCGCGCGCACCGTTGAACTCCGCCATCACGCCGCGCAGGGTCTCGACCACGGGCGCGGCCCGGCGGTTGACGGCCCAGTCCTTCTGCGGCGCCAGGGCGAGGCGCCCGCCATTGGCGCCGCCGCGCTTGTCGCTGTCGCGGTAGGTCGCCGCCGCCGAGAACGCCGCGAAGGCGAGATCCGAGACCGACAGGCCCGTCGCCGAAATCGCCTGCTTGAGGGCCGTGATTTCCGCCTCGCCGATGGGCGCGTAAGCGGCGTCGGGGATCGGGTCCTGCCACAGCAGGCCGTCCTCCAGGGTCACCTCCGGGCCGAGGTAGCGGTGCTTCGGGCCCATGTCGCGGTGGGTGAGCTTGTACCACGCCTTGGAGAACGCCTGGGTGAAGGCGTCGAAGTCGCCTAAGAACTTCTCGCAGACCTTGCGGTATTCGGGATCGACCTTGAGGGCGATGTCCGTGGTCATCATCATCAGGGGGTGCATCAACCCCTCGACATGGGCGTCGGGGGTCTTCGGGGCGTCCGGGTCCTTGGGCGTCCACTGCACCGAGCCGGCCGGGCTCTTCGTCTGCACCCATTCGAACTTGAACAGGTTCTCGAGGTAGCTGTTGTCCCATTGCGTCGGATCGGGGGTCCAGCTGCCCTCGATGCCGTTGGTCATCGTGTCCTTGCCGTGACCGGTGCCGCGCGGGTTGTGCCAGCCCAGCCCCATGGCCTCCATGGGGGCCATCTCGGGCGGCGGCCCGATCTCCTTCGACGGCGTCATGCCGTGGCTCTTGCCGAAGGCGTGGCCGCCGGCGATGAGCGCCACCGTCTCCTCGTCGTTCATGGCCATGCGGGTGAAGGTGATGCGGATGTCGCGGGCCGAGCCGACGGGATCGCCGTCGCCGTAGGCGCCCTCCGGGTTGACGTAGATCAGGGCCTGGTGCGAGGCGGCCAGCGGGTTCTCGAGGTCGTAGTCGGCGTCGCCGTTCTTGCCCCGCCAGCGCTTGTCGCGCCCCGTCATCTTCTCGAAGTCGGACAGCGTGCCCATCTCGACCACCTCAGGCCCCCAATAGGTGGCGTTGTCCGCCTCCCAGGCATCGAGGCGTCCGCCGGCGAAGCCGTAGGTCGGCAGGCCCATGATCTCGAGGGCGCAGTTGCCCGTCAGCACCATGAGGTCGGCCCAGGACAGGCCGTTGCCGTACTTGTGCTTGATCGGCTGCAGCAGGCGGCGCGACTTGTCGGTGTTGCCGTTGTCCCACCAGCTCGAGATCGGGGCGAAGCGCTGCATTCCGGTACCGGCGCCGCCGCGCCCGTCGGCGATGCGGTAGGTCCCGGCCGAGTGCCAGGCCATGCGGATCATCTGCGGGCCGTAATTGCCGTAATCGGACGGCCACCACGCCACCGAGGTGGTGAGGAACCCCTTGATGTCGCTCTTCAGCGCGTCGAGGTCGATGGCGTTGAAGGCGGCGGCGTAGTCGAAATCGGCGCCGAGGGGATCGGCGCTCAGGCCGTTCTGGTGCAGCACCTCGACCCGCAGGCGGTGGGGATACCAGTTGTCCAGGGTCGGGCGGTTGCCATGGGCGCCGCCGATGCGGTCGCCGCCGAACGGGCAGCGTCCCTCCATCTTGAAGGATTCGGTGTTGGTCTTGTCGATCGTCTCGCTCACGGATGTCCCCTCGGATTCTCGAAGATCAGGGCGGCCGGACCGGGGCCTCGGCCGCCCTCCCGTCACGCCTCGTGCGGCGCGGTGGATCGCGCGCGAGGATCCCGGCCGATCGGCACAGGCCTCGGAATCCCGGCGAACGGGAGCGATCATACCGCGCCGCAGCGGAAACTGCGGGAAGCTCGACGGCAAATGGGCCGGCGCGAGCGTACGGAAAGGGACGGCGATGCGCCTTTTTGCCGCCCGCGTTCGCTCGGCGTCGCGGCCGATCAGTGCCGGGTGATTCCGGCCCAGGGGAGGTTCGGCACCATGGCCTCGCAGCCGGCGATGAGGGAGCCGCGCACGTCGTCGGGGTCGTAGCCGCGCCCATGCGGGAAGGCGACGATCTGGGCCGTGGCCTCGCCGGCCCGGTGGATCGCCGCGATCCAGGCCTCGGGCCCGCGCGTGAAACGGACCTCGTAGGTCACGTCGTCTTGCACGAAGGTGTAGGGCTCCATGCCGCCTCTCCCTGGCCCGCCATTCGAGCCTCGCCGCATATGGGCGGGCGGGCTATGGGCTCCAAGGTGCTCCGTCCCGAAGGTCTCCGCCCATGCGTCCCATCCCCACCGCCCTGTGCGGTCTCGCCCTCGCGCTCCTCGCGGTGCCGGTCATGGCTCAGGGCCGCCCCCGCATACCGGGGACGGACGGCGTGCCGCCCAATCCGTTCGCCTCGAACTATCCTTCGCGTCCGCCCGAGGCCGCCCGGCCCCGGTCGCGCCGGGCACGGCCAGCGGGGGCGGATCTGCGGCCGCCGCGCGACATTCCGGGGCGCTGAGCGTTTCGCCCGAGCCCGTTCGTAACCGGGCGCGCGATATCGTCTCCGGGAAATCACCTCGGATCTGCTTGGCGCGACAGGCCCCCTCTCCTGGAAGGAGAGGGTTGGGGTGAGGTGTGTGACGTCTTCGGAGAGTTCGCACACCTCACCCTGTCCCTCTCCTTCCAGGAGAGGGGACCGGCGCTCGATATAAACCGAGCCGATCTCCCGGAGACCGGATCAAGCCCCCGGCAACTCGGCCGCGATGGCGGTGACGAGACGCGGGTCGGTGGGCTCCAGGGTGTGGGGATAGGCGGCGAGCAGGCGGCCGTCGCGGCCGACGAGGTACTTGTGAAAGTTCCAGCCCGGGGTGGCGCCGGGCTTCTCCGCCGCCGCCCAGCGGTAGAACGGATGGGCCTGCGGGCCCTTCACGTGCACCTTCGCCATGATGGGGAAGGTGACGCCGTGGTTCTTCCGGGCGGCCTCCGCGATGGCGAGACCGTCGAGGGGCTCCTGGTTGCCGAAATCGGGCGACGGCACGGCGACCACCGTGAGGCCGCGGGCGCCGAAGCGGGTCCACAGGCCCTGGAGCCCGACGAACTGCCCGGCATAGCCACAGGCGGTGGCGGTGTTGACCACGAGGATCGGCTTGCCGGCGAGGTCGGCCAGGGCGAGGCTGCCGCCCTCGGGCTTCTCGAAGCTGAAGGCCCCGGCCCGGATCTCGCTCGTGGGGGTGTCGCCGGCCCGGGCGGCGCGGGGGCCGAGGGCCAGGGCCGCGCCGAGGAGCATCAGGGCCTCGCGGCGCCCCGGCGTGCCGAAGGGGGATGAGGGCATGGCTGGGCTCCCGAAGGCTGTGGCGCGAAGGCCTCGCGCTGGAAAGCGTGCGCACAGCAAGCCGGCACGCAGGGCTTCAGCGTGAACCTAGCGCGGCGGCCCGGGAAGTGGAGTCCCGGGACGTGACGTTGGCCTCGGGGGAAACATCCGGTCCGATGCCAGAAGGCGCCCCCATCGCGCGGCCCGGGCGGAACCATCCGGCGGTCCCGAGCTTGAGCGTTCGACACGGCCCGCCCGGCCACCACCGCCCGACCCGAAAGTCCTCTCCATGCGCAGCCTGTTCCTCGGCACCGCCCTCCTCGTCGCGAGCAGCGTGGGAGCCTTCGCCCAAGGGGCCCCCGCCGGGGCGCCGGACGCGGCCGGAGCCCCGGTACCGTCGGCCCCCGCCACCCTCGCCAACGACCTGCGGCCGACCTTCGTGGCGCAGAACCCGAGCGACATGGTCACCTCGAAGCTCGTCGGCCTCACGATTCAGAACAACGCCAACGAAACCATCGGCGAGATCGCCGACGTGGTGCTCGACGACAAGAACACCGTGAAGTCCTGGGTGGTCGGCGTCGGCGGCTTCCTCGGCATCGGCACGAAGTACGTCGCCATCGATCCGAGCGCCATGAAGATCACCCGTGTCAACGACACGACCCTGAAGGCGGTCATCGACACCAACAAGGACCAGCTCCGCGCCGCGCCCGAATACATCTATCTCGGCAAGAAGGCGGACGCGAAGACCGACGCCAAGCCGGCCGAGACCAACAAGGCGCCGTAGGCCCTCCCGGCCTCCCCGGCGAACGCAGGCCTAAGGAACGCGCCCGCCGCGCATCGAGCGCGGCGGGACACTCGTGGACGGATCAGGCCGCCCGGACGGTGGCGAGGAAGCGGATCACCTCAGACCTGAGGTGCTCGGATTGCCGTGACAGTTCCGAAGCCGACCCGAGCACCTGGCTCGCCGCCGCGCCGGTTTCGCTGGAAGCCTGAGCCACGCTCGCGATGTTGTTCGTGACCTCGGAGGTGCCCGCCGACGCTTCGCCCACGTTGCGCACGATCTCCTGCGTCGCGGCGCCCTGCTCCTCGACGGCCGCCGCGATGGAAGAGGCCACGGCGTCGATCTCGCGGATCCGCCCGCCGATGGAGCCGATCACCTCGACGGCCTGACCGGTCGCCCCCTGGACCTGCCCGATCTGGTTGGCGATCTCCTCCGTCGCCCGCGCCGTCTGGTTCGCGAGTTCCTTCACCTCGGCCGCGACGACGGCGAACCCACGCCCCGCCTCCCCGGCCCGCGCCGCCTCGATGGTGGCGTTGAGCGCCAGCAGGTTCGTCTGGGCCGCGATGCTCGAGATCAGCTGGACCACGTCGCCGATCTTACCGACGGACTGGCTCAGGGTGTGCACGAAACCCGCGCTGCGGTCGGCTTCATGGACGGCCTGCTGGGCGAGGTTGGCTGAGCCGGCGACCTGACGGGCGATCTCCTGCACCGAGGCGCCGAGCTCCTCCGCCGCCGCCGCGACGGTGTTGACGTTGACGGCGGCCTCTTCGGCCGCCGAGGCGACGCGGGTGGATCGGCCGGCGGTCTCGTTGGCCGTGGCGGTCATCTGCTGGGCCGTTGCCTGCAGCTCGGTGGCAGCCGCCGAGACCTGCCCGACGATGCCGCCCACGGTGTTCTCGAAGCCGTCGGCCAGCTCCACCATCGTCCGCTTGCGCTCGGCCGCGGCCGCCGCGTCGGCGACGCGCCGCATCTCGGCTTCCTCGGCGGCCTTCTTGGACACCATGGTCTTGATGCCCTCGACGGCCCGGCCGACGGCGCCGATCTCGTCGCCGCGCGCAGCCTCCCGGATTTCGGCGTCGATCTCGCCCCGCGTCATCCGCTCGAGGACGCCGACGAGGCTCTTGAGGGGATTCAGGATGCCCATCATCACGATGATACCCGCCAGACCGAAGGCCAGGAGCAGGCCCAGGACGGATGCGACGATGAGGTTGGTCAGGGCGCGGTCGGCCTGCGCCTGCGCCGCGTCCTTGACCGCCAGGAACTCTTCCCTGAGGCGATCCACGCGGGGCTGGATCATGTCGCGGAGGCGTGCCCGCGCGGCGGACCCATCGGTGACGGCGAGCTTCGCGGCCGCTTCGTTGTTGTTCCTCAGGCCGAGGTCGATGATGCGATCCGTGATCGCGAAATAGTCCTGGGTGACCTTCCGCAGCTGCTCGTTGGTTTCCCGACGGCCCGCGCTGTCCGACATGGCGATGAGGGCGTCGACGGATGCGTAGGCCCCCCTGACGGCGGCGTCGTATCGCGCCTTGTAGCCCGCCATTTCCTCCTGCCGGACCTCCACGATGATGTTTCGGTTCTGGACCGTCGCTTCCGTCACTTGAAGACGCAGATTGAGGATCTGCTCCAACCGGGTCACTTGAACGTCGACGAGCTGCTTCGAGATCTGGGCGAGATCGCCCACCGTCGTGCGGGCATAGGTCACGATTCCCCCAGCCAGGAGGGCAACGATCACCAGTGGCACCGCTAGCTTGACCAGCAAACTGGCATTCTGCAATGTCTTCGTCATAATCAAATCCGTCCCAATTCCCACCTCTTCGAAGCGGTCCTTATTCAAGAACAGAATGATTTTTTTTCGGTAAATCGACCGCCCTATGCATTTAAGACGGGCAGATTAATACTACGATACAATCGTGGCCTGCGGCGCGATTGAAATCACGTTGGTGGAAGGGCGAAAAGTCCGGCCGCGTGCACCGCAGCGATGCCCGCAAGCCAAGTATTGACCAAAGCATTCGCCGCCCCCCTTTCCAGGGCGCAGGCGGCCTTTTCCTTCGGACGGGGCAACCGCTTACCGCGATCGCCTTGCCTCCCGGAACGGAAACGCGCGCGTCATCGCCCGTGCCGGCGAAAAACGACAGCAGCCGAACGAATCGACCGGGGCTCGGATCAGTCCCGCTGGCGCATGAAGGTGTCGGGCGTGCCGGTGCCGGCCTCGACGAAACGGATGTCGCGGGGCTCGCGCCGGGGCGTGTCGACGGAGAGGAACACCATCGGCTCCTCGAGGATCTCGGGCACGGAATGCACCACCCCGCGCTTGAAGAACACGAGGGTGCCGGGGCCGACCTCGACCGCCGGCTCGTCGGCGAACTTCATGAGGCAGCGGCCCGACAGGGCGTAGAGGTACTCGTCGCACGACGCGTGGCTGTGGGGTGGCGTCGGGCGATAGACCCGGAACACCCGGGCGCTCGCCGCCGGATCGTCGGTGAAGCGATGATCGGCCACCATGGTCCCGGCGGCCTCCGGCAGCTGCGCCGCGTGCGCGGCGACGTCGAAGACGCCATGGTCGGTGAGGGGGGTGGCTTCGCTCATGGCGATCGCGTGTCCTGGCTGGGGTTCGAATCCGGCCGGACGGTATCGGGTTTTCACGAGGGGCCCAAGGGGCGGCCCGGTGCCCGGGCGCCCCCGCGGGTGCGGCGGCCCCGGGCCTGCGCGAGAATCCGCGCCTCAAGAGTTCAGCCTCAATAATTCACTTGCAGCTGCCCCCGGAACAGGTGGCCCTCCGCCTGGCCGAAGCGGCGCTCGTCGGCCTCCCGGCGCTTCATCCGGGCATACGCCAGGGTGACCTCGATGGGCTTGATCGGCTGGAACTCGATGCCGACCTCGACCTCGTCGGTCTCCAGGCGGGGCGCGTTCGTCGCCACCTTCCAGCCGCCGTCATAGGTCTGCCAGCGCGCGTAGGGCATGAACGGCCCGACCACGGAATGGTCGACCCGGAACATCGCCTGGACGTAGCCGCCGCTGAGGGGCTTTTCCGCGATCATCCGGCTGACGACGTCGTATTCCGGGCCGCGCCCCCAGTTCCATTCGGCCTGGAGACCGAACGGCTGGGGATACAGGATGGCGTGGAGACCGACGCGGGAATCGTCGAAGGCCCGGGGGCTCACGCCGCCGGTGCGGATCTCGGGTTGGAACCGGTTGCGGTAGGCGGACGCGCCGACCTCGAGAACCTGGCCCTTGAACACCTCGCCCAATCCGTCGAGGGCGAACGGCCAGGTCACCATGCCGGCCACCATCAGGTCGTCGTTGCGCTCCGCCCGGTTGAGGGTCTGGCCGTTGTAGATTCCGACGCCGAAGGCGCCGTAATTGCCGAACAGCTTCTGGCCATCCTTGGCGAGGCGATCCCAGATGCCCTGGACATGCCACGGCGTGTAATAGGCGGTGATGCCGATGTCGCGCTCGCCCGGCAGGGCGCTGTTGATGGCGTCCGAGCGGTCGAGGGTGAGGCGGTTCTGCGACGATTGCAGGTTCTCCCAGCCGTAGGGCACCTTCTGCTGGCCGAAGCGCAACTTCGTCCGGCGCTCGTCGTCGAGGAACACGTCCGCGAAGGCGTCGCGCAGCTGGGCGAAGTTCCCGCGCCCCTCGGTGCCGGCCTGATTGGCGACGTTCACGGCGAAATCCGGCTGAAGGTAGATGAACACCCGGTCGTGGATATCGCCCTGCAGGACGAGGCGGACCCGCCGGAAGGTGAAGTTGCCCCGGTCGGTGACGCCGCCGTCGTGGACGGAGCGCAGGCGCGACCGGCCGGCAGGCGCCGTGGTGTCCCCCGAGAAGGTCTCGTTCACGCGCATCTGGGTGTAGCCACGCAGGGACAGCCGCTCGAACCAGGTTTTCGGCCGGCCGCCGGAGCCGGGTCCATCCACCAGGGGCTGGGGGGCCGGCGGCAGCAGGGCATCGATCCAGGTCTCGGGGCGGTCGATGACGAAGGCGGGCCGGTCCGCATGGGCCGCCCGCGTCACGGCCGGTGCACCGACGGCCGACGTGACGGGACGGCCGGCGGCCGGGCGGGTGCCCGCATCGGTCCGCCCGGCCGTGCGGACGGCGGTGGCGCGGGTGCCGCGTCCGGATTCCGCCTGCGCCTTGATCATCGCCTTGAGCTCGTCGATCTGGCGCTGCAGCTCGGCGACCGTCTGGGCCTGCGCGCACGGCATCAGCACGGCGCTCCATCCGAGCGCTGCGGCGAGGAGGCGTTGTTTCATCGTGTCATCCTCGATCGTGTTGGGCCGCCCGCCTTCCCGCCGCCGCCCTCGGGGCGGAACGGACGAACGGGGCGTGCACCGGCGCTGCGAAGCAACTTTGTCACGCACGACGAAGGTCGATCGCCCCTCGCGGGTCGATCACCTTGCCGTGCATCGAAAACTTCTCAGTATAGGCCACCAAAGCCTGGGGAATTTCCCGAACAAGTCTTGGTAAAATTTGCAGTAGAGGCGTCAAATGACGCCTCTATGACAGAAATTTTTGTGTTTATCGCGGGATTATTCTGAGAGGCCGCCCGGCGGCGCCGGCGTGAGCGGTGGCGTCGCGCCGCGGCTTTGCATGAGGTCGACTTTGTTCCCTCAGCGACGCGCTCTCATCCCGCCATGATGTGCCGTCTCGCACACGAAGTGTTTCATCGCACGCTCGCGGAACTGTGCTGGATTAATATCAAAGCCACTGAAGTTTTACGCGACGGATCTGGAGGCTATTCTTGATATAAATTTTAATCCACTTCACCGCGTGCGCCTTGACACCTTCAGAATGAAACCGGGCGGCTATATCAGTGTTGTGCAGCAACGGATCGAACGAAACATCCGATCGATCCACAGAGGGGAAACATCCACCATGAAGAACATTCGCTTTGCCGCCGTCGCGTCTGCCCTGGTCCTGGGCGTTGCTTCGCTCTCGCCGGCGATGGCCTACGAGAAGAAGGGCCGCTACACCGGTTTTCTGCCTCCCGAGGTCGAGTCCACCGGCACCGTCTACGCCGCTCCGCAGATGCGCTCGCCCTTCAACTGTCCCATGAGCTCGGCCGCCGAGGGCAACGCCAATCAGCAGAACTTCCCCGTGCAGCAGTACGGCCAGACCTCGGGTGGCAACCGTTGCTGATCCCCTCGCACAACGAGACCCCGATGCTCCTCAAAGGCTTCTCCTACGCCATGAGCCTCGCCTTCGCGGGCGGCCTCGCCTTCACCATCATCGGCGCTTCCCACGCCATGATGGGCTTCTAGAGCCGAAGCATTGCCGCGGCGGGGTCGCCCCCGCCCGGCCGAGACCCAACCCACTCAGGGCCGCGCTCCGATGCCATCGGGGACGGCCCTTTCTTGTTTCGGCCTTGCCCCAGCGCCAAGAGATAAAAGTCCTATAAGTAGGAATTTATGATTGACAGCGGGACGCTCCTGAGCTATCAATGACCCACGCTCAAGAAGTGTGAGTGGAGAGGGGCGGCGGCGATGATCCTCACCCGCATCGATCCCGCCCGGAAGGCGGCGGCTGAAACGCTGTTCCGCGAGACCGACAGGACCGTGGCGGAGATCGCGGCGGAAACCGGCCTCCTCGCCGCCACCTTGCGCAAATGGAGCCTTCGCGGCGCGTGGCGCCCGCCCCGCGTCAGGTCCGCTCCGGCGGGTTGGTCGGCCCCGCGCTGCGCGGCGCTGGCCCGGATCGACCGGGTCCACGGCGTCACCCGTGACGATCTCGCGGCCGTCCTCGGCCTGTCCCGGCGCCGAGCGCCGATGCATTTCGCCGCCTGCGGCCTGCCGGAGGCGCCGAGCCAACCGACCCCCGGCCCCGCCGCCCTGCGGCTGGCCCTGCGCACCCACATCGCCCGGCAGATCGCCCGGTTCGACGCCGACCTCACCGACGCGGGCCCCGGCCTCGATTCGGCGCGGGTGCTGCGGGATCTGGGTGGGCTCAAGCGCCTCCTCGACGACCTCGACCCCGATCCCCCATCCAACAGGAGCGAGGCCGATGCGGAATCCGGCGCGGCGGACGGCCCCGACGACACCGACCTGCCCGCCCTGCGCGCGCAGATCGCGCAGCGCTATGCGGCGTTCATGGGCGAGCGGCCGGATGCCGGCCTTCCTGGCGAGCCTGCCGCCCCATCTCGTCCGGGCGCTCGCCCGTGACTGGCTCCACACGGCGCGGGCCGACCAGCTCCCGCCCTGCGCGCATGACGCCTGGACGGGGAGACCTTGGACGACCTGGGCGGTGGTGGGCGGGCGCGGCTCGGGCAAGACCCGCACGGGCGCCGAATGGGTGCGCGCCCTGGCGCTCGGCGACCCGGCCTTCACCACACGGCCCGTGGGCCGCATCGCGCTGATCGGCGAGACCTTCGCGGATGTCCGCGACGTGATGATCGAGGGGCCGTCCGGGCTCCTCCATCTCCCCGGCCCCCGGCCGCGCTGGTCGCCATCGCGAAAACGCCTCGATTTTCCCAACGGCGCCGTCGGCCTCGCCTTCTCGGCCGAGGAGCCGGATTCGTTGCGCGGGCCGCAATTCGGCGCCGCTTGGTCCGACGAGATCGCCAAGTGGCGCTACGCGGAGGCCACCTGGGACATGATCCAGTTCGGCCTGCGGCTGGGCCACGCGCCGCGCGGCCTCGTCACCACCACGCCGCGCCCGATTCCCCTCCTGCGCCGTATCCTCGCCGACCCGGCCACGGTGGTGAGCCGCTCGCGCACGGCCGACAACGCCGGAAACCTCGCGCCGAGCTTCCTCGACGCCGTGGTCGGGCGCTACGCCGGCACCCGCCTCGGGCGCCAGGAACTCGACGGCGAACTCATCGAGGACCGCGCCGACGCCCTGTGGACCCGCGACGCCCTGGAGCGCACCCGCGTGGCCGTGGCCCCCGAACTCCGCCGCATCGTCGTCGCCGTCGATCCGCCGGCCACCTCGAAGGCCGGAGCCGATGCCTGCGGGATCGTCGCCGCCGGCCTCGCCTCGTCGGGCCACGCCTACGTGCTGGCCGACGCCACCCTGGCCCGCGCCGCCCCCGAGACCTGGGCCGGGGCGGCGCTGGCCCTCTACCACCGGCTGTCCGCCGACAGCCTCGTGGTCAAGGTCAACCAGGGCGGCGAGATGGTGACGAGCGTGCTGGCCCAGGTGGATGCGTCCGTGCCGGTGACCCCGGTGCGCGCCACCCGCGGAAAATACCTGCGGGCCGAGCCGGTCTCGGTGCTCTACGCGCAAGGCCGCGTCCACCATGTCGGCGCCCTGCCGGCTTTGGAGGATGAACTCTGCGATTTCGGCCCCGACGGCCTCTCGTCGGGCGCCTCGCCCGACCGCCTCGACGCCCTGGTGTGGGCGCTCACCCACCTGATGCTGCGCGGATCGGCCGAGCCGCGCATCCGCCGGCTGTAGCCCTCGCCCGTCCCGCGCGGCAGGCGTCGCAACCGGATCGTCCCATCCCGTCGCGGGTGATCACCTCGGATCGAACCGGCGCGACAGGCCCCCTCTCCTGAAACGAGAGGGTTGGGGTGAGGCGTGTGACCGCGTCGGAGGTGTCGCGCACCTCAACCCTGTCCCTCTCCTTCCAGGAGAGGGAACCCACGCTCGACACGGAGCGTGCGGCTCTCCCGGAGACTGTCGTCATGCCCAATCTCCTCACCCGCCTCGCGCGGGCGGCCTTTCCCGTGCCCGAGGCCAAGGCCGCGCCGCTCGCGGTGCAGTTCTACGGCGAGGGCCGGGCCGTGTGGACGGCGCGCGAGGGCGGGGCGCTCGCCCGCGAGGGCTTCCAGCGCAACGCCGTGGTCCATCGCTGCGTGCGCCTCGTCGCCGAAGCCGCCGCGTCCCTGCCCCTGGTGCTGGCGGAAGCGGAGGCGGACCACCCGCTCCTGCGCCTGCTGGCCCGGCCGAACCCCCGCGAGGGCGGGGCGCGGCTGCTGGAATCCCTCTACGGACACCTCATGGTCTCGGGCAATGCCTACCTCGAGGCCGTGAGCCTGGACGGACGGTTACGCGAACTCCACGGCCTTCGCCCCGACCGGATACGGGTGGTGCCGGGGCCGGACGGCTGGCCCGTGGCCTACACCTACACGGTGGGCGGGCGGACCCTGCGGTACGATCTCGGCGGCGACGGGGTGGCGCCGATCCTCCACCTCACCCTGTTCCATCCGGGATGCGACCATTACGGCCTCGCTCCCATGGAGGCGGCGGCGACGGCCCTCGACATCCACAACGCGGCCGGCGCCTGGAACAAGGCGCTCCTCGACAACGCCGCCCGGCCCTCCGGCGCCCTCGTCTTCGCCTCGGCTTCGGGCGGCAGCTTGAGCGATACGCAGTTCACCCGCCTCAAGACCGAACTCGAAGCGAACTACCAGGGCGCCGGCAATGCCGGACGCCCCCTGCTCCTCGAAGGCGGCCTCGACTGGAAGCCCCTCGCCCTCTCGCCCAAGGACATGGATTTCGTGGAGGCGAAGAGCGGCGCCGCCCGCGAGATCGCCCTCGCCTTCGGCGTGCCGCCCCTATTGCTGGGGCTGCCGGGCGACAACACCCACGCCAATTACGCGGAGGCCAACCGCGCCTTCTACCGCCAGACGGTGATCCCGCTGGTACGCCGCACCGCCGAATCCCTCGCCCACTGGCTGGAGCCCGCCTTCGGCCCGGCCCGCCTGGAACCCGACCTCGACGCCATCGAGGCCCTGGCGCCCGAGCGTGAATCGTTGTGGCGCCGGGTCGGCGACGCGACGTTCTTGAGCGACGCCGAGAAGCGGGCGGCGGTGGGTTATGGCGGCGCGCCGGAGTGAGGACGCGTCCTTCCCACACGCTGGAAGGACACGCGCGCCGCAGCCACCGATCCCATTGCCAAAAGCCCGGAGTCCCCCATGGACGGCCATTTCACCGGCTATGCCAGCCTGTTCGGCGTGCCCGATCTCGGGCGCGACGTGGTGGCGCCCGGCGCCTTCGCGGCGAGTCTCGCCGCGCGGGGGGCCTCCGGTGTGCGCATGCTGTGGCAGCACGATCCGGCCGAGCCCGTCGGGCGCTGGCTGTCGCTGACGGAGGATGCCCGCGGCCTGCGCGTCGCCGGCCAGTTGAACCTCGCCGTCCAACGGGGGCGCGAACTCGATGCGCTCCTGCGCGAGGGGGCGCTGGACGGGCTCTCCATCGGATTCCGCACCCAGCGGGCGACGCCGGAGCGCGGTGGCCTGCGCCGGCTCCACAGCCTCGACCTGTGGGAGATCTCGCTGGTCACCTTCCCGCTCCAGCCCGGTGCCCGCATCGCCCGGAAGGCCGCACTCCCGGCGGCTCGTTCTGCGGCTCACGCCCCCGGCCCCCTGGCCGACGCCATCCACGCCTTCGCCCGGCGCGTCGCCCCGCCGCGCGCCCGACCCTTCACCCGGCCCGTCGCCGCTCCCCTCCCCCGCGCCCAGAGGTTCGCATGACCGTCCACACTCCCATCGAGACGAAATCCGCCCAATCCCTGGAGAACAAGGCCGCTGGCGCCGACTCCGCCGTGGCGGAGGCCATGGGCGAACTCCAGCGCGCCTTCGCGGCGTTCCGCGAGACCAACGACACCCGCCTCGCCGAGATCGAGGGCCGGCTCTCGGCCGACGTCGTGACGGAGGAAAAACTCGCCCGCATCGACGCGGCTTTGGACACCACCCGCACCCGCCTCGACCGCCTCACCCTCGACGGGCGCCGCGCCCCCCTCGGCGCGGGCGCACCGCCCCGGGACGCCGCCGCCACGGAGCACAAGGCGGCCTTCGACCTCTACGTCCGCGCCGGCGAGAGCGGCGGCCTCAAGCGCCTGGAGGAGAAGGCCCTGTCGGCGGGCTCCGGGCCGGATGGCGGCTACCTCGTGCCCGCCACCGTCGAGCATGAGGTCTTGACCCGCCTCGCCCGCCTCTCGCCGATCCGGGGGCTCGCCACGGTCCGCACCATCTCGAGCGGCCTCTACAAGCGGGCCGTCTCCGTCACCGAGGCGGCGGCGGGCTGGGTCGCCGAGGCCGCGCCCCGGCCGCAGACCGACGCGCCGACCCTGTCGGAGTTGAGCTTTCCCGCCATGGAACTCTACGCCATGCCGGCGGCGACCCAGACGCTCTTGGACGACACCGTCGTCGATCTCGATGCCTGGCTCGCCGACGAGGTCGAGACCACCTTCGCCGAGCAGGAGGGCACCGCCTTCGTCACCGGCAACGGGGTCAGCCGCCCGCGCGGCTTCCTCTCCTACGACACGGTGGCCAACGCCGCCTGGGTCCCGGGCAAGCTCGGCTTCGTCGCCACGGGTGCCGCCGGGGCCTTCCCCGCCGCCAACCCGGCCGACGTGCTGTTCGACCTCGTCTATGGCCTGCGCGCCGGCTATCGCCAGAACGCCGGCTTCGTGATGAACCGGCGCCTGCAGAGCACCATCCGAAAGATGAAGGACGCCGACGGCAACTACCTGTGGCAGCCGCCACAGGCCGCCGACCGTGCCGCGACGCTGCTCGGCTTTCCCGTGACGGAAGCCGAGGCCATGCCGGACGCGGCCGCGAACAGCCTGTCGCTCGCCTTCGGCGACTTCCGCCGTGGCTACCTCGTCGTCGACCGCGCGGGTCTCCGGGTGCTGCGCGACCCCTACTCGGCCAAGCCCTACGTGCTGTTCTACACCACGAAGCGCGTCGGCGGCGGGGTGCAGGACTTCGACGCGATCAAGCTGCTGAAGTTCGCGTAAAGCGGCAACGCCTTTCGGATCAACGGGCTCGGCGGGGGCGGGTGACACCCGGCTCCGCCATCCACTCCGTGCGGCCACCGACATCCCCCGTCTGCATCCGGCTCATCTCGGCGGCGCGGGAAGAAATCCAGCCCGTGTGCTCGGCCGTGGGGGTGACGGCGGTGAAGCCGCCGCAGGCCGTGCGGGCGCGCTTGTCCTGGTGCATGGCGCCGCTCGACCAGCTCACCACGCCGACGATCCGGTAGCCGCCGGGGCCGCCGCGCAGGATCGGGCCGCCGGAATCCCCGAGGCAGGCGCCGGCACCGGCTGTCTCGGCCATGCGCCGCCGGTCCGTCACCACGGTGACGCGGTTGGCGACCTGCAGCGGGCCGATGGAGACGAGTTGCGCCTGGCGCAGGGTGCGGGCGGTGTTGCGCCGGTTCTCCGCCACCACGCCGAAGCCGGCGATCTCGACGGCGTCGCCGGTGTTGATCCCGCCGCCGCGCGGATCGAGGGGCTGGAAATCACTGCCTAAGGGCTCGGCGAGCTTGATCAGGGCGAGGTCGATGCCCGGCTGGTCCTCCGGCGTGGTGCCGGGCACGAAGTCGGGGTGCATCGTCGTGGCCGCGACGCCGATGCGGCGCGAACGGAAGGCGCGGTCCACCGCCACCACGCTGTAGCCGGCTTGGTGCATCACGCAATGGGCCGCCGTGAGTACGAGGTCGGGCGCGATGAGTGTACCCGAGCAGATCTCGCCCTGGGTGCTCTCGATGCGCACCACGGAGGCGCGCAGGCCGTTGGGGTCCCGCGAGACCGTGCCGTTGATCACCGCCAGCGCCGGCGCGGGCAGGAGGCCGATCAGGCTCGCCAGGACGAGTTTGCGCAACGCGGTCGGCAACATCGTGTCTCTCCCGCGTCCCGGCCCCGACGGACCCCGGTCTGCACTGACGGAAACCTATCGTAAGGGAATCGTTCGGCCAAGCTCCGGTTCCCGGCCGATGCACATGCGCGGTCACGGCCCGTCCCAGCGGGCGGCGAGGCCCCAGCCCGCGAGCGTCGCGTCGATCCAGGCCCGCTGCGGCCCGAGCAGAACCCCCTGGGAGAGACCGCCGCAGGCCCCGCCGATCCAGGCCGCCACGGCGACGACGCCCGTCCCATCCGTCACCGGCCCGCCGGAATCGCCCTGGCAGGCGCCCGTTCCCTGGGAGCCCTTGAGCCAGACGAGGACGCGGCTCGGCCCGTACGGGGCGACAACGGGCACCCGTGCCCGCCGGTAGGTGCCGGTGCTGCGCGGGTCGCCCGGTTTGGCGATGCCGTAGCCCGCGAGCGCGAGGGTCTCGCCCGCCTGCGGCATCGCCGAACTCAAGGTCGCGGCGGCGAACGGCGCCGGCAGGGGGGCGGCGAGGCGCACGAGGGCCAGATCGATGGAGCGGCGGCGCCCGGCCACCGCCCCGGCATCGTAGCCGGGATGGACGGCGCGCGCGGCGGGCTCGGCCAGGACGGGGCTGCCCGCGGCATCCTTGTAATGCACCCGGTGGACGAGGCGCGGCGCGAGGCAGTGGCCGGCGGTGAGCACGGCGCCGGGCGCCACCACCACGCCGGTGCACAGGCCGCCGTTCGAGGACAGCACCATCACGGCCCCGGTGGCCGCTTCCGGCGCCGGGTCGCCGCCCACCACGGCGCCGGCCGGGCCGGCGAGGCCAAGCAGCGCGGCGAGACACCCGAACACCCTTCGCGCCATCGGCGAAACCCCGCAGACCTGGAGACGACCATGACCCCGATACGCGTCGCGGGCCCCACCGTCGAGCCGGTGAGCCTCGCGGACCTGCGCGCCCATCTGCGCCTCGATTCCGACGACGACGGCGCCGAGGACGCCCTGATCGCCGCCCTCCTGGCGGCGGCGCGGGCCGGCCTCGAGGCCACGACCCGGCGCATCCTGACGCCCGGCCGCTATCGCATCACCCTCACGGCCTGGCCGCCGGACGGGTTCCTGCCCCTGCCGCTCAGCCCCCTCGTGGCCGTGGAGCGGGCCGGCCTCGTCGATGCACAGGGCGTGGTGACGGACCTCCCCGAGGGCGTGGTCCGCCTCGGGCCGGACCGGGAGGAGGCGCCCGGTCTCGTCGTCGCGGCGGACGCCCCGGATCTGCGCGCCGGCGCCGCCCTCATCGAGGTGAGCGCGGGCTATGGCGGCGATGGGCCGCCCGTTCCCCCCGGCCTCGCCCAGGCGATCCGGCTGCTCGTGGCCCACGGCTTCGAGCATCGCGGCGACAGTAGCGGCGCCCCGCCACCCGCCGTCGCCGCCCTCGCCGAGCCCCTGCGGCGCCTGCGCCTCTGACCCCGGAGCCCCCAGCCATGCCCGACGCGAACCCGCGCGTGCCCATCGGCGCGCGCCGCCGCCGCTTCGTCCTTGAACGTCCCACGGAGGAACCGGACGGGTTCGGCGGCACGATCCGCCGCTTCGTGCCCGGCCCCCTCCTGTGGGGCGCCATCGAGGCCCTCGGCGCGTCCGAGAAGGTCCGGGGCGGACGGGCCGATCCCGTGGAGACCCACCGGGTGCGCCTCGCCTACCGCCCGGACGTCACCCCGGCCATGCGGCTGGCTGCCGGCCCGCGCCGCTTCGCCATCCGGGCGGCGGCCGATCCCGACGGGCGGGGGCGCGAACTCGTCTGCCGGGTCGAGGAACTCCTGGCCGGAGCGGAAGCGCCATGACGTCCCCACCCTCTGATCCGGTCTCGGCGAGCCCGCTCCTGGCCCTACGCGGAGCCATCCTCGCCTATCTCGGCGTCGATGCCACCCTCGCCCGGCTCATGGGCGGGTCCCTGCGCCTCCACGACGAGCCGCCGCGCGGGGCCGTGCCCGTCTACGGCGTCTTCGGCGATGCCGAGATCCGCGACGAGTCCGTCGATGGCGCGGCCCGCCACGCCCACACCCTGAGCCTCGTCCTCTACGCCCGGCCGGGCTCGGCCCGCTCCGGCCTCGACGCGGCCGAGCGCATGGCCGACCTCCTCGCCGACGCGCCCCTGGCGCTCTCCGGCCACCACCTCGTGACCCTGCGGGTCGCCCGCCTCGTCGCCACCCGCGACCCCGCCAGCGGCGAGGCCCGCGCCACCCTCACCCTCCAGGCGATCACCGAGCACCGCCCGGCCTGACCGCCCCCGAACGACCCGGAGACCGACCATGAGCGCACAGCGCGGCAAGGACCTTCTCATCCGCGTGGCGAGCGGGGGCGGCTTCACGGCCGTCGCCGGCCTGCGCACCCGGCAGATCGCCTTCAACGCCGAGACCGTGGACGTGACCCACGCCGAATCCGCCGGGCGCTGGCGCGAACTGCTCTCCGGGGCCGGGGTGCGCCGGGCCTCCATCGCCGGGGCCGGGGTGTTTCGCGATGAGGCTTCCGACGCGCGCCTGCGCCAGCTGTTCTTCGAGGGCGCCATCGAGACCTTTCAAGTGGTTGTGCCGGCCTTCGGCACCCTGGAGGGGCCGTTCCAGATCACGAGCCTCGAATATCGCGGCGACCATGCCGGGGAGGTGACCTTCGACATGGCGCTGGATTCCGCCGGCGCCCTCAGCTTCACGGCGGCCTGACCATGGCCAACCGCCGGCGCGGGGAAGTGCCCCTCGACCTCGGGGGCACCCGCTACACCCTCTGCTTCACCCTCGGGGCGCTTGCCGAACTCGAATCGGCCCTGGGTGCCCGCGACCTCGCGGGCCTCGCCGAACGCTTCGCCGGGGGCAGCCTCGCCACCCGCGACCTCATCGCGCTCCTCGGCGCGGCCCTGCGCGGGGGCGGCCACGCCCTCGACGAGGCCGCCGTGGCGGCGCTGCCGCTCGCCGGCGGCCTCGAGCCCGTCGCGCAAGCCCTCGGCGAAGCCCTCACGGCCGCCTTTGGAGAAGCGCCGGCGGCCACGCCACGCGAGGCGCCGCCGAACCCTTGATCCCCACGGGCGGGACCGCGCCGGAGCCCGTCTCCGCCTTCCCGTGGGACGATGTCCTCGCCCTGGCGCTCGGCCGCCTCGGCTGGCGCCCGCGCGACCTCTGGGGCGCGACACCACGCGAACTGTTTGCCGCCGCCGGCTTCCTCGTCCGTGCATCGGCGCCGAGCCGGGCCGACCTCGACCGCCTGCTCGAGGCCCATCCCGATATCCTGTGATCTCAGGACCCCACACTCCCAGCATTCCGTGACGCCAGGAAACCCGCATGGCCGAGACCGAAACCGACCGGGCGCAGGCGACCCGCGAAAAGCAGCTCGAAACCCTCGATCGCCTCGCGAAAAGCTTCGGCAAGAGCCTGTCCCAGGCCCTGACCGGCACCCTCGGCGCCGGGCGCCAGCTCGACGAGGTGCTCGGCACCCTCACGACGAAGCTCTCGAGCCTCGCCCTCAAGGCGGCGCTCGCCCCGGTGAAGTCCGGCATCACCGGCCTGGTGAAGAGCGCCCTCTCGGCGACCGTGTCGAGCGGGAGCGAGGCTTTCGCCCGGGGCGGGGTGATCGCGGGGGGCCACGTGCAGCCGTTCGCGGCCGGCGGCGTCGTGGCGGCGCCCACCTACTTTCCCATGCGGGGCGGTCTCGGCCTCATGGGCGAGGCCGGACCGGAGGCGATCCTGCCGTTGAAGCGCGGCAGCGACGGCCGCCTCGGCGTCGCGGCCGGCGCCGAGGGGCGAGGCGCCTCCGTCACCGTCAACATCACCACGCCGGATGTCGCGGGCTTCCGCCGCTCCGAGGCCCAGGTCGCCGCCGGCCTCGCCCGCGCCGTGGCGCGGGGCCGGCGGGGATTGTGACCGCCCCCTAACGCGAGGAGCCGCCCATGGGCGCTGACTTCCACGAGGTCCGCTTTCCCCTCGACGTCGCCCTGCGCGGCAGCGGCGGGCCGGAGCGGATGACCGAGATCGTCACCCTGGCGTCGGGGCGCGAGCACCGCAACGCGCGCTGGGCGGATTCGCGGCGGCGCTACGATGCGGGCCTCGGCATCCGAACCCTCGACGCGCTCCACGCCGTGCTGAGCTTCTTCGAGGAACGGCGCGGACGCCTCTACGGCTTCCGCTACCGTGACCGGGTCGATTCCCGCTCCGGCCCGCCCTCGCGCGCCGTCTCGGCGACGGACCAGCCCCTCGGCACCGGCGACGGGGCGACCCGTGAATTCGCCCTCGCCAAGACCTACGGCAGCGGCCCCCTGCCCTACCGCCGGGCCATCGCCAAGCCCGTGGCCGAGAGCGTGACCGTGGCGGTGGCGGGCGTCGTCCTGCCGCCCGCCGCCTTCATCTGCGACGCCACCACCGGCCGCGTCACCCTCGCGGCGGCCCCGCCCGCCGGGGCCGTGGTGACGGCGGGCTTCCTGTTCGACGTGCCGGTCCGCTTCGACACCGACAGCCTCACCGTCGATCTGTCCGCCTTCACGGCGGGCGAGATCCCGAAGGTGCCCCTCGTCGAGATCGTCCCGTAGGAGGCCCCCATGCGCGATCTTCCGGCAGACCTCGCCGACCGTCTCGGCGGCGCCACCACCCTGTGCCATTGCTGGGCGCTCACCCGCCGCGACGGCGCCGTGCTCGGCTTCACCGACCACGACCGCGACCTGACGCTCGCGGGCGTCGTCTACGCCGCCCGCTCCGGCCTCGAAGCGGCCGAGGCCAGCGCCGAACTCGGCTTCGCCGTGGGCGGCGGCGAGGTCGCGGGCGCCTTGAGCGCCCTCGGGCTCACCGACGCCGACATCGCCGGCGGCCTCTACGACGGGGCGGGCGTCGAGACCTGGCTCGTGGACTGGACCGCCCCGGAGACGCGCCTCCTCCTCGATGCCGGGACGCTCGGCGAGGTGCGCCGGGCGGGCGGCGCCTTCGTGGCGGAGGTGCGCGGCCTCATGGACCGCCTCGACGTGCCGAGCGGCCGGACCTACCGCGCCACCTGCGCGGCCGAACTCGGCGACGGGCGCTGCCGGGTCGACCGCGACGCGGCCGCCTTCCGCACCACCGGCCGGGTGGAGGCCGTGCCCGAGCCCGAGACCCTGCGGGTCGCCCTGGCGGCGCCGTTTCCGGACGCCTGGTTCACGGCCGGGCGCCTCGTCTGGACCGGCGGCGCGCAAGCCGGGCACGCCGCCGACATCCGCGCCCACGGGGTGGATGCGGCGGGGATCCGCCTCGCCCTCTGGCAGGCCCCGGCCCGCCCGGTCCAGGCCGGCGACGCGTTCACCCTCACGGCGGGTTGCGACAAGCGCTTCTCCACCTGCGGGACGAAGTTTTCCAACAGCCTCAACTTCCAGGGGTTTCCGCACATGCCGGGCAACGATTTCGTGGTGCGGCACGCCCCCGGCTCCGGACCCGGCCTCGACGGCGGCAGCCTGTTCCGATGAGCCCGGCCGACCGGATCGTCGCCGCCGCCAGGGCCTGGATCGGCACGCCCTACCGGCATCAGGCCTCCGTGAAGGGAGTCGCCTGCGATTGCCTCGGCCTCGTACGCGGGGTCTGGCGCGACTGCCTCGGCCCCGAACCGGAGGCCGCCCCGCCCTACGGCGCCTCCTGGGCGGAATCGGCCGCCCCCGGCACCGACCCCCTGGCCGAGGCCGCCGGCCGCCACCTGTGAAGTGCAGTAAAGTTCTGCCATTTGAGTGGCTGTAAGCCACTGTCTTTCACTGGGATTTTTTTATTCTATCTACAAGTCCACTCTGAAATTGAATCATAGCCACATAAGCCATTGATCCATATCGGAATTCTGATGCCTCCGTTTTCCGCAGTTTCGCCCTGTGCTGGATTGATAGGGTGAGGGTTATCGCAGCCTCCGCCAGTCGGTTCAAAGGTCGTTCTGGCAGACGAGCGACAGATGGGACGCCCCTACATCCAGAATCGGCGCAAGCGGGTGGTGGAAGCCGTAGCATCGACCTCGCGGCGTCAGGCGGCAGCGCGCTTTGGGGTGGGCATCGTGACTTCGGTCCGCTGGATGGCCGCGCTTACGACGACAGGAACGGTGGCCGCTCGTCCTCAAGGGCGGGCGCGCTGCTCGAAGCTCGATCCGCTGGATGCCTTCTTGCGCGGTCTGATCGACGCGAAGGTCGACATTATCCTGGAAGGGTCGCGTTCGGCTTGTCGTGGGGCGATCGCACGGCAGGAGCATTCATGCGCAGCGGCGACGCGTGAGGCGCGGTTTGTGGCCCTGGCAGATCGCACTCTTAGTCGCTCGGTATCCCGAGACAAGGCCTACTACCTCGCGCAATGCGGCCGGCTTTCACGAAATGCAGCCCTCGCGGCGCGGGTCTGCGCTCGGACGTATCGCTAGTACAAAACAAGATAGATCTTATTCGTTCGGATTTTACATCCGACCATTGTCGAATCATATCCGGGCTAAATACATATCAGCACAGACGCGATGATGACAATTATCAACCAGATCTTATCTGAAATTTTCATGCCGAAAATCGGCGGAGTTCAGCTTTAAATTCCCTTGAAATTGCTTTGCCATAACAGGCCGCTCTAAATAGAGCGGCCCGCCGATCAACCCTTAGGGGGATGAGGATCGTTCCCGTAGCTGTCCTTGTCGCGGATCTGGCCGTTCGGCCGGTGGATCACGACTTCGCTCTGCTGACGAATTGCCGTCTGTCGAGCCGCAGCCTGTGCGGAAGCCTGCGTATCGTGGGTCGAGGTGACCCGAGTGTTTCCCGCACCCCGAACGGCCCAGGTGCCATTGTGAGGGACGACGTGCTGATTCTTACCCATTCTCTTCTCCATTCGGTTCGTGCATAATGAACCGCGCTGTAATAATTGATTGAACGGCTTTCTCTCGTCAACCCCAGAGATACGATCAAGTTCAATTTATTGAACATTTTCTCGGGGCTCCCGGGACGCCGTCGTGAAACATCAGGAGAACGAAACTTGACCATAGGTGCCCGACTGAAGGAGCTCAGGATTAGGCACAAAAAATCGCTGCAGGAGGTCGCTGACGCCGTAGGCCTGTCGAAGGCTCACGTCTGGAACCTAGAGAAGGGCGAGAGCGCGAACCCATCCATGGAGGTGCTGGTGAGGCTCGCCACTTTGTTTAAAGTGGGCGTTGCGGATTTGGTTGGCGAAAACCCCGGTGCCGAGCAGGAGCCGGAGATGATAGCGCTGTATCGCGATCTCAAAACGCTTTCTCCGCGCGACAGAGAGATGATCGAGGTCATGGTTCAGCAGCTGAAGTCACGGAAGGGCTAAAAGGGTGCAAATCAGCCGAATGGATCTCGACGGCCGCGGCAGCGGGTCCCCAGACGGCCTAGTCGCCAAAATTCTACAACTTGAGCCTAATTTGCCGATCCCGGTGCCGATCGAGGATGTGTGTCAGCAGCTCGACATTGAGAAAATTGCGCCCCTCGAGACCGAAGGATTCGAGGGTGCATTGCTGACGGATATCGCTCGCAGTCGCGGCATTATCCTTGTGAACCAGCAGGCTTCCCGACAGCGCAAGCGATTCACGATCGCCCACGAACTTGGACACTTCTTGATCCCAACACACATCCCTGACGTGGAAGGACGGTTTTTATGCTCGCGGCATGACTTATCTCGCATGAGCGGAAAAGAAGGCGATCGCCGTGCCCGCATGGAAGTCGAGGCGAACCGTTTCGCGTCACTGCTGTTGATCCCCCCGCCCGTGCTAAAACGTGAAGTGCGAAGCAGAGGGCGTCCCGACTTGCAGCAAATCCCTCAGTTGCATACCAAATTCGACGTCAGCAAAGAGGCGATCTCGCGTGCTTACGCGACCTACCATGAGGAGCTTGTAGCAATCGTTATCGCGCAGGATGGCGTTGTCCGTAGCATTTACCAGGACCGTATGCGCTTTCCTTACGTCCATGTCCGGCCGGGGCAACGAGTGCCCCGTCGATCCGCCTTCCATCGTGTCACCCTCAATCAAGGCGTTGCCACAACTCCCGAAGCCTGCCCAGCCGAGATCTGGTTGTCCGAGAAAAATGGCCAGCGCCTTGGAGAAATGACGGAGCAAATCTATCCGCAAGCGAACAAATTCGCGCTGATAATGCTTCACCTAGCCGAACTTGACGAAGAGGAAGAGGCTACAGAGCGCGAGATACGAAAAAGCTGGGAGGTCGGCTTCCGATCACGCCGTCGATAAAATGCGGCTATATATTGGCTCGTATGGCGCTTCACATGCAGCAACCAAATGAAAACGCGTCAAATCATTGAATGTCTACATTATTATTTCTCCTGACCCGACTGAGGTTACCTGCCCCCCAAAATCACATCTGTTTGCCAATCGGCACTCGATCGCGCGTTAAAAACATGCTCAGAACTATTCCCCCCCCTGAAAGGAGACAGTGATTGAACTATTCGATCTAACAATTGCGAATTGACAGTGATTGCGCAGATTGATATCTGAATACCGATAATTCATCCGTCATATGCCTTACGCAAATAATTCGATAGATCAAATATCAAATAGAACTATTCGCTGACGCAATCTGCTTTTCTCGTCATTTTATGGTCCAGCGCATTCCTTTCAAAAGCTTGCCGCAACCGCTTCACCACCGTGACAGCCTTCGCTGCGACCCGTGCGTTTTTGCTGTTCCTCTGACATGCCGCACGCAGGGCTTCCTCGCCCATTGGAGCCTTTAGTTCCTGCTCTACAATGCTCTGAGCCGCGGCACGGTCGTAGATGTAAGCTTCGATCCGCTTGGGGTCGAAGGACGGAGTAAGTCCTAGGACCCGGAAACCGACAATGACTTGAGTATGAATCACACCATATTCTTTCGCGATTTCGCTCGCAGAAACGTATAAGCTGCGAAAGCTCGCAAAGCATTTCTCATCGAGGCCAGATGCGTTGCTCTTCGCAGGATCGTCGGCATCTTGGACTGGCTGGTTCAAAACTCCGAGCTGAAGCAGATGCGTAATTACATAGTCTTCGACGTGCAAAATTTTTGCCGCCTGCTTGCGAGGCAGACAACTGGCTCTGCTCCGACGCATCAATGCCTTGACCCAGTTCTCGGAAATGAGGATCCCCCTCACACCTGGCAGATTCGGATTGATGCTCAGACCTCGGACCTTTCCGTCCAAAATCATCCGAAGCATTTCGCAGAGACCAATGTTGGTCATCATGACAGCCTTATCGATTGTCACGAATGAGCTGCCGCTCTCCGACAGTGATCGCGCCATATCCAAAAGGCGGTTGCGAAACAATTCGACGGTGCTGCGATCATAGGTCGGCACCATACGACCATAGTGCGCTTTGTTCAGGATCGGCTGTAGGAGCCCGTCCCGAGCGGCTTGAATACCCTGGCGTGGACCAAGCCCGAGGATGGCCGTCGCTTCGCGGAGGGTGATGCTCTTTTGGTAGCGTGCGAGGATTGCCTCTGCGTGATCGACATCGATCAGCAAATGCTTGCCGTCACGCTTGATCGCATCCTGGGTCAAGACGCCGTGGAGAACGAGATGGTCTTCGACCGACCGGTAATGAAGGCCGATTTCGGATGCCAGGGTATGTATTGTATGAAATCTGCGCTTGTCGAGCAGCTTTCCGAGAAGCAGAGATCCGGCCGCGTACGGGCGCGTTGTCACGAGGTGCTCGCGAAAGATTTCGCAGATGGGCTCGAATTCCGATCGGGTCTGCCGCCGCACCATCCAGTGGTGAAGCGTCCCGAGGGTCATTGCCGAATGGTGGCTCTTCCGCGAACGCCCCTTATTCTTGTGCTGTTCAACCCGAAAGAAAGCCAGAATACTTTCTGGCCCCAACCCAGCAATTTCAAAGCCGGCTGCACCAGCCTTATGCAAATCGGTCTCTTTGAGATCGTTCTTGTATGTCTCTCGACCGTACAACGCCAAGGTACCCAGTGCTTGGCATGTCTCTGCGGCAGCCCACCATTCCAAGACGTCCAGCCAAATTCCCTCTTCAGAATTGATCAGCCGCCGGAGGAGATATTGCTCAAGCGGCGATGGTTTCCGGTGCTGTGCTTGATCGATAAAGGCCTGAAGGTTCTCCAGAGCACTTTCGATTGAGCGGCAGAACTCGAGCGACACTCCGCCAGTGATGGTATCTCCGACACGGACCAGAGCGATTTGATGGATTGGGCAGGTCCCGATGTAATCCAGAGTCCACACTGTCCGTTCATAGGCGGCGGCATTCGCGGGGAGGTCGGAATGCGCGATGTCATCGGCGAGACAGTGTGGACAGATCCGCCGCAAGCCGCGAACAGGGTGTCCAACCTGTTGTCCGCGTAAGGTCCATCCGTTTGATCCACGCTGTGCGGCAGCCTCACGGAGGCCATTCGCTGAGATCCCGGCGCACGTGGCGAGCTTGGCAACTTCGACAGGATCACCATAAGCGGCGCGCCTGAAATCCACGCCAATCATCCGGCAGAACAATCTCGGATTTGGCACACAATGGAAATTGGCCAAACGGCCGAGAAAGCTGACGACGCTTTCACCGGCCTGATGGGGGAGATACGGGGTGAGCGTGTTCAAAGATCAGCCTCAGCCTCTGCCTGAGCCTTCGAGCGCCTCTTCGCGTTAAGAGCTATTTCCTGTCTTTGACGTCTGCTCGATGTCAGAATCATAAGCGGATCGGTTTTCGCCCAATCCAAGGCGATAAAGGGATTCCGGTCCGGTGCGACGGCACGCGTGTTTCGATAGGTTCGTGCGAAGGTATCCAATCGCAGATCTGACTCTCTATATTCCAGAGCAAGCCGGATTGCAGCGTAGATAATTTCGATGCTCCGCCCAAGCTGATAATTACCGGCATGAATAAGGCGCGGCGTGATAAGCTTGGACTGAGCTTTTTCCATCGCAAGGCCGGCGGCGGCGCAGAGCTCCGCCAAAATCGCCTCGATCTGCGCTTTATTCTCCGAAATTTGGAGGGACGGGACGTTGATGACATCGAGACGGCCTGTGATTTGGTCGTCCATCTGGAGGGCATCCACGAGTTCGGGGATACCCGACAAGACAAGAGCGATTGGCCAGTCCTTATCGATCATCAAACACTTAAACATATTGATGACCAAAACGATGTCGTGCGAATTCGCGGCCTGTGTGATGTGATGGGCTTCATCGACGTGGAGGATCTTGATCCCGCGCAGGCGAAGTCGATCACGGATCATATGCGCGAGGGTGATTTCGTAGTCTTTGCCTGTCGGCATTTGGACCACGGTCAGGCCGGTCCGAGCGAGGGTATCCGCTCCGAACCGCTTGATCGTGCAAGCTCCGCGAGGGACCACCGTTAGAAGTGGACAGTTCCCTCGCCTCTTTCCATAGTCCGGCAGTGAGGGATGCGATCGGAAGATTTGTTTCAAGATCCGGCTTTTGCCAGCTCTGGGGAGGCCTGCAACGATGAGACCGCGGACCTCCTCTTGATCGCCCTCTTCCGAGTCGAGCATCTCGTAGCTCTCGACGATCCCCTGCAGAAGTTGATTGAAGCCGAAGAGCACTTCACCATGACTTGGTGATTCGAAGTAGGTCCGCTTAACGCCCTTCATAATCGTTGTGATATCGAGATGGCGGGACGCAAGTCCCGCTCGGAGAATAGCGACTGGATCAGGACGTTTCGTCATGCGCGGTGCACCGGCCAAGCGTTGGTTGGGAGGGTGATGTCGCTCTCGGCATCGAGATCGGGATCAAGGTCGAGCGGTGGTGGGACGACCGCGATTTTGGCGGCCGGTCCCTGGATCGCGATGCCACCGGACCGCAAATTGTCCGGCGCACTGGCATCTTCGTCACTCGCCACGGCGATGCCACGGACGTAGTCGCGCTCCGCCCGTTCGATGAAGTCCGTATCCGCGATGATGCCTGTGAGACCCGCGATGTCGTCAGCAGCGCTCGTCCGCCGCTGGATAAGGTCCAAGGCCTCATCTGCGATCGCTTGATCCTCTCTCGCCTCTTCCTTGTACCGCACTCTCAGGTCGCGAAGGGTCCGCTGCCACGTTTCCATGCTGACGCCGCGAAACCCTGAGGTTCGGCATTGCGCATGTTCCCAGCGCCCATCGATCAACACCGACACCCATCCGAGGTCGCATTGGTCGACCCGCACATCGACCTCAATCTCCGCATGGGTCAGGAAGTGCTCGCCCAGTGCGGGCGACACGTAATGAAGGCCGAGGATACGGACGCCGTGTTTGTTCAGGGTCCGCTGGATCGTGACACCGCAGGCGGCGCGCAACTCGTGAGTACTGGGCGGCGGAGCTCCCCGCGTGTAGGCTCGCTCAAGATCGCGCCACCGCTTGGCCGGCGTCTGCCCCCCTAAGCCCTCGTGAGGCTTATGATGGTAGACATCGACAACCCAAAGCACCAACAGGTCCTGCAACTGATCCAATGTCAGGCTTGCCTCCTTGGCCGGATCATAGTCACCCTTATCAATAACGTTCGCAAAGGTTTGGCCGCTGACATAGCCGAGAAGTTCTGTGCGCATTGATCCGAACAAACGTTCGATATGGGGTCGAAGCTCTGGAATACCGGCCGGCGGGCACACATCAATGATCTGGAGGTCGGCGACACCAAGGCGGAATCGGCTCGTAGTGAGGTGCGGACCGGTATCGTGACGCAAGCCTGTCGGCTTTGTGTAGTAAGGCCACGGTGCTCGACATCCCGCAGCCTCAGCGATCGCGGACTTGTCCTGAAACATCATCCGCAATGTGAGTAGACTGACTTCTGTCGTTAGAGTCTCACTCAGTCGCATTGCGAGGATGCAACGCGAGGCCACGTCGATGATGACCGATAGCCAAAGGCGCTGGCGTTCGACCTTTCGCCGTTGAGCAGGGCTCATCAGCTTCCACAATCCAGATTCGGTGTAGAGCGTCACAGCGGAGACGCGCCATTCGTCCATTTGGACGAGCTCGCCAATGCGGGCCACACCGAAGGAGCGCGAAACCATCTTGAAGCGTCTCAGCGCAGCTTTAAGGCCATAACGCCCAACCCTGCGTTCGAATTCGGGGATCGCCCTGATCGCAGCAAAGAAGCTGGTGCTGGAAACGGTCAACGCATCAGAACGATCTACGCGTCGCGGTTTGATGTCCGCTTTTTTCAATTCTCGGCAGAAATTCTCATAGCAGGCCCGCTGCGTTGGGCGCTTTTTTGAGATATAACTTCTCACATGCTTGTACATGAGATCGAGGACGGCAGGATGCTTACGACGTAAGTTGTTCCCGCAAAGGCGGTATCGGTCGCGGAGAGCCGTCGCGAGCAGACCACAGGTCACATAATCCCTATGCCATTTGCGGAGGGTTCGCACCTTCGGCACAAACCCTTTGATATGGGTGTCAAAATATCGGCTCTTGAATTTGCAAGCGTTCTTTGCTAATACACCTTCGACTTCTGTCAGTATTGTCGGCGCATTCTCGAATATTTTTTGCTGGTAAACACGCGTCTTGAGGGTCGGAAGAATGGCTGCAATATCTGTATCAACCATCTTGGTCTCGCCAGCCGCATAAGCGTCTTCGAGTGCCAGGGTCCAAGCCTCCTTGTAGAGAACCCAAACCATCTCCGCACGCGGCAGGTCGAGGAGCGAGTCGATACCCGACCGCGCGCGTGCCTCAACGTGATCAAGGTCGTGGTAGTCGCGATCATGCCGAAAGGTCGGAGCCTGACGGAGTTTCTCGAAGGTTGCGAAATCGACCGTCTGGGCGAGGTCCGTTCCTTCCTGGACGAGGATGTATCCGTCCGGCACGGAGCGCGGACTGGTGTAGGTCTTTCCATCAGCGAGCGTGATGCGATCGTAGCGTCCGATTTCATAGCGGGGCGGGGTTGTGGCGAAGGAACTCATTTCACCACCTCATAGCGGCCAACCGAAGTGGCGTAATCGAACGGTCCAGTGCTGAGCTTGACCAAGATACCTGCGCCGATGGCCCGGACGATGGCTCGGAAGGTCGCCCCGTCGTCTCCCCCATTAATCGTTGCGATGAGTGTCGCGACGGAAACGCTTCCGAAGAGACCACTCGCGACAGTACGCACCGCAGTGTCGAATCTGTTGGAAGGATCGCGCTGGCAGTCGTACAGAAGGGTCGCATCGTAGATCTGGGCTTGGGAGAAGCTGGCCTCGGTCACGACCTTGATGCGGTCAGCGAACGTCCGTGGGATTTGCGTCGCTAGCGATCGATAGAAGCCCTCGAGATCATCGCGCTTGGCGCGCCATTCGGCTTTACATTCGATTGCGATCCGCTGCCCATCGTCGAAGGTCGCGAGGAAATCGAAGGTGTGGCGATGCTCCACCCCATCCTGTCCCCGGTAGGTAATCGGGGAAGGCTGATCGATGAGATCGAGGAGGTCTGGGCGGGCCATCAGAACGAGAGCCGTGTGCATTTCGATCATGCTCTGGAAGCCAATCCGGTGACGCGTTTTCGGATTGACCAGGCGTCCGACAGCAGAGACGGAGGAGCGCTTCGGCAAGCGGCGGGACGCGCGTGAGGGGATGGACGGCTCGAAGGCCGGTGGCCATTCATTTGGAGGGGCGGTCTTGGGCAGCATCTTCATATCCAGATAAGCCGAGAGCGGTCCGCGCCCTTCGCAGGGCGCGGTTGGATTCATCGGGCAGGCGGTCCGCTCGGGATGGGTTGAGGATCAGGCGCAGTTTCGCTGCTGCACAGTCCGACGATGCAGATCCGTGCGGGGCTCGCGGCGTTTGAGCCTAGAAGTACTCAGCGCACGCAAGGCCACGCTGCGTGAAGACCGCGATGCCGTCAGCAAACCATTTGGGAATGAGATGCCGAATGCTCTGAAAATACGCCTCCCGGCTTTCGGGCGAAGCAAACCGTTCGTCCTCCACGGCAATCGCCAGACGACGACCATCCCTCAGATGAGCCGTTAAGGCGAATGTATAGAATCCGGGCACACCGTTATGATCGATGAATCGTACAGTTCGAGGACTATTATCGATCCACTTCGGACTGAGATGGAGGTATATCCAGAGAAACACTTCGCCCAGCAGATCGTCTTCGTCAAACGAGGAGCATTTCGATGTTGCTGAAGCGCTCTCCCCTTGTCTGCCGCCTTTCCTCGGAACACCCCGTTGCAAAATGGATTGATCGCCGGCCTGAGCATGGTGGCGCTGGAGAACTTCTGGCGTCTTGGTTTGTGCGGTGTCTGTGATCGTTTGTGCGGTGTCTGTGATCTGGGTCATTGGATTCCTCGCTCGTCGGGGATCGCGCTGCCAGTCGGCAGCGCGGTGGGCGAAGAGGGCAGCCGCCAGGGATCCGCGCAGATGCGCGGCGCTTGGCTGAGGGCTGGCTCTTCAAGTGACGGGGAGGATGCTGGGTCTGGGGTGAGGCCAGAATGGCCTTCGACCTCTCAGGGCGGACTCTTGCGTCGCAGCTTAAGGCGTGCGAATCTGCTCCGACTCCGACCACAGGCGTTTATCCGCCCGTGGCTGGTACAGCATCCTCGTAGGTGGGGGTGGCCGACGTGGCTTATGAACTGAAGCGTCGGCAGTGAGGCTATCACCGAAGGGGGCGTCCGATTGGCGTCGGGTGTCCCCTGGTGATCCCTAGCTTAGGGATCGTGCATAGCGGTCTCCTTGGATTTGGCTGGCCCCGTGCCGCCGCTCCATGAAGGAATTGTAAAGCTCATTCCAGCGGCCCGCACAAACGCACTGCGCCGTCATTCCAATTGCGCTGATTTTTGGCTCGATCTGGAATCGCTGATTCCAGCATAGAGATCAATCGCTTGGGGGCTTTGAAGGTCGTCAATTGGCTCCGCAGATTTTTTGTTCCAGGCGAATGGGGCTCGTTTTTCGGGCAGTGTTTCACTTTGGTCCGCCCCTGAATCGCTGCGATTCATCAGATGTTGACGTCTGAACTGCTCGCACCTTGAGATCCAAACGGCTGTGCTCGACGAGGACATTGCCGCTCTGTGGTTCCTGGATGGTCTGCATCAGGATCAGAGCAAGCAGGACGATGCCTGTTTGGATCAGGAGGTAGAGCGCGAGATACGCATGCCATTGCGCAAGCTCGTATCGAACCTCCTCAATCCGCCCAGCGGCAATCTCGTTTGAGGTTTCTACGATTGCCCCGGCCTGCTTTTCCGTAAGGCCAGATGCGAGCAGATGCGTCCGCGGATCGATATGAGGAACGGTCGGCTTCATACCCGCACCGAGAAGCGGTCCAGGGCTGTGATCTGGGTGACCTGAATATCGGCTGGGAAGCCGTAGACCTCGCGCCGGAGGAATTCGAACTCCAGCCCGACTTCCTCCTCGCGAAAATCTCGGTACCAAGCCCTCGGTCGGCCGTTCGATCCGTCGGACCATCGGTACGTTCTGGATTTAAGCAGATCCTTCCGCTGGAATGGGGCGCATTCCGCCCAGACCCGCCAGGTCGGTTCGAACGCCTGCCGCAGGAGATGCGAGAACCCTGTCTGTCCGGATCGCGGCAGCGGCCGTGACAGGATCTCCAGGGTCGCCTGGCAATCGTCGGCGGCCCGGTGGGCCTCGAAGAACAGGCCGAGATCGGTTGCGAGGTACGACAGTTTCCCGCCGGACATCCCTTCCTCCCGCCACGGAACCTGATCGAGGGAGCAGGCCCAGGGCTTCTGAGCGAAGATCGGTAGGAGCTCCTCGGCGAATTTGCGATCGAAATTCGCATGGTGTGCGATCACCAGATCGACCGGCTCGACGAGGCGCTTGACGGCATCGCGGTCGATCATGCACCCAGACACCATCGTCATATCGATGCCGGTAAGGCGCGTGATTTCGGGAGGGATCGGACCGAACGGTTCCTGGAAGCTGCAGAAAGGCGCATCAGCCGATAGGATGCGACCGTCATCGGTATACGTGAACGGGACCATTCCGAGCTCGATGACCTGATGGAGGTTATGGTCGAGACCGGTGGTCTCGACGTCGAGGATGAGCCCACGCCGTACGGTTTCAGGTTCGTCGGAATCGAAAACAGTTCGGGGTTCTAGACGGCGAAGAACGCGGAAATGGTCACTGTGATCCAACACCGTTGCACAGCGATTGAGGTCGATGATGTGGTCCATGCTGAACACCTCTCCTGTGTTGCATGGCCGATTATGGTGCCTTTCGGCCGGATTTCACTTTATGTGTAGACCTATATTGAACCGCCTTGAAATAAACTGCTGTCAATTTGATGATTGAGCCGGAACAGGTTCGCGCCGCACGCGCCTTACTGAGTTGGAGCCAAGCTGATTTGGCTAACCGCAGTGGTATTAACCGGCGAACATTGATGAATTTTGAGAACGGCACAGCCATGCCAATGGAAGCCACGTTATACCGCATCGAAGAGGTGTTGAATTTGGCGGGCGTACAGACGATCCGAAATCACGACGGTGGTATTGGCGTATTTCTTTCCTATGAATCGTTGCTGGAAGGACGGTTGAAGCAGAGCGCCGAAAACTTTGAGCGCGAATGATTCACCCATACCAGTGATTGTAAATAATCCGCCTTACACGCATTATCTTGGGGATGGCGCGCTGGAGTTTCTGCGCAGACACGTCAGCGCCGACGATTTCTGCGAGACCGCTACGAGCCCTGTGATCCGATCGTAGTATTAAGCGGTGATTAGTCTATATCTACTACGGGCATCTTGAGTTACCCCGACAGCCTATCTTCACTCGAAAATTAAGACGTGGCATCGCTGTCGGCGCTTGCGCCATTTGGTGGAAATGGCCTTCCAGCGGGAAGGCAGAGCAATCCGCTATCTTTCAATCCAGCCTGCAGCGCTTACAAAGAATGGGCGTTCGTTGGCCCGTGGTGGCGATCATCGACCTGATTGATCGACGCTATCCAAACTCAACTCGGTGATGAGAGCCTGTGGGGCAGAGGGTTCGCTGAAACAACCGAAAATGGGGATCGCATGGACGCTCCCCCTCATGCAGAGGGTGAACCCCGATCCTGCGCTGCATCGGGATTGGTCCGGATCGAAAACCGGTCCCGGGCGGTGAACCGCTCGATCGAGAGATCCGCAACAGGCCGGCGATAGATTTCCTGGCTGAGGAAGGCGCGCTCGGCCTCGACCTGATCTTCCTCGAGATCGGTGTACCAACAGCGCCGTCCGCCGCTCCAACGATAGCGCCGTGCCTTCAACCGATCTTTGGTCTCAATGGGACTTCCTTTCGCCCAGAGACGCACGGTGGGGCGGCGTGCCGTCTCGAGAAGGCAGGCCTGAGCCAGCCGTCCGGAGGTCTTCAGCGGACGTGCGAGAAGCGCGAGAAGGGCATGGCAATCGTCGATGGCGCGGTGGCCTTTATGGAAGAAGCCGCAATCCGTGAGGAGATAGCCGAGCTTCAGTCCCTCGTGCCCCTCCGCCTGCCACGGCACCTGATGGCAGGAGCACGCCCAATTTTTCTCGATGAAGATCGGCCAGCGCGGTTCGCACATCTGGCGATCGAAACTTGCGTTGTGGGCGATGACCACGGCACCGTCGGCGACGAACGCATGGACTGCGGCATCGTCGATCCGCTGTCCGGCGACGTCGGCGTGGGTGATGCCGGTTAGGCGCGTGATCTCGGCTGAAATCGGCTGACGCGGTTCGTGGAGCTGATTGAAGGTTTCGACCACCCGGTAGATGCGACCGCTCGCGCCGTATGTGAATTTGATCATGCCGAGTTCGATCACCTCATCGGTGGCGAAATCGGTCCCGGTGGTTTCTGTGTCGACGATCAGCCCAAGGAAGGTCGGCTCGGTTGGAGCCTCGGCCGACGGAACGAAGGGTCCCAGGCGGCGGAGCACGCGGTAATCCCCAGTGGCGTCGAGGACATCGGCGATGCTGTCGAGGGGTGGGATCACAGGACGGTGGACTCAGCTGCGCTGAAGGAGTTCGATGCGAACCCCGTCCGGTCCATCGAAAAATGCGGTCCGAAGCCCTGGGCGCACGTCGGTGATGTCGATGACAAAGACGATCCCCCGCTGCTTCAGGGCCGACACGGCCTGCTCGATGTCGTCCACCGCCAATCCAATGTGCTCAATGCCGCGGTTCAACGGTTTGGCCGGCGGATTGGCGTCGGGGGCATGCTCGATGAAGAGGGTGATGCCGCAAAGGTCGAGAATCATCCGGGTGATGATCGGCGAACCCTCGCGTCCGACCTCCCGTGCGCCGAACGTGTCGACGTAGAACGCAGCGGCCGCGACCGCGTCTGAGCTGCGAAGATGGAGGTGTTCGAAACGAAAGATCATCGGCGTCCAGAATCTTGGGTCCGCGTGACCCGACCAAAGTTCCCCGTCGTACCCAATCTTTGAGCGCGGGACGACCCGCGATCCTCCACGGCTCGAGACGGCCAGCTAGCCAGCGATCTTTCTGAACCGACCGATTCCAACACAGGGCGATGAGAATTCGCCTCTGATAGGCCATACCCGTCGGGGCCAGAATCGGGTGAAAGTGGTCAGAGGTCCTTTATCCACCTAAGGAGAAGCGATGCGTGCTCGCGGTCTGCCATCGGCAGGTTCTCGGCGTCGATCGCGCTTGGGTTCAGCCCGTACTTCCGTCGGAACGCTCGGCTGAAGACGCGCTCGTTCTCGAAACCGCACTCGTAAGCGAGGCGGGCGATCATCGGTCGGCGACCCGCCGCCGAGCGGGATAGCACCTGCATCGCCCGGGAGAGACGCCGGTCGCGAATGTAGGCGTAGACGCCACCATCGGCCTCGAACAGCTTGTAGAGTGGGGTCCGCGAGAGGGCGAACCGGGCCATCAGCATCTCGACGTCGATGGTCGCGAGGTTCTCGTCGATGAACTGGCGGATTGCGATGCTCGTGACCGCTGCCTTGTTGTAAGCGCTGTCGGCTTCCGAGAGGAATAGTGCGTTGCACAGGGCGGTCGTCGCCGGAACGATGTGGCTCATCTGAGCTGGCGTCGCCGTCCGCAGGCAGGCGCTGACATTTCGAAAATGGTCGGCGAGCAGTTTGGTGATCGGGCTGCTCGCGGACGGCAGGATCTGGCCGTGCCATGCCGAAACGTCGCCGACCCGGCCCTCGAGGACGCGGCGCGGGATCGCGAGATTGAGCCCAGTCATGCCTTTGGTCTCGGACAGAATCGGCTGAGACAGGTCGAATGTGACGAAGGATTCCTGCGTAATCTCGCGGGCTTGCCCTGCGATCGAGATGTTGGTCCGGCCCGAGGTGTAGAGGCGCAGGACGACATGGTCGATGTTCTGGGCCGCGACGAGGGCGGGGGTCCGCTCGATCGTCTGCGGCGAAGCGTCGATTTCCCCGAAAACCAGTTGGTTCATGTGGTGGTAGCGGTGGAACGCCGTCGTCGGAACGATGGCGTCCGGATCGATCTGCGTGACGAAGAACGACGACAGCGTGTCGATCCAGGCCCGGCGGCGTTTCTCGGCATCGAGAATATGGTCGAAGCGATGGTCGATGATCATGGAAACGGAAAGCCGGACACGAAAGGGCAACACGCGGGGGCGTGAAGGCCCCTGCCCGCATCACACGCATTGATTGCGTTTATCCTTCGGTACGGTTCCGAGCAGGCGACGGGGGACGCCACGTCCTCTGATCGGAACGCAGCGTCCATTCTGATTGCCCTGTCGTACCCCGCGTTGCATGGGGCCCAAACCGATGTGCGGTCGGCAGCTGTCCGTGAACGCGAGTGACCGGACACGCCTATGGTCGGCGCGACCACATTCGTGAGGCGATCTCGCGCTCTTCCGCCCCCATCACATCGCCGTAGATCGCGGTCGTCGCGATGTCGGAATGCCCGAGCCAGCGCTGCAGAAGATTGAGAGGGATGCCGGATCGAAGCGCATGCACGCCGAAACCGTGGCGTAGCCCTTTGGGCGATGCCGCCGTCTCGCCGACTTGGGCCAAGGCCATCACGCCTTTCACGTGACGCCAAGCGGTCGTGCGTCCAATCGGCCAGAGCCGATCTTTGGGATGGCCGATTCCATGGATCTGCCGAACGGCGATGAGGAAGGTAGGCGGGACAGGAACCTCGCGAACGATCCCGGGGCGTCGTTTTTTGAGGCTGCGCACGGAGACCATGCCGTCCTCGACGTCGAGATCGGCGTGGGTCAGATTGAGCGCTTCCGTGATCCGACAGCCGGTCCAGGCCAGCATCAGGCACAGGGTCCCGACCTCGGGCGAGCACGAGGCGACCGCGGCGACGAAGCGCTCGCGCTCTTGCGCCGTCAGGTACTTGCGCCGTCCGCTGCCGGTGTAGAGCGACAGGGATGGGGCTGGCCCCGGTTTGGCCATCGCTGAGCTTCCCCGTGTTCGCCGCAGGGGCGACGCGGCCCGCGGTGCATTGGAACGTATTTGCCAATTCTGTTCCACGCCGCGAGCGAGACGGAATGCGCCTCGGGATGGGGTGTGAATGGGCAAGCTAATAGCTCCACCTAGGAAGACGATCAATCGTAAAAAGGTAGACGTTTCAGGGGCGTAAACAGAATTGGCAATTCTGTTCCACGAATCGCCGACGATTAGGCGATTCGTACCCGAAGCATCGCCTTCGAGGAATCCCCAATCTGCATTTGCTGAGCGCCGTGTTCAGCCCCTCCCGCGGCAATCGCCGTTTGCGTCCCGCGAGCGCGATAGACCGCCCGGCCAGCTCGGAGGCTCTCTGCGGATGGTAGGTGCGGCCTGAAGGACGGAGCGTCCGGTCATCCATCGAATGCCAATCGACCCGTTAGTCAAATGGAAAGCGCCAGACCGACAAACATGTCTAGCACAAGCGGTCTACAACGCGTCTTCAGCGACAAATTTTGTGTTCTTCCAATGAGAAAAATACGATCCCAAACGGCCGTTATTGTCAGGTTGATCTGCGACCGCAGCTAGTACGCCACCCCTTAAAGAGGCCAACAAGCCCCCATTGATGCCTTCACGGAGGCACGGGTCAGTACTGCTTCGACGACGTCTCGTCCCCTCTGACCACTCGGCTGCTCGCGGGCACGGAAATCGTCCGGTCGAGACAGTCGGCGGCCCACCGATCCAGTCATGTCCATAAGGCGACGTGTTCCGATGTCCCTGCCATCCCAGCTGTCCGCATCCTCCCCGGGGCTCCAGCACTACGATCGCCTTCTAGCCCTCACCGGCACCCAGTATCGTGTCGCTGAGGGTGACCGCGGCATCGGCGTCGTGTTGGGGATGCTCGACACCCGGACCGGCCGGCTGCCGATCGGCCTCGTGAACGGCAAGCGGCAGTACTATGCCGACATCCTTCACTACGACGCCAACCTGCGCCGCCTCCGGGTCACCGATCCCGACACATGGACCGCGTTCGTCGAGTCCTATGTCGGCGGCGGCTGGCTGCTCTCGGTGTTGGCAGGGCTCGGCGGGCTCACCGTCGCGGCGACGGGCGCGATTGGCTCGGTCCTGCTCGGCAGTCTCGCCTTCCTGGCGATCCCCATCTTGCTGCTCGGGATCCTAGGGCTGTTCATCTTCGCGGTGATCGGGATGGCCTTGTACAATTTGGCGATCCAGGTGCTGCCCGGCATCATCGGCGGGGCCGCTGCCTACGCGGCCCTTTGCGGCCTTCTGTCGTGGGAGCACTCCGCCCGTCGGCGGCGCGTCGGTCTCACCCTCGAGAATCTGATCAGCCGGCAGATCATGCCGCTCTTCGACTGAGATCGCCTCTCCCCACGTAGAAAGATGAGTACGACGGCCCCCGGCCTGGTCCCAGAATTCTGACTTCGAACAGGGCGCGATCGAATCCCCAGCGTCCTGTAAGTCCCTGTCCCCCCTCACTTTTGAGCTTCAAAATGATATCCAGTTTCACCCGGGGCGTCCTGGCCCTGTGCCTCGTCGCGACCAGCGCCCACGCAGGGCCGGAGAATCTGTTGCCGCTGGAGCGTGGGGCTTATGCCCTCGAGACCACGGCGTGCCCGCAGCGCTCGCGGGCCGAGATCATGACCTTCTGGGGTGATCGGCTGAATCAGTCCGCGGCCGACTGCGCGATCAGCAACGTCAAAAGTCAGGGGACGGCCTACACCTTCACCTCGAGCTGCAAGATCGACGGCGAGCGCAAGCGCCAGGTCGAGACGGTGACCCTGAAGATCGCCGACAAGAAGCACTACATCATCGTCCAGACGGTGGACGGCAAATCCTATGAGACGGCGTACAAGTGGTGCGCCTACCGCGCCTTCGATTGAGGGGCGCGATCATGAAGCGGTTCCAGATCGCGGCCTTGGCCGCGATGCTGCCGGTGCTCACCGGCTGCTACCAATCCAAGACCAGCGTCATCGAGGACGGGGTGGCGCTGCCGTTCGGCGACGTCGCGAGCTGCCGCATCAACGGCAAGACCGTGAGCGCCGATTTCACCAAGCCGGTGAAGACGGCGGCTGGTGGCGTCACCTACCGCATCGGCAACGAGGTGCTCGCGTTCAAACGGATCAGCGACACCCTGTATCTCACCCAGCTGGCGACCAGCGGTGTCTACAAGTTCGGCTACCTGCTCAAACATGGCGACGCCGTGGATGTGCTCTCGCTGAAGCCGGAGGCGGCCGCGGACGCGAGCAATCAGTCCCGTGCGGCCAACATCCTGTTCAAGCCGGCATCCGACGACTGGACCGAGATGGTTGGCGACAGGGCCGAAATCGAGGCCTTCCTCATGGGGGCGAAGCTTGGCGCGATGCGAAGCGTGGGCGAGTGTAAATTTCGGAAGGCGGTCCCCGCCGACGCACCGATCACCAAGCTCCTTCGGCTCTCGACCACGCGCGAGCAGGCTCTGAAGATCCCTGGCGCAGAGGAATGCGAGCTCGGCGACGTCTGCCTGCCGCTCACGGCCGCAGCCGCTGCCAGGCTGTCGCCGGCTGAGAAGGCCGGCTTCCGCTACCAGGTCGCCTTCGACCCGGACCGTGTGCAGTCCGTGAAGATCGTCGCCCGGGCGGTCAGCCCGGCGAGCGCACTGGCGATCTCGGACGATCTCGGCATGGGCGTTTCAAGAGTCGGTCCGTACGACACGCTCCTGGCGTTCGCGCTGAATGGCGTCGAACTCGACATGCTCCGGGTGAAGGAGCACGCTGGTGATGCGAAGTGGGTGGAGCGGGTGAAGCACGCCACCGAGCGCGCCAAGGACATCCAGGCGATGATGGCCTCGCCGGAGTTCCGGTTGTTCCGGTCGACCCTGATCCCCGCCGAGACGCTCGCGGCCGTTCAGGGCCTCCCCTCTGCGGACCGCGCCCTGACGCAGGTTCGACAATCCGGCAGCCCCTACGTCCGTATGATCATCACCCGATCCGGAACCGATCGCGTCGACGTGACGACGGAGATTGTCCCGTGAGCCCATATGGACGGATTGCGCGCGTGAATGCCGGACTACGCGGATGACCGACAGGGCGGCCTTTCTTCTCCCAAATGCGAATGCCCCCAACCCGTGTGTCGAACGTCAGCATGGGTGCGACGCTCACCGAAATGGCCTGATCCCTCTGGCCGTCGTACCCATCCTGAGCCAGACTGTTCGCCCAGTTGATTTGAAACGGTCCTGGCTCCGATGTGGTCGTATCTGCAGCGCGCCCTGGCACGTCGACGGGCGGAGCGATCCGCGATCGCGGATCGCGCGTCGACACTCATCCGGACATCGGGCGATGCCGGCTACTATGAGGCGCGCGAGTGAGCCCGTGCCGCCCGCCGTCTATGCAACATGACCGAGGCGCGCCGATGGTCGAACGTCGCTCGTGAGATCGGTTCGCGCCGCCGGATGATCACGGGATTGAACGGGTGGGACCGCATCGGCCTCGAACCGCCCGGGACGATCGAACTGGCACCCGCCTGTGACGTCGATGAGCGAAAGCCAGCCGATCCGAAATTTCCGTGACGTTGGATCGGTCATTGATTCGCGCGGTAGCTCGCCACCATCTGCGGGGTGATATCCTTCGCGTAGCAGAGGGGCGCAAAACCGCCCGGTCGCGAGTAGGCACTGCGGCGTCCGCAGGATCGTCCGCCACGGTCCGACTGGTATGGGCAGGCGCAGCTGCTGGGGTAAGCCTCGATCGACGCCGCGATGAGGAGCTTGGAGATGGCCGCCGTGCTCAGCGCCGCGGTCGCAGGGACCGATGGCTTGGCCGGCTCCTCCACTTGGGCCGGTGGCTCACTTCGGAGGCGCTTCTGCGCGATCCAACCCTCGCGTTGCGTCCGCTCGTGCCGGACGTGAATCCATCCGTCGGATCGCTCGAGTACGACGACGGCTTCGCCGGGACCGAACCGATCCAGGATTTTCGCTTTTGAACCAGCGTCCGCCCGGAGCGGCACCTTGTGGCCGGACACGTAGAGCTTTTGCGGCGGCGGTTCGGCGACGGCGACCGGTGCTGGGGGAGCCACCTGCGTTGGCAATGACGCAAGTTGCTCGACCCGCGGTGGATCGGCCGGCAACGACACGTACTGGATCGGTGGCGAAGCAGTCGGTTTCGGTGAACTCGACGGTTGCCCAAAGATCAGGGCGATGAGCCCCAGGGGGGCGAGCAGCAGGAGAGAGCCTGCTGAGCCAGAAGCGCGTCGCCGTCCCATGATTGCTCTCGTGCGTCTTTCCCGCCAAGCTTGCGGAAGTCGTTGTGCTGGTCAAGCTGATGATCGTGCCCGACGAGATTTCAGCTGATTCGGTTCACAGGATGGAGCCCCCCATGAGCGGTATTCGTGCGCCCGATGAGGGTCTGTTCACTGCTGACAGCGCCACCTCAACGGCTCTTCGACCGGGAAATGGGACGGATCGCACCGCCTCGCGCAACGAGGACGCTGTGGTCGAAGCGGTCTGGCTGATTCAGCAGCAGCTCTACCGACTGTCGGATCTTGGATTCCCGGAAGGGAAGATCGAACGCATCCGGCGAGAGGCGATCTTTTTTCTCGACGAAGGCGGCGATGCCGCGAAGTGGGATCGCGCGCAGGGCCGTTTGCGCCAGCGGAACAGCTGGCTCACGTGAACGCCGGCCTCGCGGGCAACCTCCGAGGCCGACACACCCGGCTCGAACGAGGCGGCCACAGCCGCTCCTTCTCAGACCGCTTCCAGCGCCGCCACCGCTCAGCTCCCACCAGTTCAATGCTCGCCCGCGTCATGCTCAAGGTCCTAGGATTACTCCTATGACCTCAACACCGCCCGACCATCACGAGGCGGTCCTCGCATTAGACCCCGTTTCATAACGGATGTGAGCAGCTTGGCAGTCGGGTGAGCGGCAGGCGTCGCGGGCGTTGGGGGAGTGTCTGACGCTCACCCCAGATCCCTGATGTGGACACCTGCCGCCCGCGCCGAACTTGCACGCGAGAGCCTGCCTTACGCATCATGCCTGACCGACACCGAGTGGGCGGTGGTCGCGCCCCTGTTGCCAAGCCCCGCCGCGACCGGCCGACACTGGCGCTGGTTGCTACGCGCGGTGTTCGATGGCGTCCTCTACGTGTTGCGCACGGGCTGCGCGTGGCGGCACCTGCCGCTGGACTTCCCGCCCTGGGGTACGGTGCACCGCTGGTTTCTGCGCCTGTCGGCGTCAGGCTTGTTCGAGCGCCTCGCCCACGCGTTGACCATGGCCGACCGGGAGAGGGTCGGACGCACGGCCTCCCCTACCGGTGGCATCCTCGACGCCCAGGCTGCCCGCTTGGGCGGGACGGGCGTCAAAGGCGTGCGTGGCTACGATCCGGCACGCCGTGTGGTCGGGCGCAAGCGCCACGCGCTGACCGATACGGAGGGTCGCCTGCTGGTCGCCGCTGTCTCGCCCGCCAACCTGCACGACAGCCACGGCGGCGGCGCTTTGCTGCGGGCCTCGCGCGGGCTTTGGCCGTTCCTGGCCCACTGCTTCGCTGACCGTGCCTACCGCAGAGACCGCGTCGGCTCGGCCACCGCCATCAACGTTGAGATCGTCCAGCCCGAGGAGGGGCAGAAAGGCTTCGCCGTTCAGCCGAGGCGCTGGGTCATCGAGCGTACCTTCGGCTGGATCGCCCGTTGCCGCAGACTTGCCCGCGATCACGAGGCTACCCCATCTTCCGCACTCGCCTTCTTCGTCCTCGCCGCCGCCATGATCCTCGTTAGACGCCTCGCACGAGCCTTATGAAACGGGGTCTTACACGTACTTTCGACCTCGCGCTTCCATTCGTGTTCGGAATGCTTGGCAGCAATCGCCTTCCGAACAGCGTGTATGTGATCGCCCGGATGGACGGTGTTCCGGCCGGTCGGTCTAGCATTTGGGACGAAAGCGACAGCTGGTAGCGTATGGCGCTCTCATAGAGCAGCTGATGACCGTGGCGGCCGGGAAAAAAGGACGTTCCTTGAGCACATGCGAACGGCCTCTCTTGCGTCTGACAGACCGATTCGGGTAGGCCACTGGCGCGTGTTGAACCTCCCCCGATCCGTACCAATGGTCCAGGGCTCGGCCGATCTACGAGAGATCGACGCCGCGGCGCTGCATGCCTACGCAAGCCAATGGCAACCCCATCTCACGGGCGAGCCCGACGCAGACTGGACCTGGGCTTCCTATATTCAGGGAGAGGGGACGGAATATGGTCGGCGGTCGAATGAATTTGTCGCACACTGCGGGCTATGGTCCGGCAACGTCCTGGAGGGGTTGATCGTCCTTTCCGGCCCTCACTCTTGTCGGTCCGATGCACACGCAGATGCTCCGGCTGTCTATATCGAGTTTGTTGCGATCGCTCCTTGGCATCGAAAAATCGAGGGACTTAGCCCGCCCGCTGGGGCATTGCTGCGAACAGCCGGAATTGGCGCTTGTTTAATGAACGAGGCGATAGGCCTAAGCCACGGCTGCGGATATCGGGGCCTGGTCGCTTGGCATTCGAAAGACAGCGCGGTTACGAATTATGATAGGATGTTCGCACGGACCAATGGGCAAACGCCTTTGCGGTGTGGGACAGATGACGAGACTGGCGAGGTAGGAATGGAACTCGACGCCACGCTCGTTCACGGCTGGCGTTACCCGTAGAGAGAGCTGGAGTGGAAAACGGTCTGAGATGACCTCACACGAGCAAGAAATGCTGGATCCGTTCGCGGTTCCGATTGGCCGTCGTTCCCCGCGTCCTCATTCAGATGCTTCGCGGACGTTTGGGTCGCAGGGCAGCCTGTCGCTAACCATCCGGCGCGATGCTGAAGGCGCTCGCCTTAAAATCGTGATCGACGACGATGTGATTTGGGACCACGTGCAGGGAGAGGAAGCCGCCGCGATTGATGGCGTTCGGTTCGATCACCATGCATTTTTGGAGTTTTTTTCCGACAATTGGTCGGCGCTGTGGCTTGAAGGCTTTCCAGCGAACGTCAGCATGGATGATGCCGTTTGGACAGGCAAACGACTGTTTGATTGGGATGCATTTGCGAAGATGGTCCCGACGACGGAGGCGTGGGTTGCTTTCCAAAGTCGCCATTGTGTTTCCAATATCATTGTCGAGGCTATTGAGCGTTCGACGCAGCCAGAATGGTGGCTGATTGGTTCGAACAGCAAATTGCATATCGCCGTTCCAGATTTAGACCTCTATCGTGCGGTTCCGCTCGGACAAGCAATGGGCGCGATCGAGCGCTGCTGCAATCACATCGCTGAATGGATTTCATCAGAGGCAACCGAGCGATCAGTGCAGTTGCTGCAAGATTGGTGCGGTCGCCGGCAGCGTACAAATCGACTTGAGAACGTCCGCCTTTATACAGGGCTGAGCGACAATAAGCTCGTTAGAGAAATTGCCAATGATGTTGATGGCGACAGCGTCAGCGACGTTCTACATCACCGTAGCCCGATCCTAGCGGTCGCGCGTATGCGTCCGACGCGTGTCGAGACTGCTGATCTGCGCATTCTATTCAGCATGATGACTGATTGTCGTAAGCAGGAAACTCCTGTTCTCGATGAACTAACGAAACAAGCGCTAGAAGCTTTTATGACGCCAAGTTTTGAGCGTTTGAAGCCTCATGTTCAAGCACAGAGGGTTGCTGCTTGGCTTCGCAAAACACTCGGCTATGCCGAGGACGAAATTATTGACCCCACTAGGTTTCTCGAGAGTTATGGTGTTCAGCTGGCACGGGTCAATCTGCAGACCAGTACTATAGATGCCGTTGCTTTTTGGGGAGAAAGAAATGGTCCCGGCGTATTAATCAACCGCAGAGGAAGATTTGCCAGAACCACAAATGGAGCGAGAGCTACGTTGGCACATGAAATATGCCATCTTTTGCTTGATCGTAAGACCCATTTACCGCTGGCGGATGTTATTGGCGGTGCTGTTGCAGAGCCACTCGAAAAGCGCGCGCGGGCTTTCGCTGCAGAATTGTTGCTGCCCCAACGCGTTGCTTACCAAGCCTTTGAAGCAATGGATCAAGATGGTGATTCAATCGAGACTATTATTCGATCTCTAGCGCGCGAATACTCTGTCAGTCTATGGATTGCCGGGCATCAACTGCGGAATATCATAAAAGATACCAGCCAGATTTCATCGCGCGACCTTAGGCCTATTATTGCGTATTTAGAGCGTATTACCTCCCGGCCTGTCACACATGGCTCGAAGTAGTTATCGATGGTAAATGTATCATTTGATTGCGTTAGGAGTTTTTAGTAGAAGGTTATGTGTGTAGTGGTCTTAGGCGGCGAATATGCCGTCTAAGGCCGTCTAGTGGGTCAAGGCGCAAGCCAAAGAATTTACGTGCTTGATGGCTTTGCCGTTACGCCATAGCGTTTGGCTGGGCTGATCGCAGCTCGGCGCGGGATCGTCCTGCCGTCCAGCCCATATCAATTTATGGCGGCGAGGCTACGAAAGAGATTCAAAACCGCGCGTCGCGTTTCAGAATTCTCGATCTCCGCATAAGCCTGAGCGAGCTCCTTCGCACCGTCGAAGCTCAGCAGGGAACTCAGCCCCGTCGCGAAAGGCTGAGGTTCGTCCGGCTCATCGAAGAAGGCCGACACCGGGACCTCAAATAGGACCGCGAGCTTGGCCAATCGATCTGCGGTGATTCGATTGGTCCCGCGCTCATACTTCTGGACCTGTTGAAAGGTCACGCCGAGTGCGCTGGCGAGCGCGGATTGGCTCAATCCTCGGGATTTTCGCAGAGCAATAATGCGCCCTGCGATAGCCTTATCTTCGGCTGCGGGCTGCCTGGGCATCGACAGATTTATCCTCTTGTTTGAAGCCTCGCCGCAGCCGACGTCCCTTGAGCTGGGCATTACCACCGTTCTTGCCCCCCATGCATCAAGACGGTGACCTGCTCGAGCTCCCCTCCGGTTGGCTGGCGGACTGCAGCTGTCCTGATTGCGAAGGGGAGATTTATGCCCGTCTGCTTCAGGGCGAAACGCATAAAAGTGGGCCTATCGAGCAGGCCACTGTCACCGATGCGCTACAATGCGCGTCACCGCCGGGGGCGGCTCTGTGCGACAGGCATCTCTCCCGCGGCGAGGAGGAACGGAAGAAGGACGGCGGTGAATGCCTCTGGATGCGAGTAGTTGATCCCGTGGGCTGCTCCCGGGATGACAGCAAGACGGCCATCAGGCAGGGAGCTGGCGAGGCTCACGACGAATGCGTGGGGGACGATGCAGTCACGCGTGCCCCAAACCACGAGCGTCGGCTGTGTGACCCGCCGGACCTTCTCGGCGATGTGATTGTCGACCATGCTGCGCAGGGTCAGGATATAGCGTCCGATCCCGCCACGGGCATAGTCGGCGAGCGCCACCCAGGCGAGCGACCAACGCTCGAACGGCGCGATGGCGAAGAACCCGACAGCTTGCCGGATCAGGGCACGTACCTCCGGGTCAGGCGTGGGCCCCTGCAGCACGAGTCGGTCGACGAGCTGCGGATGTCGGAGGGCCAGTTCGACCAGGATCTCGCAGCCGAGCGAATTGCCGACGAAGGCCGCTCGCCCCACCCCGACCGCGTTCGTCCAGGCCGCCAGCGCATCGGCAAGTTCGCGCACCGTGAGCGCCTGGCGGGGCTTATCGCTTAAGCCGAAGCCGGGAAGGTCGGGCGCATAGACCCTGACGTGAGGGGAGAGATGCCTTGCGAGCGGGACCATATAGCGGCTCGACATCCCGAGCCCGTGAACGAGGATCACGGGCAGGCGGTCATCCGGTACGGCCCCGACCGAGATCCGAATGTGCATCGTTCTGCCGTCAACGCGGATATGATTCGTCTTGAGCCGGCCCAGCCGCGTTCTGGGCCTGCGGCCGGTGCGCCGCCGCGTCAAGAATTTGACCAGAGCCAGACCGGCCAGGATCCCGCCAGCCGTCACGAGGCTCAACCTCGAGACCACATTCATCTTCTCGTTCAAGCCGGTTTCCTCCGTCCGCAGGAAGCGGGCTTACGTCCGCATTCTCGCGGCAAAGGAAACATCTCGTGCGCCCAGGTTGGGGCGATACTGACCGCTGAGTCTAACACCAAGCTGCGGAGCTAGCGCCCAGGGCACCGCCATCACGCCAACGCAATCCAACCCCGGAAGGCGGTCCCAGCGTGGAAGAGGCTGACCCCGTCGAATCCGGCCCCTCGCAGGATCCCCAGCCGGGACGGGCTCGCCAAGCAGGTCCTGCCCCCCTTGGTACGTCGGATCGACGAGGAGGGCAGTCTGCGGTTCCGGGTCGAGGGCGCGCCCGCTGCGGTCGCCGGGGGTGTACCGGTCGAGGGCCGCTATTGGGACGGCGAAGACCCGTTCGGGCCGGGGGGCAGCCTGCTGCTGCACGTTGTCGGGGGGCTGCTGCACGAATTGAAGGTGCTTAAGGACGACGGCTCGCCCATCCGGGTTAGGCCGTTCGAAGTGGCGTTGGACCGGATTGCAGTGTGACCGAACGAACCTCATACCGCCGCCGGCGGCGACCTCAGTCGGCGCGGGCGTGGATGTCGAGGTCCGGCCGCAGGCCGCGCTGACCCGGCATCGCCAGGACCTCGGGTCGCGTCCAAGGAGAGAGCGTAACCCGTGATGCGCAGGGCAACCGTGATGCGAACTGGTTCGGATATACGGTCGATTCTGGCTCGGTCGACGAAGACCGCGCACGCCCCCTTGCCGACTTTCGGAAGGTCCGCTTCCGTTCTTGTCAGGTGGAAGATGCCCTCGCGTCGGCACAGCTCGGCGATGCTGTCCTCACCGCGCAGACCTTCCAGCACGATACGGATCTCCTCCTCGGCCGAGAATTGCCGGCTCGTGGCTCGGCGGACGTCCTCGGTTACGGCTTCGGCCGGCTTCCGTCACGGCCCGGATGTCTGTTTTATCTTTGTACATCAGGGCTACGATGAACCAGCCATCCTCAGTTCGTGAAGACCCCAAATTTGTCTTAGAAGCGCTGACGGCGGACACTATGCAAATGAAGGCTACGGGTGTTGAAGCCTAGTCTTCGGCCGCTGCCCCAGGTCGCATCCAGTTTCTGCCGCCGCCGTCAGAGAGGTCTGGGCGGCGCTTCGGCGGCATAATTTGCACAGGCAACGGCATCACCGCCCCGGAACCGATGATTAGAGCTTCTCCCTCTCGTAGGGTGGGAAGAAATGTTGCCATAGATGCGTCGATTGCACCGCTGGCGCTAACGACAACTCCTTGATCGCGCTCATTGATGAGCCGATGGACGATCAGGAGCCCGACCTGGCTCAAGACGTCTTCGGGGATGTCGCGCGGCCTCTGCGTCGCCATCACTGTGGTCAGGCCGTACTTTCGGCCTTCTTTCGCTATAAGGCCGAAGGCGTCGAGGTGCACCCGGTTGACCTCGTCGCCAACGGACTTGTTCAAAAATTGGTGAGCCTCATCGAGGACCACAACGAGCGGGCTGTCCTTGAAGTCTCCGTCCCGCGCCTTTGCAAGAAGGTGGCGGCCAAGTGCGTTGACCACGAGTTCGCGTGCCGACTGCTCAAAAGGCATGTACCGCATCGACACGCGCAGGATTTTTTCCGGCCCTACGAAGAAATTGTCGATTACCTCCGTTATATCGGCCATGTATTCCTCAGGGGAAAATACAGGCTTCAGGTGTTCGGAGTTCACCGCTCCGTCGACGCGTATGCATAGCGAGATGCAACTGCTTACGGAATTGTCGTGTGCGCCTCCCCAGCGCACGGCGTTCCCATCGTTGGGGAAAACGCACTCGTGGTAGATCTGATGTGAGAGCTTTTTGATGTTGTAGTTCGCGCCCGCCGCTCGCAACAGCGCGTCCTGTTCCTTGATAGCCCTATTGATCGGCCTCTTCTCCCGGCCGTTCTTAATGAGGTGCCCATCCTCGTTGGCCAAGTCAGGCAGGATCGCTATCAACTTCAGGCTTATCAACGCTTCCCGAAGCTTCGGTGCCTGGACGCCCTGACTAGGTTGCAGAAGGGCGAAGAGGTCCATCTCGTTGAGGTGCCGGTGCGGAAACGAGACAAAGCATCGCGCGTCGTCCTCCCCGTCGCGCCGCCCTCCGAGATGCACATGGGTTGCCCCCTCAAGTGTGTGGTACTCGCCTGTCGGGTCGATTAGCAGAACCTTGCCGTCGAGGCGCGCAACCTCCTCGACGAGGTGGGCAGTTGTCCAGCTTTTGCCGCCGCCCGTTGAACCGAGGATGGCGCAGTGACGTCCGAACACCGTCGTCGCCGACATTGCAATCTCGCTGTCCTGCGAGCCCGTGAGGTGCCCGATCCGAACGGCGGCTCCCGTTTTGTCCGCTGCACCGTCGATCGCGTGTCGGAGGAAATTGGGATGTGCGAGGTAGACGTACTCCCCGACCCGTGGCGCGCTTGGAATGCCGCGGGACGAATGCCCGGAGACGAGATCGACCGACCCTAAAAGGCGCACGATGCCGATGGGATTGGCCACGTCGCCGCGGTCCTCACGTTCCGGCTCGACGCTCAGCCGGTCGCGGTCGGGAAGTCGGATATCCACCATCCGGCCAAGCACCGCCGACGTTTGGCCCTCAATGACCACAAACTCGCCGACTTGGCCGCGGTCAATGACGTGTCCGGCGTAACGGGCCGAGGCGATTTCTGTGCCGAACGGAAGGTTTAGCCGGACGTCCAGCGGCGACACCGCCGTGACGGTGCCGAGATAGCGGGCCCGGTCAAAGGGACTAACGGCGATCTTGGGCATTCGTCGCGATGTTCCGCATGCGTTCGTAGTGGCGTTCGATCTCGGTCTGGGAAACAACGTCGGGGATAAGTGGCACGATGTCCTCAAAGGTCCCTTCGACCAGCGCGATGCGTCCGTCCCCGTCGTCGACTAGCCTAGCGAAGCTCTGGAGGTAGGGGTTGGCACCTTCGTCGGCACGGCACCTGACCTCAAGGGTCGGGTCCACCACGACGAGGTTGAACGATAAGTTGGAGCGTACCGCCGCCATGATCGGTTCGGCGATGTGCTTGTCATTAAACCCGAACCCGATGACGACAAGCGTCGTCGCGGGTGTGCGCAAGGAGGCCTGGAAGGCGGCCATCATATCCACGTAAGGCTGGCTGAACGCCATCTCGTACTTGGTCGAGCGCGGATAGACGAGCAACGGCTTACGCGTGCCCTCGCGCTTGATGACCTTGCCTGATTTCTCATCTAGCTCCCAGTCGATCGACCCGTGGAGCTTGAGCAAATGGAAGAGGTTCTCGACGTAGTCGGTCCTCTCCTCCGTGTCACGCCGAACCACGTCATAGTTGAACTGGTCGGGATTGAACTGCGGCTCGGACCCGAAGGCGAATCCGTCCACCACGATAAATCCTTCGCGGCCGGCGGCAGCTTCAAAGCACCGGTCGTAGTTGGTCGTGAATATCCGGACGCGCGCTTTGCGCGCCGGCCGCCTTGCAATCCGGCGCAGGAAGTTGGCATGCGTGTCGAGGGAGACATCCGAATCGAGGAAGTCCACAGTTTCGCGAATAACGTCCTCCGCAACCACTAGCAGTCTTTCCTGGAGGAGGCGCACGGGCTCGGTAGCGAGTTCTGTAGCTAGCTTCGCGCGGGACAGGACATGCTCAAAATTCCCCTCCTCCTCGGCCACGTTAGATGCGGCCGTGAAAGCGGACCAACGGGACCGACGATCGTGCAAGGGCTCAATGGCGTCAAGTCTTGCGAATTCCTCTTTCACCCTTTGAAGCAATTGCCACATCGTCGGCGCAAGCCTGTCGTCCCCGCGCTTGACGCAAAGTGACGTGCCGAGACCAGAGAGGACGACAAGGTTGGCCGAGCGTACTGCTTGTGAGAGGTGGCGGCCGGTTTCCTCTACGCCGCTGCCGCCCGTCTCGCCGTCCTCCTCGGCTATGTTGACCTCGGCCCATTGGCGAGATGTTTGGCTCGTCCTGATTCGCAATCGACCGTTCTCCGTGTGGATCGCCGTCGAATGATGCGTCTCACACAAGCCCACTTAACTCAATGCAGCTTAATCTGAAACGCACTGCTGGGTGGAGTCACGACCTCGGCGAATCGTGATCTCACCCCAAATGCGTGTTTTCGTGTTCTGGCAGCTGGTTAGCGAGACTTTTGCCGGGGCCATGCTTCGACCCAGATACACAGACGAGGACGTTCAAGCCATGCGCCAGTACGTCAAATTCCTCTTCGCGAAGACGGCGCGCCGCAGAGGGCTGCAAGTGCTCCTGATCGAGCACGCCTATTTCGCGGATGACCCGCGCTACGTGGCGGCCACGCGGGAGCGGTGGACGCGGGCGTCCGGGCGCGCCCTCATCCCGCTCGACTGGCCCATCTGCAAGGACGAGCAAAACTCATAGAGCCATACTACTCAATTAGGCAGGCCGAAAGCGGACGTTCCTAGGGCCTGCTCTGGGTCATTTTTTGCCGTTGCGCAGAGGCAGGGTCTATATCCGCATTCAGGCGAAGCAGGCAGCAACATGTATGACCATGTTGGGTCTAAAATGGAAAGTCCGCTCTCGAGCGGTGGGGTAGGAGTTGCTCTCTACCCTCGACGGCCCTTCGCAAAGTCAAGCTAAGTGGCCTCTGATCCTAGCGAAAATTTCGGGACCGAACTCGGATCACGGGCGTGTGATCTCGCTGCTCCGCCGGAGAGGCCTGGCGTTCTTCAAGGATGGAGCAGCTCGGCGGCGGTGCCGGCTCGCGACCGCGTTGGTCGGCACCGCCGCCGTGTCGGACCTCATCACCGCGCCCCGTGGGCAGCTGAGCAAGGTCGACCTCGCCGATCCGGCGTAGCCAGGGGCTGAGATCGGTCAACTGTTCGGCGATCACGTGGAGAACCTGCCCCTGCCGCTGGATCCGGCCACGGACCGACATCAGGCTCGACGAGAGCACGAGGGTTCGCTGCCGCTCAAACACCTGCGGCCACACAATGAGGTTAGCGATTCCGGTCTCGTCTTCCAGAGTGATGAACATCACGCCCTTCGCCGATCCGGGCTTTTGGCGGATGAGCACCAGACCCGCCACCTCGATGCGGCGGCCATCACGGATTCTGAAAAGATCCCCGCAGCGCATGTGCCCCCGCTTCCCGAGATCGTCCCGTAGGAAGGTGAGCGGATGCGCCCGAAGGGACAGGGCGGTGCTGCGATAATCCTCCGCGACCTCGCGGCCGGCAGTCATCGGGATCAGGGCAACAAGTGCTTCTTCGAACTCCGCTCGCAGCAGCCCGTCGCGGGCGTCGGCGGCGGCGAACAGGGGGAGCGGCGCATCCCGGAGGGCGCGGATCGCCCAGAGGGCGTCGCGCCGCCCGAGCCCGAGCGAGGGCTGGAACGCATCGGCGACGGCCAATCTGCGGAGCGCCATCGTCGGAACACGCGCGCGTCGCCACACCTCGTCGATCGTGGCGTACGGCTCGAGGTGCCGGGCGAGCACAATGCGGGCTCCATCTCGGTTGGCTAGGCCCCGCACCATCCGGAGGCCCAAGCGAACTGCGAAATGCCGCCCCCAGGTCGGCTCCAAGGTGCAATCCCAGGCCGAACGGTTCACATCGATCGGCCGGATCTCGACACTATGGTCCCGCGCATCCCGAACGAGCTGGGCCACAGCGTAAAAGCCCATCGGCTGGGCGTTGAGGATGGCGCAGCAGAACACATCGGGGTGCCGGCATTTCATCCACGACGAGGCGTAGGCGATCAGCGCGAACGAGGCGGCGTGGCTCTCGGGAAAGCCGTACGAACCGAAGCCTTCGAGCTGTTTGAACGTCCGTCCTGCAAAGTCGGGAGCGTAGCCATGGTCGACCATGCCGTTGATGAGCTTGTCGCGAAATCGATTGACGCCGCCGGTGAATTTGAACGTCGCCATGGCCCGGCGCAGCTGATCCGCCTCCGAGGGCGTGAAACCGGCGGCGACGATCGCCACCTGCATTGCCTGCTCCTGGAATAGCGGAACACCGAGCGTCTTGCCGAGCACCCGCTCGAGCTCCTGGGTCGGATAGCGGACGGCCTCGAGCCCCTCACGCCGGCGCAGGTAGGGGTGGACCATGTCGCCCTGGATTGGACCGGGTCGGACGATGGCGACCTGGATGACGAGATCGTAAAACGTCCGCGGCTTCATGCGCGGCAGCATCGCCATCTGCGCCCGGCTCTCGATCTGGAACACGCCGACCGTGTCGGCGCGCCGGATCATCGCGTAGGTGGCCGGATCCTCCGCGGGGATGCTGGCGAGATCGTGCCGCTCGTCCTTGTGCTCCGCAAGGAGGTCGAAGGCGCGGCGCATGCAGCCGAGCATACCGAGGCCGAGGACGTCGACCTTCATGAACTTGAGGGCGTCGACGTCGTCCTTGTCCCATTCGATCACCTGGCGGTCGGCCATCGACGCCGGTTCGATGGGTACGAGTTCGTCGAGGCGGTTCTGGGTCAGGACGAAGCCGCCGGGATGCTGGGACAGGTGACGCGGCGTTCCCATGAGGTCGCGGGCGAGATCGAGGGTCATCCGCAGGCGTCGGTCTGCGAGGTTGAGATTGAGCGCGGCGGCCTGCTCATCCGTCACCCCCTCCCGGGACCAGCCCCAGACGAGGCCGGTCAGCGCCCCGGTCACGTCTTCGGGAACGCCCAGAACCTTGCCGACCTCGCGCACAGCCCCTCGGGAGCGGTAGCGAATCACCGTGGCGCACAGCGCAGCCCGGTCTCGGCCGTAGGTCTCGTAGACCCACTGGATCACCTCCTCACGGCGCTCGTGCTCGAAATCGACGTCGATGTCGGGGGGCTCGCGTCGCTCCTCGGAGATGAAGCGCTCGAACAGCAGGCCCTGCCGGACCGGGTCGATGCTGGTAATGCCGAGGACGAAGCAGACGGCGGAGTTCGCAGCACTGCCCCGGCCCTGGCACAGGATGCCCCGCGAGCGGGCGAACCGGACGATGGCGTTCACCGTGAGGAAGTACGGGGCATAGGCGAACCGCTCGATCAGCGTCAGTTCGTGGCGCAGCTGCAGGGCGACCCTGTCGGGGATGCCGTCGGCATAGCGGCTGCGGGCTCCGGTCCAGGTGAGATCCTCCAGGGTTTCCTGGGCCGTTCGGGACGGGTCTTCCCGCTCGTCCGGATATTGGTAGGTGAGTTCGTCGAGGGAGAAGCGGCAGCGCTCCACAATTTCGAGGGTGCGCGCGACGGCCCCCGGGTGACGGGCGAACAGGCGCAGGGCTTCGGCGGGAGCTTTCAGGTGGCGATCGGCGTGCTGCTCGAGGCGGAAGCCGGCCGCATCGATGGTGCAGCCCTCTCGGATGCAGGTGACGACATCCTGGAGGAGGCGGCGGCTCTCGACATGGTAGAGGACGTCACCGGTCGCGACCGTGGGTACACCGGCCGCTCTGGCCAATTCGGCGATCCGGTCGAGATGGACGTGATCGTTCTGCGCGAACCGACGGGTCAGTGCGCAGTAGAGGCGGTCGTCGAAAACCGACCGCAGCCGCTTGAGATCGGGTGCGACGTCGGCGGGGTCTGGCGCATCGATCAGAACGATGGCGACGAGGCCGCCGCTCCAGGCGAGAATGTCGTCGAGGACGAGACGGCAGGCCCCTTTGCCGCCAGCGCGTTTGCCGATGGTGAGCAGGCGGCAGAGCCGAGCATAGGCAGCCCGGTCGGTCGGATAGACCAGCAGCGGCGGCCCATCTTCGGGATCGAGCCGACAGCCGACCACCATCCGCGTGCTCGTCGTCCGCGCCGCCGCATGGGCCCGGACCACCCCGGCGAGCGAACCGCGATCGGTGATCCCGAGCGCCGGCATCCCGAGGAGGGCGGCGGTCGCGAACAGCTCTTCCGGCGAGGACGCCCCGCGCAGGAACGAGAAATGGGTCGTGACCTGGAGCTCGGCGTAGCTCATCCGAACCGGCTTTCGCTCATCCGAGAAGGCGTTCGAATCATCCGAAAATGCCCTGGAGCCACCAGCGTGGCCCCTCGGTCATCGGCGCATCGCGAAACACCCAGTAGCGGCCGCCGACGTCGGTCTCGACGCGGTAGTAGTCGCGCATCGACGAAACCTCGGCTTCGGAGATCCACCATTCGCCCCGCACCCGTTCCGGCCCGTCGGCCCGCACCACCCGATGCCGAACCGGCCCCCAGACGAAGAAGGCCGGGGGCGCGTCGGGTAGCAGGGCCGTGGCGGTGATCCGCTGCGGTGGGTCGAACAGCGTCACTGGCCGCTCCAGGGCACTCGGCCAGGTCAGACCGGTCTTGGGAGCCAGCGGTGGCGTCCGACGGACGCTCCGCTCGGGAATCCGGCTCTCGACCGGAACGACTCGGAACAGCTCCCGGAGGCCGCGTCTCGTGGCGAGGCGATCGATGAGAACCGCAAGATCCGGCTCTGCCCTACCGACCCCACCGAGACCCTCGGCCTGAACCGCGTCGAGGGTCTCGGTGATCGCGGCGGTCAAGGTCGCTTCGTCGATGCCAAAGCCAGGATCGACCCCGGCAAGTCGGGCGCAGAGCAGGCGCGCGAGATGGATACCATCGCGTGTCGCCGCCGCTGTGCCGATGCAGACCGCCTGGATCCCACCGTCGACACGCCGGAACCCGAGATCGAGCCGGCGCACGCCGAGGCCGTGCCGAGCCAAGTCCTGCATCAGCGCAAGGGTGAGATCGGTCGCCACCCGTTCCAAGGTCGAGGGAGCCGAGATCGGCTCCGCGAACTTTCGGGTCGTGGCGATGAGGTCGGGACGCTCGCTCCACACCAGCGGCTCGGGCTCATGTCCGAGGGCTTGATCGAAGCGATGCATCACGTTTCGTCCCAGACGCAGGCTCAAGGCACCGCGTGGGAGCGCCGCGAGTTGGGCGATCCGTTCGATCCCGAGTTCGTGCAGGGCTTCGACGGTCTCGGCGGGAAGCCGGAGTGCACGGACTGGCAGGCTGGCGATGGCCGACGACATCTGCCCCGGGGTAACGATCGGTGTCGTACCCCGTGGAGCAAAGCGGGCCACGGCCCAAGCAGTCCCCGGCGTATCGGCCACAGCGAAGCGGACAGCACAGCCCCCGCCCCGCAGCCGCGCGGCGAGCGAGCGCAGCAGGGCGGCCTCGCCGCCGAACAGGTGCGCGGAACCAGCAACATCGATCCAGAGACCGTCCGGGGGATCCGGTGCCACGAGTGGGGCGCACCACAGGCACCATAGCGCCAGCCGCTCGAGCGCCTCGGCGTCCTCGTCGGGACGGGCATCGACGACGGCGAGATCCGGGATTAGCGCCTGGGCATGAGTCAGCGTCATGCCCGCGCGCAGGCCAGCCTCACGCGCGGCGCGGCAGACGCTGGCGATTACACGTGTGGCTCCCTCGCGCCTCACGGTCACGAGCGGCCTATCCCGTGGCGGCGCGGTCGGGTTGCGCTTGCGGATGCGATCCGTCGGCCAAGTCGGCAGCCAGAGCGAGATGACCCGTCTCATCGCAGGCCTCCAGCTCCCATCGGCAAGCCTCGGTCCCGACTGGCGCACCGCGGCAGCGCAGGAGCTCGACCTGCCAGCGTCCTCGCGCGAGGCCCGGTGATCCCAGCGCGCGGGACGACAGGGCGCTCAGCCGCCACCGGGTCGCGGCGGCACTGGCCGTCTCGCTGGCCTCGGTCTTTCGGGTTGACCGCCGGAGCAGGAAGACGGGCACTGCGGTTTCCTCGGCCGCGAGCTGCAGCCGCCGCGACGCCGTCAGCGAAAGATGCACGATATCCCCGACGACCCCAGCCAGACCGGGAAAACGCACTCCCTCCTCGATCAGCGGCATCAGATCGGCTTCGCGATAGGTCTCGGCATAGAGCACGCGATCGGGATGCAGGCCCGCCCGCGCGAGCCCCGGTGCGAACAGGTCGCGGGACGACAGGCACCACAGGACCGAGCCTGGCAGCCGCGCCAGGATGCCGGCGGTGAACAGGATGCAGGCCGCAGCATGTTCGTGCGCCGGTCCGCCCGGAACGATCTCGTGCAAGGCCCCGAGACGGAGGCCGCCGCCGGGCAGATGCCGATCGATGACTGGCACGCCGAACGGCAGTGGCTGAAGCATCGGCGAGGCAGATCGCGGCCCACGCTCGAGGCCCGCGATCGCATCGCGGAGCTGTTCCAGGATCGGGCCGTGATGGGACGTCGTCATTCACGATGCAACACCGGACCAGCTAGGTTTGTTCTCTCTATGTTCCATCTAGCGAACACGGACAAGCGGCAACGTCGATGGTGCTGCCCTCCGCTTTTTCAAGAGATCGCATTGCGCAACGCTCGAGCCTTACCCAGGACTGTGAGAGCCCATCCCGCTACGTTGAACTGGACAAGGAATCATGCAACCCACAATAGTGAGCTGGATCAAAAAGACCGGTAAACCGAAATTTTGACGGGCATTGCGTTCCGCGCATGCAGGATCGCATGGGGATTGGAAATTGGGAATGGACGTCAATTTTCTAGATGCGCAGGCCGTGCGACAACGGCTGAGGCGGTATTTAGAGGAATACGACGAGTTACACTGGGCCGTCGCGTGGGGTACAAACGTCGATCTCGCGTCTAGATTGTTTGAGCACCGCAAGAAATTTCGGAACGTGACCTTTGGTGTCGCATTCAGCCAAACCAGTCCGGATATCATTGATCGACTGATTGGACTCAGCAACGGCTATGTTGCGACTAAGTTTTCGGATGGTACCTTTCATCCAAAAGTCTATGCTTTCAAGAGTGATCGGCGCGTTGCGGCGATCGTCGGAAGTGCCAACTTCACCAATGGTGGGCTCGGCAGAAATTTCGAGGCGTCTGTCGATTTGACTGGTACCGTGGATGATCCCGCGCTCGCCGCGATCCTTGCCTTCGTCCAGGCCAGTGCGAAATATGGGCAGCCGGTCACCAAATCTTACGCCGCGGCGTACCGCGCAAGCTACGAACAGGCGGCGCGGCTACCCAAGCCTCGGCATGACCCAGTCCCAGCAGCGCGGGTGGCCGGTGCGGCCAAGATCGTGACAATGGGTTGGGAGGATTATGCGGGACGAGTGCAGTCATCTCACTACCACGATATAGCTAAGAGCTTGGAGTTGATCGCAGTGGCGCGGCGCTGGTTCGCAACCGAGGCGTCGTATGCCCGCTTCTCGGGTGCACAGCGTAAGGCCATCGCTGGAACCCTCGGCGAGGGCCAGAAGGACGACTCAGACCTCGATCGAGAATGGGGCTGGTTCGGGTCGATGCGTGGGGCCGGTGACTTTGCCAACCGCATCCAGGAGAATGATCGCTGGCTCGCCAAGGCGCTGGACAGCATCCCACTAAGTGGGGTGGTGACGCGTGAGCACTACGAGCGATACTGTACACTCTTCCAAAAGGCGTTCGCGCGATCGTCGCGCACCGGCGGAGTGCCGACGGCGAGCCGGCTGCTCGCAATGAAACGTCCGGACACGTTTCTCTGTGTCTGTAAGCCGAACATTGTGGAGGCTTCGAAGGCGCTCGGATTCGCTCGGACAACGCTCGATCTTGACAACTATTGGGAGAGAGTCGTCGAACCGATCCATCTGTCCGTTTGGTACAACGCCAACAAGCCCTATCAACCCGACGGTCAACTTTGGGAAGCCCGAGCGGCCATGCTTGACACGCTGTTCTATCGCCCTTGAGCAGGCGAGTCGGCGTTCTCGATCGGTAAAAATCGCACCCATCGTACTCTACAGACTCTTCACATTGAATAACGACAGCGAGGCGTGCGCACGCTCGACTTCAAACGGGCCCATCGCGATCGTCGTGGCGGGTCAGCTTATTGTTAAGGCTGCCGAGAAGGGGGCGACTGCCTTGCAGAACAAAGTTTTGATGCGGTCGATTCATGTAGCATTTAAAAAATAACGACGACTGATACTTCAGTCGAGATCGTCGGGCGCTGCAGCCCGGGTCTCGTACCCTGACTGTTACGCTGATAAGGGCGAGGGGGGCTGTGCTGCGGGGAGGCCAGGGACGGAAGGCTTGCTAACTCCCGACCTGAGCCTCCCTCGCCACGCTCACTTACGCGGCGATCGTCCGCACCTTCTGGCCGAGCGCTGCGGTCACAGCATCGGCGACGCCGTCGGCATCGATCCGAAACCATTCGGTCGCGCTGTGAGGCGTGCCGTCCGGGCCCGTGACCTTCAGGGCGACGTGGTACGGCCGCAGTTGCTTGTGAACAAGTCGCTCGGCTTCCTGGGCAGAGTGACCCTTGAACTCGTAGGTGTCGACGATCTCGACGTCCGCATACAGGTAGGTCGCCTGCGTCGCGGCCCGGCTGATCCGGTCCTCGACCCGCCCGGCGGTTGTGCCGACCTTGAGCAGCCCTGCGACCACTGGCCGAGGCGAGAGCGACCTCAGCACATAGACGTAGCCGGTCGATGCGCCCTCAAAGAGCGGCCCGGCACTCGTCGTCGGAATCCGTCGGGCATCCTTGTCCTCGTACAGGCGACGCACGAGGGACGACATCAGCAGATTGGACTCGGTGCCGTTCTCGAAGACGACGCGCAGGCGCGCGTCGTCTTTCCCGTTGCGCCGATGCGAGTCACGGACGTCCACGACCTGAAGCATCTGACCTTTCAGCGTGAAGAATTCGCCGATCTCGACCCGCTCCTGGCTGAACGGGACGGGCTTGCGCAGGCGCTCCTTCACGCTCTGGCGCACGCTGTCGAATAGTCCCTCGAACCGGTCGAAGTCCTGGCAGGGCACGCGATCCGCGACGTAGTCCGGCGTGGCGCGCGGCTGCAGGGCATCGCGGACCTGGAAGATGTCGGTCCCGTCGGCGAGCAACGGATCGTCCAGGGGATCCGCCGCCTGACTGGTGACGAAGACGAGCCCGTGAACGTCGAAGGGCTCGAGGCCCGTGAGGGCCGCCTTGGACGCGCGCAGGCCTGCGAGCTCGTTCGCGAGCATGCGTTCCAGCACGCTCCGGCCTTTCTGCGAGGCCGGCTCCGTCCCGTTCTCGGCGTAGAAAGCGTTGATGCGCGCCAGAACCTCGGCGGCTTTCTCGACGATCGGCGTGCGCGCAGCGCGGACCTTCTCATCGGGCGTCGCGAGGAGCGGGTCGTTCAGATAATCGATGGCGTCCGGGGTCTCAGCCATTGGCGGCTCCAGCAGTGCGGCCGGCATCGGCCCCGGCGAGATCGGCCCGCCGTTGCCGGGCGAGCTTGCGCATGAAAGCGAGGGCGTCGGCCAGACGGACCTCGCGCCCGTTCGGCGAGTTGAGGTTCGGCTCTCGGCCTTCGCGGGCGAGGAATTCCTTGATGCGCGGCATCAGCTTCTCGGCTTCCTCCTGGGTCATCGCCACCTTCATGGCGCGGACCTCGCCGTGGAGGCGGGCGAGGATGTCCTCGTTGAGCTCCTTCGACAGGATCTCGTAGGCGTCGACGAACTCGCGTCGCCCGCCGAGGAGATCGACCTGGAGATCGCGCACGTCGAGGAACTTGTGCGTCGCCCGGATGAAGTTGTCTCCGCCGCCGGGGAGTTGGGGGTCCTGGGGCTCCTGGCCAACGGATGTCGGCGCAGGGTCGTTGAGGCCGAGGGACATGGTCTGGATGACGCTGGGATCCTCCTTCACGGCCCGCCCGAGTTCCGTCCGAGCCCCGAACAGCGTGACTACGTCCTGGATGACGCTCTCGGACTGGTGCGGATATCGCCGGCGGACGATGTCGGTGGTGATGACGTCGTGCATTACGTCGGCATGGTGCGCGTCCGGGTTGACCATCACCGTGATCGTCCGGGGATCGCTCTGCACGTTGGCGACGAGATCCGGGAAATCGGCGTCGATGATCCGCTTGGCCTCATCCGACACCATGGGGCCGTTGATGACCTCGATCTCTCCCGCGTTGGTCACGGGCTCGGGCTTGCCCGTCTGAGGCTGCTGCCCGGTCATGTCGTCCGAGCCCTTATGGGTGCGGAACTTGAAGGTCGGGGCCATCACCTGCTCCATGAGCAGGGACACCGAGATCGCCTTCAGCATGTCGTTGACGGCCCGCGAGACGACATCGTCTTTCGCGAACGGGGCCGAGACGAGGTTCGTGAAGCGCGCCTCGGTCTTGCCCGGCGCGTCGCGGGTCGCGCGGCCGATGATCTGGACCACCTCCGTAAGCGAGCCGCGGTAACCAACCGTGAGGACGTGCTCGCACCAGATCCAGTCAAAACCCTCCTTGGCCATGCCCAAGGCGATGATGACGTCGACGTCGTCTCGTGATTTGACCTTGCGGAGCGAGGCCATGACCTTTTCCCGGCCTGGGCCATCATCCACGAGGTTGGCGATCTTCAGGATGCGCCGTCCGTTGCGCACCTTCACGAAGCCGGTGACCGGATCGACGCCGAGCGGATCCCCGAGCGTGTCGACGATGGCGTCGACCTCGAACATCTTGTCGGCGACGGCCTCGCTCGATCCCACGTGCGGGATATGGACGATGGTCTTCAGCGCCGGATCCAGGGCCTCGCCCATCCGGTCAAGGTAGCGACCCTGATAGAAGCGGAAGCCGATGTGCAGCGTCTTGAGGTACTCGTAGCCGTTGAGCTGCTCGTAGTAGGTGTAGATGACCCTCTCGAACCGAGCTTCGTCCTCGGGATGGAGGATCGCCTCGGTGTCTCCTCGGAAGTAGGACCCGGTCATCGCGAGAACGTGGGCGCTGCCGCGGTCCATCAGGCCACGCAGGAGTGAGCCCAGCTTGTTCTCGTCGTTCGACGAGGCATGGTGCAGTTCGTCCACGCAGATGAGAGCCCCGTCGAAGATCTCGATGCCTGCCCTCGTGAAGGCGAAGCGCAGCGTGGCGTGCGTGCAGAGCGCAATGCTCTCGCCGCTGGAGCCGAGGAACTCGATCAGTTCGGCGACCTTCGATCCGGTCTCCGACCCGACGCCGCAGAGGTCGCGATCGAGCTTCCAATCTGTGAAGAATCCGCCGGCGGAGAGCTTCGTGTCGCGGAACGACGCGCCGATCGAGCGCTCGGGCACCGCGACGATGACCTTGCGCAGCCCTTGGTTCTGGAGCTTGTCCAGGCCGATGAACATGGCCGCGCGCGACTTGCCGGACGCCGGCGGCGACTTCACCAGGATGTACTGGCTGTCGCGCACATCCCAGACGCGCCGCTGCATAACGCGCATGCCGAGCGCGTCCGTCCGCTTCGAGGATCCGTCCGCTGCATAGCGCAGCGTCGTGTCAGAGAGTTCAGCCACGGCGTTTCCCCTTACGCTCTTCTGCCGGGTTCGTCGGCGATGGCCCGCTCGTAGAGCTGGAGCATATGCTCGATCCGGTCGGCGTCCGAGCGGTACTTGCGCGAGCCGAAGATCGCCTCGACGGTCTCGTCGAGCTCTTCGTGGGCTCTGCGAAGATCCGGTGGCATGGTCTTGGGTGCGTAGAGATCGCCGAGGGTTCGGCTGAATCCCGCTTCCTTGCGGGCGCGATCAATTTCCCACCAGTGCTCTTCGAGCTCGTCCTTCCTGCGGTCCGATAAAGCTGGCATCGGAAAAGTGTTCCAGACAAGAGTGTTTGAGTATCTGGGGTCTTCCTTCAGGCGTCCACCTACAGTCTCAAGCCAAAGACGGTGCAGGCGAGAGGATAGTATTGCTGCTTGCCAAATTGCGCCGTCGAATATGCCGAAAGCTAGATTTGAGGTAATGTCAGGTGCCAATTTTACGTCGACAGGGAGCCAAATCCGATCCTCACTTGCCGCGCCTGGAACTATAATGGTGTGAGATTGTGCTTCTGTCTGTGGGTCGAACGCCCAAGGTGTATCTGCGAGGCGCACAGTCTGTGGGCGCGTGCTGGCGAGCCGCTTCTGTCGAACGACTTCAAATCGGTTTGCGAGCTCGTTGATTGCGACTGCATCAACGGCCTGATCTGGCCTTACCCATAAACACCATCTCTCGATGCCTTTCATGAGCTCCTGGCTTCCGTACAAACGGCGCACGAAACGCGATGCGTCTGGCTCATTTTCAATAAGGCGATCGCGCTCGTTTCGATCCAGCAGCAGTGTCTCACCGTTATTTGGCATATTGCCAAAAGCCATCACTTCGAATTGAGCAGCGATTGGTCTCGTCCGCTTTACAACAATGGTCATCACATTCGGTGCGAGATAGGGACCTATCGCATCAACTTTCCGTACTGTCACGTCATCGTACAAGATCTTCGCATTCTCATTTTTTGGTCCAAGCCCCACGATTACGCAGATGACGCCAGCGTTTCTGGCGGCCAAGTTGGTCCATTTGAATGAACGGTGCGCGAAGTGAATCTCCAATTTTTCTAGGATCCGGGGCCATAATGTTGGTACCGATGCTCCTTGAACGATGGAATTCGTGGAAACGAAGGCAAATTGAGCGCCGGTTGCTTCCGCATAAAGCGCGCCCTTTAAAAACCAGATCCCGACGTAGTCCAATTCTCCATAATTTGGGACGCGCCCTTGGAAGACGGTTACCATATCCGAGCGTTGGTCAGCGGTTTGATTTTTTGATCCTTTGAAAGGTGGGTTTCCGACGACGTACGTTTCCATCGTCGGGTCTGGCGGACATGCGCTGAGCCAATCAGCGCGCGCCGAATTGGCACGCGTGATCCGACCTGCTGCTGTGAGAGGCAGCGCCGGAGGGGCCTTGCCCATCTTCTGCCGGAAGTTCTCGTTGACCTGATACTCGGCGATCCACAAACCGAGGCGTGCGGTCTCGCAGGCGAAGTCATCAATCTCGATGCCATAGAAATGTTCGAGCTTGACCACCGGGTGCGCGAACTCACCAAGCCGGATGAAAATCTCCATCTCGATGGCGCGCAGATCTTTGTAGGCGAGGATCAGGAAGTTGCCCGATCCGCACGCGGGATCGAACATTCGGATCCGGCCAAGTCGGCTGAGCAGATCGTGTAGCCTACCCTTGTTCGAGCCCGCCTTCTCAAGCTCGGCGCGAAGCTCATCGAGTAGGATTGGATTGAGTACCTTGGCGATGTTCGATGGGGACGTGTAGTGCATCCCCATTTCGCCACGCTTGTCGATATCGACGACAGCTTGCAGCATCGACCCGAAAATATCTGGGTTGATTGTGCGCCAATTCAGCTTGACGCACGCGAGCAATTGCTTCCGGCAGCGGCTATCGACCGTCGGCATTGGCGACGTCTCTTCGAACAGGCCACCATTGACGTAGGGCAGCTTGCCCCACCCCTTGGCGGGCTGCGTCCGTTTCTCCGGTTCCGTCGCCATGTGAACGAACGCGCCGTCTAAAAAGGCGGCGAGATCAGAGCCGTCGACCTGGGTCGACTGGATCAATGCGCTCTTGAACAGGTCCGCGTCGAAAATGCCGACGTCCTCGGCGAATAGGCAGAACAGGACTCGGACCATGAATAGGTTCATGGCATGCCGGTCGGCCTCGGTAGACCAGCCTGGGTTCGCGTCGCGCACGGCGTCGAAGAACCGCGAGATGTGCTTCGTCGCCCGCACATCGGCCTGACGCTCCGGGGCTGGCACGTAACGCTCGTGCCCGCCGAGGGGGAAGAAGAACTCTGCCTCCATCGGCAGAACGTCGACACCCTCATGGATGTCGTCGCCGATCTTCGTGTCGTGGGCGGCGATGCCCTCCCCATCATAGGCCACCAGCAGGCGAGGCCGCTTTGTTTTGGCCGCGCTCGCAGCCTCGGCCTTCATCCGTTCGAGGGTACGGTCGGCATCGCCGAGAGCCACAGTCTCGAACCGCAGCATGCGGGTCCAGGAGAAGAATCCCGTGGCGGCCTCGTCCTTCAGTTTGGTGATGGTCGCGCGCGGCGCGCCGACTGCCTCCATCAGGGCCAGGCCGAATTCGCCGCCGACCAGCTTCTGCTGCGCGAGCGCGTCGAAATTCTCGTAGATCTCACTCGGGCTGAGCATGCGGCCTGGGCTGTGAACCATCGTTCTGGACGACTCCGTCCCTAACACGCCGGTCATGTGAGGGCAGCCGCTGTTCGGCTCGGGTTTGAGCCATCTGCCAGACGATCCACAGATAAGTATCTGTGATCGTTGAATAATATTCTCATTGGGAGGCCCCTCGGGCGGTTGCGAGACGCATCGCTCGATCGCGCATCAGACGAAGCCTTCGTCCACGAGGCGTGCGCCGGCGGACGTGATCTCGTGCCGCTGTCCGGAGCCTTCGACGACCCTGCACCAGCTCTCGGCGACGAGGTGCGCATTCGCGCCGTCTGCGACCAATCGGTAGGCGAAGCCTCCGTACATGCCCGGGACGGCGAACCAGGCTGGTTCTGCGTCCAGGCGGGTCTCGAGGAGGTGCGCGATTTCCGGCAGTCGTAGCCTTTTATCGCGAACGAGGTCGTCGGCACGGCCCCGGATCACGATGTGGAAGCGCTCCTGGATCTTGCGCAACACGCCCAAAGGGACGCGCAACAGTTGCACGGGCTGCAAGATCGCCATGAGCCGGTCGTGGCCAAGGCGCTCCGCGACATCGACCGCGCGCTCGCCTCGGGCGTTCTCCAGCGTCCGCCAGGCCCCTAGGCGGATCAGAGTTTCGCAGACGTCCTGCGGCGCATTCCCGTGCGCAGCCTGATGGAGTGGCGCGTACAACGATTGTCCATCGGGTCGTGTAGTGTTGACGAGGGACGGATCCGCTTCGATGAGAGAGAGGACCTTCATCCAATCATAGCCCTTTGCCGCATCGGCAAGCGCGTGCCGGCGCGCGGCGTGGTCATCCTGAAGACCCTGCCGTGATGTGATGCCGTCCCAGACAACTGACACTCTTTGGATCCCTGTGTGGCGGCGAAATGCTACCTCGAGAGGATGACGGATGCGCTCGGCTACGACCTGAAGTTTCAACTCCTGATCGTGATCAGGCAATTGCGAGCGTGCAACACCCAGACCGTATTGTCAGCCAAGTTTGAGGACAGCGTGGCCGATGAGGCAGCTTCTGTCTATCGTCTCAGGCCGCAGACCGAGCCATACCGTACGCGGCAAAAAGCGATTGCGGCTGCACGGGAGATTCCATGAAGCCGTTCACGCGAACGATCATCGACCTTTTCGACGGCAAGCGGCGCTACCTGATACCGCTCTATCAGCGTCAGTACGCCTGGAAGGTGACACCGCAGCTTGAGCTCCTGTGGCAGGACATTGCCCGTGAGGCGGGCCGGCTCGAGACAGGCGGCGGAGCGGTAGCCCCGCACTTCATGGGCGCGATCGTTATTGCGCAGATGAAGACGTTCGGCAAACAGGTTCAGGCCTTTGAGGTTATCGACGGGCAGCAGAGGTTGACGACGTTCCAACTGCTGATGGTGGCCCTGCGCGATATCGCCGCAAAATACTCTCCCGAGTATGCGGCGGAGAGTGCCAAGCACCTGATTAACGACGGTGTAATGGAGGACGGGGCCATCGAGCGGTTTAAGCTCTGGCCGTCGCTTGCCGATCGCCGTGCGTTCACTCGCGTCGTCGATCCGGCCGCTGTGGTGCCTGGGCTAGATGGGATCGACGCCGATGGTGACGGCGTCGTTCGCCCGGCGACGGCCGCTCACGCCTATTTCGCACAGCGCATCGAAGCACACATCTGCCCGAACGGGATCCACGATCCTTTCAAGCTCGAGAAGCTGTTTGAGGCGCTGAAGACGGGCTTGGCAGTTGTCTCGATCGAGTTGGAAGGCGGGGACGACCCACAGACGATTTTCGAGACTTTAAACAGCCGCGGTGTCGATCTCACCGCCGGCGATCTGATGCGCAACTTCATTTTCCAGCGCGCAACCGGGCTGGGGATGGTGGCGGGCGATCTCGCCATTGATCAGCTCTACCGGGGATACTGGCTGCCCCTCGATGCCTGGTTCTGGCGCGAGGGTGACACCCGCGGTCGCCTGACCCGCCCGCGGCTCGACTGGCTTCTGTCCGATCACCTGGCGATGATGAAGGCCGAACTGGTGTCCGTGGAGACGCTGTTCGACAGCTACCGACGCTGGATCGTTGACGGGAAGCCGTTCGGTGGGGACGTCGAGGCGGAACTGAAGGCAATCGCTGCGAGCGCGATCATATTTCGCCAGCTGTCCGGGGGCGACAAGGACGATGTGCTCGGCCGCTTTGGCCGGTTCTCGCGCGCCTTCGACGTCTCGACCGCGACGCCGCTGGTCCTCTACCTCGGCACGACGATCGACGACCCCGCCGAACTAGGTGCGGCACTCGCCATCATCGAGTCGTTCATCGTCCGTCGCGACATCTGCGGGCTGACGACGGCGGGCTACAACAAGGTCTTCACCGACCTCATCTCACGCCTACGGTCGGTGGATCGCCAAGCCCTGCTAGCCACCTTGCGGGACGGTCTGGCGACGGGGACCCTCGACACGGTCCGCTGGCCCGACGACGCCGAGTTCGGCGATGCCTGGCGTTCCCGCACGCAGTACAAACCCGCGCGTCAGGGCAGGCTGCGTCATCTGTTCGAGCGGCTCGAGGAACGCAAGCGGGCGAATGCCTCGGAAATCGTCGAGATCAAGACCGACCTCACGCTCGAACACATCATGCCGCAGAAGTGGCGGACGCATTGGCCGATCCCGGGTTTCAGCCACGAGGACGAGGCGACGCCGAGCACCGAATATCTGTCGCGGCAAGCCGCCCGAGAGGGTAAGGTGCACACCATGGGCAATCTCACGTTGTTGACCCATGGATTAAACGCCTCCGTTTCCAACGGCGCATTTTCTGTGAAAATGCCGGCGGTCCGAGCCCAGTCGGCGCTCGTGCTTAATCGCGAACTGCACGATCACGCCGAATGGAACGAGGATGCGATCACGATCCGTGGTGCATCCTTGTTCAAAGTTGCTGCTCAGCTTTGGCAGGCTCCACCCGTGCCGATCAAAGAACCGACCTGACCGGAGGGCAGTCGCAATGGATACGAAGGGGCTCCCCAAACCCATCAACGAGACGCAGCGTGAGTTCCAGCGCCTTTGCGAAGCCGGCGGCGGCGCTCGTGGCGGTCCACCACGAGGCAAGGTGCTCGAATTGTTACGTTCCAGCGGAAAGCACCTGAATCTGCACGCTCACAGGGAGGCGCAGAACCATCTTGCAGCATACCCGCAGGCTAACCCGTGGCATGTGTGTTTCGCGATCGGACTCTCCTGGGGACACCTCGCGCGCCTGGACGTCGATTTCACCGGCGCGGTCGCGAGCGTCCTAGCCAATTGGAATGACGGGGACCTTAGGGTGGCAAAGTCTTTCCACCTCGACCGCGGCCCGACACCGATCGAGCAGTCCCTGCGCGGGGGGCACAGCCTTTTCCAGCGTGTGATTTTACCGGACACCCTGCCGGTGACCCTAAATCGTCTATCGAGCGCACAGGAGCGCTGGATCAGTCCCATTCTTAGTCCGGCACGCCCGCGCTATATCGGCAGCTGGAATGCAACGGCGATGTTCATGGCCGCGTTGTTCGCCCAGCCTTCGTTGGCGTCCCAGCAGACAGAGCCGAAACCTATGCTGCCGCCAGGCGGTCCGATTTTTAAAGGGCTGCAGATGTTGCACAAGGCTGGCGTCTTAAAGGAAGGCCCGGCGTCAAGCGACCTCGACGACCAAGCGTTCGAACCCGGCGCACTGTACGTCAACAATGGCCTTCTCCAGGATCTTTGCGCAGGCCTCCCAGGTTGGGGCCTCATCGACGTCCACAGCGGCGTCTACATGCTAGGCACGCGGCACCCGCAGTCTGGAACATGGAGTTAGATTGGTCTTCTCAGCAAGCCTATAATAAACTATTGAGGCTTTTAGCTTAAATATCCATGATCAGTTTTATCAAATAGGTAATTGCTCAATGAGATCGAAATCCTACTCTTATTCGCTACTTGTTGAAAAGTATTGCGCAGCAATTATATCATGGGTAGATCTCATTAAGAACCAGCGGCGCTATCATTTTCATTAAAGAAAGTTTGTTTCGGCCATACTGACCTGAACTTCATCATTCCCAAAGAGATATTCTATCTTATGTTAATTGCTAAAGCCTCACCCGCTCAAATCTTGGAATGGTTCCACAAATCCGGTGACGCTAGTGAGGTACTTTGCGTCTTCCTTCCCACTCGGAGCGAGGATAAAGAATTTATTCGTAGTATAATTTCGAATTTTTACATCTTAGATACTGCAATGAAGAAGAATATATCGTTCTTACTTCTTGCAAACAGTAATCCATCGCTGCTTAAAGTGCCTACTGAAGAGGGTGATTATTTATTTCCAGGCATAGGAATTGGAGGCCATTTCTCAAAGGAAGACGAAAAAAACATGATTGTTCGTTCAGTCCGAGATATCCACGGATTTTCAAATAAATATGAATATGAAGAACGAGATCTTAAGGCAATTCAAGAAAATATTATTAGAGACACTTTCGTTTTTGCGCAAAATTTTAAAGAATTTTATGGCTTAGACACAGACAAGACATCACTATGTATTTTTGTCCGAGGTATTGTAAATGGTGAAATCATCGAAATAAATAAACACGCATCGGTTGAAGACCTGTTAAATTTTATCCAACGCCTCGGCCGGATAGTAGCAAAAACACCTTCAACTTACATGCCGGATTTCTATGATTTAGATAGATACTTGCGGATGCATGCCGCGCTACAAGGTCAAATAGATAAAAACATAATTAAGCTGGCTAATAACTTTGACAGAGTTATAGCGAAATACTCGTCTGAAAATAAAGCAGATACTGACCTTGTGGCAAAATTCATTATCAATAATAGATTTGACAAAGACGCCGTCAATAACCTAATGCTGGAGCTTTCCTTTGGGGATAAAATTTCTTTGAATACCTCAAGTCGAGGCAAAAATGTCAGATTTTTATGTCGAAACATAAATCAAAACATTATTTCTAAAAACTTGCTACTGAACAGCATCGAAAGGTCACAGACTGTCTCCCAGAAACTTATCGCACACAGGATTCGAGCCAATAAGATTGAAGAATCGTTTCTTGACCTTAAGAAAATCGGGATCCATTGTAGAAAAACCCCAGACACGTTAGGTTTATTTACCTCAATTCAGCGTACAGCAGAACGGATAAATCTCACAGCGGACTTATATCAGAAAGCTGAAAGCCTTTACCATTGGATAAAGACTCTTCATTGATCAAATATGAGAAAAATAGAATTATACCGATTCTCATTGATCAGCACGCGTGAGCCCATTGGCGTAGTCCGATGGACGTTGACCTGACCGGTATTTTGGACCGAGCCGATTGAGAGGCTACTGCATGGTAGCGGCCATGGGTAGCCGGAAGGCCAGATCCGGGAAGGTGACAGGCGCGGGCGGCCGGTAGCCCAACGACGAATGCGGTCGAACGCGGTTGTACATATTCTGCCAGATCCCAATCACGGTCTGTGCCTCCTTGAGCGAGTAGAAGATCTCTTGGCGTAGGCACTCGTCCTTCAGCTTGCCATTGAAGCTCTCACAATAGCCATTCTCCCACGGCGACCCTGGTGCAATGGACTGGATCTGTGGGCCGGTTTTGGCGACCCATTTCCGCAAAGCCTTCGAGATCATCTCTGGGCCATTGTCGCAGCGGATATTGTCTGGGATGCCATGCAGACACATCGCATCGGCCAGCGCCTCGATCACACCCAGACTATTGATGCACCTCGCGACCTTGAGCGCCAGGCAGGCGCGACTGTGCTCGTCGATCAGCGTCAGGATGCGCAGGCTTCGCCCGTCATGGGTCTGACCCTGGACAGAATCGAAGCTCCAGACGTGATTGCGATGGAGAGCCCGCAGCCGCACGCAGGAGCCGTCGTTCAACCACAACCGGCTTCGTGGCCGATGCTTTTGCGGTACCTTGAGCCCCTCACGACGCCAGATCCGCTGAACCCGGTCCTTGCCCACCTGCCAGCCCGCCGCCTGTAGCAGCGCGGTGACACGGCGGTAGCCGTAGCGTCCGTACTCGGACGCCAGGGCGATGATGGCGCGGGTCAGCGCATCCTCGTCAGCCGGCACCGTCGGCACGTAGCGTTGCGTGCCCCGGTGCTGGCCGACGATCCGGCAGGCATGGCGCTCCGA